>Ga0209580_10000012_pt1 | contig 347629 bp, 337 predicted proteins | sample Coa_R1_5_FD_187153 | JGI IMG/M metagenome (GOLD analysis project Ga0209580, IMG submission 187153) | Surface soil microbial communities from Centralia Pennsylvania, which are recovering from an underground coalmine fire - Coalmine... | ecosystem: Environmental > Terrestrial > Soil >...
CCCCCGCTAATCTCCGCTATTCGCAATTGCCGGCCGAGCCACTATAGTTTTCAGGATTAATTGTCCGTTCTGCGGCGACCGTTCGCCGCGATCGACCCCCGGGCCAGTTCCATGCTCACAGCACCGTCGCCAATCAGCGTGGCCTTGCTTCTGGGATTGAGCTTCTTTCTTGGGCTCGCCTTCGAGGATTTCTTCGCGCAAGTCACGCAAAAGCCGCCGGGCGGCATCCGCACTTTTCCGATGCTCGCGCTCGCCGGCGGCATGCTCTATCTGCTCGACACGGCGCACGGCGTTGCCTTCACCGCCGGCCTCCTCGTGCTCGGCGCCTGGCTCGTCGTCTATTACCGCACGCATGTGGCGGCGCAAGACGTGACCGGCGAGGCCAAGGCCAATCTCATCGTGCCGCTGCTCAACGTCCACGCCTATCTGCTCGGCGCGGTCGCGCTGGCGCTGCCGCCGTGGGTCGCGGTGACGGCCACGGTGGCGGCGGTGCTGCTGTTGACCGGGCGCAGCTGGCTGCACGACCTGGCGCGGCGCATCGACGTCAAGGAGATCGTCACCGCCGGCCAGTTTCTGATCCTGACCGGCATCATCCTGCCGCTGTTGCCGAACCAGCCGGTGACGACGCTGACCAGCATCACGCCGCGCCAGGTCTGGCTGGCGTTGGTGGTGGTGGCCACGTTTTCCTATGCCAGCTATCTGGCGCAGCGCTACTGGGCCGGCGCGGCCGGCGGGTTGTGGATGGCGGCGCTGGGCGGGCTCTACTCGTCGACCGCGACGACGGTGGTGCTGGCGCGGCAGGCCAAAGCCGATGCCGCCGTCCGCCGCTACGCCCAGGCCGGCATCACGCTCGCCACCGCGATCATGTATCTGCGCATCCTGGCGATCACCGCCGTCTTCAACATCGAGCTGGCGCGCCGCTTGGCGTTGCCGATGCTCGGGCTATCGGCGGCGGGACTTCTGATCTGCGCGCTGCAATACTGGGTTTTCGGCAGTTCCGCGGACAATCGGCAGGCGCGGCAGGAGCCGATGAGGCTTGCCGCCAGCGGCAATCCGCTGGAACTCGGCGCGGCGATCGTTTTTGCGGCGCTGTTCGTCGTCACGTCCTTGCTGTCGGCCTGGGCCACCAAGGAATTCGGCGTCACCGGCATCTATTCGCTGGCCGCGATCGTCGGCATTTCCGATATCGACCCATTCGTGCTCAACCTGGCGCAAGGCGGGCTCACGGACGTGTCGGCGTCCGCGCTGGTCGGCGCCATCCTGATCGCCGCGTCGTCGAACAATATTTTGAAAGCCTTTTACGCCGCATTCTTCGCCGGCGGACGGGCGACCGCGGCAAGCGCGGCCGCGCTCGTCGTCCTGGCCGCTGCCGGCGTTGCCATCGCCTTGACGATCATCCGGCTGCAGTCGTAGGCCGGCGCAAAAATCCCTTCAGCGGATCGACTGGTCGCTCTGAAACGTGGTGGTGAGCTCGCATTTCTTTTCGGCGGCTTCGCGCTGCACCAGTTTCTGCTCGGTCAGCATGCTCTCGTAATCGCTGCGGTAGGTGATGGTGCCGATCACCGCGCCGGTCCCGGTCTGGCTCGCTCTGTCCATCAGCCCGCGCAATTCCTTTTCCCGGTCGGCCAGCTGCTTCCATCGCGTCACCAGGTCGTTGCAGTGATAGGCCTCGTAGCGGCCCGGATCGACCAAGAAGGAGCCCGGGCCGTTGCCGAGGCCGCAGCCGGCAAGCACCAGGGCGACGGCGCCCAGCAAAAAGCTGCGGCCCGATCGTGCGCGGCGGCGACGGCGGCGGCGGCGGCGGCCCGATGCGAGAATTGATACCATCCCCTGCCCTGCTCGCGCCCCGACACGTTACTCAACCGTTCGATCGAATTATACCGCGTTTGGTTGGCAATTTGATGCGCCGCAAATAAGGCAAATGCGGATCGTTCAGGCAAAGCCGGCGGGCCGGTCGAGCTTGGCAGGAATAGCCGCTTACGGCTGCGGCGCTGGAAATTCGACGCCGACGGTCAAGCCGTTGCGCCAAACCAGCCGGCATCGGCGCCGCGCTTCGCCGCCGCGGGTCAGCAGCAGCATGAAGCGTTCCGGCAGCTCGCGCTCGCTCTCGAGCACGACGCGCGCGCCGGTTTCCGAAATGTCGGCGATCGCGCAGGCGCACGGCTTCGAAGCGCCATCAAGCAAGATGCTGGCATCGTAATGGAATTGCCGGCGCGGTTTTTTGCGCAATTCGGCGCGGTTGCGGTAATTGCCGACGGCGACCATCAAAAACTCCGCGTGCCGCGCAATTCACCACGGCACAACCCGCAAGCTTAGGAAGAGGACGTTAACGAGGCGTAAATCGAGCTCCGCGTGCAGCGCAGCCAACGCTCGCGATCGGACCCCTGCGCCGCCGCTGCCGCCGGACCGTTTGGCTTGATCTCGCCTCATGTGTCGGTAATGTTGCACTTTCGTGAGCGTTCGGTAACGCGTGCGGAGTTGGCCGATGAACGCGGCGTGGCTCGACTGGTCGAACCCGGTCGCGATCTGGTGGGGTTTTTTGCTCGCGGTCAGCACCGTCAACGTCGCGGCGCTGCTGCAGCTTCGCGCCCGCTTCCGCGCCAGCCGCGGCGACAAGCCGGCCGCCCTATGGATCGAGCCGCTGCTCCTATTGTGCGCCGTCTATGTGCTCGGTTGCGCCTTCCGCTCGGTGCTGCCGCGCGCCGACGTGCAGCGCATCTGCCTGTTCGACACCTGGCTCTCCAGCGTCATGGTCGGCCGCTCCGTCGCCACCGTCGCCGAGCTGTGCTTCGCCGCGCAATGGGCCATCGTGCTCTACGCGCTGGGCAGGATCGCCAACTCGGACACCGCGAAGACTATTTCGAGGGCCATCGTGCCGCTGATCGCGGTCGCGGAAATCTGTTCCTGGTACGCGGTCATCACCACCAACTTCTTGGGCAACGTCCTGGAAAATTCCCTGTGGACGCTCACCTTCCTCTTCATCGGCATCGCGCTGTCGCGGCTGGTGCCGCGCTTCCGCGGCCCCGCCCAATTGGCCATCGCCGCCGCGGCCGCCGGCATCGCCTTCTACGTGGTGTTCATGGCAAGCGTCGACGTGCCGATGTATTTCGGCCGCTGGCAGGCCGACCTCGCCACCGGCAAGGCCTATCTCGGCCTCCTCGCCGGCCTGCACGACGTGGCGACCCGCTGGATCGTCAGCCACGACATCGCGCCATGGCGCGACGAGATCGCCTGGATGTCGCTTTATTTCAGCACCGCGGTGTGGTCGAGCCTCGCGCTGGCTGGCTTCGGCCTGGTGAAGCATCTGCTGCCGCGCTATCGCGTGCGGGCGCCGCTTGCGCAAGCGACGCGGCGGCCGGTTGCGGTGCGGGTGCGGAGTTCCTAAAAAACTCAAGGTTGGTGCGAACGGCGGGATTCGAACCGGCGCCGGGCTTCCCGGAAGGGATTTATCACACTCCAATCGGGGGCCCACGCATAAAGGTATCGAACTCCCTGAGCTCATCGTCCGTCGGAGGAGAATTGGAGGCAAGCGCGCGCAGCTCATCCGCGATGTCCCTCCGACTGATATATCCCATGCTGTAAGCGCCGTTTTCCAATTCGTAGTCCAGAGAACCGCACCACTGATTAATCCTGCCGTAGCCAGGCCTCAATGCTACTGAGTTCTTGTGGCCGCCGACTTCGTGCTTCGCGATGGAAATGCGGATCGCTTCTATGCGTGCAAAGGGGATATGAACGGACCGAAGGTCTACTCTAACTCGATCAATGATTGAAGAGTCGGCCAGAACGCGCTTGATTTGTTCGGCCCGAATCTTTCGGCCGACGTGCAGGTAACCGATTTCCTTCTCTAAGGCCCTCAGCTTCGATTCGAGGCCACCATTCTCCGACCACTTGATGACATTCTTGGCCCGCTGTCTCCACGTCCTCATCATTTCATAAACAGCGAATATCCACATTTGCGATTGAGCCGATAGGAACAGCGCCTCCGGGACGGGAGTGCGCTCCTGCTCATTCAGCTTCCGAAGGACATCGTATTCAAGACCGGTTATGAATTGATCGACGGTGGAAATGTTAAACGCCTGCTGACGTAAAAACAAATCGTCTCCAAACAATTCGAGCCTACTCAAGGCCTCCCTCAGTGCAGAAAAATCGATCTCCCCAAGCTGACGATAAGGCAGCTCCTCGGATTCGTCGTCAATATCGTGGCCTTCGTTCATCAGATATGAATACTAGGCAAATGGCATCTCGGAAATATATTATTCCGAAAGCGCAACGAATAGAGCCCGGTCGGGCGAAGCCGCATGCGCCCGGTTTGCGCGGTAATGCGCCGTAGGGCTTTACGGCTAGTGTTTGGTGAGTTCCAAGAATAGGCGCGAAATTCCCGCGAGACTTCCGAGCAGAGAAATTAATGCTGCGAATGCCCCAAAGAAACCGACAATGGGCGATGGGGTCTGCGGTGTCGAGCGCAGTCTTGCTGAGATCGACGCGAACATCACAAAGTTGATCATGGCGACGGCGGCGGGAGCGATCGCCAATGCAAAAAGCAACGGCGACAATGAATCAAGGTCCAAAAGTATCGAATACACCATCGACCAAGCAAGATCACCGCCATCCCTGTAAAGCTGCCCGAATCTGAGTGCCCGGTTGAAAAATAAAATTGCCAGCACGATCACATAAAAGACAATGATCGCACCACTGCCGGATTCTCTCAATTCGTCGATGGCCTCCTTGTTCGGGGGAAATAGATCATCCCGTACGAGCGCAATGCTCCGTAGTAAGCGCCCACTACGCGCAAGAAGTATATTGGCCACTGCGAACAAACTAAAGGAAAGAAGAAAGATTATTGGCAAATCGCCGAGCAATTCCGGATTTGATACGCCGCCACCGCCTGTCGAGACTGACGAGGTTATGGTTGCCTGTGGCGGTGGTATCCCGGACGCGCCACTCCCCGGAAGTGGCCGTCCACTGTTCCCATTGGAACTCGTAGGCGGGGCGCCACTTACTCCGTTTTGGAAGGAATTTCCGCCAGAGCTGTTTGGGGAGAACGTTGCGCCGGTCTGCGGGATTGGGGTGCCTTCGCCGCCATTGGGGGGAGCGTTTTCGTTCGTAAAGTTGGGACTGTTCTGCGACACGCTAAACTGAAAAGCGAATCCCGCCGCGTCACGCGACTGCGAATGATTCGAAGTTTCTTCGATCAAAGCACGCTCCCCCAATCGCATCCCCAAGCATAGAAAATTTGGGCTTGCCTTTCTAGGCACGCGGCCAAGCATCCCGTCGGCCCAAACGGAGAAGCTCACGACGTTTCCCGCTCAAGGCAGTATCGAAGAATTTTGGGCTTCACCAGCACGCGCTTTTTCCATCCCCACCGCACCAAAGCCGTCCTTCTTTCGGCCATCTCGCACCGTACGTCGGCTGCATGGCTGCAAGCGCTGACGCACTCGTCCTCTCCGTTCCCGTCGCAAGCGATGCACCCGCCTCCTCCCGCGCACGGGCCTCCACCAGAAGGCCGCGATTGGCGCGACTGGGAAACGATGGGGAAAACTATGCGAGTGCTGAAACTAACCGACCTGACGCGCGTCACGCGAATATAGCTGCGCGTTGGCTATGCGGATTTGGTGCGGACGGCCGGACTTGAACCGGCACGGGACGTTACTCCCGAGGGATTTTAAGTCCCTTGCGTCTACCATTTCGCCACGTCCGCGGGAGCGGGCAGATATAGCACATCCGCGGCGGCGGACATCTATAACGTGCCGGCGAAGCGGACATAGAAATCCGCGTGACGGCCTGTTGGCATCCGCCGCCCGCGCGCGGGGCGCCGCCAGCGCTATGGCTTATTCTTCGCCGTCGATTGCGGCGCCGGGCGGATGTCGCCCCAGGGGTCGTTGGCGGTCTTCTTATCGGGGATCTTGTCCATCGCCGCCTTGTAGTCTTTGTCGCGCTGCTTTTGCGCCTCGAGCTCTTCCGGCGTCAGCTTGCGCTTGTTGTCGCCGCCGAGCGAAATGCCCGGCATCGGCAGCTGCGCCGCGGCGACGCCTGCCAGAAGGCCGGTCAGCAGAACGACGATGACACCCGCGCCGATGAGTTTTCGCAGCATGTTTTGCGTTCCTTTTGCCCGCAATCTGACGCCGCAGTTCGGCACAATCAGGGCAGCGCAGCCTTAGTCCCTGAAAACATGCGCCCACAGGCTGTCCCAGTCGGCGCCGGAAATGTCGGTGACCCGGCCGTCCTGCTCGTAAAATTTGTTCGGCACCTGGAACATCGCCAGCATCAGCCCGCCTTCGGGCGTGCAGGCGACGTGGCGGCTGCCGGCCTCGCGCCAGACGAATTCGCCGGGGCCGACGGTCAAATCCTTGGCCGGGCCTTCCTTGTCGACGAGCTTGCCTTCGAGCACATAGGTCTGCTCGATCTTGACATGCTCGTGGTCGGGCAGCACGGCGCCGGGCGCAAACTTCATCAGCGCGGTGACGAGGCCCGTCTCCTTGTCGAACAAGAGACCCTTCACCTCGCAACCGGGAAAGCGGGTCTTCTTCCACTCCATTTGCGCCGGGCGCACCACGTGGGAATGGGTGTCGAGCGTATCGTGCTTGGCCTTGGGGGTGACGGCGTCCATGGGCGGTCTCCTTGAAGTCACTTCCGTTGCGCGCATCATAGCCGATGCGGCGGGGTTGCTCTACAAGCCTGCTTCGCGAATCGGCGGCTGGAAGGCGAGCCCGGTATCCCAGGGAAAGTAGATCCATGTGTCCTGGGACACTTCGGTGATGAAAGTGTCGACCAGCGGCCGGCCCATCGGCTTGGCGTAGACGGTGGCGAAATGAGCGCGCGGCAACAGTGCGCGCACGATCTTGGCGGTCTGGCCGGTGTCGACCAGGTCGTCGACGATCAGCACGCTTTTGCCCTTGCCGCCGCCGAGCGCGACGATCGCCGGCGCCACGTCCTTGATGAGCTTCAACTCGCCCTGAGCGGTGTGGTCGTAGCTCGTCACGCACACGGTCTCGATCAGCCTGATGCCGAGCTCGCGCGCCACGATCGCCGCCGGCACCAGCCCGCCGCGGGTGATGCTCACGATCGCTTCGAACGGTCCGGCGCCGTTGAGCCGCCACGCCAGCGCGCGCGAGTCGCGATGGAATTGATCCCACGACACCGGGAAGATTTTTTCCGGGCTGACGGCTTGCGTTTTCGGTTGCGGCTCGGCCACGGCGCGGCGTCCTCAGGCTTGGCCGGCGGCCAGCGCGGCGCGGACCCGCGTCAGCATCGCCTCGACCGCGCTCATGGCGGCGGCGAGCTTTTGCCGATCGCGCGAGCGCACCACCACGTTGGTGTTGCCGCCGCGTTCGTCCATGAACGGATAGGAGCCGATGATCACGTCGGGATGTTTCTTGGCGATCTCGCCGAGCTCGGTGCCGATGTCGCCTTCGCGGCAATCGGCGCGCACCTGTTCCGACAGCATTTTGACGCCGGTTTTCAGCTTCGGCGCCACGTCGTCGAGCATGTTCTGCATGATGTGCGGCACGCCGGCCATGACGATGACGTTGCCGATCCAAAATCCCGGCGCCGCGGAGACCTTGTTGAGCACGAGCTCGGCGCCGTCGGGCACACGCGTCATGCGCATGCGCGCCTCGTTCATGACGCCGCCGGTCTCGGCGACGCGCTTTTCCATCATCGCGACCGCTCGCGGGTGATAGCCGATGCCGACGCCGAACGCCTTGGCGACGGAATCGGCAGTAATGTCGTCGTGGGTCGGGCCGATGCCGCCGGTGGTGAACACGTAAACGTAGCGGGCGCGTAGCGTGTTGAGCGCCGCGATGATCTCGTCCTCCTCGTCAGGGACGACGCGCACTTCCTTCAGATCGATGCCGATATTGGTGAGGTATTCGGCGATATAGCCGATGTTCTTGTCCTTGGTCCGGCCGGAGAGGATTTCGTCGCCGATGACCAGGATCGCGGCGGTGACGACGCCGGCGCCGCTGTCGGGCATGCTCATGAGCTTGGGGTCGGCCATTGTGCGTCCGGTGCTGCCGCCTCCTCTAGCGCGGCAGCGACGGCGGCTCAAGGCTCGCCGCCGCAATGGTCACATCGCCCAATTCGTGAGCATTTATCTGGGGACGGCGGGCCCCAAGCCGTCTCGTCACCGGAACAATTTGGCGCGAAGATTGCTTGAACGTACCGTGGGATGGGCCCAAGCGGCTTGAATTTGCCGCCTGAGGCCGTTGTCCGTCAGGCTGGAGCGGGCCGGGTTTTTGCATGTTCGACGAAATGCAGGACGGCGCCGGCGCGGTGCGGCCGGCCTATGCCGAGCTGAAGGACTGGCTCGGCAAGATCCCGCCCGATGTGCTCGATTACCGCCGGCGCGAGGCCGAGCTGCTGTTCCGCCGCATCGGCATCACCTTTGCGGTCTATGGCGACCCCGAGGCGCAGGAGCGCCTGATCCCGTTCGACGTCATCCCGCGCATCATCGCCGCCAAGGAATGGGACATCGTGCGGCGCGGGCTCGAGCAACGCGTCAAAGCCATCAACGCCTATATCAAGGACGTCTACAGCCGCCGCGAAATCCTCAAAGCCAAGATCGTCCCGGAGGACCTGGTGTTCCAGAATCCGGTTTTCCGCCCGGAGATGAATGGCCAGAAAGTGCCGCACGACATCTACGTCCACGTCGCCGGCATCGACATCGTGCGGGTCGACGCCGAAACGTTCTACGTGCTCGAGGACAATGCGCGCACGCCGTCCGGCGTCTCCTACATGCTGGAGAACCGCGAGATCATGCTGCGGCTGTTCCCGGAACTGTTCTCGCGCTACCGCATCGCGCCGGTCGAGAATTATCCCGACGAGCTGTTGGCGACGTTGAAATCGATCGCGCCGAATTCCGCGCCGGGCGAGCCGACCGTCGTGCTGCTCACGCCCGGCGTCTACAATTCCGCCTATTACGAGCATTCGTTTTTGGCCGACAAGCTCGGCATCGAGCTGGTCGAGGGCCGCGACCTCGTCACCAAATCCGACGTCGTCTATATGCGCACGACCGAAGGATTGAAACGGGTCGACGTCATCTATCGCCGCATCGACGACGATTTCCTCGATCCGCTGGTGTTCCGCCCCGACAGCGCGCTCGGCGTGCCCGGCCTGATGTCGGCCTATCAGGCCGGCAATGTCACGCTCGCCAACGCCGTCGGCACCGGCATCGCCGACGACAAGGCGGTCTACAGCTACATGCCGCAGGTCGTGAAATTCTATCTCGGCGAGGAGCCGATCCTGAAAAACGTGCCGACCTGGCGCTGCCGCGAGGCCGAGCACCTCGCCTATGTGCTCGACCACATCGAGGACCTGGTGGTCAAGGAAGTGCACGGTTCCGGCGGCTACGGCATGCTGATCGGGCCGAAGGCGGACAAAACCACGATCGCGGCGTTCCGCGCCAAGCTCAAATCCGACCCGAAGAATTTCATCGCCCAGCCGACGCTGGCGCTGTCGACCTGCCCGACCTGCGTCGCCGAAGGCATCGCGCCGCGCCACGTCGACCTGCGGCCTTTCGTGCTCGCCGGCCGCGACCGCATCCGCATCGTGCCGGGCGGGCTGACGCGGGTGGCGCTCAAGAAAGGTTCGCTGGTGGTCAATTCCAGCCAAGGCGGCGGCACCAAGGACACTTGGGTCCTGGACGGATAAGAGATGCTGTCGCGCACCGCCGATAACCTTTACTGGCTCGCCCGCTATGTCGAGCGCGCCGAATATCTGGCGCGCATCCTCGACACCACGCTGCGGCTGACCGCGCTGCCGCTCGCTTATGTCGGCGAATCCAACGAATGGGAATCCGCGGTCGCCACCGCCGGCTGCGCCAACGCCTTCTTCGCCGTCCATCCGGAGGCCAACGAGGAGACGGTCACGGAATTCCTCGCTTTCTCCACCGACAATCCGTCCTCGATCCGCAACTGCATCGAGACCGCGCGCATCAACGCGCGCGCGGTGCGCACCGCGCTGACCATCGAAATGTGGGACTCCATCAACAGCGCCTGGCTCGAGCTGCGCAAATGGGGCAACGGCCCGCCGTCGCGCGAGGAATTCGCCCGCTTCCTGCGCTGGGTGATGGGCTCGTCGCTGAGTTTTGACGGCTCCGCCTACCGCACCATGCTGCGCAACGACGCCTACTGGTTCTCGCGGCTCGGCGTCTATATCGAGCGCGCCGACAACACCGCGCGCATTCTCGACGTCAAATATCACCTGTTGCTGCCGGCGCAGGAACGGGTCGGCGGCCCGCTCGATTATTTCCAGTGGGCGGCGATCTTGCGCTCGGTCTCGGCGCTCACCGCCTATCACTGGGTGTATCGCCAGAACGTCAAGCCGTGGCTGGTCGCCGACCTGCTCATGCTGCGGGACGAGATGCCGCGCTCGCTGGCAAACTGTTACGAGAACCTGGTGCAAAACCTCGACCGCATCGCCAAGGCTTACGGCCTGCAAGGCCCGGCGCAGCGCCACGCCCGCGCCGTGCGGGCGCGATTGGAAAACAGCAAGATCGAGGAGATTTTCCAGACCGGGCTGCACGAATTCATCGACGATTTCGTCGAGGACAATAACCGCCTCGGCACCGCGGTGACGCAGCAGTACTTGCTGTAGCCAGGGATCAGTACTCAGTAGTCAGTAATCAGAAATCAGACGAGGAAGACCAGGGACAACACGTGCTTGCGTCGTCTATTCTGGCCTCTGATAACTGACCACTGATTACTGATCCCTGAAACCCGTGCGCCTTCGCATCGCCCATCGCTCGGTCTACCGCTACGATCCGCCCGCAGCCGGCGTGATCCAGGTGCTCCGGCTCACGCCGCGCAACCACGAAGGCCAATATGTCGAGCGCTGGCGCATCGACGTCGCGCCCGATGCGCGGCTCGCCGCCCACGAAGACGCCTTCGGCAATATCACCCACGTCTTCACCGCCGACGGCCCACTCGACGCGTTGACGGTCGAGGTCGACGGCGACGTCGAGACGCAGAACGCCAATGGCGTGGTGCGCGGCACCGTCGAGCGCTTTCCGCCGAGCCTGTTCTTGCGCGACACCGCGCTCACGCAGGCCGATACCGCGATCCGCGACTTTGCCGAAAAAATCCGTGCCGCAAGCGGCGGCGACGTGCTGGCGCAACTGCACGGCTTGCTGGATCGGCTGTTCGAAGACATCGCCGGCGCCGACAACGATGCTTCGGCGCCCGCACCCGCGCCGGCCAACGCGGCCGAGGCTTTTGCCCGCAAGCGCGGCGCGCCCAAGGATTTGGCGCATATCTTCATCGGCGCCGCGCGCACGCTCGGCATCCCGGCGCGCTATGTCGGCGGCTATTTCTGCCGCGCCGGCGAAAGCGCGGATAGCGGCCACGCCTGGGCCGAAGCCCATGTGCCCGGTCTCGGCTGGGTCGCCTTCGATCCGTCCAACGGCTTCTGTCCGACCGACGGCCATGTCCGCGTCGCCATCGGGCTCGATGCGCTCGGCGCCGCGCCGATGCGCGGCACCCGCTTGGGCGCCGGCGCCGAGACTTTGGCGGTCGCCATCAAGGTCGATCAGTGACGCTGCCCGCGACGCGGCGAAGGATGCTATAGAGGCGGGCCATTGGGGCGAGTCTTGGGAACAGCGAATCGATGACTTATTGCTGCGGTATTCTCGTGCGCGAGGGGCTGGTGATGTTCGCCGACACCCGGACCAATGCCGGGGTCGACAACATCGCCACGTTCCGCAAGTTGCACGTATTTCAGGATCCGAAAAAACGCATCATGGCGATCGCGTCGGCCGGCAACCTCTCCATCAGCCAGTCGGTGGTCAGCATCCTGACGGAGGGTTACGACAATCCGCAAACCGGCGAGCGCGAAACGCTGATGAACGCGCCGACCATGTTCCAGGCCGCCCAGCGCGTCGGCTATGTGGTCCGTTTGATCCACTCCATGGAGGGCAAGGCGCTCGAAGCCTCCGACGTCGGCTTCGACGTGTCGTTGCTGTTCGGCGGCCAGATCATGGGCGAGCGCATGCGGCTTTTCATGATCTATTCCGCCGGCAATTTCATCGAATCCACCACCGACACGCCGTACCTGCAGATCGGCGAGCACAAATACGGCAAGCCGGTGCTCGACCGCGCCATCATCTATGAAATGGACATTTACGACGCGCTCAAGGTCGGCCTCGTCTCCATCGACTCGACCATGCGCTCGAACCTCAGCGTCGGCCTGCCGATCGATCTTCTGGTGGCGCGGCGCGACACCTGCACCCCCGAGTTGATCTATCGCATCGAGCCCGGCGAGCCCTATTTCACCGATCTGCGCGAGCGCTGGTCGGCGGCGTTGCGCGCCGCCCACCTCGCCATCCCGCGGCCGCCCTACACCAACCCGGGCGCAAGACGCTGAAAATCCTGCATCGGCGCAAAGCCCCGCGGTGGCGTTGACACATTATTAACGCCGCGGCGCGATTTACTGAGCGTTACCATGGCACAGGTTCCATCGCTTTGAACCGCAAGCGATTTTCAATCTTTCCTGCATAGGGTCCAGGCGCCGAATTTTATAACTTCAAGGGTGGAGCGTGTTGCCTACGGCGCAATCGCATATCGCCGGGGGCCGCAAGCGGTCGCGCTGGGACAAGGCGCGCTTGAGCCTGGTCGTGCCGATCGGCGTGATCGTCGCGGTCGCCATCGTCTGCGTCGTCGTCGCCGCGCTCACGTCGGCGCAACGCGCCGATGAGGTTTCGCTTAACCGCGAACAGCAACTGCTGCAACAGGCCATCACCGGCAAAGGCGTGCATGTGCTGCGCCAACTCGAAAGCGCCGCCGCCACGGAACGCGCCACTGTTCATCTCGGCCGCGGTCACGATCTGCAATGGGCGGACCGGCGCATCGGCCAATGGCTGCGCGACTTCTACAACCAAGACGTCGTGGTCATCGTCAACGGTTCCGATCAGATCGAATACACAATGTTCCGCGCCCCTGCCGGCGCCGCTCCGGCCGACCTTGGCGCGCAGATCGCCCCGTGCCTCGATCTCTTGCGCGGCCGCCTCGGCGCCGTGCCGGCGCAAGCGCTGGCGGTCGACCCGGCGCTCGATCCGGCAAAGCCCGGCCGCGGCACGGCGCTGATCGAACCTTTCATGGACCGGCCGGCGATCGTTGCGGCGGTCGCCGTCGGCTCCGATGCCGATCTGGCTTCCGGCAATGGCCATGCACCGGTCGTGGTCGCGGTCAAATATCTCGACGACGCCTTGCTTGGGGAGATCGGCGGCCGTTTGCAGCTGGCGGATCTGCATCGCCTCGACGGCACCACGCCGCTCGCGGGCGAGCACGCCATCGAGCTTGCCGACGCGCAAGGCAATGCCATTACCAACTTCGCCTGGAAGCCGACGCGACCCGGCGGAAAAATTCTCGGCAGCGTGCTGCCGTTCATCGCGGTGGCGCTCGGCGGCTTTGCGCTCCTGGTCGGCCTCGTGCTGCGCTACATGCGGCGCTCCGCCGAAGAGATCAGGGCCGGCGAGGCGCAATTGCGCCATCTCGCTTTGCACGATCCGGTCTGCGGCCTGCCCAATCGCATCTATTTCGGCGAGCGGCTCGAAACCGTGATCAACGACGTGCGCGCCGGCGGCCCGACCGCGGCGGTGTTCTATATCGATCTCGACCACTTCAAGGACGTCAACGACACGCTCGGCCATCACATCGGCGACGAGCTCATCCTCAACGTCACCCAGCGGCTGAGCCGCGTCATGCGCGGCGAGGATCTGGTGGCGCGGCTGGGCGGCGACGAGTTCGCCATCATCACCAATTGCGCCTCGGATTCCTACTCGCTGCAGGCGATCGCCGGCCGCATCATCGCCGCGGTCTGCGCGCCCTACATGATCAGCAGCCACAACATCATCATCGGCGCCTCGATCGGCATCGCGGTGATCGACCGCCGCGCCCGCGACGCCACCGACATTCTGCGCTACGCCGACATGGCGCTCTATCGCGCCAAGAACGAGGGCCGCAACCGCGCCTGCATCTACGACGCGGCGATGGACGCCGATCTGTCCAACCGGAAACTGCTCGAAGGCGACCTGCTCTACGCCATCAAGAACGACGGGCTCAAGGCCGCCTACCAGCCGATCATGAATTCGAGCGGCGAAAAGATCGTCGGCGTCGAGGCGCTGGCGCGCTGGAACCATCCGACCATCGGCGAAATCCCGCCGTCGCAATTCATTCCGATCGCCGAGCATTCCGGCCTGATCATCGATCTCGGCGAATGGATGCTGCGCCGCGCCTGCCTCGACGGCCGCGCCTGGCCGAACCTGACCATCGCGGTCAACGTCTCGCCGCTGCAATTCCGCCGCTCCGACTTCGTCGAAGTGGTCGAGCGCATCCTCGCCGAGACCGATCTCGACGCCAACCGGCTCGAGCTCGAACTCACCGAAAGCACGCTCTTGGGCAATCTCGACACCGCGGAACTGTCGATGCTTCGCCTCAAAGCCATCGGCGTGCGCTTTGCGCTCGACGACTTCGGCACCGGCTATTCGAGCCTGCTCTATCTGCGCCGCTTCCCGTTCGACAAGCTCAAGATCGATTCCAGCTTCGTGCGCTCGATCGAGAAGGCGCCCGATGCCGCGGCCATCGTCCACGCCGTGGTCAGCCTCGGCCGCGGTCTCGGCATGAAGGTGACCGCCGAAGGCGTCGAGACCGCCGAGCAGCATCTCTTCCTGCGCGCCGCCGGCGTGCATTCGATGCAGGGCTACCGCTTCGGCAAGCCCGGCACCGCGAGCGAGATCAACGCCCGCCTCGCCCATCCCGACGACTACCGGGTCGGCAGCCCCGACCAGGAAGTGGCGCTGGCGAGCTGACTCCGCAGCCGTCATTCCGGGGCGCGCGCAAGCGCGAACCCGGAATCCATAGCCCCCGCCCCCAATCAATCGGTCTCGGCCCTTCCGTCACCTGCCAATCCGTGATTATGGATTCCGGATAGCCGCTGTCGCGGCTTCCGGAATGACGCAAAGGGAGACGCCGATGACCCAGAAAATCGCAATCGTGACCGGAGCCGGAACCGGCGTCGGCCGTGCGGCGACCTTGGCGCTGATGCGCGAGGGCTATGCCGTGGTGCTCGCCGGCCGGCGTAAGGACATGCTCGAACAGGTCGCCAAGGAAGGCGCGCAGACGCCGGGCGCGGCGCTCGCGGTGCCCACCGACGTCGCCGATCCGGCCTCGATCAAGGCGCTGTTCGCCAAGACCAAGGAGACTTACGGCCGGCTCGACCTGTTGTTCAACAATGCCGGCATCGGCACGCCGGCCACTTCGATCGAGGACATGCCGTTCGACAAATGGCAGGCCGTGGTCGCCACCAATTTCACCGGCGTGTTCCTGTGCACCCAGGAAGCCATCAAGATCATGAAAGCGCAAAACCCGCGCGGCGGCCGCATCATCAACAACGGCTCGATCTCGGCGCACACGCCGCGGCCGGGCGCCGCCGCCTATACGGCGACCAAGCACGCCGTCACCGGGCTGACCAAGCAGACCTCGCTCGACTGCCGGCCCTACAATATCTGCTGCGGCCAGATCGACATCGGCAATGCCGCGACCCCGCTCACCGACCGCATGGTGCAGGGCGACGGCGTGCCGCAGCCCGACGGCCGCAAGATGATCGAGCCGCGCATGGCCGCCGAAGACGTCGGCCGCGCCGTGGTCTACATGGCAAGCCTGCCGCTCGACACCAATGTGCTGTTCATGACCGTGATGGCGAATTTGATGCCGTATGTCGGGCGCGGCTAGCGCGTGAACAGGAAATTGAATTGCAGCATATGAACCGTCATCCCGAGGTGCGAGCCATTAGCGCGTTTACGCGCGTCTTCGACGCGCTATGGCGAGCCTCGAAGGATGCGCGGCCCGGGCCGTCGCCGTTCGAGGGCCGCGGAGCTTGTCATCGGGCCGGCCACTTCGGGCCGGACCCGTTGGCGGCCACCTCAGGGTGACGGGGAACGAAACTGAGGCTCCTCGCCCATGCTCGCGCCATGGCATGAATTTTATGCGCTGCTCGGTACCGCCGCGGCGGCGCTGGTCGCGCTCTTGTTCGTTGCGGTCTCGATCGGCACCAGCGTGCTCACGCCGGAACCGGAGAGCCGCCGCAACACCAGCACCTATATGAGCCCGGTCGTGTTCCACTATGCCAACGTTCTGTTTCTCAGTCTGATCGCGCTCATCCCGACGCAAACCTGGGAATCCTTCGGCCTGGTGATCGGTGCCGCTTCGATCGGCAGCGTGATCTATTCGATCGCCGTTGCGGTGAGAGTGCATCGCAATCGCATTTCCGATCTTGCCGACCGCCTGTGCTACGGCGCCATTCCGGCGCTGTGCTACGCCACGGGCCTGGTCGTGGCGCTGCTTCTGTTCGAAGAGAAGCCCGCGGGCCTCGACCTGTTGGCCGGAACGGCGCTGCTTCTGCTCGTCATCAATATCCGCAACGCCTGGGATCTGATGATTTCGCTGGCGCGCCGCGTCAATCGGCCGCCGTCACCGTGATCCTGGTGCCGGCCTTCACCTTGGCCAGCGTCTTCACGTCGCCGAGCGCCTTCGCCCAGATGTTGCACGGGCTCGCCAGCCGCGTCTCGTCGCCGCGCGAGATCGGCGTGCGGCCGAAACCGAGCGCGATGGCATGGCCGTCCGGCCAATAAGCGATCTCGCCCGGCGTCACCACGGCGCGCGCGTCCTTCTCACGCGGCACCTTGACGGGGATATCGAAATAAACCTCCTCGCCCCAGGTCATCGCCGCGCCGGAAATCGGCAACGCCGCCGCGATCGCCTTGGCCGTCGGCGTGTCGAGGAGTTCGGCATCGACCGTGAGCGACCCGAAGTCGAAACGTATGCGCATGGGTTTCTCCTACTTCATCCGCCCCCACGATAGCGGGGGCGGAAGGTGCGAGCGATCCCGTTCTCGCGGCGCGCTGCGCGCCCGAGTTTTGCGGCAAGAACCAAAGCCACCGGCGAGCGAAGCGACGCCGTTCTTCGAACGGCTATGGCGGCATGACGGACAACCAATTTCTAATAGCCGCCGCACACCTCACCAGCGCCGATAGCCGCGCCAATGCCCGTAGCCATAGGCATAGTGCGGTTCGTAGCCGCGCCAATACGGGCCCGGCACGTAATACGGTCCGGGCGCGACGACGTAAGGCGGCGCGACGTAGGTGTCGTATTCGACGGGCGGCGGCGCCGGCGGCGGATAGCCATACGCGGCGGGCGGCGGAGGCGGCGGATAGTAGCTTTGCTCCGCCGGCTGAGGCGCGTAATAGCCGGGCGGCGGCGCCGGGTAGCCGGGTGCGGCCTGCGCCTCGGGATAGCCCATGTCGGCGGCTTGCACCGGCGCGACGGCGCCGAGGCCCAGCGCCAAGGCGCCGGCGGACAAGGCCAGTTTCGCGAAGGTTTGCATCGAAGTGCTCCTCGTCGGGTGACGGTAGGTGAACGCGATTAGAGGAGCCCGCGACGGCGGAATTAGAGCGCGTCCGCGGCGGATTTTTGCAATTGCGGCAACGGCTGTTCAGGTTGGCGGCGGCGCGAACCGCAACCGAAAAACGATCAAACCTCGGAAAAGATTCGTTAGAATGAGAGAAGTTGCATATTATATTGGCATTATGAGCATCGAAGACCTTGAGAAGGCTGTCGCCGGCCTGCCGCCCGACCAATACGCGCAATTCCGCGCCTGGTTCGAGGAGTTCGAGGCCGATCGCTTCGACCGCAAGATCGAGCGTGACGCTCAAGCCGGCAAGCTCGACCGCCTCGCCGATGCGGCCATCAACGACCTGCGCAAGGGCCGCGCACTGTCGAACAACGAGACCTAGCTTCTAAGACTAGGTCCAAGAAGTTTTAATTCTTTCAACTTTTCCAAACACTGCTCTGCGGACTCCATTATTTGAGAATGCGTTTCTGGAGTGATCTTAATGGTCTTTGTCTTTCCGCCGTAGCTTTCAATCTCAATTCGTAGTTCCAAACCCTTCCCCCCAACATCCCTTCCGTGGGCCATGGCGTTCCGGATCGCAATTATTTTTTCAAGCCCCCCAAACGCTGCTAGGAATTCATCCGACCGGCTGTGTTTAGAGCTCTTCAGAATCTTTTTTACAAGCTCGATCTTGCGGGCCATTGTAAATTCCCGTGACCGAACAAAGGTCGAGGCGAAATTCTCGTTAACGCGCGGATCACTTATGAAGTAGGCTAAGATCAAGAATTCCAATTGCTCTTCGAACCAGAGTGCATAATGAGTGAGTTCACCTGTCACAATTGCGTCAAACCAAATGCGATCAAGGTCATCATATTTCATCGCGCGTCTCACACCCATCAATTTAGAAAATTAGTGCGCCGCTAGCCGTCGTTTAGATATTGTTATACTCAAGATAGGGAGTTTTGCGAACGTAAAACCTGGGCACGGAGCTCCGCGCCCTTGCTCACCCTACGCTCACTGACAAACCTAATATTCACAAAATTAATCCGCGTTGAATGATGCCGCATCAATGCTCTGCGGCCTCACATTTCCGCTTGGAACAGAATAAAGAGTATAACTAAGCCGAGAGCGTATGATTTCTGTCGACGTGTATTCCGTTCTAAGGCTCTCAACATCTGGGAATTGTGCTGCCGACGTAACGCGAACGAAATTTCTGCAATCTATTCCCAGATCACCCCCAAATGCATACTGAATACGATAATTGCCATCGGGCAGATTGGTTACGGAAGCAGACTGACCTTTTGCAACATAAAAAGATGCAAATAGGCGAGAGGTATTAGCATTCCGGATTTTTATTATTGCATTCGCAGTGGATCCATTTTCTATTTCGATTGTATGCCCCTTCCTACCGGACGGAAAATTCCCAACAAATATCTGTCCATTCGCCGGCGGAAAAGGACACGTCGGAAGACGGACTTCTTGCTGTACTGGTCTTGAGGCTTCAGCGTTTCCGGGATTCGGTAACCGCCGAGGAGGCTCTACGGACTTGGGAAATTGATAGTTCGGAGCACTAGAAACGCCATTGAATTCCCTTTTTATGTTGTCCTGATAACTCGCGAGGCCGATTAGGCCTGGAAGCGCAATTAATAGCACGATATGCGCGAGTACCAAATGTGGCTTGGTCGACCACGGATTCCTTAACGTCGGCGATGTCGGCGGCACTCCCACGGATCGAAGATGATCCATCAGCTTGACAGCATTAATTGCTATGTCAGCGTTTTTTGCACTCCGCGCCTGCTGAGCAAGCGCATACGAAATCGCCAACTTGCCCTTTGAGAGAAATGCTAGGCAGTTGTACCAAACCAATTTGTCATCGACATCTTTGGAGTATTCTCCGCCGAAAGCGTTTCCGAAGATCGAGCCTATGGTCCAAATTGGCTCCCAAGGAAAGCCCCACCAGCCGAAAAGCCCGGTAATAAGGGAAGCCCGGAGCGCAATTTTCTTGGCGCACTCCGAACAAAAGATTCCCTGTATTGGTGTGCGAGTGGTAACAACAAGTACGCTCACAACTCGATAGAAGACTGTCGAGCGAGGTTGTGCTGTTACCCTACCACATCGAGAGCAACAGATGGGCTCTAGTTCTTGTTCGCGAGAAGGAGGCGACGGATTTGTGTATTGAAGCGCATCATAATTGCTTCTTAACTTGGGATCGCTGAGAACGTTGTATGCTTCCGAAATTGCTTGGAATTGAGCCTTGGCGCTGGCATCTCGGTTAATGTCCGGATGCAATTTTTTTGCAAGTTGTCGATAGGCAGCCTTTATTACTTCTGCGGTCGCTGAAGGTGCAACGTTCAAGCGCGCATAATATCCTTTCGGATCATTGCCCGCGTTCATCGATGCCCCACGCCCACAAACAAAATTACTACTAGACTAAACTAATCCCGCGATCCGCACAACTTTTCCGGGTAAGAATTTGACGGTTCAGTGCCGCGACACCCGCGCAATCGTCACCACCGGGCTTGACCCGGTGGTCCATGCTGTGCGGCTGCGCATGGATGCCCGGGTCAAGCCCGGGCATGACGAAAATGAGAATGGCACGCTACAGTGACGCCCGGGAATCGGGGCCTCACACCTTATGCCAAACCTCCAATCCACCCTCGGCATCCTCGCCATCCTCGCGCTGGCGTGGCTCATCAGCGAGAACCGCCGCGCGGTGAATTGGCGGCAGGCTGGCATCGGGCTTGGCGTCACCCTCCTTCTCGCGGTCGTCATGCTCAAGGTGCCCAAGGCCGAGATGGCGTTCGCGCTGATCAATGACGCGGTCGAGGCGATTGCCTCAGCGACGCGGGCCGGCACCGCCTTCGTGTTCGGCTATGTCGGCGGCGGGCCATTGCCGTTCGAGCTGAAAGTGCCGGGGGCGGAATTCATCTTAGGCTTTCAGGCGCTGCCCGTCGTGCTGGTGATGAGCGTGCTGTCGTCGCTGTTGTTCTACTGGGGCATCATGCCGCCGATCGTGCGCGGCTTTTCGCGCGCGCTGGAAAAGACGCTCGACGTCGGCGGCGCGGTCGGACTGTCGACGGCGGCCAATATTTTCGTCGGCCAGGTCGAGGCGCCGCTGTTCATCCGGCCGTATCTCGCCAAACTGTCGCGGGCGGAAATGTTCGTGGTGATGACCGGCGGCATGGCCGGCATCGCCGGCACCGTGTTCGTGCTCTATGCCACCATCCTCGCCAAGGCCATTCCGGATGCCGCCGGCCACATCGTGGTCTGCTCGGTGCTCGGCGCGCCGGCGGCGATCCTGATCAGTTTCATCATGGTGCCCGACCCGAAAGGGCCGAAGACCGGCGGCGCGCTCGACGAGGTCGAGCAGGTCGCCTCGAGCACCATGGACGCCATCGTCAAAGGCACCGGCGCGGGGCTGGAGCTGCTCCTCAACATCGTCGCCATGCTGATCGTGTTCATCGCGCTGGTGCATCTCGCCAACGCAGTGCTCGGGCTGGTGCCGGATGTTTTGGGCGCGCCGGTCACCTTGCAGCGCCTGCTCGGCTGGGTGATGGCGCCGGTGTGCTGGCTGATGGGCATTCCGTGGGCGCAGGCCGTCACCGCCGGAGGCCTGATGGGAATCAAGACGATCCTGAACGAGCTCGTCGCCTATCTGCAGCTCGCGGCGCTGCCGGCCGACGCGCTCGATCCACGCTCGCGGCTGATCATGCTCTACGCCATGTGCGGCTTCGCCAATTTCGGCTCGCTCGGCATCATGATCGCAGGCCTGTCGACCATGTGCCCGGAGAAGCGCGACGAGGTGGTGTCGCTCGGCTTGAAGTCGATCGTTTCGGGAACGCTGACGACGTGTTTGCTCGGGGCGATCGTGGGGATGCTGAGTTAGAGGACAGACGACGGACAACAGAGGACGGATAAACGCCAAGCCGGGACGCTGCGATCTGTCGTCTGTCGTCCGTCTTCTGTCATCCGCTCAATGCAGCCTGAATTCGCCGTCCACCGCGCGGATCTCCGCCGGCTTGATCAGCCGCGCGTGCGCGACCGTCACCGAGTGCAACGGACCTTCGAGCTTTTCCAGCCAGAAATTGAGGAATTTGTTCAGCGCCGGAAAGTTCGGGCACAGATCGTAGTCCTGCCAGACGTAAGTCTGCAGCAACCAGGGATGATCGGGCCGCCGGTACAGGATGTTGGCGGTGGTCAGGCCGTAGCCTTGGAGCTGCCGGCGGAAGTCCTCCGAAACTCTTGGCGCGGAAACTCTTGGCGAAACTGAAGCCTCTTTCGACACCATGGTGCCCTCCAATCCCTTCGCGGGAATGTTTCGAGACTCGCTCCTCCATTACAAGCCTCAAAATTAAATAAGTTGTTTATTATCAAGGCACTAGCAGCATCCTCGCCGCCGTGCTAACAGCCCGGCTCGGCCGGTGCCCTGACGCGAACGGCAACTGGACCTGGGGCCGGGCGGTTCCTCGTCCGGCCGGTCTATATTTTTGTATTCATTGGGGAACCTGGCGCCGTTAACCTTTGCGAAAGAGGCGATTATAACCTTGACAAAGCAGCACCGATATGTAGACTAAGGCCCATAGAAAGGGCTTTAGTCATGACCGCGAACCTCCAAAACCCCATTTTCACGGACGAAACCAAGGCTAGGGAGTGGTTGGAGGCTCGGATTTGGCCGAATGGCCCGCTTTGCCCTCACTGTGGCGCTACAGGCGACGACGTGACGGCGCTCAACGGCAAAGCCCATCGTCCGGGCCTCTACCAGTGCAGCCAGTGCCGCGAGCAATTCACCGTGACGGTCAAGACCGTATTCGAGCGCAGCAAAATCCCGCTCTCGAAATGGCTTGCCACCCTGTTCCTACTCGCCGCGTCAAAGAAAGGCGTTTCGGCCCATCAAGTGCATCGCTCGCTCGGCATTTCGTACAAGTCGAGCTGGTTCATGATGCACAGGCTTCGCGAAGCCATGCGCTCGGGTGGCCTGCTCCCGCCAATCGGCGGCGAAGGCAAGGTAGTCGAGACTGACGAAACCTATTTCGGCATGATCCCGAAAGACGAATTGATGCCGCGCGCCAAGGGCCTCGGCAAAAAGAAAGTCGGCAAGCGCGCTGGCATCCGCCGTCCGGCTTACCGCGCCGTGCTGGCGCTAGTGGAACGCGGCGGCAAGGCCCGCACGTTCCATATCGCCAACGCCGATCAGAATACCGTGCACGCGATCATGAAAGCCAACGTCGCGAAAGAGAGCCGCGTTCACACGGACGAAAGCACGATCTACAAACTTGTGCCATGGCATTTCGGCCAGCACGAAACGGTGAAGCATTCGGCTTACGAGTACGTCCGTGGCGACGTGACCACGAACACGGTCGAAGGCTATTTCTCAATCTTCAAACGCGGCATGAAAGGCGTCTACCAGCATTGCGACGAAAAGCACCTTCATCGCTATCTTGCTGAATTCGACTTTCGTTACAACACGCGCACTGCGCTCGGCTTCAACGATCTAATGCGCGCCGAAGCGTTGGCCGAAGGCATCAAAGGCAAGCGCCTAACTTATCGACGGCCTCACAAAATCGCGCAACCAGACACGCATTAAGGCCGAAGCAAAGCGCTTTATGGCTTGGAGGAAGAAACGCGGCGCTTAGCACGTTTTTTGACAGGCTTCTTCGCTACACGGTGCTGTGGCGGACTTTTTGCCACAACATCGATGGCACGCTCGAAACGCGACCAAGCGTCGGGATGAATGTCAACGTCTCTTGCAAAATCACGGTTCTTCGGCATGTCGGACCAGCGTAGTGAGCCAACTAGGTTGGCATCTCTCAATCGGAATCCGATTGATGGTGAACTCTTAGCCGCGATAGGTCAATTGCTGATCGGCACGTCGGACCTAGACGACATCCTCAGCCTGATGTTGTTCAGATTGGTTCCCTTTGCCAAGCCCGAAGATGGCTTTATTGTTTTGGGCCGACTGGCAATCAGCGAAAAAATCAAGCGACTAGCGAAACTGGTCGAGCGAAAAGGTAGCGACGAACTAAAATCGCAATTCGCGCAACTTAAGCCTGTTTTCTCCCGGATATTTCTATTTCGGAACGCATTCGCGCATGGCATCTACCAGGGCACTGATGCACAGGACGGCGCATTGGTGTTCGCCTTCACGACGCATGATCTTTTTGACCAGGAAGAAAACTCGGCTGCCCATGAGAGTATTGGCATTTTGCCAAGCCAGCTAAAGGAACTGGCAATTTCGGTCGCTGGCTTGGTCTCTGAGCTTGAGGCAAAATGGGAGCTGAAAGACTGGCGTGCAGCACGCTACGAACAACATTTTCGGCTGCTACAACCCCATCAAAGACCTCGCTGAAGTTAAAGCGCCAAAGCGCCTCAACTCCGGCTTCGATCATTTCGGGAGTTATCTCGGGCGCGCCAACCCCCTGCGGGGCGGCCCTATCTAGCCCTTGGGGTTGCTTTGTCAAGGTTATAATCCCCGCGAAAGACTTGTTGGCAATCCACGCCGGTGAGTGCTAAAAAATTTTCAGGCGCCTCTTGCGGGCCAAAAATCGCACCCCATGTGGCCGTCAAGCGGTCAATCACGGGGTCCCGCGGGGGACCGCTGATCCCTTAATTCTCACGTCAGTGCAACAGCTTAGGAGGACACCATGAAGTTTCGTCCGCTTCACGACCGCGTCGTCGTCAAGCGCATCGATGCCGAGGAGAAGTCTGCCGGCGGCATCATCATCCCGGACACCGCCAAGGAAAAGCCCTCCCAGGGCGAAGTCATCGCCGTCGGCCCGGGCGGCCGCGACGAGGCCGGCAAGCTCATTCCCATCGATGTCAAGGTCGGCGACCGCGTGCTGTTCGGCAAATGGTCGGGCACCGAGGTCAAGATCGACGGCGTCGAACTCCTGATCATGAAGGAGTCCGACATCATGGGCGTGCTCGACGAGACGGTGGCCAGGAAGAAGGCCGCGTAACCCACTTGTTGTTCGTCATGGCCGGGCCTGACCCGGCCATCCATCTTGCCTCCCGCGAGGAAGAAAGATGGATCACCGGGTCAAGCCCGGTGATGACGAGCGGAAGAACAAAACCAATCAGGAGTGAATTGAAATGGCTGCCAAGGAAGTCAGATTCTCCGTCGATGCGCGCGACAAGATGTTGCGCGGCGTCGACATTCTCAACAACGCGGTGCGGGTGACGCTCGGCCCCAAGGGCCGCAACGTCGTGCTGGACAAGTCGTTCGGCGCTCCCCGCATCACCAAGGACGGCGTCACCGTCGCCAAGGAAATCGAGCTCGAAGACAAGTTCGAGAACATGGGCGCGCAGATGGTGCGCGAGGTGGCGTCGAAAACCTCGGACATCGCCGGTGACGGCACCACGACCGCGACCGTGCTCGCGGCCGCGATCGTCAAGGAAGGCGCCAAGGCGGTTGCCGCCGGCATGAACCCGATGGACCTCAAGCGCGGCATCGACCTCGCGGTCGAGCACGTCGTCGAGGAACTGAAGAAGAACTCCAAGAAGGTCACCTCCAACGAAGAGATCGCCCAGGTCGGCACCATTTCGGCCAACGGCGACCAGGAGATCGGCCGCTTCCTCGCCGAGGCGATGAAGAAGGTCGGCAACGAGGGCGTGATCACGGTGGAAGAGGCCAAGAGCCTCGAGACCGAGCTCGACGTGGTCGAAGGCATGCAGTTCGACCGCGGCTATATCTCGCCCTACTTCGTCACCAATGCCGACAAGATGCGGGTCGAGATGGAGGAGCCCTACATTCTCATCTACGAGAAGAAGCTGTCCGCGCTCAACGAGCTGCTGCCGCTTCTTGAAGCGGTGGTGCAGACCGGCAAGCCGCTCCTCATCGTCGCCGAAGACGTCGAGGGCGAGGCGCTGGCGACGCTGGTGGTCAACAAGCTGCGCGGTGGCCTCAAAGTCGCCGCCGTCAAGGCGCCTGGCTTCGGCGATCGCCGCAAGGCCATGCTGCAGGACATCGCCGTCCTGACCGGCGGCCAGGCGATCAGCGAGGACCTCGGCATCAAGCTCGAGAACGTCACGCTGGCGATGCTCGGCAAGGCCAAGAAGGTGATGATCGACAAGGAGAACACCACGATCGTCAACGGCTCCGGCAAGAAGAAGGACATCGAGGACCGCATCACGCAGATCAAGGCGCAGATCGAGGAGACCACCTCGGACTACGACCGTGAGAAGCTGCAGGAGCGGCTGGCAAAACTCGCCGGCGGGGTCGCGGTGATCCGCGTCGGCGGCGCCACCGAGGTCGAGGTCAAGGAGCGCAAGGATCGCGTCGACGACGCGATGCATGCGACCAGAGCCGCGGTCGAGGAAGGCGTGCTGCCGGGCGGCGGCGTGGCGCTGTTGCGCGCCACCGAGGCGCTCAAGCGGGTGCGCACCCACAACGACGACCAGAAGACTGGCGTCGAGATCGTGCGCAAGGCGCTGCAATCTCCGGCGCGGCAGATCGCCACCAATGCCGGTGAGGACGGCTCCGTCATCGTCGGCAAGATCCTCGAGAACGCCAACTACGGCTACGGCTTCGACGCCCAGGGCGGCGAATACGTCGACATGGTGAAGAAGGGCATCATCGACCCGACCAAGGTCGTGCGCCAGGCGCTGCAAGGCGCCTCCTCGGTCGCGGGGCTTTTGATCACCACCGAGGCGATGGTCGCCGAAGTGCCGAAGAAGAAAGAGGCCATGCCGCCCATGCCGGGCGGCGGCGGGATGGACTTCTAAGTCCATACGTCAGGCGACGCGAAATGCGGAAGGCCCGGGAGCGATCCCGGGCCTTTTGTTTTTTCTTTCCTCCCTCACTGTCGCGGGGGCGGATGTTTAGGCGTTGCTGCCCGCAAGTCCCAGAATCTGCCGCGCGTCGTTCGGCGTGGCGACGTGGTCGCCCAAAACCTCGATGATCTTGCCCGCCTTCTCGACCAGCGCCGCATTGCTCGGCGCGAGCTTGCCCTTCTCCAGATAGATGTTGTCCTCGAGCCCGACGCGCGGATGGCCGCCGAGCAGCACGGTCTGTGCCACCATCGGGAATTGGTGCAGCGAAATGCCGAAGGCGAACCACGGCGCGTCCGGCGGCAGCAGGTTGCGCATATAGGTCATGGCCTCGGGCGTCGCCGGCTGGCCCCAGGAAATGCCGAGGCAGATCTGGAACATGCCCGGCGGCTTGACATAACCGTTCTCGATGAAACGCTTGGCGAGCAACAGATGCCCGGTCTCGAACACTTCGAGCTCCGGCGTCACGCCGGCCTCCTTGATCGCTGCCGCCATCGCCTGGAGGTGCTTTGGCGTGTTGACGAACACGCGGTCGCCCATGTTGAGGCTGCCCATGTCGAGGCTGCAAATGTCCGGCTTGAGTTCGACCACGTGGCGGACGCGGTCTTGCGGCGACCGCAGCACGCTGGCGGGACCCGGCTTGGTCGGATCGCCGTCGTCGTGAGTGAAGCGCGCGCCCGGACCGGTGGTGAGGTTGATCAGCACGTCGGTGCCGCTTGCCCGGATGCGCTCGACCGCCTCGCGATAAAGCGCGGTGTCCATGCTCGGCTTCGAGGTTTGCGGATTGCGCACGTGGATGTGCACGATGGCCGCGCCGGCCTTGGCGGCATCGATCGAGGACCGGGCGATCTGTTCCGGCGTCACCGGCACCGCCGGGTTGCGGCCGGGCGTGTCGGCGGAGCCGGTGACCGCGCAGGAAATGATGACCTTGCGTTGCATAATGGACGGCTTATAGCCGATCCAGAGGACGGAGGACAGACGACGGACAGACGACGGACGACGGACGACGGATCGCAGCCTTGAGGCTTGCGCTCAATCCGTCCTCTGTCGTCCGTCGTCTGTCCTCCGAAACAGAACGACCACGAACGGCAGACGCGCGTTCATCCGGCGTCGCCTGATCGTCGTGGCCGTCAAGGCGATGGGGGCTTACACTCACAGACCATCGCCGGTAGATGAGCTTTTAGCAGCGTTCGGTGACACTCCTATGACTCAAAAATCAGGCCAAATTCGCATCGGGCAAGTCTATGTTGGGATAGGCGGCTGGACGTTTGAGCCGTGGCGCGGCGTGTTTTATCCCAAGGGACTGCCGCACGCCAAAGAGCTCAGCTACGCCGCCGAACGGCTGACCTCGATCGAGGTCAACGGCACGTTCTATCGCTCGCAGACAGCGGCGACGTTCCGCAAATGGGCGAGCGAGGTGCCGCCGGGATTTGTGTTCGCCCTCAAGGGCCCGCGCTTTGCCGTCAACCGGCGCGTGCTCAAGGAGGCCGGCGACTCCATCAAGCGCTTCCTCGATTCCGGCATCACCGAACTCGGCGATCATCTCGGGCCGCTGCTGTGGCAATTCGCGCCGACCAAAAAATTCGATGCCGCCGATTTCGGCGGTTTCCTCGAACTGTTGCCGGACAAGCTTGACGGCCGCGCGCTGCGCCACGTCATCGAGGTCCGGCACGACAGCTTTCGCAGCAGCGAATTTTTGGCGCTGCTGCGCCAATTCACCATGCCGGCGGTGTTCACCGACCACGCCAGATATCCCAATATCGCCGACCTCACCGGCGACTTCGTCTATGCCCGCCTGCAGCGCGGCAAGGACACCATCCCGACCGCCTACCCGCCGCAAGCCATCGCAGCCTGGGCGGGGCGTCTGCAATCGTGGGCGCAAGGCGCGGCGCCGGACGATCTGCCCCAAATTGAACCGACTAAAAATGTCGCGCCGGCGAAGACAGCGAAGGCCGCGCCGCGCGACGTCTACGCCTATGTCATCCACGAGGGCAAAGTGCGCGCGCCCGCGGCAGCGATGGCGCTGATCGAGCGGTTGGGCAGCCGCTGAGCGCATCCGCTGCGGCCGAAGCCGGGCAAAAGTTGGCCACTTCTCTTGTTCGCTCATCGAGTATGATCGCGGCGCCTGCGGTGCCGACTTATGATCGGCCATCACCAGAAGCATTCGCCGGATTGATGCGGCAGCCGCCGGGGTGCACAGGGAGCGCGATATGGGACGCAAATTCCAGAACATCCTCGAGACGGTCGGCAATACGCCGGTGGTCAGGATCAACCGGCTGGCGCCGGCGGGCGTCAACCTGTTCGTCAAGATCGAGGCCTTCAATCCGCTGGGCTCGGTCAAGGATCGGCTCGCGCTCGGCGTCATCGAGGCGGCGGAGCAAGCGGGGCAGCTCAAGCCCGGACAGACCGTCATCGAGGCCACCAGCGGCAACACCGGCATCGGGCTGGCGATGGTGTGCGCGCAAAAAGGTTATCCGCTGGTCGTGACCATGGCCGAGACCTTCAGCGTCGAACGGCGCAGGCTGATGCGCTTCCTCGGCGCCAAGGTGGTGCTCACCCCGGCCGCCCAGCGCGGCATGGGCATGGTGGTCAAGGCCGTCGAGCTCGCCAAAGCGCGCGGCTGGTTCCTGACCCGCCAGTTCGAGAATGAAGCCAATGCCGACATGCACTCGCGGACCACCGCGCGCGAGATCATCGACGATTTCAAAGGCGAGCGGCTCGACTATTGGGTCACCGGCTATGGCACCGGCGGCACGCTCAAGGGCGTCTCGCGCGTGTTGGCGAAAGAGCGGCCCGACACCAAGATCGTCGTCTGCGAACCGCAAGATGCCCAGCTCCTGGGCAGCGGCGCCGCCCAGTCGCGCAATCCGGACGGTTCTCCCGCGGCGGCGCATCCGGCATTCAAGCCGCACCCGATGCAGGGCTGGACGCCGGATTTCATTCCGAAGCTGACCGCGGACGCGGTCGGCGCGGGCGTCATCCATCGCATCATTGCGATCGCCAACGCCGAGGGTTTGCGGTTCAGCCGCGAACTGGCGCAGAAGGAAGGCATCTTCGTCGGCATTACCGCAGGCGCCACCTTTGCCGGCGCGCTCAAGGTCTGTGCCGAGGCGCCGCCGGGCGCGACCGTGCTCTGCATGCTGCCGGACACCGGCGAGCGTTATCTGAGCACGCCGCTGTTCGCCGACGTCCCCGCCGACATGACCGAAGAAGAGCTGGCGATTTCGCGGTCGACACCGTCGGCGCAGCTCGGCGTGTGAACAGGTTCGGTCGTCCGCAACGCTCTCGTGACAGCCGCGAGGGAACTCTGAGCTTACTCGGGAATTACTCGCGCACAATCGAAAGCGCGGCGCAGCGTGCCGCCGGACGACGGTTTCGCAATCACGTGAAGGCCTGGACGGGAGTCATTCGTGGCAAGTGCGACGGCCCATCGATACTTCGCCGGCCTCACGCGCAATACGTTTCTCTTGGCCTTCGCCAGCCTGTTCGCCGACATTTCCACGGAGATGCTCTATCCAATCCTGCCGGTCTTTCTGACCCAGACCTTGAAGTCGAGCGGCAGCGTGGTCGGCCTGATCGAAGGCATCGCCGGGGCGACCCAGAACATCGTCCAAGGTTTTTCCGGGGCGCTGTCGGACAAGCTGCAACGGAGAAAGCCGGTTGCGTTGGCCGGCTACCTGTTGGCGGCGCTCGGCAAGCCGCTGATGGGTGTCGCCACGTCATGGCAAGGCGTGCTGGCCGGGCGATTCCTGGACCGGCTGGGCGCCGGCACCCGCTCCGCCCCGCGCGATGCGCTGATTGCCGCTTCGGTGGACGAGGCGAACCGAGGACGAGCTTTTGGGCTCGAAGGCGTCGGCGACAATGCGGGTGCGTTTTTGGGCCCGCTGCTCGCAGTGCTGCTGCTCCTGGTATGGCACCTCGATATCCGCTTGATCTTCTACCTTGCGGTCATTCCCGGCCTGCTCGCCTTCTTGATGGTCGTTTTCGTCGAGGAACGGCCGGCGGCGGCGGGAGCGCCGGCGGCGACGGCGGCGAAAGCGAAGATCGATATCAATCTGCGGCAATTTCCCAAAGCCTATTGGCAATATCTGCTGGCGACGGCTTTGTTCGGCATCGGCAATTCCAGCAATGCCTTTCTCATTCTGCAGGTGAAGGATATCGGCGCCTCGTTGACGATGACGATCTTGATCTATGCGGGCTTCAACCTGGTGGCGGCGCTGATCTCATACCCGGCGGGATTTCTGTCGGACAAATTGGGCCGGCGCAACATTTTGCTCCTGGCGCTGGCCATCTTCCTGGTCACCTATCTGGGCTTCGCCTTGACCAACATCGTCGCGCTGATCGGCGTGCTCTTCATCTTTTACGGACTCTATCAGGGAATATTCCGCTCCGTCGGCAAAGCTCTGGCGAGCGACTACGTGCCGGAGCGGCTGCGCGCCAGCGGGGTTGGCTGGTACAACACTACGGTCGGCTTAGCCGGCTTGGTGGCGAGCCTTGTCGCCGGATGGTTGTGGGACCAAGTCGGACATGCCGCCGTGTTTCTGTTCGGCGCGGGTTTTGCCGTAATTGGCGGCATTGCGTTGCTGGCCTTGGTTCCGTCAGGCCGCAACGCGGCGCGATGAGTGGTTTCCGCCGCGTTTGCGCCACGTTCCTTCATGGAACTGGCTTTTAGATGCGCTTTTGACGCTACCGATTTTTTAGCAGCGCCCCTATTTCGCCCCATCGTCAGTGCAGGTCTGCGTGCGGGCCAAAGAGGGTGAGAGACCATTGACCGTCACCAACCTGTACATCAAGCGCAAGCACCGCGCGGCGCTCGAACAAGTCACCACATTCGCCTTCGACAAAAACGGCATCAGCGGCGGCGTCGCCTGCGCGCGGTTTCGCCAGGTTTTGATCGCGTCGCGGCCGATCCTGGCCGAATGCGGTCTCAAGCCCGGGGACTTGCGTGAAAATGTCCTGCTCGATGACGACCAGCTGTACGACCTGCCCTCCGGCACCGTGGTCAGGATCGGCCAGGCGCTGATCCGCCTGACCTTTCATTGCGAACCCTGCAAGCAGATTCTGCACCTGATCGAATTCGACCGCATCGTGCACCGGCGCGGCGTCTTCGGCTGCTTTCTCAACGAGGGAACGATTTCGCTTGGCGACGAGCTCGTCGTGACCGAACAAAAATTCGAGCCGATCCCCTATGCGGTCAACGAGCGCATCCGCTGGTTCCTGAGCAAGGGCAACGTGCCGACGGCCGCCGGCCAGCTCATCGAGGCGCTCGGCCTGCCGACGTCCTATGCCAGGGCCATGCCCCGCATCCTGGGAAAGCTTTTGCCGGCGATGCGGTAAGCCGATCGCGCTTACCGGCGACTTCTTCCACGTCATCCACGAAGGCAAAGTGCGCGCGCCAGCGGCGGCGGCGCCGGCGCTGATTTAATTCAAGCTCGGGGTACAAATTTTCCGATCGCGCCCCTACTTAAGCATTTGCGCTGCCTTGCGCCCCGCGTATTTGCCGGACGTGCCGGCAATGCTGCAATCGGCGGCGCGGTCTTGATTTAGAGCTTACAACCCGGAGCTTTTGATGGCCGAGCCAGATCGGGATCCGATAGACGGCTCGGACCCGCGGCTTTTTCAGATCGGCGACGTGGTGGAGCGGCCGCTTGCCGAGCGGCCGCAGCACGACACCGTCGAGGCGATCATCGATTGGCTGGCGGGCCCGGCGCAGCATGTTCCGTTGCTCGTAAACGAGTTCGACGAATTCGCCTGGCGGATGCTGGCGGCGGGTTTTCCGCTGTTGCGGGCGACGCTGCAGCTGCGCACGCTGCATCCGCAATACCTCGGCGCCACCTTCGTCTGGTGGCGCACCACCGGTCAGACCGTGGTCAGGCTCGTTACCCATGAGGTGCAGGATTTGTTCGGCCACGAAGATAATCCGGTGCGTCGCGTGCTGGTGGCCGGCGAAACGGTGCGGCGCCGGCTCGATGTCGCCGATGATGCGCTCGATTTCCCGATCCTGCATGATCTCAAGGCCGAGGGCGCTACCGACTATTTTGCCTTGCCGGTGCACAGTTCGTTCGGCGCCAACTACATGGTGACCTACGTCACCGACCGCACCGGCGGGTTCACCGCGCAGGAAATTTCCGATCTGACCCGGGTGTCGCAAAGGCTGTCGCTGCTGGCCGATTTGCGCAACCAGCGCCGCATCGCCAGCAACATCCTCACCGCCTATCTCGGCCCCAAGGCCGGCCCGCGAGTCCTGGCCGGCCAGATCCGCCGCGGCACCGGCGAGGAAATCACCGCGGTGCTGTGGTCGTCGGATCTGCGCGGCTTCACCGCGCGCTCCGACCGCCTCGACGGGCCGCAAGTGATCGCGATGCTCAATGCGCTGTTCGACGTGCAAGCCGAGGCAATCGTGGGCCACGGCGGGGAAATCCTGAAATTCATCGGCGACGGCCTATTGGCAATTTTTCCGATCGAGCATGCCGATAAGGCCGCCACTGCCGCGCGCTGCGCGCTTGATGCCGCGGTCCAGGCCGTCGCGGCGGCACGTGGGCTCAGCCACGATCCATCCCTTGTCGGCGAGCCGCCGCTCGAGATCGTCGTCGCGCTTCACGTCGGGACGGTAATCTACGGCAACGTTGGCGCCGCGGATCGGCTCGATTTCACCGTGATCGGCCCTGCCGTCAATCTCGTCAGCCGGATCGAAGCAGTGGCCAAGGCGCTGAACACGCCGATCGTCGTCAGTGACGATTTTGCGCGCGCCTATGGCGAGCCGCTGCGTCCGCTCGGCCGTCACGAGCTTCGCGGGCTGGCGACACCGCACGATCTGTTTGCGCCGATTCTGCCCAGCTCGGCGTCCTAAGGCTCAGTTGTTGGTCATCCGACTTCGTTTAGGCGTACACGCCCTAAACTGCGCTGTTCTGCGCGCGCGGCCGCCGCGCCAAAACCCGCATGACGTTGAGCGCGAAATGCGGTGTGCGGCTGACCAGAAACAGAAACTGCTTCTCCCCGACCGGAACGAGCTTCACGCCGTGGCCGCCACCGCGGTGGCGCTGCGCGGCGTCGATCAGCGCCATTTCGCCGAAAATGTCGCGATCGGACAGGGCAATTCCCCCAGACAGATTCAGGCCGGAAAATGCTAACGGCCACGAGACGACTAGGTGCGCGTACATCCGGCGTCACCCGTCGAAACCGTGGCCGTCCCGTAGCGGAGCCGTTAAGGCATCAACGCCACGCAAATACAGATAGGCGCGGTTTGTGGTTTATGCAAGACTGTCCGCGCAAAACCTTGAAAATCCCTGCGAGTGTTGCATTTTTCCGACACATCCTGGTCGCCGTAAAATCTTAACGAGGTGACTCACCCAAGGGAGCGCACAATGGCCATGGACCCCAACGACGCCGCCGGCATGGAACGCGCGGTGGCCAACGCCATCCACCAGCACTGGAAGCTGTTTCTCATCGAAGGCATCATCCTGGTGATCCTCGGCATGGCCGCCATCATCGTGCCGCCGATCGCGACGCTGGCCTTCACCCTCATCATCGGCTGGCTGTTCCTGATCAGCGGTGCCGTCGGCCTGATCACCACGTTCTGGATGCGCAATGCGCCGGGCTTTTGGTGGTCGCTGTTCTCCGCCGCCATCGCGATCCTCGCCGGCGGCCTGTTGCTGGCCCGGCCGATTACCGGGACGCTATCCTTGACCTTCGTGCTGATCGCCTTCTTCGTCATCGAGGGCATCGTCAGCATCATGTATGCCATCGAGCACCGCGCCCAGCTGTCCCGCCGCTGGGGCTGGATGCTGGCGAGCGGTATCGTCGATCTGATCCTCGCCGGCATCATTTTTGCCGGCCTGCCGGGCACCGCGGCCTGGGCGCTCGGGCTGTTGGTTGGCATCAACATGGTGTTCGGCGGCGTCGCCATGATCGGCATGGCGCTGGCGGCGAAGGACGCGGCGTAGCTTGTAGGGTGGGGCAAAATCGTCGAGGCGGAGCCGCGTGGGCAATGCGCGAACCCGATTTTGCCCACGCTGAACCGCTCACAGCGCGCATTGCCCGCCCTATGGAGTATTCACTCCGCCGGCTGCTGCAGCACGCCGGCCTTTTCCACGCCGTTGGCAATGAGCGCGATCAAAAGCACCGCGACCAAAAAGCCGAGCGCGATGACGGCGGTAGTGTCGAGCACCAGGTCGAAGCCGCCGCGGCCGTAGAGCAAGGCGATCATCGACACCGCGACGCCGGACACCATGAAGGTGAGGAAATAGCGCACCGCATAGACGCGGCCGCGCCAGGCGTCGGCGGTGTACCGGGCGATGACCAGATCGTTGAGCGTGATCTGGCCGTAGATCGCCGCCATGGTGAAGGCGAGCGCGAACAACAGCGAGGTGCCGGCGGCATAGGCCGCCCACACCACGCCGATGAATTGCAGGACGGCGCTGATGGCAAAGAGGATATGCAGCGGAAAACGCTCGACCAGCCGGCCGACCGTGATCTGCGCCACGGCGCCGCACAAAAACACCGCCGTGGTCAGGCCGCCGACCGCGACCAGCGAAATGCCGTTGCCGACGCGCTCGTCAACGATCTTTGGCAGCGAGATCGAAATGGTGTTGAAGACGAGGCCAGCGCTGAGCGCGACCACGATGAAGAGGCCAACGATCATCGCCGCCGAGGTGGCCGAGAGCGAGACGTCGGCGGATGTGCTGCGCGACGCCGCGTGCGCTTTCTCGTCGGCAACGAGCCAGAAATAGATCGCGCCGGTCAGGACGCAGACGAGGCCCGGCACCAGGAAGGCGCCGCGCCAGGTCAACGCCGCGGTCAGCGCCGCGGTGATGCCGGCGGCGAGCGAGACGCCGAGATTGCCGCAGACGCCGTTGAACGCCATGGTGCGGCCGCGCTGGGTGGCGTTTTCCAGGATCAGCGCGGTGCCGACCGGATGATAGATCGCGGCGAACACGCCGAGCATGAACAGCGCGATGGCCAAGCCGATCAGCGACGGCGCCAAGGCGGCACCGATCAGCGACAGGCCGCAGCCGACATAGAAGCCGACCATCATGTTGCGCCGACTCCAGCGGTCGGCGAGCCAGCCCGCCGGCAGCGCGAACAGCCCGAAGGCGACGAAGGACGCGGTCGACAGCGCGATCAGCGAGGCATAGGAGCGGCCGTAGACCACCGCCAGCTCGATCACCACCGTCGGATAGATGAGGACGACGAAGTGATCGAGCGCGTGCGCCCAATTCATGAAGCCGATCGCAAGCCGCCGCCGCGACAGATCGGAAGCATCGGCGGATTTGAGATGGCGTGAAGCTTCGGCGGTCATCGAATAATTCCCGGATCGGCGACGCTGAGATATAGCGCGCGGCGGCGCTTCGACATACTCCAATCTCGCAGGGCAGGCCCCCGGCGGGACCGGCCCGCAAGCCCTGTCCGCTGCCGATTTCATCTACGCGAGCTCGCGTCGCATCATCGGTCCCTATCTGGCGACGCTGCATGCGGATCCGTTTTGGCCGCGTCGCCGGCGTCCAGCTGACGGCCGAGCGCGGCTTCCTGGGCGCGGAACCAAGCTAAAATGTCGCCGTGCCGGCCTTCGATCGGCTTGGCCCAGCGCAGTGCTTTCACGGCTCTGCTTTCCTTGCCGGCCCACCAATACTCCTTGACGACCATCACGCTCCACCCGTGCTTTCCGGATCGGGTGAGCGTGACAACCTCGATCGTCTGGCCATGCCTGGGTCCCGTGAAACTGTGGCGTTCGCGCTCCCAGGTCACGCCGTCATGGGTCCACGACGCGAGCTTCAAACCGGGGTTCGTCATGCCCAGCAAGAGATCAAACACCCGGAAGAAGGAGGGCCGCGCCAGGCTTTTCATGGTCGCGTCTTTCGTCGCTCGATAACCGCGGAGATTGACTAGGCGTCCTCCTCCAGCGGCTCGAAATGCGGATGGAACCACACCTGCGCGATCAAGGTCGGTACCACGGCGCTGCCGATCACCGCGGTGAGCAGTATAGTGTACTGGCCCTGGTCGATGATGTGATTGGTCAGTCCGAACAGCGCTGAGATCGAGCCGAAGGTCAGCCCGGTCGACATCATCAAGGTGGTGTACATGCCCTCGCGCGGAACGAAGCTAAAATACCGCGTCAGCGGCAGGATGCCGACGAATTTGGTGAACATTTTCATCGCCAGGAACGCCGCGATCAGCCCGGCGCCGGCGACGAGCGCTTGCCCTTCGATCAGCGAGCCGGCTTTGAGAAAGTAGAACGGGGTGAGGAAGGCAAAGCAGATCGCCCGCATGCGCAGCTGCAATTCGCGCTGCCCCATGAAGAACGGCGCCAGCGCCATGCCGATCAGATAGGCCGGCAGCACCGCTTCGCTCTTGCCCAGGTTGGCGAGGCCGCCCAGCGCGAACAGAATGAGGAACAGAAATTTGATCTCGGGCTCGCTGGCGCGGCCGCTGATGCGCTTGAACAGCCATGGCACGATCCACGGCAGCATCGCGGCGACAACCACCGTGGCGACCACGAACAGCACCAGATAAAGATTGTAGTTGGCAAAGATCAAGCCGAGCGCCAGTACGGTGCCGATGTCGTTGATGAAGCAGGCGGCGAGGATGATCTTGCCGAGCTCGGTGCGGTTATAGCCGGTCTCGACCATCACCGCGTAGACCACCGCGACCGAGGTGGTGGAGAGCGAGATGCCGGCGATCTGCGCCTGCGGCCACGGCCAGCCCAGCCCGTAACGCGCCAGCAGCAGGCAGCCGAGATAAGGCGCAAAAAATCCCATCAGCCCGATGGTGACGCTGGAGCCGAAATTGCGCTTGACCACGTGCGGGTCGATGTCGGTGCCGGCGAGAAACGTCAGCACCACGGCGCCGACGCCGGCGATGTAATTGATCCAGGGCGTCAGCGGCAGGCCGATGGTGTTGCCGGCAATGGCGCCGACCACGATCTCGAACAACGCTGCCGAGATGGTGATCCACAGCGAGCCCAAGGCGGCGGCAAACGCCAGCGCGATCCACAGCGCCGACTGAAACCAGACATTGTCCATTCCTCTTCCCTTTCCGTCGTGCTCCCGGCACGAAAAAACCCGCGCTCCGGCGGGTCACGAAAGGACCCCACCGCAGCGTGCTGCGGCAGGGGTCATCAGCTCTGGTGAGCGGTTTTGGGGAACCCCATCCCCGTTAGATTCGCGTGGCGATTCCTTTATACAGAATCTGGCGCGGGCTTCAACGCCACTCTGCGCATGACCTGGAAGTATCGGAGGACGGCACCGGTCATGCGCGCGGCAGGCGCTAATTGACCGTGACCGTGATTTCGACTTCGCCGTTCAGCCGGTCGCCCGGGTTGTCCACGTTGGTGCGCTGATATTTGAATCGATCGGCGCCCTTGAAGTTCGGCTTGGACTGATAATAGACGACCGCCGTCGGCATGGTGTGCCCGGCGCATGATTGCACTCCGCCGAGTCTCGCGACTGGCGGCACCACCTTGCTCTCCTCCGCCACTGTCGCCGCTCCGTTCGCGGGCGGCGTCGTGATCTTCACGACGACGTGCTGCGCCACGCAATCCCTATTGTAGGCGTTGTGTTGCGCCACCTGCGCCTTGACGCCCGAGGGCACGGTCGCCGACAGCGATGCCGCCATGGCCGGCGCGAGCGCGGCGAGCGCCAGGAAAGAGCATAGGGCCAATGTTCGCATGTCTCCCCCATAAATCGGCGTCATCCCGACGCACGCCTCATTGTTCCGTATCCGACGCTTGCGCGCAATATGGCGCGCGGCTTAATCCAACGTGCGCCGGAACCGCGTCACCGCAATGGTCATGGCCACCGCCATCAGGCCGGCCAGCGCTAAGGTGTCGTACTGCAATTGGCTAAGCGTCGAGCCTTTGAGCATGATCGCGCGCGCGATACGCATGAAATGGGTCAGCGGCAGGCACTCGCCGATGATTTGCGCCCAGCGCGGCATGCCGAGGAACGGGAAGATGAAGCCCGACAGCAGCATGTTGGGCAGAAAGAACATCATCGACATCTGCACCGCCTGCAACTGGTTCTGCGCCAAGGTCGAGAACGTGTAGCCGAACGACAGGTTGGTGGCGATGAACAGCGTGGCGAGCGCGGCGAGCAGCACGAGATTGCCCATGATCGGCACGCCGAACATCAACACGCCGGCGCCGACGATGAGCGCGGCCTGCAAAAAGCCGACCAGCACATAGGGCGCGATCTTGCCGAGCATGATTTCGAGCGGCGTGATCGGCATGGCGAGCAGGCTCTCCATGGTGCCGCGCTCGGTCTCGCGCGTCACCGACAGCGCCGTGAAGATCAACATGGTCAGCGTCAGGATGGTGCCGAGCAGGCCCGGCACCACATTGAGCGCGGTGACCGCGGCCGGGTTGTAGCGCTCGTGGGTGCGGATCTCGAACAGCGGCTGGCCGGCATCGGGCAAACCGTGATCGTTGGCGAGCGCGGTGTTGACCAGCTCCGACAGCGCGGCGACCGCGGTGCCGGTCGCGACCGGATCGGTGGCGTCGGCGGCGACCAGCAGCGCCGGCTTGTCGCCGCGGCGCAAAGCGCGCTCGAAATTGGCCGGGATCTCCACCGCGAACAGCACCTTGCCCGAAGCCAGCGCCTGATCGAGCTCGGCATCGTTGTGCAGCAACTGCGTCACCGTGAAGAACTTGGTGTTCTGCAGCGCCGCCAGGATGGAGCGGCCGACGTCGCTCGATTCCTGCAACAGCACCGCGGTCGGCAGGTTGCGCGGCGTGGTGTTGATGGCGTAGCCGAACAGCACCAGCTGCAACAGCGGAATGGTGATCATGGTGGCGAACGTGATGCGGTCGCGGCGCAGCTGCAAAAATTCCTTGAGCAGCATGGCGCCGGAGCGGCGCCAAAAACCATCGGCGCCGATCGCCGCGGCAAGGCGCGCCAGCGCGCTCATTGGAAATTGTCCTTGGCGTGACCCATGAGGTCGATGAACACGTCTTCCAGCGACGGCGAGCTGCGCTCCCAATCGAGCCCGGGCCGGTCGCGATAGGGCGCGATGGCCGCTTCCAGCGCCGCCGCATCGCGGCCGGAGACGTGCAGGCTCATGCCGAACGGCGCCACCATGTCGACGCCGGGGCGCCCCTTGAGTTCGGCGGCGAGTGCCGGGAGATGCTCGGCGTCGGTCGCATCCACGGTGAAGGTCGCCAGATGCGAATGCGCGATCACGTCGTGCACGGTGCCGCGGGTCAGCACTTCGCCGAAGGCGATATAGGCGATCTCGTGGCAGCGTTCGGCTTCGTCCATGTAGTGGGTGGAGACCAGGACAGTCAGCCCCTCGGCGGCGAGTTGGTGAATCTCGCCCCAAAAATCGCGCCGCGCTTTTGGATCGACGCCGGCGGTCGGCTCGTCGAGGAGAAGCAATCTCGGGTTCGGCAAGGTGCAGGCGCCGAGCGCCAGCCGCTGCTTCCAGCCGCCCGACAGTTTCCCCGCCACCTGCTCCTCGCGGCCTGCCAAGCCGAGCCGCTCGATCATCGCCTTGGCGGCGGCGGCAGGATGCGGCAGGCCGTAGATGCGGGCGATGAATTCAAGGTTCTCGCGCACCGAAAGGTCTTCGTAGAGGCTGAAACGCTGGGTCATGTAGCCGACGCGGTTCTTGATCTTGGCCGCTTCGGTGCGGATGTCGTAGCCGAGACAGGTACCGCGGCCCTGGTCGGGCGTGAGCAGCCCGCACAGCATGCGGATGGTCGTGGTCTTGCCGGAGCCGTTCGGCCCGAGAAAGCCGAAAATGGTGCCGCGTTTGACCTGCATCGACAGGTCGCGCACCACGGCGCGGCCGCCGAACGATTTGGTCAGCCCGTGCACGTCGATGACGACGTCGGGCGTGGCCGCGTGCGTCGTTGCTGCGGCGGCGGCACTCATCGCGACGCCTCAGGCCGCGGCGTTTGTGCCGTCGGCGGCGCGAGCGGCGCCGGCACCGGCGAAACGTCGACCGGCTGGCCAACCCGCAACGCGCCCGGTCTGTCCGGCAAGGCCTCGACCAGGAACACCAGCTTCGACCGCTCATCGAGGCTGTAGATGACCGGCGGCGTGAACTCCGACTGCTTGGCGATGAAGCTCACGCGTGCCGTGAGATCGCCGGCGCAGCCGTCGCAGCGGATCTTGATAGTGTCGCCGTAATCGATGCTCGGCAGCGCCGTCTCCGGCACGAAGAAGCGCACCTTGATATTGCCGGGCGGCAACAGCGCCAGCACCGGGCGGCCCGCCGGCACCATTTCGCCGGGGCGGTAGTAGACCTCCTGCACGGTGCCGTCGACCGGACTGAAAACCTTGCGCCGCGACAGCCGCGTCTGCGACGAATTGAGCCGCGCCTGCGCGTCGCGCAGCACGGCGGTGGCGGCATCGAGATCCTTCTGGGTGCCGGCGCCGGTCTTGGCGAGCTGCGACGCCCGGTCGAAAGTCTGCTGCGCGTTGATCAGCGCAGCTTTGACCTGGGCGAGGTCGGCCTGCTGCAGATCGTCGTCCACCGTGAACAGCGGCTCGCCGGTCTTGACCGTGTCACCTTCGCGCACCGACAGCGTCTGCACGCGGCCGACTTCGTCGGGCGCGACGAAAATCAGATTGGCCTCGATCCAGCCCTGATAGGCGGTCTCGGTCTTGTTGCAGGCCGCGACCGTGAGCAGGCAGCAGGCCGCCACGGCGAGGGAACGCGCGTTCATGTCGCCCTCCCCGCACTGCCTGCGCCGGCGGCGCCAAGCAAAGTGTCGAAATGGGCGCGCATCATGGCGCGAACGTCGAGCGGCTCGAAGCGGTCGAACAATCCGCTCCAGACGATGGCGATGATGCCCGGCGCGCCGAGCAACATCGGAAAGCGCACCAGCGCATCGCTGCCGAGCTCGCCGCGCTCGTGGGCCCGGCGCAGCATGCCGCGCAGCGCCTTCAGCAGACGCGACAGCACCTCGCGATAATAGAATTCGGCGAGCGCCGGAAAGCGCGGCCCCTCACTGATCATCAGCCGGATGACCTGCTTGCGGCGGGTGCCAAAAACTTCGCGCACGAAAATCTCGATCGCCTGCTCGACGATGGCGCGCAGCGGCAGGCCGGTCGAAAACGCAAGCTCGAGCGAGCCGACCACCGGCACCATTTTGGCGCGGATCAGCTCCTGGAACAGGCTCTCCTTGTCGGCGAAATACAGATAGATCGTGCCCTTGGCGACGCCGGCGCGCTTGGCCACGTCGTCGAGCCGCGCGGCGGCGAATCCCTTGGCCGAGAACTCGTCGAGCGCGGCCTCGAGGATCGCGCCGCGCCGCGCCGCGGCCTTGGCGGCGCGCGCGTTCTGCCGCGATGCCGCGATGACGCCGGACTGCGCCCGGCTCGCGCCCGCTCTGCCTGAGGCCGATGACGCGGCGCGCGCTGCGCGTTTTGCTGCCTTTGTCATGGTTTTAACATGACTGACCGGTCAGTCATAGTCAAGCCGCGATGCCGGACGCACGAAATCGTGATTTTCGGCGCGGCGAGCCGCCATTCGCGGCGCCGCGCCAAATTCTGCTACGGTGCCGGCAGCAACGAGTGCGAACCATGGCCGACATTGCCGACGAAGTGCCGATCAGCCATCTGCAGCGGCGCCGCATCGAAAGCCGCGTACTGATCCCGTTCATCGCGGCGTGCCGGGAAAAATTCGGCGACGCGGCGACCAAGGAACTGGTGGTGGCGACGATCCGGCGGCTGGCGATTGAAGACGGCGCGCGCTGGGGCGAGGCCTACGGCCGCGATCTCGGCGCGCTCAAGATGCTCGCGGAAAAAGTCTGGGCCGGCGGCGGCAGCCTCGATATCGAGATGGTCGCGGCCGGCAAGGATCATCTCGACTTCGACGTCACGCGCTGCCGCTACGCCGAATTCTACAAGGAGCTCGGCCTCGCCGATCTGGGCTATCTCGTCCATTGCAATCGCGACCACGCCATGATCGACGGCTTCAATCCGGATCTGAAGCTCACGCGCACGCAAACCGTGATGGAAGGCGCAAGCCATTGCGACTTCCGCTTTAGCAAGAAAACATAAGCGTCATCACAGGAAAGGCCATGCACGGCATCCGGCGCTGCGTCATCGCGGCAATTCTCATCCTCGCCGGCATCACCGCGGCGCGGGCGCAGGACTATCCGACCCATCCGGTGCGGCTGATTTCGGATTCCGCCCCCGGCAGCGCCATCGACGTTGCCATGCGCATCATCGCCGACGGCTTGAGCCGGGTGTGGGGCCAGCAGGCGGTGCTGGTCAATCAGCCGGGCGCCGGCGGGGCGATAGCGGCGCGCGCCGCCGCAAGCGCCGCGCCCGACGGCTACACGCTGGGCATGATGGCGCTGTCGGCTTTCGTCGCGCTGCCCGGCGCCGCCGACAATCTGCCGATCGAAGTGCCGCGCGACTTCGTCGTCGTCGGCCCGCTTGGCGGCGCGCCGCTGTTCATCACCGCGGCGAAATGGCTCGGCGTCAAGACCCTGCCGGACTTGATCGCGCTTGCGAAAAAGCGGCCGGGCGAACTCGCTTACGGCGCCAACGGCCGCGGCCGGCTCACCAACCTGACCGGCGAACTGCTGCAAGCCAAAGCCGGCATCAAGCTGCTGATGGTGCCGTATTCCGGCGGCACCACGCAGGTGCTCAACGACATGATGGGCGGGCGCATCGCGCTGACCTTCGATTCCTATTCCGGCATCGCCGGCGCGGTCGAAGCCGGCAACGTGCATCCGCTCGCGGTCGCCGCGCCGAAGCGCGTCGCGCTGTTTCCTGATCTACCGACGGCGGCGGAAACGCTGCCCGGTTTCGAAGCCGGCGGCTGGCAGGTGCTGCTGGCGCCGCTCGGCACGCCCGACGCGATCGTGGCGAAGGCCAACGCCGATCTGAACAAGGCGATCAGCGAGCCGGACATCATCGCGCGGCTTGGCCGGCTCGGCCGCGAGGCGCACCCGATGTCGCCGCAGGAGACGGAAGCCTTCATTGAGGCCGAGCAGCAGAAGTGGGCGCCGATCCTTAAGCAGCTCGCACCGGTGAAGTGAAATGTAGCCTGGATGAAGCGAAGCGAAATCCAGGAACGATGGAGCAGCAAACACTCCGTTCCCGAATTGCGCTTCGCTCGATCCGGGCTACGGCTTAGCCCTTCTCGTCGCAGGCCCAGGCGCGCACCACGCATTCGCGGCCGCCGAATTCGGAACAGCGGCGCATCGAGGTGTTTTCCGCCCGGCCGAGATGGGACTCGATGGCCCAGCCGAAGCTGCCGCACGGGTTCTTGGCGTCGATGGCGATCGCCGCGCAGCCCTTGCGCATGTCGCCGACCAGCTTGCAGGTGCCGCCGGTGCACTTCTTCAGCGCCGCGGCGCGGGCGTCGCTGACTTTGCGGAAATCGAAGCCATAGCCATAGGCGCCGCAGACGCCGACGGCGAAAGCGCCGGCCGCTTCGGCGGCGCCGATCAGGGCGATGGTGAAACAGACGGCGGCAATGGCCAGCGCGGAACTGCGCCGCAACCGATAGGTGATGGACATAGACGCGGCAGACATATGCCTGGCAGACATGGGCAGCCCCTTCCCCTTGAAGGACTGCCGCAACGCTAGCGGGGAAGGGTTTCCAGACGGTGAATTTCCTGCATCCCGCCCCGCGATGGCGGGTGGATTTTGCTACGTCTTTTCCAGCTCCGCCTTCACCGCTGCGAGCGCTTCCGGCGTGTCGACGTCGGTCAGCGCCGCGGTGCCGGTGAGCGGCACTTCGGCGACGGCCTCGGTGTAGCGGCCGATCAGGTAGCGCGCGCCGACGTCGCCTTCGACCGCCATCAGGTCGGGGAAGAAACGGCGCGACCACACCACCGGATTGCCGCGCTTGCCGTCGATGGTCGGTACCACGACCAGCGCGCCGTGATCGGGATCGAAGGCGCCGATCAGGCGATCGATCAAAGCGGCATCGACCTGCGGCATGTCGCCGAGACAGACGATGGCGCCGTCGACTTCCGCCGGCAGCCCGCCCAGCGCGGCGATGCCGGCTTTGAGCGAGGTGCCGAGCCCGTCAGCGAAATGCGGATTGTGCACGAATTTGACCGATAACCCGGCGAGCGCCGCCTCGACCTTGTCGCGCTGGTGGCCGGTGACGACCAGCACCGGCCGCGCCCGCGAGGCCAGCGCCGCATCCGCCACGTGGCGGACCAGCGGCTTGCCGCCGATCTCGGCCAACAATTTGTTCGGTCCGCCCATGCGGCTCGATTTGCCGGCGGCGAGCACGACGGCGGCAATGGCGCGGCCTTTTTCCGGCGCCGGCTCGGTGCGCGGCTGCGGCCGGGTGACGATTTCCATCAACAGCCCGCCGACGCCAAGCCCGGTGATGTCCTGGCGCGGCACCGGCAAGCCGGCAAGGAGCCGCATCAGCACCCAATCGAAGCCGTTCTCCTTGGGGCTTCTCGCGCAGCCCGGCGCGCCGAGCACCGGACGGCCGTCGGCGTCGCCGATCATCAAAAGGTTGCCGGGGTCGACCGGCATGCCGAAATGCTCGACACGGCCGCCGATCGATTCCAGCGCCGAGGGAATCACGTCGCGGCGGTCGGCGATGGCCGAAGCGCCGAACACGATGGCAAGCTCGGCGCCGGCCTTGAGCACGTCGTCGAGCGCGCGCGCCAGCGCCGCGCGCTCGTGCGGCACGCGCCGCTCGGCGACGATGCTGGCACCGGCCGGCGCCAGGCGCTCAGCGGTGATCTTCAAAGTTTTCTCGATCACTTTCGGCGCCAGTCCCGGCAGCAGCGTCGACACCACGCCGACTTTGCGGATGCGATAGGGCGCGACGCGCAGCAGCGGTTGTTTGATCCCGGCCAGCGCCGCATCGCGCGCCGATTTGGCGACCGCGAACGGAATGATTTTCACTGTCGCGATCATCTCGCCGGCGACCACCGGCTTATAGGCCGGCAAGGTCGCAAACGTGATCGCCTCGTCGACGCGGTTGAGCCGGTCGATGGCATCCTTGTCGACCACCAGCACGCCCGGAACTTGCGCAAACAGATTGGCGCGGCCGGTGAAGGCGCGGTCGATATGCACGCCGGGGCCGGCGGCTTTTTGCGCGATCTCGGCGGCGGCGACGTCTTCGGCGACGTCGCCCGGCTCGAGCTGCGCCACCACGACGCTGTCGATGCCGGCGGCCTCGAGCGCGGCAATCTCCTCAGGCCCGATCAGCGTGCCTTTCTTGAGCACCAGATTGCCTTGCCGGATGGTGTGCACGGCGGTCGCGCCGCGCGCGTCTTTCGGCGCCACGGCTCCGAATTTCATGACGCCGCTTTTATGGCCGGCTCGGCGTCGGCTTCCTCGCGCAGTTTTTCCGTGATCTGCGCCATAATAGCGACGGCGATCTCGGCCGGCGACACCGCGCCGATGTCGAGCCCGATCGGCGCCTGGATGCGGGCAATATCGGCGTCGGAAAAACCCTGCTGCTTGAGCCGCTCGACCCTACGTGCATGGGTCTTTCGCGAGCCGAGCGCGCCGATGTAGAAGCAGTCGCGCTTGAGCGCGTGCGCCAATGCCGGATCGTCGATTTTCGGATCATGGGTGAGCGCGACGAACGCCGTATAGCGATCGACATTGAGCGGCGGCAGCGCCTGGTCGGGCCACTCGGCGATCACCTTGACATCGGGAAAGCGCTCGGGCGAGGCGAACGCCGTGCGCGGATCGATGATGGTGACGTCGTAGCCGAGCATTTTGCCGATCGGCGCCAGCGCCTGGCTGATATGCACGGCGCCGGTGATCACCAATTGCGGCGCCGGCACATAGACGGTGAAGAACGCGTGGCCTTCAGGGGTCTCCACAATGCCGCTCTTGCCGGTGCGCAGCCGCTCGGCGAGCGCCGCACGCAGCGGATCCTTGGGCACGTCGGCCGCTTTGACCAGACGCGACTTGCCGCTTGCCACATTGGTTACGAGGATGACGGCGCGGCGCGCTTCACGCTCGGCGTTGAGAGTGGCGAGGATGTCGAGTTTCATGGCAAATCATATCGCGAATGGTGAATGGCGAGTAGCAAATAGGGGAAGAATCCATTCGCCATTCGCTATTTCGCCATTCGCCCCTTCCCTATTCCACCTTCTCGACGAACACCCGGATGGTGCCGCCGCAGGACAGGCCGACCTTCCAGGCAGTCTCGTCGGCGACGCCGAATTCCAGCATTTTCGGCTTGCCGCTCTCGATCACGTCGAGTGCCTCGGTGACCACCGCACCTTCGACGCAGCCGCCGGACACCGAGCCGAGAAAATTGCCTTCCTCGTCGATGACCAGGTTCGAGCCGACCGGCCGTGGCGCCGAGCCCCAGGTCTCGACCACGGTGGCGAGCGCCACCGCCCTGCCCTTTTTGCGCCAGTCCTCGGCGGCTTTGAGAATGTCGCTGTCGGTTGAGAGCATGGGAGCCTCCGTCAGTTTAGAGGGCGAATGGCGAGTGGCGAATAGCGATTAGGATTAGGTATTCACTATCCTCCCCATTCGCCATTCGCCATTCGCCATTTCGCCATTCGCTATATTCCATAGAATATAGCGCGTCACGCCACCTTTTGCATCCAGGCCTTGGGGTCGCCGGCGCGGTCGCCGCCGTGCTGGAGCGCGGCGACCAGGCCGGCCATGGACTCCACATTATGGATCGGCCGGAATTCATCAACATGGGGCAGCATGGTCTTGATGCCGCGGGCGCGGGCCTCAAAACCTTCGAAACGCAACAGCGGATTGAGCCAGATCAGGCGCCGGCACGAGCGGTGCAGCCGGTCGATCTCGAAGCCGAGGGTGTCGTCGGCGTCGCGCTCCAGCCCGTCGGTGATGAGGAGCACGATGGCGCCTTGGGTGAGCACGCGGCGCGCCCACAGCTTGTTGAAGGCGTGCAGCGACGAGGCGATGCGGGTGCCGCCGGACCAGTCCGGAACGCTCGCCGAGCAGGCGGCGAGCGCATCGTCGGGATCGCGCGCGCGCAACGCGCGGGTGACATTGGTCAGCCGCGTGCCGAACAGGAAGGTGCTCACTCTTTTCCGCGCATCAGTGAGGTCGTGCAGGAAATGCAAAAAGATGCGGCTATACTGGCTCATCGAGCCGGAAATATCGAGCAGCGCCACGATCGGCGGCGGTTTGGTCTTCGGCCCGATGAAGCGCAGGTCGATGAAATCGCCGCCGCCTTTCATGCTGGCGCGCAAGGTACGGCGGATGTCGATCAGATGGCCGCGCGGATGCGGAGCCAGCCGCCGCGTGCGCACCTCGGCGAGCGGCAGCACCAGACGCTTCATCGCCTCCTTGGCGGCGGCGATCTCGGCGCTGGTCATCTGCGCGAAATCTTTCCGCTGCAGGATTTCGCGGTCGGATACCGTCATGCGGGTATCGAGCTCGATCTGGCGCTCTTTCTTGAGCTTGTCGTCGAGACCGGAGAACAGCGCCTCGTGCACGCGGGTGGCGCCGGCCTGGGGCGGTTGCGGCGGCGCCGACGGCGCCTGCGGCAGCATCATCGCCAACAGCTGATCGATATAGCCGCGGCGGCGGAAGAAAATGCGAAACGCCTGGTCGAACAGCACCGAATGCTCGTGCCGCTTCACGAACACCGCGTGCAGGGTCCAGTAGAAATCGTCGCGGGTGCCGACGCCTGCGGCCTTGACCGCCTCCAGCGCATCGAGCACCGCGCCGGGTCCGACCGGAATGCCGGCGGCGCGCAAGGCGCGGGCGAAGTAGAGGATGTTCTCGGCGAGGCGGCCTTGCGGCTCCCTCTCCCCAGAGGGGAGAGGGATGGGGTGAGGGGGCTCCGGCCTATCGGTCATGGCTCCTGAGATTCTCCTACTCCGCCCGAGCCCCTCACCCGGCGCGCTGCGCGCGCTTACCCTCTCCCGTTCGGGAGAGGGCAAACTATTCGGCCGCTCTTAGATCCGACTTCACCTCGTCGAGCATTTCCTTGACTTTCGAGCCTTCGAGCTTGGCGATGTCGTCCTGGTATTTGAGCAGCACGCCGAGCGTGTCGGACACCGTCGCCGGGTCGAGCGCGACCACGTCGAGCTCGGACAAAGCCGCGGCCCAGTCCAGGGTCTCGGCGACGCCCGGCGACTTGAACAGATCCTGCTTGCGTAAGCCCTGCACGAAGGCGACCACTTGCTCGGAGAGTTTCTTGCCGACGCCCGGCACCTTGGTGCGCACGATGGCGAGCTCGCGTTCGGCGCTCGGATAGCCGACCCAGTGATAGAGGCAGCGGCGCTTGAGCGCGTCGTGCACTTCGCGGGTGCGGTTCGAGGTGATGACCACGATCGGTGGGTGCGCCGCCTTCACCGTGCCCATTTCCGGAATGGTGATCTGAAAATCGGCCAGCACTTCGAGCAGGAACGCCTCGAACGCCTCGTCGGTGCGGTCGATCTCGTCGATCAAGAGCACCGGGGCGCCGGCGGTGTCGGGCTCGAGCGCCTGCAACAGCGGGCGCTTGATCAGAAAGCGCTCGGAGAACACGTCGTGTTCGAGCTTTTGCCGATCGTGCTCGCCCTCGGCCTCGGCGACGCGGATAGCGATCATCTGCGCGGCGTAATTCCATTCGTAGACCGCGGCCGCGACGTCGAGGCCCTCGTAGCATTGCAGCCGGATCAGCCGGCGGCCGAGCGTTTGGGCCAAAACCTTAGCGATCTCGGTCTTGCCAACGCCGGCCTCGCCTTCGAGAAAAATCGGCCGCCCCATCTTGAGCGCGAGATAAAGCACGGTGCCGAGCGAGCGGTCGGCGAGATAATCGGCCTCGGCGAGCAGATCGACGGTGGCGTCGATCGAGGCGGGCAGCGGATGAGGGGAAGAAACCGGTTTCATGCCAACTGGATATAAGCCTTCGCCATGACGATCAAATGCGTATTCGGCGCCGCGGGCGGCGGGTCTTGCAATCTGTTATAGGACATAAGTCATATTTATCCTGATAACGTAGGATTTAAAGCATATAAAGCGTCGATCGTGGGACCGAAATGATTCATCGAATCTGGCGTCTCAGTGAAACAAGTGACCACAACAATCTCGGCCTCGCCTGCACCGACCAGGGCCTCCTGCTCGGTCGCACGCCGCTGATCGAGCGACGCGACGGCCGCTTCGTCGTGCGCGAGCGCGACGCGATCGAGCGACTGCTCAGCCAGGCTTACCGAACAAGCTTCTCCGCCGGCCGGATCATGTCGGGGCTTGCCACCGTGGCAGCCGCCTTGAATGCGAACGACCAAGGTTTGGCGCGGATCGCGGCCGTGCATTTGCGCCTCCCCGACCTGCCGGACCGCGCTGCGCGCGACGGCATGGAGGCAATGGACGTCCTCCTCAAATACGCGCGCGACGAAAGCGGCGGCGACGCTTGGAATCCGGAGCTGCATCCGCGCACCGGCACGCCGCCCAATCCCGGATGGTTTGCGCCGACCGAGGGCGACGGCGGCGGGTCATCCTCGACGCGAACGGCACAAAACGACGACCCCACGCTTCGCTCCGATGCCGGGGCAAGCGCGGGTCAGAGTTGGGTTCGACTGCGATCCGGACCGAAGCGCATCGACGAGCTCGCCGACTTCGCCGAGTGGTTCGCGAACGCGACACCGCAGGACGAGAGCGCGATCCGCGCAGAAATCAAAAGATATTACTCAGATGTTGGCTGGGATGCGGCGGCTCACGATCTCAATGCCAAACTAAACGTCGTGCTCAGACCGGGCGCAAGCAGCGAGACCCGGCAAAAAATCCTCGACAGCATCGATCTCTACACTCGCGTCGATCCCGCCGAGTATGTCGGAACGCGCGATTTTCTCAATACGGCAGTGTTAGCCAGTACGGGTCTCCTAGTCGGCGCGCCCCAAGGCCCGTCGCCGGTATGGAAGCTCGGGTGGGGATTGCGCGGACAGACAATCAATGAGCTGTTCGGCGATCCGACGTTTCCATCCAACTACCCGGTTATCGACAAAATTCCCAATGGCGTCGCCACCAGCGTCAAATCCATCGATCTCAACGCGGCGACCTACCAAAATGAAGAGAGTTTAGCCTACAGGCTCAACAAATTCGTCGCCGACGTGCGAGAATTCGATGGCGACAGGTGGGGAGGCCTACTGATTAGGGATGTCGACATCAAAGGCCGTGCGGTGCAGGTGATCGTTCCTAGAGGGAGCATCACTGAAGCTAACCGAGCGGTATTCGAAAATGCCCAAGTGCGGGCTCGCGGCGACAACGAGAAGCCCATTCATATCATCGTCACTGAATACTAGGTGCGGCCATGGTGTATAGCATCTATTTGAAGAACGGGACCGTCTATCTGCCTGCGATGGTCAATCAAGGGACGGCTCGATATATGGAAGTCGAGCCCGTAGCCGTCGTTCCCGCCGCCGATACTGTCGCCTTACGCCGTGCGTTGCAGGCGACGATTTCTAAGCCAAATGACTTTGTTGCTCCGTCGATTGACGATGCACGCAAGCCCGCCGTCGTACTCAAATATTCCGGCGACAAGAGTTGGCGAGCGTTTATGCGCGGTACTTCGGCATGGGAGATATCGGAGAAGGAGGGCAAATTCCGGATTAGCGGTCATCGCATACATCGCAAGGGATATTGGGAGCCAGACCCTGATCAGATGATCCACTTTCCGGCCGGGACATCGCTCGACGACGTGATCGATCGCATGATCGCCATACTGCAAGAAGCGGCGAAACAGTGAGGCTATTTAATCCGGCAGCTTGCTGGGGGCTTTATTAGCAACGATAGGTCGCTTACATGGTGCAGAGTCAGCCAATAGCCAGCGCAGGGACGCGCCCGATGACCAACCCGGATACCCTTGAGAAGCAAGCTCTCGCCTTCCCGACCATCGACGATGGGGTCAAGATCGGCCATGTCCACCTCAAAGTCGCCGATCTGCAGCGCGCGCTCGATTTTTATTGCGGCGTGCTCGGCTTCACGCTGACCACCAGCCGGCCCGGCGCCGCCTTCATCTCGGCCGGCGGCTACCACCACCATATCGGGCTCAACACCTGGGAGAGCCGCGGCGGCGCGCCGCCGGCGCCGGGCACCACCGGGCTCTACCATACCGCCATCCTCTACCCGACCCGGCGGCTGTTGGCCGACGCGCTGCACCGGCTGATCGTCGCCAAAATCCCGCTCGAAGGCGCGTCCGACCACGGCGTCAGCGAGGCGCTCTACCTGCGCGACCCCGACGACAACGGCGTCGAGCTGTATTGGGACCGGCCCAAGGAGATGTGGCCGAAGCGCGAGGACGGCGGCTTGCGGATGTACACCAATCCGCTCGATCTGCATGACCTCTTGGCGGAATTGGACAAAGCGCAGGGCTGACTTTTTGCTCCTTCCGCCCCCGCGTTAGGTTAGCGGGGGAGGGGGACCGCCCGAAGGGCGGTGGAGGGGGCGCGGGCGGTAACGTGATTTCGATGATGACGGCTAAACGCTGAACGACAAGCTCGACGCGTTATTTTATTCCGCGTGCGGAGACCAGCTTATTTAATCCGACTGTCCTGCGACGATAACGAAACGGCGAGTCCGGCACCCCCTCCACCACCCTGCTTCGCAGGGTGGTCCCCCTCCCCCACTATCGTGGGGGCGGATGGAGAGTTACTTCCCGATCGCCTCCGCCACCGCGCGGCGCGCCAGCACGCCGACGAGATGGGCGCGGTATTCGGCGCTGCCGTGGATGTCGGCGTTCATGCCGTCGGCCGGGATGGTCATGCCTTCGAGCGATTTCGGCGCGAAGCGTTTTTTCAGCGCCTCCTCGAACGATTTGACGCGGAACACGCCGTTTGCGCCGGCACCGGTGACGGCGACGCGGATGTCGCCGCCGCGCTTACTTACGAACACGCCGACCAGCGCGAAGCGCGAGGCCTGGTTGCGGAATTTCTGATAGGCCGCCTTCTTCGGCACCGGGAAGCTCACCTTGGTGATGATCTCGGACGGCTCGAGCGCCGTGGAGAACATGCCAGTGAAGAACTCGTCGGCCTTGATGCGGCGCTTGTTGGTGATGATGGTGGCGCCGAGCCCGAGGCACGCCGCCGGATAATCGGCGTTCGGATCGTTGTTGGCGACCGAGCCGCCGATCGTGCCCATGTGGCGCACCGCCGGATCGCCGATCATGCCGGCGAGTTTGGCCAGCACGGGGATCGCCTGCTGCACCACCGGCGAATTGTTGACGTCGTCGTGCCGGGTCATGGCGCCGATGGTGAGCGAGCGGCCGCTCTGCTCGATGCCGGCGAGCCCTTCGACCAGCGACAGGTCGACGAGCTGCGACGGCTTGGCCAGCCGCAGCTTCATGGTCGGCAACAGCGTGTGGCCGCCGGCCAAGAGTTTGGCGTCTTCGTCCTTGGCCAACAGATTGGCCGCCTGCCGCACCGTCTGCGGGCGATTGAAGGTGAAAGCGTACATCAGAAGTCCTCCGTTTATTTCTATGCCGCGTGCGGCAGCGATTTGCCCGACTTGCGCAAAGCCGACCACACCGTGGCGGACGTCGCCGGCATGTCGATGGCTTCGGTGCCGAGCGCATTGGTGATGGCGTTCATGACGGCCGCCGGCGCAGCGATGGCGCCGGCCTCGCCGCAGCCCTTGATGCCGAGCGGGTTCGACGGGCATCTGGTCATGGTGGTGTCGACCTTGAACGCCGGCAGATTGTCGGCGCGCGGCATGGCGTAATCCATGTACGAGCCGGTGACGAGCTGGCCCTTGTCGTCATAGACGGTGTGCTCGAGCAGCGCCTGGCCGACGCCCTGGGCGACGCCGCCGTGGACCTGGCCCTCGACGATCATCGGATTGATCACCATGCCGAAGTCGTCGACCGCGGTCCACGACACGATCTCGGTGTTGCCGGTCTCGGTGTCGATCTCGACCTCGCAGATGTGGCAGCCGGCCGGGAAGGTGAAATTGGTCGGGTCGTAGAACGCGCCCTCTTTCAGGCCGGGCTCGATCTCGCTCGTGGGAAATTTGTGCGCCACATAAGCGCCGAGCGCGACCTCGCCCCAGGCGGCAGACTTGTCGGTGCCGGCGACGCTGAATTTGCCGTCCTTGAACTCGATGTCGCCTTCGGCGGCTTCCAAGAGATGCGCGGCGATCTTTTTCGCCTTGGCCTCGACCTTGTCGAGCGCCTTGACGATCGCCGACATGCCGACGGCGCCGGAGCGCGAGCCGTAGGTGCCCATGCCGAACTGCACCTTGTCGGTGTCGCCGTGCACGACGCTGACCTGGTCGATGCCGATGCCGAGCCGCTCGGCGACGAGTTGCGCGAACGTGGTCTCGTGGCCCTGGCCGTGCTGATGGCAGCCGGTGAGAAGCTCCACCGAGCCGGTCGGATTGACCCGCACCTCGGCGGATTCCCACAAACCCACGCCGGCGCCGAGCTGGCCGACCAGCGCCGACGGCGCTACGCCGCAGGCCTCGATATAGGTGGCAAAGCCGATGCCGCGCAGCTTGCCGTGGCGCTCGGAATCGCGCTTGCGCTTGCCAAAGCCTTTGTAGTCATGGATCTGCAGCGCTTTTTGCAGCGAGGCGTTGTAGTCGCCGGCGTCGTAAAGTGACGCGACGGAAGTTTGGTAGGGGAACGTTCTAACGAAATTCTTCTTGCGCAGGTCGGCGGGATCGACACCGAGTTCGCGGGCGCCGACCTCGACCAGGCGCTCCACGACATAAGTCGCTTCCGGACGGCCGGCGCCGCGATAGGCATCGACCGGCACGGTGTTGGTATAGACCGCGTCGACCTCGCAATAAATGTGCGGGATTTCGTACTGGCCCGACAGCAGCGTCGCGTACAGGAACGTCGGCACCGCCGACGAGAAGGTCGACATATAGGCGCCGAGATTGGCGGTGGTGTGCACCTGCAAGCCGGTGATCTTGCCATCGGCATCGAACGCCATCTGCGCCTTGGTGACGTGATCGCGGCCGTGGGCGTCGGTGATGAAACTTTCCGAACGCTCGCAGGTCCACTTCACCGGGCGGTCGAGTTTTCTCGCGGCCCAGAGGCAAACCACTTCCTCGGGATAGATGAAGATTTTCGAGCCAAAGCCGCCGCCGACGTCGGGGGCGATGACGCGTAATTTGTGCTCAGGCGCCATGCCGACGAAAGCGGCGATGACGAGGCGGGCGACGTGCGGGTTCTGCGTCGCGTTCCACAAGGTCAAATGCCCGCTCGCGGAATCGTATTCGGCCAGCGCCGCCCGCGGCTCCATGGCGTTCGGCACCAGCCGGTTGTTGATGAATTCGAGTTTGGTGACGTGCTTGGCGTTCTTGAACGCCGCCGCGGTCGCGTCCGCATCGCCGAGATGCCAGTTGTAGATGGTGTTGTTCGGCGCGCTGTCGTGAATGAGCGGCGCGCCTTTTTGCGCAGCCTTGGTCGGATCGACCACGGCGGGCAGCGGCTCGTAATCGATCACGACTTTCTCGGCCGCATCTTTCGCCTGCGCCAACGTATCGGCGATCACGACGGCGACCGCGTCGCCGACGTAATTGGCCTTGCCGGCGGCGAGCGCGGCGTGCGGCGCCATCTTCATCGGCGAGCCGTCCTTCGACAGCACCGTCCAGCCGCAGATCAGATTGCCGAGCTTGTCCTGCGCGAACTGCGTGCCGGTGAACACGCCGGCGACGCCCGGCATTTTCGCCGCCGCCGCGGTGTCGATGCTTTTGATCCTGGCGTGGGCATGCGGCGAGCGGACAAAATAGATCGCCGCCTGCCCCGGCCGGTTGATATCGTCGGTGTAGTGGCCTTTGCCGGTGATGAAACGCTGGTCTTCCTTGCGGCGCACCGCGGCGCCGATTCCGGTTCCGCTCATGGCATTGCCCTCCGGCAATTCGCTCTGTTTGGGACAGCCCGTCGCTGTCCTGACGTCCCTTCCCTGAATTATTCGGCGGCCTTGGCGCTGGCGCCGCCGCGCATGGCCTTGGCGCCGGCGGCGATCGCCTTGACGATGTTGTGATAGCCGGTGCAGCGGCAGATATTACCCTCGAGCTCCTCGCGGATGGTGTGGTCGTCGAGGTCGTGGCCCTTGCGGCGCACCATATCGACCGCGGTCATGATCATGCCGGGCGTGCAGTAGCCGCATTGCAGGCCGTGGTTCTCGCGGAACGCCTCCTGCATCGGATGCAGTTCGGTCTCCGACGGCGCCAGCCCCTCGATGGTCAGCACATTGGCGCCTTCAAGCTGCAGCGCCAGCACGGTGCACGACTTCGTCGCCTTGCCGTTGACGTGCACGACGCAGGCTCCGCATTGCGAAGTGTCGCAGCCGACATGGGTGCCGGTGAGCCGCAGGTTTTCGCGCAACAGCTGAACCAGCAGCGTGCGGGGATCGACGTCGGCGGTGAAGGGTTTGCCGTTCACCGTCAGGGACACGGCTGCCATCGGGCTCCTCCTCAGGAATAAAATACCGGTCAAACGTTCCGATTTGCCGGGCTTTTCATGGCGCCGGCAGGCTCGAAGGGCGAAATCTCGACGATTTTGCCCGTTTTCGTCGCTTAGAACAATAATCACTCTGAACCGGGGGCCGGTCGCCGGTCAAGTCAGTTCAGCGCAAATTGCTGCGATGGGCGCCGGCCCTCTCCCGCGAATGGCGAATGGCGAATAGGTCGCACCAAGTCCCCATTCGCTATTCGCCATTCGCCCGCCCGGCGTCAGGGCCCTTTCACCGCATTGGCAAAGTTGCCGAAGAAATCGTCGGCGACCTTCTTGGCGGCGCCGTTGATCAGGCGCTGGCCGAGCTGCGCCAGCTTGCCGCCGATCTGCGCCTCGACGTCGTAGGTCAGCAAGGTGCCGCCGTCCTTCGGCGCCAGCTTCACCGTGGCGCCGCCCTTGGCGAAGCCGGCGACGCCGCCCTCGCCCTGGCCGGAAATCTTGTAGCCGTTCGGCGCATCGATATCGGACAGCGTGACGTTGCCCTTGAACCGCGCTTTCACCGGCCCGATCTTGATGGTGGCGACGGCCGAAAACGCGGTGTCGGAGGTTTTTTCCAGCGACTCGCAACCGGGGATGCAGACTTTGAGCACCGCCGGATCGTTGAGCTTCTCCCACACCGTCTGCTGCGGCGCCGGAAGCTGATACTCGCCCGTCATCGTCATTGCCATGTCATTACTCCTTGCGTCGGCGCCGGTCGGCCTGCGCGAACACCGGGATTGGCGCGGCGTGCGCGGGCGGTGCTACAAGTGTGCGAGCACAAGGGAGGAAATAGCAATGCCCGACATCAAAGTCGATGACGGCGCCACCATCCATGTCGAGGTCGAAGGGCTGGAGCGCGCGCCGGTCTTGATGCTGTCGAACTCGCTCGGCACCGACCTGCATATGTGGGACGACCAGGTGGCGCCGTTCACGCAAGCCTTTCGCCTCATTCGTTACGACCGCCGCGGTCACGGCAAGTCGAGTGTGCCCAAGGGCCCCTACTCCATGGCGCGGCTCGGCCGCGACGTGCTCGGCGTGCTCGACGGGCTCGGCATCGCCAAGATCAATTGGTGCGGGCTGTCCATGGGTGGCATGGTCGGCATGTGGCTCGGCGCCAATGCGGCGGGCCGCATCGACAAGCTGATCCTCTCCAACACGTCGAGCTATTTCCCCGACAAGACCATGTGGGAAACCCGCATCAAGCTGGTGCGCGAAAAAGGCCTCGAAGCCATCGTCGACGCCAATATGGAGCGCTGGTTCACCAAAGGGTTTCGCGACCGCGCGCCGGACGCCATGGCGCGGATGAAAAAAATGTTCTGCGCCACCAAGGTCGAAGGTTACATCGGCTGCGGCGAGGCGATCCGCGACATGGACCACCGGCCGCTGCTGGCGAAGATTACGGCGCCGACCCTCGTGATCGCCGGCCGGCACGACCCCGCGACCACGCTCGAGGCCGGCGAATTCATCAAGCAGCACATTGCCGGCGCCAAGATCGCCGTGCTCGAGGCCGCTCATATCGCCAATATCGAGCAGCCGAAGGCTTATGCCGACACGGTGCTGGGATTTTTGCTGGGGAAATAAACCGTCATTCCCGGGCCGAGCGAAGCGAGGAGCCCGGAATCCATAACCACAGGTCAGCGAATATGGATTCCGGTCTTGCCGCTTCGCGGCAAACCGGAATGACGAGTCACCCTCCCCTTTGCGCCCTAAACTCGTGCGGCGTGGTACCGGTCTGCTTGCGGAAGAAGCGGGCGAAGTGGGACGGGTCGGCGAACGCCAGTTCCTCGGCGATGTCGTGGATCGGTTGGGTGGTGAAGACGAGCTGGCGCTTGGCTTCGGTGAGCACGCGCTGGCGGATCAGATGGCCGGCGGTGACGCCGGTCGAGCGTTTGACGTGGTCGTTGAGCCGGTCGACGGTCATGCCGAGTTTTTGCGCATAAAAATCGAGCTGGCGCTCGACGCGGAAATTCTCATCCACGAGCGCCCGCAGCTGCGCCACCGTGGCGTCGGCCGGCCGCAAGGTGACGCTGCCGGTGCGGGCGCGGCTCGCGGCGAGCCGCGCGACGCCGACGGCGATCAGCACCAGAAGCCCGCGCATCGCCAGGCGAAAGCCCTCGCGCGCCAGGCTGTGCTCCTCGAACAATTCCGTGCACAGCGCCGACAGCCGCGCCCGTTCCGCCTCGTCGTCGATCGGAATGACGGGTTGCGCGGCGAGCGCGCGCAGCCGCGCCAAGGCCTCGCCGGCGCGGTCGGTCAGCGCGCCGGCGGCGTCTTCGGTGAAGCTGAGCACCCAGCCGTCGGTGACATTCGGCTCGAAGTGGAAACCGTGGGCGATGGTCGCCGGCACCAAAATCGCGGCCGGCGCGGTGAACGGCAGCCGCGCCACGTCGAATGTCATCTCGCCGCCGCCCTTTTCGATCAGCAGGATCTGAAACAGATTGCGGTGGCGGTGGGCGCGGATGGTCCAGTCGTGGATCGACGACCGCGAGGCGATGGTCTCGACATGAATGAAGTCGAACGCCTGATCGTCAGGCGGATCGCCGTAGAGATGGAACAGCGGCAGCGTCGAGGCCATGGCCGAAGCATAGGCCGGTCGGAGAGCGGAGGACAGACGACGGACGACAGAAGACAACAGAAAACCGCGGTTTTTCTACGTTATCCTCAGTCCTCTGTCCTCCGTCGTCCGTCGTCTGTCATCCGATCTACACCTTCTTATAAAGCCGGTCGTGATACACCAGCGCCGGCCCGGGCGGACCGAGGCGGACCGCTTCGACGGCGCCGAACAGCACGTTGTGCGACGCCACCGCCTTGATCTCGATGGTACGGCAGTCGAACGCGATCACCGCGGAGGCGAGCACCGGCGAGCCGGTTTTCAGGGTGATCCACTCGCCGACGGCAAAGCGCTCTTCGAGATGCACGCCGCTTCGGCCCGCGAACAGGTCGGCGAGCTTCTCTTCGTCGGCGCCCAGCGTGTTGACGCAGAACACCCCGTTCTGGGCAAGCAGCGGCGCGCTTTTGGCGCGGCGGTTGAGGCAGACCAGCAAGGTCGCCGGCTGATCGGATACCGAACACACAGCGGTGGCGGTGAAGCCGGTCTTGCCGCCCGGCCCCGCCGAGGTAACCACGTGCACCGCGGCGCCGAGCCGGCTCATGGCGTCGCGGAACGCCGCCGCATCGACGCTGGCGATCGGCGATTCCGGCGCCACCGCCGTAAAGGCGCCGTCCATGGCATCGTCGGGCCGTTGGTCGATCCAGCTCATGGGGGCATTCTATCATGCCGGACGACGGAGGACAGACGACAGATGATGAAAGACCTATTTCCGTCGTCCGTCATCTGCCGTCTGCCGTCCGATTCTCATTCCGCCGCGCGCCTTTGGCCGGGCAGGCCTGGATACGCCACATCATCCGGATCGAGCCAGGCCGGATCGGTCCAGCCGTTCTCGTCGTATTCGGACATGCATTGCTCGGCGAGCGCGGTCATTTCTTCCATCATGCCCGAGCCGCGCGCATTCCACAGCGCCTGGATGCGGATGTCCTCGTGGTTGCCGGCGTAATTGCGCTCATAGAGCTCGTGGCGGCCGCCGAATTCGGTGCCGATGGCGTCCCATAGAAGCTTCATCACCTTGATGCGCTGCTTATAGTCGATGCCGTAGGAGCCGCGCACATATTGCGCCAGATAGCGGTCGATCGCCGGGTTTTTGAAATCCTTGGCCGACGACGGCAGATAGATCAGCGACGAGGCGATGATCTTTTCCACGATCTCCTTGATGCGGCCATAGGCGTCGCCGGCGAACACGCGGTAGCTCGAGCCCGATTGCAGGTTCGGCAGCACCGCGCCGCCCACCCATTCGGTCGGGTTCATGGCCATGGCGTCGGTCAGCGCCCAGAACAGATGGCGCCAGGCGATGATCTCGCCGAGCATGGCCTGGTTGCCGCGGAACTCGTCGGAGCCGGCCGCGCGCAACGCCTTGGCGATGACGCCGACCAGAAAGTCGAGCTTGACCGCGAGCCGGGTGCAGCCCTGGAACTGATAGCCGGCCAAAAAACCGGATTGCGGGAAGAAGATTTTCAGCTTGTCCAGGTCGCGGTGCAGCAGCACGTCTTCCCAGGGGATAAAGACATTGTCGAACACAAAGATGGCGTCGTTCTCGTCGAAGCGCGACGACAGCGGATAATCGAACGGCGTGCCCATCACGCTTGCGGTCATCTCATACGACGTGCGGCAGAACAGTTTTACGCCCGGCGCATTCATCGGCGCGATGAACATCACCGCCAGATCGGTGTCGTGCAGCGGCACCGCGGCGTTCTGGCCGAGGAAATTGTAATGGGTCAGCGCCGAGGACGTCGCCACCACCTTGGCGCCGGAGACATAGATGCCGGCATCGGTGTCCTTCTGGATGGTGATGTAGACGTCTTTGACCTGATCGGCCGACTTCGAACGATCCACCGGCGGATTGACGATGGCGTGATTCATGAACAGGACGTTTTCCTGGGCGCGCTTGTACCAGGCCTTGGCGTTGCCGGCGAACTTGCCGTAAAAATCGAAATTGGCGCCGAGCGTATTCATCAGCGACGCCTTGTAGTCCGGCGAGCGCCCCATCCAGCCATAGGACATGCGCGCCCAGTGCGCGATGGCGTCGCGCTGCGCCACCAGATCCTCGCGCGAGCGCGCGGCGCGGAAGAATTTGTGGGTGTAGCCGCCGGACCCGGTGTCGGTCGGCGCCGTCAACAGCCCCTTGGTCTTGTCGGCGTGCAGCGCGTCGTAGAGCCGGGCGATCGAGCGCGCGGCGTTGCGAAACGCCGGGTGCGTGGTGACGTCGTTCACCCGCTCGCCATAGATATAGACTTCGCGGCCATCGCGCAGGCTTTCGAGGTATTCCGCGCCGGTGAACGGCCGCCCCTTGGCGCCGATGGCGTCCTCGGATTTGACCCGGTCCATGGAGGGTCTCCCTGGTCTCGTTTCCACTGGGGTAGCCCGCGGCGGCGGGGACGACAAGCCGCCGTCATTCCGGGGCCGAGCGAAGCGAGGAGCCCGGAATCCATAACCACAGACGGTTCGGTCGTAGTTTCCGGCGTGATTATTGCACGTTTCGTGATTATGGATTCCGGGCCCGCGGGCTTTCGCCCGCGTCCGGAATGACGGGATGCGTTGCCGCTGCGGAGCGCCCCTGTTAAGACTTTAGCGGGATTCGAAAAAGCGCGGCGGACGCATGGAATACTTCGTCCAGCAGCTCATCAACGGCATCACGCTCGGTTCGATCTACGGCCTGATCGCCATCGGCTATACGATGGTGTTCGGCATCATCGGCATGGTCAACTTCGCCCATGGCGACGTGTTCATGGTCTCGGCCTTCATCGCGCTCATCGCCTATCTGATCCTGACCGCCTGGCTCGGCATTTCCTCGATCGTGCTCGACCTGTTCGTCGTCCTGATCGTGGCGATGGCGTTCACCTCGCTGGTCAATTGGGTGATCGAGCGGGTGGCCTATCGGCCGCTGCGCGGCTCGTTCCGCCTGGCGCCGCTGATTTCCGCGATCGGCATGTCGATCTTTCTGTCGAATTTCGTCCAGGTCACCCAAGGGCCGCGCAACAAGTCGATCCCGCCGATGGTCCAGGGCGAGTTCGTGCTGTTCAACCAGAACAATTTTCCGGTGACGCTGTCCTATAAGCAGCTCATCATCTGGGGCATCACCGCGGTGCTGTTGCTGGCGTTCTGGTATCTGGTGGCCAAGACCTCGCTCGGCCGCGCGCAGCGCGCCTGCGAGCAGGACCAGAAGATGGCGGCTCTGGTCGGCGTCGACGTCGATCGCACCATCTCGATGACGTTCGTGATCGCGGCCGCGCTCGCCGCCGTCGCCGGCACCATGTATCTGATGTATTACGGCGTGGTGACCTTTTCCGACGGTTTCGTGCCGGGCGTCAAAGCGTTCACCGCCGCCGTGCTTGGCGGCATCGGCTCGCTGCCCGGCGCCGTGGTCGGCGGTTTGCTGATCGGCCTGATCGAAACCTTCTGGTCGGCGTACTTTTCCATCGACTATAAAGACGTCGCCGCCTTTTCGGTGCTGGCCATCACTCTGATCTTCCTGCCGCAGGGCCTGTTCGGCCGGCCGGATGTCGAGAAGGTCTGAGATGACAAGCGGCGCGCAAAGCGGGCGCGTCGATATCACCGCCGCGCTGCGCGACGCCGGCTTCACCGCGCTCGCCGCATTCGGCCTGTTCCTACCGCTGATCGGCTTTTTGACCGGCGTCGACGGCAGCAACCAACTCGTCCTGACCACGCGCTGGCCGCTGTTGTTCGCCGTCGTCGCCGCCGTCGCCGCCTGCCGCTTGCTTTATTGCTTTGCCATCACGCCATGGCTGGCGCGCCGCGCCCAGCAACCGGTTCAATCGGCGTCACCGGCGTGGCGCGACGTTGTCGCCCACTGGTTCGTCCCGTTCGGCATCGCCTTTCTTGTCGTCTATCCGGTGATCGTGTTCGTCACGGTGGGATCGGGCGGCGGCCAGAAATGGATCGACAATTTCGGCATCCAGATTTTGATCTATGTGATGCTTGGCTGGGGGCTCAACATCGTGGTCGGCCTCGCCGGCCTGCTCGACCTCGGCTATGTGGCGTTCTACGCGGTCGGCGCCTATTCCTATGCGCTGCTCGCCAAAACTTTTGGGCTGACGTTCTGGATCCTGTTGCCGCTTGCCGGCGTGCTGTCGTCGTTCTGGGGCATCCTGCTCGGCTTTCCGGTGCTGCGGCTACGCGGCGACTATCTGGCCATCGTCACGCTCGCCTTCGGCGAGATCATCCGGATGATCCTGATCAATTGGACGGCGCTGACCAACGGCTATGCCGGCATCACCGGCATTCCGCGGCCGAGTTTCTTCGGCATTCCGTTCAACGCCGATGACGACGGCTTCGCCGCGAAATTCGGCCTGCCGTTCTCGCCGCTCTATCGCGTCATTTTTCTCTATTACCTGATCCTGGCGCTGGCACTGCTCACCTGCTTCGTCACGGTGCGGCTGCGCCGGCTGCCGATCGGCCGCGCCTGGGAAGCGCTGCGCGAGGACGAGATCGCCTGCCGCTCGCTCGGCATCAACACCACCAACACCAAACTCACCGCGTTTGCCATGGGCGCGATGTTTGCAGGCTTCGCCGGCTCGTTCTTCGCCGCGCGCGAGGCATTCATCTCGCCGGAATCCTTCACCTTCATCGAGTCGGCGACCATCTTGGCCATCGTCGTGCTCGGCGGCATGGGCAGCCAGGTCGGCGTCGTCATCGCCGCCATCGCCATGATCGGCGGCACCGAGATTTTGCGCGAACTGGATTTCCTCAAAACCATTTTCGGCCCGACCTTCGATCCGACCCAGTACCGCATGCTGCTGTTCGGCTTCGCCATGGTGGCGATCATGATCTGGCGGCCGCGCGGCCTGATCTCGACGCGCGAGCCTTCGGTGTTCCTCAAGCGCCGCAAGACCATCGCCGCCGATCTGGTCAAGCAGGGACGCGGCTGATGGCGGCGGCGGCGGCGCGCGACGGCTCCACCGTGCTCCGCGTCGAGCATTTGACCATGCGCTTCGGCGGCCTGGTCGCCGTCGATGATCTGTCCTTCGACGTCAAGCGCGGCACCGTCACCGCGCTGATCGGGCCGAACGGCGCCGGCAAGACCACGGTGTTCAATTGCATCACCGGCTTCTACAAGCCGACCGAGGGCCGCATCGCGCTGCAGCGCGGCGACCCTGCGGTGTGGGACGCGCTCGAAAGCCTGACCGACAGCGGCAAGCGCGGCGTGGTACGAGCCGACGGCGCGCTTTATCTGCTCGAACGCATGCCCGATTATCTGGTGGCGCAGCAGGCACACGTCGCCCGCACATTCCAGAACATCCGGCTGTTTCCCGGCATGACCGTGCTGGAGAACCTTTTGGTCGCCCAGCACAACCCGCTGATGCTCGCCTCCGGCTATACATTCCTCGGCGTGCTCGGATTTCCCTCGTACGCGTCGGCCGAGCGGGCGGCGCTCGGCAAGGCGCGCGGCTGGCTCGACCGTTTTGGCCTCACCGAGCGCGCCGACGATCCGGCCGGCGTGCTGCCCTATGGCGCCCAGCGTCGGCTCGAAATCGCCCGCGCCATGTGCACCGATCCGGTGCTGCTCTGCCTCGACGAGCCGGCGGCCGGGCTCAATCCGCGCGAGAGCGCCGAGCTCAACGAGCTCCTGCTCGCCATCCGCGACGAATTCGCCATTTCGATCCTTTTGATCGAACACGACATGTCGGTGGTGATGGGCATTTCCGACCATGTCGTCGTGCTCGATTACGGCGTCAAGATCGCCGACGGCGCCCCCGACGCGGTGCGCAACGACGCCAAGGTGATCGCCGCCTATCTCGGCGTCGCCGACGAGGACGTGGCGAAAGTCGAGGCGGAGGTCGGGCTGTGACCGCGCCGCTGTTGTCGCTGCGCGGCGTGACCGCGTTCTACGGCCGCGTCATGGCGCTCAAGGGCGTCGACCTCGACGTCCATGCCGGCGAGATCGTGGCGCTGATCGGCGCCAACGGCGCCGGCAAATCCACCCTGATGATGACGGTGTGCGGCAATCCGCGGGCGCGCGACGGCGAGATCGTTTTCGCCGGCCGGAACATCACCCAGCTGCCGACCCATGAGATCGCGCGGCTGAAGCTTGCGCACGCGCCCGAGGGCCGCCGCATCTTTGCCCGCATGACGGTGCTGGAAAACCTGCAGATGGGCGCCACCGTCGCCACGCCGGGCGAATTCGCCGCCGGCCTCGATCGCGTGCTGGCGCTGTTCCCGCGGCTCAACGAGCGCCTCACCCAGCGCGGCGGCACCTTGTCGGGCGGCGAGCAGCAGATGCTGGCGATCGCGCGCGCGCTGATGAGCCGGCCAAAACTCCTTTTGCTCGACGAGCCGTCGCTCGGCCTGGCGCCGCTGATCGTGCGGCAGATCTTCGACGCCATCAGAAAGCTCAACGCCGAGGACGGCCTCACCGTGTTTTTGGTCGAGCAGAACGCCTTCCATGCGCTCAAACTCGCCCACCGCGGCTATGTCATGGTCAACGGCCTGATCACGCTCACCGGCACCGGTTCCGAATTGCTCGACCGGCCGGAGGTGAAATCCGCCTATCTCGAAGGCGGCCGGCAAAAGGTCGAGCCATGATGCAGACCTTTTCCATGCAGGGTTTCCTCCACGAGGAAGGCTCGTTCGGCGTCTTCGCGCTGGTGACCGTCGTCCTCGGCGGCGGCGCGGCGGTGCTGGCCGGACGCGCTATTGCCCAGACCTGGCGGCCATGGTGGCAAATCGTGGCCTATATGCTGATCCTCGGCGCAGCGGTCCGCTTCATCCATTTCGCCCTGTTCGACGGCACCTTGCTGTCGCTGCATTACTATGCGGTCGACAGCGCCATTTGCCTCCTCTTCGGCCTGATCGGTTTTCAGGCCGCCCGTGCCGCGCAAATGGTCAGCCAATATCGTTGGATCAATCAGCCGAGCGGCCCACTCCGCTGGCGCCGCAAGCCGCCTTGACGTAACATTGCGGCAAGTCCGAATTTCTCGGCTTCAGTCAAGGGGAACTGACGATGAAAACCATCATCACGCTCGGCCTCGTGCTGGGCTTTGCGTCGGCACTGGCGCAATCCGCATCCGCCCAGGTGAAATTCGGCGTCGGCGGCCCGATCACCGGCCCCAATGCCGCGACCGGGGCGCAGATGAAGAACGGCGTCGACCAGGCGGCGACCGACCTCAACGCCGCGGGCGGCATTCTCAATCAGAAGATCGTCACCGAGTTCGGCGACGACGTCTCCGATCCCAAGCAAGGCGTCTCGGTCGCCAACAAGTTTGCCGGCGACGGCGTCAAATTCGTCATCGGCCACTACAATTCCGGCGTCACCATCCCGGCGTCGGAGGTCTACCAGGAAAACGGCATCCTCGAGATCACACCGGCCTCGACCAATCCGACCGTCACCGAGCGCGGCATGTGGAACATCTTCCGCACCTGCGGCCGCGACGACCAGCAGGGCAAAATCGCCGGCTCCTACATCCTCGCCCACTTCAAGGGCAAGAAGATCGCCTTCGTCAACGACAAGACCACCTACGGCAAGGGGCTGGCCGACGAGACCTTGAAGGCGATCAAGGCCGGCGGCATGAAAGAAGTGCTCTACGAAGGCATCAATACCGGCGAGAAGGATTACTCGGCGCTGATCTCCAAGATCAAACAGTCGGGCGCCGACCTCGTCTATTTCGGCGGCCTCTATACCGAAGGCGGCCTGATCGTGCGGCAGATGCGCGACCAGGGCGTCAAGGCGCCGCTGATGGGCGGCGACGGCATCACCTCCGACGAGTTCGCCTCGGTCGGCGGCCCAGGCGTCGAAGGCACGCTGATGACCTACGGCCCCGATCCGCGCAACAAGCCGCAGGCCAAAGCCGTGGTGGCGGAATTCCGCGCCAAGAAATTCGAGCCCGAGGCCTATACGCTCTACAGCTATGCCGGTGTCCAAATCATCAAGCAGGCGGCGGAAGCTGCGAAATCGGCCGACCCGAAAAAAGTCGCCGACACGATGCATTCCGGCATGAATTTCAAGACCGTGCTCGGCGACATCGCCTATGACAAGAAAGGCGACATCACCAAGCTCGATTACGTGATGTATATCTGGAAGAAAGATTCCAGCGGCAAGATCACCTACGTCCAGTGTCCGGATTCCGGCTGCACGATGTAGCCGGTTGCTGCGCGCTTACATCGCGAGCTTGCCGAGACCGGGAAACGCTTCCAGGAGCCAGCTGCCGGCGTCGGAGACCCAACCGGCAAAAAATGCGATGCCGGCGAGCACCAAAAGCCCACCCATGGCTTTTTCCACCAAGCCGAGATGGGCGCGAAATCGCGCGAGAAAAGCCGCGAAGGTTTCGGCGGCGAGCGCCGCGATCATGAACGGAACGCCCAGTCCGAGCGAATAGACCGCGAGCAGTCCGGCGCCTTGGACCACGGTCGCCTCCGATCCGGCGATCGCCAAAATGGTGCCGAGGATCGGGCCGATGCAGGGCGTCCAACCGAACGCAAAGGCCAGCCCCATCAGATAGGCGCCCCAGAGGTTGGCCGGCTTGGCCACCGCCAGCCGGCGCTCCTGCATCAGCAACGCGATGCGGGTCACGCCCAGAAAGTGCAGGCCCATGATGATGATGGCGACGCCGGCGATTTTGCCCAGCACGTAGGAATAGGCGTGCAAGACCTTGCCGATGACACTGGCGCTGGCGCCTAGCGCGATGAATACCGTCGAGAAGCCGAGCACGAAGAGCAGCGCCGCGATAATCGTCTCGCGCCGGACCTGCGGCGCCGTTTCCTCATCGGCAAACCGTTCCAGCGATGTACCGGCGAGATAGACGAGATAGGGCGGCACCAGCGGCAGCACGCAGGGCGACAGGAAGCTCAGCATGCCGGCGAGGAGCGCCGCGAATATCGAGACATTCGTCATGGCGCATGCAATGCACCGGGCGCCGTGGCGATTGCAAGGCATTCGCGTCATTCCGGGGCGCCGCAAAGCGGCGAGCCCGGAATCCATACCCCCTGCCATCAGGGGAAATTTCGGTGCAAGTTCTCTAAGACCTGTGGTTATGGATTCCGGGCTCGCGTCTGTCGGCGCGCCCCGGAATGACGGGGCGCCCATGCGCAACCTCATCACCGACGTCCCCGGCCTCAAAGTCGGCCATGGCACCGACTTGCGCCTCGGCTCGGGCTCGACCGTGGTGGTTTTCGACGAACCCGCCGTGGCCTCGATCGACGTGCGCGGCGGCGGGCCGGGCACCCGCGAAACGGCACTACTCGACCCGGCGCAGACGGTCGAGGGCATCGACGCCATCGTGCTGTCCGGCGGTTCCGCCTTCGGCCTCGATGCCGCGTCGGGCGCCCAGGCCTGGCTCAAGGAGCAAGGCCGCGGCTTTGCCGTGCGCACCACGCGGGTGCCGATCGTGCCGGCGGCTGTGCTGTTCGATCTGTTGAGCGGCGGCGACAAGGAATGGGGCCGGTTCCCGCCCTATCGCGAGCTCGGTTATGCGGCAGCTGCATCCGCCGCGGCCGAATTCACGCTGGGCAGCGTCGGCGCCGGCATCGGCGCCACCACGGTCAATTACAAAGGCGGCATCGGTTCCGCCTCGGCGCAGACGCCGGATGGCCACACCGTCGGCGCGCTCGCCGCCGTCAATGCAGTCGGCAGCGTCGTGATCGATCGCGGCCCGTGGTTCTGGGCGGCGCCGTTCGAACAGAACGGCGAGTTCGGCGGCCGCGGATTTCCCTCAACTTTACCATCGGGCGCGCTTGCGCTTCGCACCAAGGGAACCGCGCAAGCGAGCACCACGTTGGTGATCGTTGCGACCGACGCGGCGCTGAACAAGGCGCAGGCGAAGCGGCTTGCCGTCATGGCGCAGTCGGGCCTGTCGCGCGCGATCTATCCGGTGCACACGCCGCTTGACGGCGACGTGATGTTTGCGGCCTCGGCCGGCCGCCGCCCACTGGGCGATCCGCACCTCGGCCTGACCGCTCTCGGCGGCGTCGCCGCCAACGTCGTGGCGCGCGCCATCGCGCGCGGCGTCTTTGCGGCAACGGCGCTGCCGTTGCCCGGCGCCATGCGCAGTTGGCAGGACGAATTCGGCCCCTGAGACAAGCGGATCGGCGCCATCCTTGACGCGGAAACCACGATCCGCATCTTTCATGGGACGCCGCGTCGTTGTCGTTGACTCGCCCGGAATTTGCGCCTTCACTCGCCGTGGGCAGGGGTAGTTGCGGAGGGTATTATGCGCGTCGTTGTCGTCGTATTTGCCGCGCTGTTGACATTGGGTCTCGCGGCATTTGGCGTTGTCGCCGCCCAGCGCGCCAACGCCCCGGCCACGCCGAGTGCCATGGCGGCGCAGGTCGCGTCGGCCGCACCGAGCGCACGTCCAACGCCGGTACGCGCGCCGGTCGCTGAAATTGCCCAAGCGCAGCCCCCCGAAGCGGCGAAGCCCGCGCCAGTCGCCGCGCCGATCGTCGTTGCCCAAAACACGCCTGCGCCGGCCGCCGCCCCTGCTCCGCCCGCCGCAGCGCCAGCGCCAAACGCGACCGCCGCCGCGGCGCCCCCACCGGCCAAAGGCATTGCCGCCTGCGACAAGCCCGGCGGCATGGGGCTATCCCGCGTCGTCGAGATCGACACCACCGGCGGCCCGGCTTTCGGCACCGAGCACTTCAAGCAATACGACTTCCTGCGCGACAAGGAAGTGGTGCTGACCTTCGACGACGGCCCGTGGCCGGAGAACACGCCGATGGTGCTCAAGGCGCTCGCCGACATGTGCGTCAAGGCGACGTTTTTCGAAATCGGCGAGCACGCTTCTTGGCGCCCCGACATATCGAAGATGGTGGCGGAAGCCGGCATGACCATCGGCAGCCACACCTGGTCGCACAAGGATTTGGCCAAGGGTGCCTATGCCAAGGATATCGAGAAAGCCAAGGACGAAATCGAGATGGGGGTGAGCGCCGTGCATATGGCGGTCGATGGTCCGATCGCGCCGTTCTTCCGCTTCCCCGATCTGCAGCAGCCGGCCGACCTGATGACCTATCTCGGCACGCGCAACATCGCCATCTTCTCGACCGACATCGACACGTTCGATTTCAAGATCCACAAGCCGGAGGACGTGGTCAAATCAGCGATGACCAAGCTGGCCAAGAACGGCAAGGGCATCCTGCTGATGCATGACTTCCAGCACGGGACGGCGGAGGCGTTGCCGGAATTGCTGCGCCAGCTCAAGGCCGGCGGCTACAAGATCGTGCACATGGTGCCGAAACAGCCGGTGACGACGATCGCCAAATACGACGACATGGTGCGGGCGCAGGACAAGTTCTCCAACGCCAACAACACGCGGCCGCAGTCGAGCGTGGTCAAGACGATCAGCGAGTAGGGCGAGTGGCGAATGGCGAATGGTGAATAGCGACAATTCGCTATTCGCCTGCTACTTCATAAACCGCTCCGCCGCGTAGGGCGCCGGATCGCAGAACGGCGTCGCGCCGGTCATCATCTCGGCAATGAGCCGTCCCGTCGCCGGGCCAAGCGACAAGCCCCAATGGCCGTGGCCGTAGGCGAGCCAGAGTCCGCGCTGATTGGGTGCGCGCGCGATCACCGGACGGGAATCGGCAAAGCACGGCCGCGATCCCAGCCACGGTTTTGGCTCGACCGCTTCGCCGAGCGCGAACAATTCGCGCGCCCTGGGCAGCACGCGGTCGAACTGCACCGGCGTCGGCTGAGCATCGCGCGCGGCGAATTCGGCGCCGGTGGTGAGCCTGATGCCCTGCTCCATCGGCGTGATGACGTAGCCGTTGTCGGCGTCCAGCACCGGCCGGCTCAGCCCGGCATTGCCTTGCGGCCGAAAGTGCCAGTGATAACCGCGCTTGACGGCCATCGGTAATTTGATGCCGAGCGGCGCGATCAGATCCGGCGTCCACGGCCCGAGCGCGACCACCACGTCGCCGGCATCGAGCGGGCCCGAGGCGGTATCGACCCGCCAATACGGCTCGGCGCGGTGCAGGCTGCGCGCGTCGCCGCTCAGCGACAGTCCGCCGAGCGCTGCGAAACGCGCCGCATAGGCGCGCGTCACCGCCAGCGGATTGCTGATGCTCACGGTGCCGGTCCAGTGCACGGCGTGGCGGAACGCCGGCTTAAGCGACGGCTCCAGCGCGCGGGCTGCGTCGCCGTCAAGCGGCACATTGGCGATGCCGAAGCGCGCGGCGAGTTCGAGCTCGCGCGCCTGCGCCGCGAACGAGGCGTCGCTGCGGTAAAGTTTCAGCCAGCCGGTATAGCGGAAATATTTTGTCGCGCCGGCTTCCGCGCTCAGCGCCTCATGCTCGGCGACCGCGCGCGCCATCAGCGGCCGGATGATGTGCGCCGTCTCGATCAGCCGTTGCGGCTGCGAAGCGGCACGGAACGCCAACAGCCACGGCGCCACTTGCGGCAGGAACGACAGATGATAATCGGCTTCCGGCGCGCGCTTGAGCGCGACGCGGAGCAGCGCCGAAAAGCGCGACGGAAACGCCGGCGGAAAGATGGTGTTGCCCTCGATGATGCCGCTATTGCCGTAGGACGTGCCTTCGCCCGGCCCGCCGCGATCGAGCAGTGCGACCGCGACGCCGCGCTTGGCAAGCTGCACGGCAATCGAGGTGCCGACAATTCCGGCTCCCAGCACAATGGTATCGACGCGCGCCACGGCGACCTCCTGCGCAGGAGGAGGTATAGCGCCGATCGGGGCAAGTCTAGTCGCGGCTTATGACTGCAAAACAGCGGTTTCGTGCCCGTTGCCCGCTCTGAAGCGGCGTGTTACGCGAACACTGAATCTGGAGAATCCAGTGCACCGCCCGCTCATCATCGCGCCGTCGATCCTGGCCGCCGACTTCGCCAAGCTCGGCGAGGAGGTGCGCGCGGTCGATGCCGCCGGCGCCGATTGGATCCATGTCGACGTCATGGACGGCCATTTCGTGCCGAACATTTCCATCGGCCCGGACATCGTCAAAGCCATCCGGCCCTACACCAAGAAGCCGCTCGACGTGCATCTGATGATCGCGCCGTGCGATCCTTATCTCGAAGCCTTCGCCAAGGCGGGCTCCGACATCATCACCGTGCATGTCGAGGCGGGCCCGCACATCCACCGCTCGCTGCAGGCGATCCGCGCGCTGGGCAAGAAGGCCGGCGTGACCATGAATCCCGGCACCCACGAGAGCGCGGTCGAGCACGTCATCGATCTCGTCGATCTGATCCTGGTGATGTCGGTCAATCCCGGCTTCGGCGGCCAGAAATTCATTCCCGAGGCGGTGGCAAAAGTGCGCAACCTGCGCGCCATGGCGGCGGGCCGGCCGATCGACATCGAGATCGACGGCGGCATCACGCCGCACGTGGCGCCTGAAGTCGCGCGCGCTGGCGCCAACGCCTTCGTCGCCGGCTCCGCCGTATTCAAGGACCGCACGCCGGAGAGCTACCGCGCCAATATCGCGGCGATCCGCAACGCGGCGGCGCTGGCGCGCGGGGAAGCGGCGTGACCATTCCGCGCTACACCCGCCCGCAAATGGCGGCGATCTGGTCGCCGGAAACGCGGTTTCGCATCTGGTTCGAGATCGAGGCCCACGCCGCCGACGCCATGGCCGAGCTCGGCATGATCCCGAAGGCGGCGGCGAAGAAGATTTGGGCCAAGGGCAAGGCGGCGCAGTTCGACATCGCGCGCATCGACGAAATCGAGCGCGAGATCAAGCACGACGTCGTCGCCTTTCTCACCCATCTCGCCGAAATCGTCGGGCCCGAGGCGCGCTTCGTGCACCAGGGCATGACCTCGTCCGACGTGCTCGACACCTGCCTCAACGTGCAGCTGGTGCGCGCCGCCGATCTCTTGATCGCCGACGTCGACGCCCTCAACGCCGCGCTCGAGCGCCGCGCCCGCGAATACAAATTCACCCCGACCATCGGCCGCTCCCACGGCATTCACGCCGAGCCGACTACGTTCGGGCTGAAACTCGCCGTCGCCTATGCCGAGTTCGCCCGCGCCAAGGAGCGTTTGATCGCAGCGCGCGGCGAGGTCGCGACCTGCGCCATTTCCGGCGCCGTCGGCACCTTCGCCCAGGTCGATCCGCGGGTCGAGGCCCACGTCGCGCGCAAGATGGGGCTCAAGGTCGAGCCGATCTCGACGCAGATCATTCCGCGTGATCGCCACGCCATGTATTTCGCCACGCTGGGCGTCGTCGCGGCATCCGTCGAGCGGCTGGCGACCGAAATCCGCCACCTGCAGCGCACCGAAGTGTTGGAGGCCGAGGAATATTTCTCCGCAGGCCAAAAAGGCTCGTCGTCGATGCCGCACAAGCGCAATCCGGTGCTGTCGGAAAATCTGGTCGGGCTTGCCCGCATGGTGCGGGCCTATGTGACGCCGGCGCTCGAAGACGTGACGCTGTGGCACGAGCGCGACATTTCCCATTCCTCGGTCGAGCGCATGATCGGCCCGGACGCAACGGTGACGCTCGATTTCGCGCTCGGCCGCCTCGCCGGCGTGATCGACAAGCTGGTCGTCTATCCGGACAACATGCGCAAGAATCTCGACCGCCTCGGCGGGTTGGTGCATTCCCAGCGCGTGCTATTGGCGCTCACGCAAAAAGGCGTGGCGCGCGAGGACGCCTATCGGTTGGTGCAGCGCAACGCCATGAAAGTGTGGCAGGGCGGCGGCGATTTCCTCACCCTGCTCAAGGCCGACAAGGACGTGCGCAGGCATTTGAGCGACAAAGAGCTCGCCGCCAATTTCGACCTCGATTTTCATTTCTCCCACGTCGACACCATCTTCCGCCGCGTGTTCGGCAAGGCGTGAGAATCAGCGCCGCCTGACACGGCGCCGGCACGCTGTCCATCAATGCTTCGTCGCCGCCGTGGCGCGTTTTTGGCGCCGCGGCCGATTGTTTGTTTGCCCGACTCACCTGCCTGACGTAGTTTCGCCGCAACTTTTCAAGGTGCGAATCACCTTTCAGGAGGGAACCATGGGCCGATTGGTGCGCAAGCCGGTAGTGCCCGACCTCGATCTGCAAATCGCGGGTCTGGAAAGCGCGCTGCAGTCCGACATCGCCGGCATGCAGATGGCCGGCACCGTGGCCGGCGACAATTATGTCGAGCGCATGATCAAATATGTTCCGGGCGAAGTGATCGGCTTTTCCATGCTGATCAACGCCATCCTCGATCAGGCCCAAAAAGCCGGCGGGCCGAATGCTGCCATGGCCGGCCTGCCGATCAGCGCCATCGCCACCGGCGCCTTGCTGATCGGCTGCCTGCTGACCCCGCTGTTCTGCTGGTATGTGCGCGAGGACGGCGACGCCTGGATCGTCAATGCCCTGGTCTCGACCATCGCCTTTCCGTTCTGGGCTTACCTCATGGGCGCGGTCGCCTTTGCCGGCATCCACGACGGCAACCTTGCGGTGATCCTGGTGCTCACCTTCACCGTGATCTCAGGCCTGATCTCGCCGGTAGCGAGCCGGCCAAAAGTCGCCGCCCGGCAGGAGGCCGCGCCGCCCAAGGACGGGCCGCGGCTGGTCGAGGCTTTCGCTTAAAGCCCGCGTTCCCGGCCACGGCGGCGATTGCGGGCGGCCGGCGCGTCATGGCATGAAGTCGCGCCATGGCGGCGCGCGAAACCATTGTGCTGTTCGATTCCGGGCTGGGCGGGCTCACCGTCTTCCGCGAGGTCGTGGCCGTGCGGCCGCAGGCCGATCTGCATTTGGTCGCCGACGACGCGGGTTTTCCCTATGGCGGGCTGCAAGAGCCGGTGCTGGTTGCCCGCGTCGTCTCCTTGATGGGCCAATTGATCGACACGCACCGGCCCGATCTCGTGGTCATCGCCTGCAACACCGCCTCCACCATCGTGCTGCCCGACCTGCGCAAGAAATTTCCGTTGCCGTTCGTCGGCACCGTGCCGGCGATCAAGCCGGCCTGCGCCGCCTCGGTAACCAAGCGCGTCGCCGTGCTCGGCACCGAGGCGACGGTTAAGCGCGAATATACCCGCGCGCTCATTCGCGACTATGCGCAGGGCTGCGAGGTCACCCTCGTCGGGTCGAAGAAGCTTGCGGCTTATGCCGAAGCGGAGCTGGCCGGCGCGCCCGTCAGCGACGCCGCGTTGCGCGCCGAGATGGCCGCCTGCTTTGTCGATGACGGCAAACGCACCGATACGGTCGTGCTCGCCTGCACCCATTATCCACTGTTGCTCGACCGCCTGCGGCAGCTGGCGCCGTGGCCGGTGAATTTCATCGATCCGGCGCCGGCCATCGCGCGGCGCGTCGTCGATCTGCTCGGCCCCGCCCCACCATCGGCGGGCCAGGGAACCAGGCGAGCCATTTTCACGTCGGGCCGCGCGCCGGCGGCCGTGCTCGATCATTTCGGCATTCGCTCGGCCGAACTGACAAAGCCTGCCTAATTACCGATCACGCCTGCATCGAATTTCGGCGAGGTCCGGCTTGTCGCTGCCGCCCGTCACCGCTACGCTTTGCGCCGTCGGGAATGCGGATTGGGGAGACAGACCATGACCGTTGCCGTTCCAGGCGTGCGCGCCGCCTGGTATTTGAACCGCTGGAACCAGCTCGTCCTCGGCGTCATCGCCATGATGGCGATCTCCAGTCCGCAATATGTGTGGACGCTGTTTACCGGCCCGCTCAACCAGAAGCTTGGAACGACGCTGGCGGAACTGCAGTGGACTTTTTCGCTGCTGATCATCTTGCAGACCTGGTGCTCGCCGCTGCAAGCGTACCTGGTTGACCGCTTCGGGCCGCGACTCCTGATCTCGGTCGGCGCGCTGCTATCGGGCGGGGGATGGGTGTTGTCGAGCTTTGTCGACAATATCTGGGCGCTCTATTTCACCTATGGCGTGATCTGCGGCTTCGGCACGGGCATCATTTATGTCGGCATCATCGGCTTGATGGTGCGCTGGTTTCCGGACCGACGTGGCCTCGCGACCGGTCTCGCCGCCGCCGGCTATGGTTTCGGCGCGATCTTCACCAGCTTCCCGATCGACAGCATGATCAAGAGCTCGGGTTATGCGCACACGCTGGTCGTATGGGGCATCATCCAGGGGGTCATTGGCATCGTAGCCGCGCAGTGGCTGCGCATTCCACCAGACGGCTGGCTGCCCGCCGGCTATTCGCCGACAGCCGCCTCGACGATGCAGGCAGGACGCAGCTACACGCCGCGCGAAATGCTGCAAAATCCGATCTTCTGGCTGCTGTTCGTCATGATGAGCATGATGTCCACCAGCGGACTGATGGTGGTATCGAACGTCGGACCTTTCGCCAACGAATACAAGGTTGCGCAGGCGCTCGTCCTCGGCATGGCGGCGCTGCCGCTGTCGCTGACGCTGTCGCGCTTCACCAACGGCCTCACCCGGCCGTTCTTCGGCTGGGTCTCCGATCATATCGGCCGCGAGAACACCATGGCGCTCGCCTTCTCGCTCGAATGCCTGGCGATCCTCGTCCTGTTCGCTTTCATCGACCGGCCGGCGCTGTTCGTGGTGCTCACTGGCCTGGTGTTCTTCGGCTGGGGCGAAATCTTCTCGTTGTTTCCCTCGACGCTGACCGACACGTTCGGGGCGAAATACGCCGCAACGAATTACGGCTTTCTCTACATCGCGCAGGGCGTCGGCTCGATTTTAGGCGGCCCTGCGGCAGCTTTCCTGAAGCAGTCGACCGGGAGCTGGACCGCCGTGTTCATCGTCGTTGCCATCCTCGATGCCGTCACCGCACTACTTGCGATCACGGTGCTGCGGTCCATGCGGCGCAGGCACTTCGCCCAAGGCTAGCCGGCCCCGGTTTGACACCGCTCGGCTTTCCCCCTAGAAACCGCGCACTTCGCGGGCCCAACGGGCCCGCGCGGTGTTTCGCACCCGCGGTTTGCGCCGGCGCTTAGGCGGCAAAAACCTGTCGGTTCCGCCAACAGGGCGGAACAGAGGAGGGCGCGATCCTCAGCCATTATCGCAACAGCGAGGACGCGATGACCAAGCGCCATCAGGCGAAGTACAAGATCGACCGGCGTATGGGCCAGAATATCTGGGGCCGGCCGAAATCTCCGATCAACAAGCGCGAATACGGCCCCGGCCAGCACGGCCAGCGCCGCAAGGGCAAGCTGTCCGACTACGGCGTGCAATTGCGTGCGAAGCAAAAGCTAAAAGGCTATTACGCCAACATGTCGGAGCGGCATTTCCGCGGCATCTATGACGAGGCGCGCCGCCTCAAGGGCGACACCGGCGCCACCATGATCGCGCTGCTCGAGCGCCGGCTCGACACCGTGATCTACCGCGCCAAGTTCGTGCCGACCGTGTTTGCCGCGCGGCAATTCATCAGCCACGGCCACATCACCGTGAACGGCAAGCGCGTCAATGTCGCGAGCTACAGGGTCAAGGTCGGCGACTTGGTCGAGGTCAAGGAGAAGTCGCGGCAGCTGGCGCTGGTGCTCGAATCAACCGCGCTCGGCGAGCGCGACGTGCCGGACTATGTCGACGTCGATCACACCAAGATGTCGGCCAAGCTGTCGCGCATACCGGCGCTCGGCGACGTGCCCTATCCGGTGCAGATGGAACCGCACTTGGTGGTCGAATATTACTCGCGCTGACAAGTGCTTGGCGGCACGCGCTGACAAAACAGCCGAGCCGCACGCAGTGCCAAGAGATGGCAATGAGCGGGTGACGCGGCTTTAAGCCTGCGCCGCTTCCTTGACCGGGATGCCCTTGTCCTTGAGCAGCGATTGCAGCTCGCCGGCCTGGAACATTTCGCGCACGATATCGCAGCCGCCGACGAACTCGCCCTTGACGTAAAGCTGCGGGATGGTCGGCCAGTTCGAATAGTTCTTGATGCCGCCGCGCAAGTCGTCGTTTTCGAGCACGTTGAGGCCCTTATACGGCACGCCCAGGTAATCGAGGATCTGCACGATCTGGCCGGAGAAGCCGCACATCGGAAACTGCGGCGTGCCCTTCATGAACAGCACGACATCGTTGGCCTTTACCTCATTGTCGATGAATTGCTCGATTGACATTGCGGTCATCCTTCCTGGCGCCGCCGGCTGCCCCAGCCGTGCGACTCTCACCCTTTCGAGGTCTCAATATATGTAGCGCAAAGGCGTATGGCAAAACAGGGCAAGGCCCATGCCGGGATTTCATGGCTGGACGGTCCATTGGCGCCGGGAACCGAATGCCGCCGTTGCGTCATTGGCAAGCATGGATTTCCGCCCGCACGGGGCTGTGGAGAATAGCCGTCGGCGGCGACCTGTTCAGCGTTCCGGCGTGCCGGTCTGCAGCGCCAGCGCATGCAGCTTGCCGCCCATTTCGCCTTTCAGCGCCTCGTAGACGATCTGGTGCTGCTGGACGCGGGATTTGCCGCGAAACGATTCGGCGATCACCGTGGCGGCATAATGGTCGCCGTCGCCGGCGAGATCGCGGATCGTCACCTCGGCGTCGGGAATGCGCGCCCGGATCAGGCGTTCGATATCGTTCGCTGCCATAGCCATGGTGCGTCTCCTCGCGAGGCCCCGCGAGCCGGCGATGCGCTGGATTAGCAGATCGGCGCCGCACGGCAAAGGTTTGACGGCCGTTCGCCCCCTGGACGCCGTGCAAGCCGCCATGCATGTTTCGCCGCAAAACGTGCGGGCATCCACGCCGCGGGAAGGGCCATTCGATGTTCGGGTTTTTCGCGTTTGCCGCGCTGCTGCTGACGCTTAACCAAGCCTCGGCCCAGCAGCCGAGCCAAGCCCAACGCGACGCCATCCGTGCGGCCTGCCGCTCCGATTTCATCGCCAATTGTTCCGGCGTCCAGCCCGGCGGCAAGGAAGCGTTCGAGTGCCTCATTCGCAACGACGCCAAGCTCACGGCACCCTGCCGAACCGCGGTGAATGCCGCCGCACCCAAGCCAGCCGCGCCCGCGGCGGCCGCGCCGGCAACTCCGGCGCCGGCCGAGGCCGCGCCACCGGCGGCCAAGGTCGAGCGTGCGCCGCCGGGAGTTCAGGTCCGCCCGGCCGAAACCCAAGGTGAAGCGCTCAAGGCCGTGCAGCAGGCCTGTACGCTCAACGACCTGGTCGCGCACTGCTCGTGGATTGCGCCGACCAATCCGGAAATTCTGCTGTGTCTTAAAGCCAATACAGCCGATCTTTCACCCAACTGCCAAGCTGCGGTGCAAGCGCTGCCGGGCTCGGCACCGCCCGCCACCGCGGCACCATCGCCGCCCGCTGAGCCGGCGCGGCAAGCGGTACCGGCCAAAAAACCGTCAGAGCCAAAGCCGGCCGAACCGGCGCACGCCAGCGCGCCGCCGGCCCCTGCCGCACCAGCCGCCGCCGCGGCGCCAACGGATCAGCAGAAAGCCGCTATCCGCGCGTCGTGCCGATCCGATTTCATGTCCCATTGCGCCGGCGTGCAGCCGGGCGGCGCCGAAGCGTTGCAATGTCTCAAGCGCAACGAAGCGCAGCTCTCGGCAGCGTGCCGCAGCGCCGTGGCGGCGATTGGCGGCGGTGGCGCCGCCGGCGCCGGCGCCGCAGCCCCCTCGGGAACGCCGGCGGCGGCCGCGCCCGCAGTCGCGCCCATCGGACCGATGCCGATGCTGCGCCCGCGCGAGGCGCTGGCGATCGTGCAAGTTTGCGGCGTCGAAGTGCGGTCGCTCTGCGCCGGCGTCCCGTTCGGCGGCGGCCGTGTCATCACTTGCCTCGCCGCAAACGCATCTCGTCTGTCGCCGAGCTGTTACGGCGCGCTGAGCGCGGCGGCCGGCCGCTAACAGCGTATTAGAGGAGCATGATCTTTTCCGAAAACCGGTAGCCACTTTTCGGGATCATGCTCAGGCCGTCTGCCCTGCCATATAGGCCGGCAGCCAGCTCTCGAACGCCTCCTTGAGCTGGGTCACGGCAAGCGGGCGCTCGCCGGCAATCGCCAAAATCTTGCCGCCGGTCGCGCCGAGCCGCGTCAACGGCACGCCGGCTGCCTTGGCGCGCTCGGCGATGAGATCGGCGTTCCTGCCGGTAACGACATAACGGCCCTGGTCCTCGCCGAACCAGAATGCATGGGCCGGAATTTTTGCCAAATCCTCGACCACGGCACCGATGCCGGACGCGATCGCCATTTCGGCGAGCGCGACCAGAAGGCCACCGTCGGAAATGTCGTGCACCGCGGTGACGACACCATCGCGGATCAGGCTGCGGACGAAATCGCCATGGCGTTTTTCCGCGGCGAGGTCGACCGGCGGCGGTGCGCCCTCCTCGCGGCCGCAAATGTCGCGCAAATAAACCGATTGGCCGAGCCAGCCTTGGGTTTCGCCGATCAGCAGGATCGCTTCGCCCTCGGCTTTGAAGCGAAGCGTCATCGATTTGGTAAAATCGTCGAGGACGCCGACGCCGCCGATGGTCGGCGTCGGCAAAATCGCCCGGCCGTTGGTCTCGTTGTAGAGCGACACGTTGCCGGACACGATAGGGAAATCGAGCGCGCGCGCCGCCTCGCCGATGCCGCGAATGCAGCCGACCAGTTGGCCCATGATCTCCGGCCGCTCCGGATTGCCGAAATTGAGATTATCGGTGAGCGCCAGCGGCTTGGCGCCGACGGCGGAGAGATTGCGCCAGGCTTCGGCCACCGCCTGCTTGCCGCCCTCGAACGGATCGGCCTCGCAATAGCGCGGTGTGACGTCGGAGGTGAGCGCCAGCGCCTTCGGCCCCTCGTTGATGCGCACCACGGCGGCGTCGCCGCCCGGCCGCTGCACGGTATTGCCGATGATGACGTGGTCGTACTGTTCCCAGACCCAGCGCCGCGAGCAGAGGTCGGGCGCGCCGATGAGCTTTTCCAGCGCGTCGGCGACCGCCATCGGCGCCGCCACGTCCGCCGCCTGCACGATCTTTGGTTTCTCGGTTTCGGTAAAAGGCCGATCATAGACCGGCGCCTCGTCGCCGAGCTCCTTGATCGGCAGGTCGGCCATGACCGCACCGCCGTGGCGGACGACAAAGCGCTTGGTCGGTGTCGTCTCGCCGACCACGGCGAAGTCGAGACCCCATTTGCGGAAGATCGCTTCGGCCTCCTGTTCCTTCTCCGGCTTGAGCACCATGAGCATGCGCTCCTGGCTCTCCGACAGCATCATCTCGTAGGCGCTCATGCCGGTCTCGCGGCATGGCACCTTGTCGAGGTTAAGCGCGACGCCGAGATCGCCCTTGGCGCCCATTTCCACGGCAGAGCACGTCAGCCCCGCCGCGCCCATGTCCTGGATGGCGATGACGCAGCCCTTGGCCATGATTTCGAGGCAGGCCTCGAGCAGGAGCTTTTCCGAGAACGGATCGCCGACCTGCACGGTCGGGCGTTTCTCTTCGGCGTCGGCGCCGAACTCGGCCGACGCCATGCTGGCGCCGTGAATGCCGTCGCGGCCGGTTTTCGAGCCGAGATAGACGATCGGCATGCCAACGCCCGACGCCGCCGAATAAAAAATCTTGTCGGCGTCGGCCAGCCCCACCGCCATGGCGTTGACCAGGCAATTGCCGTCATAGCGGCGATGAAAGCGCACTTCGCCGCCGACCGTGGGCACGCCGAACGAATTGCCATAGCCGCCGATGCCGGCGACGACGCCGGAAACCAGCGCCCGCGTCTTCGGGTGTTTCGGATCGCCGAACGACAGCGCGTTGAGGCAAGCGACCGGCCGCGCCCCCATGGTGAAGACGTCGCGCAAAATGCCGCCGACGCCGGTGGCGGCGCCCTGATAGGGCTCGATGTAGCTCGGGTGGTTGTGGCTCTCCATCTTGAACACGACGGCGAGCCCGTCGCCGATGTCGATGACGCCGGCATTCTCGCCGGGCCCCTGGATCACCCAGGGCGCCTTGGTCGGCAGCGTGCGCAGATGAATCTTTGAGGATTTGTACGAGCAGTGCTCGTTCCACATCGCCGAGAAAATACCGAGCTCGGTGAAGCTCGGCGCGCGGCCGATCAGCTTCTCGATGCGCGCATATTCGTCCGGCTTGAGGCCATGCTCGGCGATCAGTTCGGGCGTGATGGCAGGCTCGTTGGACATCCGGTTTATTGTCGCTGTTTCTTCATCCAAGTGCCGAAGTCTTCTTTTGATATTTCGAGCCGACGACAAGGCCATTGATCCAGCAACACGAAGCCAGCGGGCTCTTTGCGCCCAGAGGTTATCATTTCCGTAAATGGATCAGTTTCGTGCATCCGCTGAAGTAATCGCTTCCCTTCCAAGCGGCATTCAATCGGCGCTGCTACGGTTACGGCGCAAATGATCGCGTCAACTTCATGGTCGGTGAGATTGCAATCATCAAAACCGAGCTTGTTGGAGATTGCGTGGCACAGATCACGTCCAGTAACTCCCTTATAGCGTTTGTTGGGAATACCCAGGAGCGCGAGCGTTGCCGCCGGGTAGGTCTCGAACAAACGTCGACCCAATTCTGATTGCAATTTGCTGCTCGCAAGGACCGCTTTGAAGCGGGCGACGCAGGCGCCCAACCGATCGGCGAGCGGAGCCATGGCGCCAAACGCGTAGTCAACCGGCCGCTTGGTGAATTCCCAGATGAATGTGCAATTTTCGGGTGCCGGAAGACCCTGTAAGTCGATGGGCACATCGACGGCGATAGGACCGAATGCCAAACATTCCGACAGATTTTCTTGCTCTTCAGCAAGAGCAATTTGGGCGTCATCCACTCCATGCCGATATGTGGAGAATGCTGAGCCGTGGAGGATCACAGCAACGGCCGTATCCCCTTTTATTTGAACGGCGGCGAGCTTCGTTCCTCCAGTACTATATCCGGAAAGGTCTAGCCCGAATCCGATCATCACGCCGCCAGATTGAAGTGATCCACAAGGCCGGCGAACAGCCCGCGGCCGTCGGTGCAGCCCATCGCCGCTTCGACGTGATTTTCCGGATGCGGCATCATGCCGAGCACGTTGCCGCGTTCGTTGATGATGCCGGCGATGGCGTTCATGGCGCCGTTGTGGTTCCAGTTCGGGTCGACCATGCCGTCCGGCGAGGAATAGCGGAACAGCACCCTGCCCTCGCCTTCGAGCCGCGCGATGGTCGCGCCGTCGGCGATGTAATTGCCCTCACCGTGGGCGACCGGCACGCGGATCACCTGGCCGGCATTGTAGCCGCGGGTAAAAGCGGTATCCGAGCGCTCGACGCGCAGATAAACGTCGCGGCAGATGAAGCGCAGCTGCGCATTGCGCATCAGCACGCCGGGCAACAGCCCGGCCTCGCAAGCGATCTGAAAGCCGTTGCACACCGCGAGCACGAGGCCGCCTTTCGCCGCAAACGCGCGCACCGCGTCCATGATTGGCGCGCGGGCGGCAATGGCGCCGCAGCGCAGGTAATCGCCATAGGCAAAGCCGCCCGGAATGACGACGAGGTCGGTACCCGCCGGCAAATCCCGCTCGGCATGCCAGACCATCGCCGGCTCGCGGCCGGAAATGAGTTTGAGCGCGCGCGCCATGTCGCGCTCGCGATTGATGCCGGGAAAGACGATGACGGCGGATTTCATCCCGTCACCTCGATGCGGTAATTCTCGATCACCGTGTTGGCAAGCAGCTTTTCGGCAGCATTCTTGAGCGCCGCCTCGGCCTTGGCCCGGTCGGCGCCTTCGAGCTCGATGTCGAACACCTTGCCCTGGCGGACGCTGGCGACGCCGCCCACGCCGAGCGATTTCAGGGCGCCTTCGATGGCCTTGCCCTGCGGGTCAAGGATTCCCGACTTCAAAGTGACGGTGACGCGGGCTTTCATTTTTGACAACGTTTTGGCGGCTGCGCCCACTGCATATGTAGGAATCGATCCGGCTGCAACCAACCGGCGGCCTAATGTACCGGCAGGGTGGCCCCTTCCAGCAGCCGGCCGTAGTCGGCAACGCGGCCGCTTTCGCCGACCAGCCGCATCGCCGCCCAGAACGCCGCCGTCGCCGAGGACACCACCGGAATGCGGTGACGCTCTTCCAGGGGCTTGGCCACTTCGAGGGTGCGCAATCCGCCGCAGGAGATCAAAATAGCTTCGGCGCCCTTGGCGTTGGCGACGGCGCTGTCGCTCAAGGCAATGATGTCGGCCTCGCTCTTTTTGCTGGGGCCGCCGAACTCGAGCAGATCGAAGCATTCGAGCGCAAGCGTCTCGATGCCGGCCGCCGCGAGCAGATCCTTCAGGCGCCGGTTGACGAGGTCGCTATAGGCGGTAGCGACGGCAACCCGTTGCGCGCCGACCTCGCGCAGGCCGTCGATGATGGACTGGCTCATGGTGCTGACCGGCAGCCCGGTGCGCGCACGCAATTCTTCGAGCAGCCGGTCATGCGCCTGCGGTCCGCGATAGAAGGTCAGCGAGGTGCCGATCACCATGATGGCGTCGACGTTCTGCCCGGCCAGATATTCGGCCGCGGGCAGGATGGCGTTCCAGGCCGGCTCGTAGCCTTCGGGCGTGAGGTTGCGCACGCCGACGCCGCGCGGAACAAAGCGCACGCCCGGATACATGATCGGGCCCTCGAACGGCACCTGGTCGGTGGCGAACGGAACGACGAGGCCGATGGTGATGGATTTTCTCATCGCGCCTGTCAGTGGTGTCGGCTGCTCTATTTCAATCCGGTATTCCGGTAAATCTCTGAAAGCTTGACCGATATACCAAGCGATCGCAACTCGATCGAATCGTCGAGAGATCGCAGACGATGCTCGGCAAAGCCGGCTTCGCGCGAGAACACGACAACGTCCACCGCGTCCTGGGCAATCACGACGTAATGCGTGAGAGTGGACAACCCCGTGTAAGCCGTTCGCTTCCAGCGCAGATCGCGACTGGCGGTCGACGGAGACAGGACTTCAAACGTCACGATTACATCGCTGCGGTCTCGTCCCTGCGGATCGGGCGACCCACCACTTATTGGAACGATCAGAACGTCCGGCTCCGGGCGACTCGTATCAGACACTCGCACTCCAAGTCCCGGCAGCATCTCCCAAGGCGTTCCGGGCCGCCTTTCGAGCGTCGCCAGGGCAAAGCTCAAATTTTTGATGATCCTCTGGTGCAACTCACTGGGCGACGCATTCAAGACCGGCTCCCCGTCGATCAATTCCCACTTTTCCTCGTCGGGCCGTGTATCAGTAAAGGCATAAAACTCCTCCACCGTCATTGGCCCGGTCTTGATCGTCGGGACGCCCACGGGACGCGCTCCTGCGCTTTCAGCCCTTGACCAGCACCGGCCCGGTGCCTTGCGGCCGCTCGCCTTCGCTCATGATGCCGAGGCGCTTGGCGACTTCGGTATAGGCTTCGAGCAGGCCGCCGAGGTCGCGGCGGAAGCGGTCCTTGTCGAGCTTCTCGTTCGACTTGATGTCCCACAGCCGGCAGGAGTCAGGCGAGATTTCGTCGGCGACCACGATGCGCATCAGGTCGTTCTCCCACAGCCGGCCGGTCTCCATCTTGAAATCAACCAGGCGGATGCCGACGCCGAGGAATAGCCCGGACAAGAAGTCGTTGACGCGGATGGCGAGCGACATGATGTCGTCGATCTCCTGCGGCGTCGCCCAGCCGAACGCGGTGATGTGCTCCTCCGACACCAGCGGGTCGTTGAGCTGGTCGTTCTTGTAATAGAACTCGATGATCGAGCGCGGCAATTGGGTGCCTTCCTCGATGCCGAGGCGCTGCGCCAGGGAGCCGGCGGCGATATTGCGCACGCAGATTTCCAGCGGAATGATCTCGACCTCGCGGATCAACTGCTCGCGCATATTGAGCCGGCGGATAAAATGGGTCGGCACGCCGATGTCGTTCAAGTGCTGGAAGACATATTCGGAGATGCGGTTATTGAGGACGCCCTTGCCCTCGATCACCTCGTGCTTTTTGGCATTGAAGGCGGTCGCATCGTCCTTGAAATGCTGGATCAAAGTTCCGGGCTCGGGTCCCTCATAGAGGACTTTCGCCTTGCCTTCATAGATACGGCGTCGGCGGCTCATGGGAGTGTACCGTGGCTTTGTAAAATCCATGGATGCCGTGGCTCCATTTACAGTGGCTAGGTCCGCGGCGGCGGAAGTGGGCGGCACGACTCAACGCTGCGCCCCGTCCGCGACACAAAAGCTAGCCGAAGGTGGCGCGGAGTACAATCGGCATAGACCCGCACGGCCCTCACCGCAACGACCATGTTTGCGCTTCAACACGGTTGCCTTGACGGGGCACCCCCGATATGCAAGGCCGCAATTGATTTGTACCTTCCAGTACAGCATCGCGGCCAAGGATCGAAGCAAGCCATGACCACTTTCGACAAGCGCGAAGAGGGTTTTGAGCAGCAATTCGCCCATGACGAAGAGCTCAAATTCAAGGCCACCGCGCGGCGCAACAAGCTGCTCGGCCAGTGGGCGGCGGAGAAGCTCGGGCTGACCGGCGCCGAAGCCGACAGCTACGCGCTCGCGGTCGTCATGGCCGATCTCGAGACGACCGGCGATCACGACGTGGCGCGCAAGATCCGCAAGGATTTCGATGCCAAGGGCGTGGCGCAGTCCGATCACCAGATCGCCCGCACCATGAACGAATTGATGGCCAGGGCCGTCGAAGACATCAAAGCAGGAAAGTAGCGCGCATCATGGCTATCCCCGCATTCACTCTGGCCAAACGGCTGCACGCCGGCGAAACGGTCTATTCCGGCTGGTGCGGCCTGCCCTATCCGCTGGTCGCCGAGACCCTGGCGCGCGACGGCTTTGCCGCGGTGGCGATCGAGAGCCAGCACGGCCTGTGGGACGTCGGCGGTATCCTCAACGGCATCGCCGCGGTCCGCCAGGGCGGCGCGGCGCCGATCGTGCGCGTGCCGCTCAACGATTTCGCGCTGGTGAGCCGCGCGCTCGATTTCGGCGCCGAAGGCATCATCGCGCCGATGATCAACACCGTGGCCGACGCGCGGGCTTTTGCCGCGGCGGCAAAATTTCCGCCGATCGGCGAGCGCAGCTGGGGGCCGCACCGGGCGATGACGCTCGGCGGGGTGTCCGACATGGCGACCTATCTGCGCGAGGCCAACGACAACGTGATCACGCTGGCCATGATCGAGACCCGCACGGCGCTTGCGAATTTCGAGGCGATCATCTCAACGCCCGGCATCGACGGCTTCTTCCTGGGGCCGTCCGATCTTTCGATCGCGCTGTCGGACGGCAAAAATGTCGATCCGCTGTCGAAAGAGGTCGAAGGCCACCTCGACACGTTGATCGCCGGCGCCCAGAAGGCGAAGAAAATTCCCGGCGCCTATTGTCACTCCGCCGAGCGCGCCGCGGCTTTGGCCAAGCGCGGCGTCAGATTCCTCGCGGTGTCGAGCGACCTGTCGATGCTGCGCGCCGGCGCGGCGGCGGCGCTGAAAGTGCTCAAGGGCTAGATCGCCGCGCCGGGCAGCATTCGCCGCAGCGTTAAGTCGCGCCACACATAATGGTGCACCAGCGCCGCGCCGGCGTGCACGCCAGCCAGGATCAAAAGCGCGTCCGCAAGCCACCCGTGAATGCCAAGAATGGTTTTGGCGACATCACGGTCGGCCGGCCACGGTGATTGTACTTCCCACACGCCGAGAATGGGCAACGCGTGGCCGCGCTTGAGCTGCACGATGACGCCGAGAAACGGCACCACCAGCAGCAGCGCATAGAGCGTAAAGTGACTGACCTTGGCCGCCCATACCACAAATAGGCCAAACGGCGTCGGTTCCGGCGGCGGCGGCGGATTGGCGATGCGCCAGGCCAGCCGCGCGATCAGCAAGACGACAACGCATTGTCCCAAAGTCATGTGAATGAAGAGACCGATGTCTTGAGCGTCGCCTTTCGGCAGATCGTCGCCGAATTGGCCGAGCAGAAAGCCGCAAATTACGAAAATGGCGGTGAGCCAGTGCAGGGTTTGCGGAACCGCGCCGTAGCGCGTTGTCGTGTTGGCGAATTGCATTCAGTCCTTGCTCCAAGTTACTCGCGAATGGCGGCCGCGTTTTGTCGGGAATGAATTGTTCGACGTCAGCCGATGGCCTTGTCGATCCGTTCAAGGACGGTCGCCATAGCAGACTCGATATCGCCTGCAAATATTCCCAGCACGGCGTAGTCATGCGCTTTGAGCCAGGCGCGCTTTTCGGCGCGCTTTTTTGCCGCGGCAGCGCTTTCGTCGGCCGGCACCAGATCGATGACGAGGCGCAGCGGGAACGACACGAAGTCGCAGATGTGCTGGCCGACCGGTGTCTGACGCTTGAAGCCGCGGCCGGCGAAGCGCCGATCGTTGGTCAAGGCCTGCCACAACGCGCGCTCGGCCTCGGTCGGATTGCGGCGCAGGAGCCGCGCCAGCCCGCGCACCGGACCGCGCTCCTTGGGCACGCGGCCGGAACCGTGCTCGGCGAGCAGCGTGCGCAGCATTTCCGCCTCTTCGCCGTCGAGCACGCCGCCGCGCGCCGGGCCTTTGCGGCCTTGCGCGATCGCCATGATCACGCCGTGCAGGGTTTGGATGTCCTGCCGGGTCGGCTGCATGCGGGTGAATATGTTGCGCAGATTGATCTGCATGGTCTCGCGCTTGTCGGGCGGGCGGAAAAATTCGACCTTCTCCAATTCGCGCTCGAGCGAAGCAAAGAACGCCAGCAATTGCTCTTTCGGCGCCGGCGCCGACTTTTGCGGCATGGCGAACGGCAGCTTCTCGCCGCTTGTAAGCTTGAACCACTCATAGGCCACGATCACCACCGCCTGCGCCAAGTTGAGCGAGGCGAAAGCCGGATTGACCGGCAAGGTGACGATGCGGTCGGCCAGCGCCACTTCGTCGTTTTCCAGTCCGTTGCGCTCGCGGCCGAACAGGAGCGCGACGGTTTCGCCGCCGCTAATGCGCGGCGCCATCAACGCCGCCGCCTCCGCCGGGCCGACAACAGGCTTGGCCTGGTCATGGGCGCGCGCGGTGGTGGCGACGATGAAGGTGCAGTCGGCAATGGCGGCCTCGAGCGTGTCGTAAAGTTCGGCGCCGTCGAGGATGCGGTCGGCGCCGGCCGCCATCATGCGGGCCTTGTCGTTCGGCCAGGCCTGCTTCGGCTTGACCAGCCGCAGGCGCGACAGCCCGAAATTCGCCATGGCGCGCGCCGCGGCGCCGATATTTTCGCCAAGCTGCGGCTCGACCAGGATGACGATCGGGCCGGGTCCTTCTTGCCAATGCTTGGTCTTGTCGGTTCCTGCCCCGGGCATCTCTCCTCCGCGAGCGGTATAGCCGCTGCCCCGGAAAAAAGGCAGCGCATTGCCGTCACGGTCGCTTTCTCCCCCGCGCGACGGGTGCTATAGCGACGCCGCCGGCACCTGGGGGCGCCGGCCGCAACGGGCCTCGCCCCTGCCGATTCCCTTCATTCCTTGCACGCCGCAAAGGCCGCAACTCAAAGGTCGGAATTCCCATGGCGAAGATCAAAGTAACCAATCCCGTCGTCGAGATGGACGGCGACGAGATGACCCGGATCATCTGGAAGGACATCAAGGACAAGCTCATTCATCCCTATCTCGACATCGACCTGATCTATTTCGATCTCGGCATCCAAAAGCGCGACGAGACCCGCGACCAGATCACCATCGAGGCCGCCGAAGTGACCAAGAAGGTCGGCGTCGCCGTGAAATGCGCCACCATCACGCCGGACGAAGCCCGGGTGAAGGAATTCAACCTGCACGACATGTACCGCTCGCCGAACGGCACCATCCGCAACATTCTGGGCGGCGTCATCTTCCGCGAGCCGATCATCTGCAAGAACGTGCCGCGGCTCGTTCCCGGCTGGACCAAGCCGATCATCATCGGCCGCCACGCCTACGGCGACCAATATCGCGCCACCGACTTCAAGGTACCGGGCAAGGGCAAGCTTTATTTGAGTTTCGTCGGCGACGACGGTAACGAGATCAAGCGCGAAGTGTTCCAATTCCCCGGCTCAGGCGTCGCCATGGCGATGTACAATCTCGACGACTCGATCCGCGATTTCGCCCGCGCCGCGATGAACTTCGCCTATAACCGCGGCTATCCACTTTACCTGTCGACCAAGAACACCATCGTCAAAGTCTACGACGGGCGCTTCAAGGACATTTTCCAGGACGTGTTCGACAACGAGTTCAGGGACAAGTTCGCCGAGAAGAAGATCACCTACGAGCATCGCCTGATCGACGACATGGTGGCGGCAGCGCTGAAATGGTCGGGCGGTTACGTCTGGGCGTGCAAGAATTACGACGGCGACGTGCAATCCGACACCGTGGCGCAGGGCTACGGCTCGCTCGGCCTGATGACCTCGGTGCTGACCACCCCGGACGGCCGCGTGGTCGAGGCCGAAGCCGCCCACGGCACGGTGACGCGGCACTACCGCGAGCACCAGAAGGGCCGCGAAACCTCGACCAATTCCATCGCCTCGATCTTCGCCTGGACCCGCGGGCTCGCCCACCGCGCCAAGCTCGACAACAATGCGGAACTGGCGAAATTCGCCGCCACCCTGGAAAAGGTCACCGTCGGCACGGTGGAGGCCGGGTTCATGACCAAGGACTTGGCGCTGCTCATCGGTCCGGATCAGAAGTGGCTCTCGACCACCGGCTTCCTCGACAAGGTGGACGCCAACCTCAAAGCCGCGATGGCGGGATGACGTTTCCCGGGCACAGCGCAGCATGAAGCGTAGCGAAATGGTGCGCTGCTGACCCGGGATCGTTACGAACTCCGAGTTTGCGGCGGTCCCGGATGGCGCTGCACCGCATCCGGGAAACATGTCCCCCGGCTGGCGTTCGGCCTGCCAAGGCATATGTGTCAGCAAGGACATATGTGACATGGCGAAATCGGGCAGCAGGTTCGGCACTTTGGGGGTGATCGCGGTCATCGTGCCGTTGTTTGCCATTTTGGGCGCTGCGGCCTGGTTCGCGTCGCGGGCGTGGACGGCGGTCAGCGGGCCGCCGATACCGCCCGCCGGTTATATCGCCATGACGCTCGGCATCGTGTTTTCGGTGGTGATCGGATGCGGCTTGATGGCGCTGTTGTTCTACTCGAGCCGCCACGGCTACGACGAACCGAGCCAGCGCCAAGACGATCGTGAGTGACAATGAGCGAACCACCGCGACTAAATCGCAGCCATATTGAGCCGTAGCCGATGTCTGTCTAGCTTGCAGTGAACCGCTAACGAAAATGCCAAGCCAGCCCGAGGACAGGACAAAACCCCGATGACCAAGACCATTCGCCTGCAAAGCGACAGCAACGCCCATGACCGGCCCTGGCGGGTCGCCGTCGAGCAGGGCTTCTTTGCTGCCGAGGGATTGAACGTCGAATATCACGAGGACAATCCCAAGGGCGCCGCGGGCCGCGTCGAGGATTTCTCGAAGCGCTGGAAGGAATCCCAGCTGCAGAAGGGCGCGCTCGAAGTCTATCCGGTGTGCGAGTGGGGCGCGATCGAGCGGGTGCAGGCGCTCGGCGGCGGCAAGATCATCGGGCTGGACACCACGGTGCGCACCGGCGCGCTGATGGTGGCCAAGGATTCCAAGATTCAATCGCCCGCCGAATTGCGCAACGTGCCGATCGCGGTGACCTGGCACGCCGGCACGTTCTATGCCGCGATCGAAGTGCTGGAAGGAGCCGGCGTGCCGTTCGAGGAGATCACGCTGGTCCACGCCAATGACCGGCTCGAAGCGCTGCTCAGCGGCACCACGGAGGCCGCGGCCTTGATGGAGCCGCTGGTGAGCCGCGCGCTCGCCGCCGGCGCGCGCAAGATCGCCGACCTGCGCTGGCGCGGCGGCATCGTCGCCGGCAACGACGTCGATGAGGAAACGGCGGCAAAACTGCGCCGCGCGCTCAACCGCGCCATCGCCTGGTTGCGCGAGAACGAAGACCGTTCGCGCCAGGAGGTTCTGCGGGATCTGACGCCGGCGCAGCGCGCCCAGGGCCTGATGCCGGAGCTGGTCGGGGTCAAAGCCTACCGGCCCGAGGAATTTCAGGAAAAAGTCGACTGGATGCTCGACCGCGGCTTCCTCAAAGAGGCGCCGGACTATGCCGAGGTGGTGCGCAGCAAATAGCGCCGCATTCGCCCGGCGCCCGCCCATCGCCTTGCTTTGGCCGGCCCGCGATCGGCGGCAAAAGCGCCACAACGTCACAAATTGGGCTTAAGATTTAAAACAAATTGAATTCCGTATCCTTTTGTAAGACATGGGCTTTTCGGCTCTGCTTCGCGTTTACGACCGATATTGAAGCAATTTTGTGGTGGCAATCAACGCGATTGGAACCTTTGTTCGATAGAACGCATTCGGGCTTCGGAGCGACAAAAGGGGAGCGGGGAAAGTCCTGACTCTTCCGTACCCATCGCTTGGCGATCGCCAGTAAGCGGGCTTAACCGCACAAAAGACAGAACAGGGATGGCTGCAATGACCAACTTCAAGAGCTTCGGCCGGGGCGCCCTTTTCGCGCTCGTGGCCGCGTCCGCCAGCGTTGCCACCACCTCGACCTACGCCGTGCCCGGCTATGACGGCCTGTGGAGCGTGTCGATCGTCACCGAGAAAGGCACCTGCGACCGCGGCTATCGCTATCCGATCCGCATTTCCCATGGCGTGCTGGCCAATGCCGGCGACGTCGCCGTCAACATCGTCGGCAAGGTGCTGCCGACCGGCGCCATCACCGTGATGGTCAGCGCCGCCGGCAAGAGCGCCAACGGCACCGGCCGGCTCTCCGGCAATCTCGGCGAAGGCTCCTGGACCGGCGGCGACTGCTCCGGCACCTGGACCGCGGAGCGCCGTTCCTGATTTTTCCGCAGCGGCTGTCCAATGCAAATCCCGGGCGCGGCCGCGCCCGGGATTTGTTTTTGATTTTTTGGGCCAACGGATTTCCCTGGCCCGGAGAAGTTAGGAGCGGGGGCCGAAAAGCCTTTACGCACAACATCAAGGCTTACGCAGTACTGGCGACCCCCGTCCCTGCCCGCCCTCACTGGGAGAGGGCGGGACTATGCGTGCTCGCGCGAGAATGAACGGGCGCGGGTTTTTCAGCCTTCCGCCGCGTCGTCGTCCTCGGCGGCCCCGCCCTCTTCGCCGGCCAAAATCTTCTCGGCGATGAGGCCGGCGTTCTGCCGGATCGCGGCTTCGATTTTCGCGGCAATGTCGGGATTGGCCTTGAGGAAGGATTTGGCGTTCTCGCGGCCCTGGCCGATGCGCTGGCTGTCATAGGAGAACCAGGCGCCGGATTTTTCCACCACGCCGGCCTTGACGCCGAGATCGATCAATTCGCCGTTCTTGGACACGCCCTCGCCGTACATGATGTCGAACTCGACCTGCTTGAACGGCGGCGCCAGCTTGTTCTTGACCACTTTGACGCGGGTCTGGTTGCCAACCACCTCGTCGCGCTCCTTGATGGCGCCGATGCGGCGGATGTCGAGGCGGACGGAGGCGTAGAATTTAAGCGCATGGCCGCCGGTGGTGGTTTCCGGGGAACCATACATGACGCCGATCTTCATGCGGATCTGGTTGATGAAGATCACCATCGTATTGGAGCGGTTGATCGAGGCGGTGAGCTTGCGCAGCGCCTGGCTCATCAGGCGGGCCTGCAGGCCGGGCTGGCTGTCGCCCATCTCGCCTTCGAGCTCGGCGCGCGGCACCAGCGCCGCGACCGAATCGATGACCAGCACGTCGACCGCGCCGGAGCGCACCAACGTGTCGGCGATTTCCAGTGCCTGCTCGCCGGCGTCAGGCTGCGAGATCAACAGGTCGTCGACATTGACGCCTAGTTTTCGCGCGTAGATCGGGTCGAGCGCATGTTCGGCGTCGATGAAGGCGCAGATGCCGCCCTTCTTCTGCGCCTCGGCCAGGCAGTGCAGCGCCAGCGTGGTCTTGCCCGACGATTCCGGCCCGTAGATCTCGACGACCCGGCCGCGCGGCAGGCCGCCGATGCCGAGCGCGATGTCGAGGCCGAGCGAGCCGGTGGACACGGTGTCGATGTCCATCGCCTGCATGTTCTTGCCGAGCCGCATGATCGAGCCCTTGCCGAAATTGCGCTCGATCTGCGAGAGCGCCGCATCAAGGGCCTTCGATTTGTCCATGGACGATCCTTCAACGAGACGAAGCGCTGCTGCACCTGCACTCATGATCCGTGCTCCTTATGGCCGGGATTCGAGGGGCTCACAACGGACGCCCCCTTGGGCGCCGCTCGCTCGCCCCCGGCACTGGTCAACTGGCGATTTTGGCAGTGTACACGATTTGTTCTCGGTTCGCAATATGTTCTACGACCTCAGCGCAAAATAAATCCCTGTGGGGCATGTAGTATGGATGAGCATATATTGCGAACGAGAACCTACCAGCCCTAGAGGGCCATGGGAGGCGTTCGCATGTCGTTTTTACGCTGGTTCTTCGACGAAGTGCTTCCCAACGTCATCGCTAACTGGATGGCCGATGCGTTCAGCCCGGCTAGCATGACCGGCTGGGCCTTCGTCCTCGCGACAATTGTTTGGCTGGTGGTGAACTGGCATCGTCGCCAACGGGTAGCTAAGAAGCCTGGTATGGCATCGTGGCCGTTCATTGCCGTTTGCATAGCCATCGCTCTCTTGGCCGTGGCTGGCGCTTCCTACGGTCTCGGATTGAAATTTGCGAACACCGCGCCAGAGGTCTTGCCGGGTCTAGCGCCGGAACCGCCCCAGGCAGTTCCACTTGCTGCTTCCCCTCCCACTTCTACTCCAGCCCCGGTTCCCGCCCAAACGAAAACGCTTGCTGATTATCCACTAGATGAACGGGCAAAAATACGGCCCCTCATCAGTCAACTAATCGAAATATTAAATACTGAAGGTGCCGACGCACAGAAGAAAGCGGAAGCTGTATTGTACCCAATTAGGGGGCTTGAACTTGATCCTCATCCGATTGAAATCGCAAAGTTAAAAACAGCTATTGATTCTTCACTCAAGGCGTCGCAAGCCTTCCGCAAAGCAATTTGGGGCGATTTTTTGCCTAGCTTGAAGGACTATAAAACCGAAATAACCATCTTAGTCCCTTACGAAGGCAACAATAAGATCAGCAACCTGCTACAATCTACTGTAGGAGTAGAGAACGTCGTAATTGCAATCGAAAAACTAACGCCAGGACAAAGCACCATCGACGGAAACGCCCTGCCTCTAATAGCTCAGAGTGCAAAGCCGTTTGCGGATGTCGTCGATCAATATGGAAAGTGGCTGGACGCCACGGTGAAAAATGCCCAAATAGCCAGAGAGCGCGTGCGATAGGACTATTCTCATGAAACATCATAAGAAATTTGATCGTCTTCTTGAGGCCATGGCTACCCAACCCGAACCTTCGGAAAGGCAGCAAGGAGACAATCAAACATCAGATAAGGCGTGTGGCGCAGACGCGATTTGTTTGAAGTACTCTATAGAGAATATCCTGACTACAGAATCGAATTAAACAATCTGCTGTTCCCCCACAGTTCCGCCTGCAAATTTTGAGGGCGGCGCCAAAAACTTCCGCAATGCTCTTGTTGTTTGGAGTGAGCATAGGAACGCCCTTCAAGGCACCCAGCGGCAAGAATTTGCGGATCCAATCGGTACCGCAAGAGCAGCATTTGGTGGGTTCCGCGAGGAGTTCTTAAAATGGGAATCCGAACGAGAAACAAAAATCGCCCAAACAAGAATGGCTCTCCGACAATGAGCGACACAAAGCAAGCGCAGCCCGGATGAGTGGCAGCGAAATCCGGGAATAGCCTTCCGGCTCACGGTACTGGCCGATTTCCGAGCCCAGTGGCCGGATTTGAGACCGGCCTGCTCAGCGCATGAATGAGTAGATGACGAAGATTACAATGACGGCACCCCAAACAATCACCCAATTCGGAATTTGAATGCCCGCTATCGACGTTCTCTGGCTAAACCATTCCATGATTTTCCTCCCAGTTAGGCCGCCTCAGTTGGCGGTCTCTTGCTGTTGGGTACTGGCTCCCCTTCCATTCCCCCTGGTCCCTTTGGAATTTTGAGGTGGCCCCTTTTGGCTGCGGGTCGCCTCATGCTTGCGCTGCGAACAGACCGCGCGCGGGTACATTACTCGCAATTAGCGTAAACAACGCGAAATAGGCCGCTGGAGACGGTCGGGCACCATGATTTGGCTCATTTAATAAAGATCACCACAGGCCTTGTATTCAATAATATAGACGCCAGATGCAATACGTACCTGAAAAATGTTTTTCAAGTATTTTGAAAAGGAATTACTATGTCCAATATTCCAGGTTCCACTTCGAGCGAACAGAAGCCCGTCACGCCGCCGAACCCGCAACAGCAGAGCCAAAACAATCCCCAAAAGCCGGCCGACAAAGTCAACGTCAAGCCGAGCGAGCAGCAGAAGTAAGTCATCGCGCTTTCGAGCTTGAAAGGCCCGGCTCCGGCCGGGTCTTTTTTGTTCGGATAGGCCGTTTTAGTTGACGCCCTCTTTTACTTTCCGCCGCCCTCTAGCTCGATCTTTAATTCGACCCGCTCGTCGTCACCGTCACGCGAGACGTTCATTGCGAACGTCCGAAACCACCGAACGCGCGTCGGATCAGGCCAAACCTTATCGTGTGTTTTTAGCCACAACCGCCTGGCGTCGGACCCTCCACGAGGAATTTGAGATTTTCCCATTGGGCGGACGTCAGCGTCACTCGGAGAGCGGCCCCTTGATCCTCGACCCTGGTGCCGAAGATCAAGGTGACGGCCTCGCCCCGCTTGTCGGCGTCCACCCAAATAACGGCCGGGAATCGACTTTTTCCCACGTCCAATTTCACGCCCATGGATTCTTTCTCCTCTCGGTTGAAAGGATACTGCCATAGCGAGGCCGGCTTAGTTGGCGGCCTGCGTTTGTCGTGGTGGCGGCGGAACCAAGCGCCTGTTTGCAGGCTCGACTCGTGCAATTTTAAGGAGCACCATCGCACCGCCGCGTGTGATGAGGGGGTATGGTGCCGTGGCGTCAATTCTGCCGTTTCTTAAGCCGGGCGACGGCTCTTTCGACGATTATGCAACGCGAGTCATGGGCGAAGCTTTCGACGACGCGTGCAAGAAACTTCACAGCGCCGGACAGCCGCGTGTCGTTTTCGAAACCATCGCGGCTCGGATCATAGCGGCGGCCGGCAAGGGCGAGCGCGATCCGATTCGCTTGCGCAATGCCGGCTTGGCCGGGTTGGCGCACGATCGCGATTAGGCCGCCTCAGTTGGCGGCCTCAGCCGCGGCGGCGACTAAAATTCAGCGTCCGGCAAGCACATAGCGGCAAATCCACCCCGCCAGCCAGATCAGCGCGGCAAGCAGCAAAGGCACGATGAGGATGATGGGCTCGCCTTTGCTGCTGTTGTAGACGTAGCTCCATACCACCCACGCCACGAGCAGGCCGGCGATAATCGTAGCCGTCCAATAAAGCGTTACTCCGCACCACGCTGCCATTTATTGTGGTCCTCGTCCGGGCGCCGCAGTTGGCGGTCTCTCGACTCTATACCGCGTCCGCCCGGCGGTGAATGTTACCCCAGTTCGACCCCGAGGCATTGGCTTTGCGCCGAAATGGAAGGTAGGGAACGAATGTGACACATTGCCGTTGCGTCGAATAACGCATCGGATGGGGCGAATGGGCAAGCGGGCGGACGAATATCGCGAGCGGGCGGCGGAGTGCGAGGCGCTTGCCGCCGTTACCGCCGACCCGAAATTCAAGGCCACATACGAGGACCTGGCGAAGCGCTGGCGGGACCTGGCCCGGCAAGTCGATACGCTGGAGCGCCCGGTGCCAAAGCCTTAAACGCCATCCGGCCCGGCGCCGTCGCAGCGACGAACCCGGGCACGGCAGGCTCGGGTTCCCCGCGATCCAGCTTCGACAGGCGCCTCCTGCCGTAGCATGGCGCCGGGCTTGGGCACGAGGTCCCATTTGAAGTTTTGCAGCGGTCCCTTTTGCGGTGCGGGAACAAAACTTAGGGGCCCGCCGTTTTGCCATTGTTGTGTCTCTTAAGAGGTTGGAGTCGGGCAGATGTCGCGCGACGGGCAAGCGGACATCTATCGGGTGCACGCCGCCCAATGCATCCGGCTCGCGCAAAAGACCGAAGACGCCGACAGCAAGATGGCGCTCCTCGACATGGCGTATGCCTGGCTCGCTTTGGCAAACCAGAACGACAAGAACAGCCAGGTCACCCTGGTCTACGAGACGCCGGAGCCGCGCCGGCACGTCGTCCAGCAACAGCAGCAACCGCAGCCGAAGGTGAGATAGGCGCCTTTTCGGTGTCTTTGTGTGGTGCGGATCGCCGCCCTATGTCAAAAGACAGGGACGGGTTCCATCCGGGTGTGATTAGTTCCGTTCCGATGAGGACGGTGGCGGAATACCGAAAATATGCCGACGACTGCCGGGAGCTTGCGGCAAAACTTCGCGATCCCGAAGACAGGCGCGCCCTGGAGCTGATGGCGGCGGCTTGGGACAAAGTCGCCAAGGAGCGCGAGACGCTGCTGAAGAGCAAACCGGAATAGGCGGCGTCGACGCGCTATTATCGCAAGCGACGCCACGTGTAGAGTTGGCGAATAGCGAATGGGGCATTCCACTCGCCATTCGCATTCGCCCTTCGCCCTTCGCCCTTCGCCCTTCGCCCTTCGCCCTTCGCCCTTCGCATCCCGATGCACGACATCCTGATCCGCGGCGGAACTTTGTACGACGGCACCGGCAGTCCCGGCGTCGCCGGCGATCTTGCCGTTGCCGGCGGCCGCATTGCCGAAATCGGCCCCAAGGTCGCCGGCACCGGGCGAAAAATCATCGATGCACAAAACCTTGCCGTCGCGCCGGGTTTTATCGACATCAAGACGCATTCGGATTTCACGCTGCCGATCAATCCCAAGGCCGAGAGCAAGGTGCGCCAGGGCGTCACCACCGAGATCATCGGCCATTGCGGCTTTTCGGTTGCGCCGGCGCTGCCCGGCAAGGTCGAGCTGCTCAAGGATTATCTGTCACCGAGCGCGCCGTGGCTGCCGTTTCGCGAAACGACCTTCCCCGATTATCTGCGAACTTTTCCGCAGGCGGCCGTGAATGCCGGCATGCTGGTCGGCCACAACACGCTGCGCCTGATGGTGATGGGCATGGCCGAGCGCGCGCCGGGCGAGGCCGAGCTGGCGCAGATGATCGCGCTTCTTGAAGACGCGCTCGCTGCCGGCGCGCTCGGCCTGTCGTCGGGCCTGTTCACGCCGCCGGGCTCCTACGCGGCGCCCGACGAAATGATCGCGTTCGGCCATGTGCTCAAGCGCCACAATGCCGGCTATTTCACCCACTTGCGCGACGAGTCGAACAAAGTGATCGAGGCGGTCGCCGAAGCCATCGACGTCGGCGAGCAATGCGGCGTGCATGTCGAGATCGTGCATTTCAAATGCTCAGGCATGGACAATTGGGGCAAGGCCGAGCGGGCGCTTTCGATGATCGCCGGCGCCAAGGCGCGCGGCGTCGATATCGATTGCGATTCCTACCCTTACGCCGCGGGCTCGAACCCGCTGAAGAACATTTTGCCGCCGTGGGTGCAGGCCGGCGGCGTCGCGGCCATGATCGCGCGGCTCGGCCAAGACGACACGCGGCAAAAAATCCGCGCCGACATCGCCCGCGACGGGCTGAACAATTGGGGCCGCATTCCGTCCTGGGACTGCGTGCAAATCTCGATCTCGCCAAACCTGCCGCACCTTGCCGGCCGCACCATTGCCTCGCTCGCCGCCGAGCGCGGCGCCGATCCGATCGACACGCTGTGCGATTATCTCGCCGCGGATCTGGGCGCGACCCGCGTGCTGGTGACCTCGATATCGGAAGCCGACATCCGCACCATCGTCGCCTCGCCGCTGGCTCTGGTCGGCTCCGACGGCAATTGCGTCGCGCCCTATGGGGTCGTCGGCAAGGGCATGCCGCATCCGCGCTTCTACGGCACGTTTCCGCGCGTGCTGTCGCGCTATGTGCGCGACGAGAAGGCGCTGGCGCTTCCGCTTGCCATCCACAAAATGACCGGCGCCACGGCACGCGCGCTCAAACTCAAGGATCGCGGGCTGTTGCGCGAAGGTTTTTGCGCCGACCTGATGCTGTTCGACCCGGACGACTTTGTCGATCGCGCCACCTACGCCGACCCGCATCAATTTCCGTCGGGCGCGCGCACCACTGTCATCGTCAACGGCACGCTCGTGGTCGAGAACGCCAACCACACCGAGGCGCTGCCGGGAAAAGTGCTGCGCCGGGAGCCCAGCGGCGCGGTCGGCTGAAGTGGTAGCCCGGATTGAGCGTAGCGAAATCCGGGAACGATCGGGCGGCCCACATTCAGCTCCCGGATTTCGCTTCGCTCAATCTGGGCTACAAATCGCCTCAGCGGCGCTCGGCTTCCCAATGGCCCGAGCACGACGAAGCCGCCGAGCGGCCGCTCCAGAGGCCTTCGCCGTAATCGCGCGACAGCCGGCCGTTGCCGACCGCTTCCTGGCCGCCGGCCCTGACCACGACGTGGACCTGGCCGCGCGCGTTCACCGAGCCGGACACGTCGAAGCTCGGATTGTCGTAATAAATGCGGCCGCCCGCGATGCGCAGCGCATAGCGATAGCCGCGGTCGCAGGTGCCGGCATCGGTGATGACCGACACGCTCCAGGCGCCGTCGAATTGCGTGACCGAAGGCGCCGCCCGAATCGCCGGCGCCGCGGACGCTGCCGTGAGCGGCATTGCCATTAAAGCCGTCGCTAAGATCATCGTGCGCTTGCGCATGGCCGTTCGATCCTCGTTTCCGCGCTTATTCCCGGAACTCCAGCCGATTAGCTAAGTACTGCGACGGGCGATCACAATCGCCGTCACCGCCGCCTCCCCCGGCCGCCAAGCCATGCCGCGGGCGGTTTTGGGGGCACTGCCCACTTGATTCCTGCGGCAGAACAAACAAAATCCGCACATCGCGTGGGGGCGTGTCATTCGATACACTCAATCCTTTATCGACTCCGCTGGCCGTTTGGCGGCAAGGCTGCTGCTATCGGGCGCGGTGACCGCCGGTTCGGCCGGCATCACCGCGGCCAAAGATTTGCGCTATCCGGAGAGCGGGCCGGTCGCCTTCGAGCTTCATCTGCCGGACCCCTGGACCGCCAGGGTGGGCAAGTCGGGAAGCATGTTGGTGATCGAGCCCGACGGTTCCGCGGCAGTATCGTTGACGCTGATGCGCGAGGACTCGTCATCCCTGGCGAAGACGCCGGACGAGTTGGCCAATATGCTGCTCGTCGCCGCCAAGGCCAAGCCGTTCAACAAGCACGAAAAAGGCGTGATCGGCGGCGTTCCCGCAGACAGCTACTACAGCCGCTTGGTCAACGGGCCGCAGGTGATCAAGCTCAACATGATCAGATCGTTACAGGGTTACATTGTCTTGGAAACGATAATGAGCGCCGCCACCATCGATGGCGCCCAGCAAACGGCGCTAAATGCAGCGCTCAACGGCATCAGGCTGATCGGCGCCCCGTCAAGTCCAACTCCTCTTAAAGGACCAACAAATCCGTCCCGCACCGATGTATCATCAAATCCAGCGCGCACCGACGGTCCATCAAATCCAACTCACGTTGAAGCCCCGTCAAACACGGCGCGCATCGAGATCCCGTTAAAGTCCCTTGGCGGCACCTTTGTGGTGCCGGTATTCATCAACGGCGCTATTACGCTAAATTTCGTCGTCGATAGCGGTGCCGCCGATGTCGCGGTGCCCGCCGATGTCGTTGGCACCTTGATCCGAGCAGGCACCATCGAAAAATCCGATATCACGGGGAAACAGAAGTACATGCTCGCTGACGGTTCGATTTCGCCCACCGTGACTTTCACTATCAGGTCTTTGAAGGTCGGCGATGTGCTGATCGAAAACGTCAAAGGCAGCGTTTCGCCTGCTGCGGGAAGCCTCTTGCTTGGCCAATCGTTTCTCCAGCGATTCAAATCATGGTCGATGGACAACAACAAGCACGTGCTGGTTCTCGAACAAAATTAGGTTGCCGAAACTCCGCGACAGTCGCCGGTCAAAATCAGCGAAAAAACCTAGGCCTCGATCACAATCTTCGGCGCCGGGCGGCTGGCGACCTGCAGGCCGTCGCGCACCCGCGCCGCGATGTCGCGATAGATTTGCGCGTGCGGACTATCGGGCGAAGTGGCGACCACCGGCTGCCCGGAGTCGGATTTTTCGCGGATCGCCATATCCAGCGGCACCTCGCCGAGGAACGGCACGCCCAGCCGCTCGGCTTCGGCGCGCGCGCCGCCGTGGCCGAATATATCGGAACGCGTGCCGCAATGCGGGCAGATGAACGTCGACATGTTCTCGACGATGCCGAGCACCGGCACGTTGACCCGGCGGAACATGGCGATGCCGCGCCGCGCGTCGATCAAGGCCAGATCCTGCGGGGTGGAGACGATGACGGCGCCCTTGAGCGGCACCTGCTGCGCCATGGTGAGCTGCGCGTCGCCGGTGCCCGGCGGCATGTCGACCACCATCACGTCGAGGGCGCCCCACTCGACCTCGCGCAGCATTTGCGTGAGCGCCGACATCACCATCGGCCCGCGCCAGATCATCGGCGTCTCTTCCTCGATCATAAAACCGATCGACATCACCGCCATGCCGTGGCGCTCGATGGGTTTGAGCCGGTTGCCGCCGATGGTCTGCGGCTTCTCGCGGATGGCCAAGAGCTTTGGCATCGACGGCCCGTAAATGTCGGCGTCCAAAATACCGACCTTCAGGCCGAGATCGCGCAGGCCGAGCGCGAGATTGACCGCGGTGGTCGATTTGCCGACGCCGCCTTTGCCGGACGCCACCGCGATGATCGCGGTGACGCCGGGAATGCCGGCCGGCGACGGCGCCGCGCCTTGGCGCGGCCGCGCAGGTCCCGGCGGCATTTGCGGACGGCGCGGCGAGGGGGCGCCGGCGCCGCGCTCGGCCGTGAGCGCCACCAACACGGACTTGGCGCCCGGCACGGCGCGGGTCGCGGCTTCGGCGCGGGTGCGTACGGCTTCCCACTCCTTCACCGCGCCGGCATCGACCGTGATGGAAAAAAACACTTTGCCGTCGGTGACGACGACGTCGGACAGCGTGCCGGTCTCGGTCAGCGGCTGGCCTTGCGGGCTCGCGACTTTGCCAAGCGCAGCAAGAACATCGTCTTTCACGGACATGAAACGGTCTCCGGCGCACGGTTCAAGGCCGCAGGCTCCCTCCTAGATAGACCCGCTGGCGCCGCGGTCAACGCCCGTCCCGATTGACATCGTCCCGGGGAATGCACTCACATTCGTGGCATGACTGCACGCTCCAAGAGCTGATCGATGCTCGCTTACGTCTTTTGGCACCGGCCTTATCCGCAGACCGAGCAAAAATCCTACGAAACAGCGATCGTGCGCTTCCAGCGCGATCTGGCGGCGCAGCCGCCGCCCGGATTCATCGCCGCAATGTCATTCCGGATCGAGCCGGTGCCGTGGCTGAACGACCAGCCCGGCTATGAAGATTGGTGCCTGCTCGAGGGCTCCTGGGCGCTCGACCCGCTCAACGGCTTTGCGGTGACCGGTCCGAGACAGCCATCCCACGATGCCGTCGCGGCGTACATGGAGCAGGGCCAGGGTGGGCTCTACGCCCATGCCGGCGGCGAAGCTGTTCAGACGCCGCAGTCCACGGTCCACTGGTTGACGCGACCGCGCGGCGTCGACTGGCGCGCCGCCCTCGATCCGCTTCGCGCCAAATACCCCACGATCAATATCTGGCGCCGCCAGATGGTGTTGGGTCCGGCCGCGGAGTTTGTCGTCGAAGTCGCCGATGATACGGCGCTCGAGGCGCCGCCCGGCTGGCAGGCTCGCCGCGTTAAGCGCATGCGTCTGCCGCGATAGCGGGTTGACGCGGGCGCACTCGGCGGCGCAAAGACCGTAACGAAATTCCAACAGCAACGCGTTCGCAGGGAGCAGGAACGATGGCAAAGGTCGCGTTTGTCGGGCTCGGCGTCATGGGCTACCCGATGGCAGGGCATCTCAAGACCAAGGGTGGCCACGAGGTCACGGTCTATAACCGCACGGCGGCCAAGGCGGAAAAATGGGTCGCCCAAAGTGGCGGCAAGAGCGCACCGACGCCGAAGGCTGCGGCCCTTGGCCAGGACTTCGTCATGACCTGCGTCGGCAACGACAACGACTTACGCCAGGTGATGCTCGGCGAAAACGGCGTCTTTGCCGGCGTGGGCAAAGGCGCGATCGTGGTCGATCACACCACCGCGTCGGCCGCTATCGCGCGCGAGCTTTATGCCGAGGCGAAGAAACGCGGCTTTGATTTCGTCGATGCCCCGGTGTCGGGCGGCCAGGCCGGCGCCGAGAACGGCGTGCTCACGGTGATGTGCGGCGGCGACGATGGCCCGTTCGCCAAGGCCGAGAAGGTGATCGCGGCCTATGCGCGCGCCTGCAATCTCATCGGCGCTTCCGGCTCCGGCCAGCTCGCCAAGATGGTCAACCAGATCTGCATTGCCGGCACCGTGCAGGGTCTCGCCGAAGGGCTGCACTTCGCCATGAAAGCCGGCCTCGACATCGAAAAGCTGATCGCGACGATTGCCAAGGGCGCGGCGCAGTCGTGGCAGATGGAGAACCGCTACAAGACCATGGTCGCCGGCAAATTCGATTTCGGCTTCGCCGTGGACTGGATGCGCAAGGATTTGAGCATCTGCCTCGACGAAGCGCGCCGCAACGCCGCGCATCTGCCGGTCTCGGCGCTGGTCGATCAGTTCTACTCGCAAGTGCAGGCGATGGGCGGCAAGCGCTGGGATACGTCGAGCCTGATCGCGCTGCTCAATCGCTGAAGGGCCGCGGCGGCGAGGCTTATTACTTGCCGTCGCACACCGATCCTTTGAACATCGCCCCTCCTCCGCCGTGCGTCGAAGCCTAGCATGCGCATGCGGGCGCAAACGAGTCCGGCGGCTAATTTTTAAGCCTTCGCGCTCGGCCGCGCCGACACCGCGTCATGCCAGCGCCGCACATGGACGAGATCGTCCGGCACGGTGAGTTTGGACACCCGCATGAAATCGACGGCGACCATCGCCGTGATATCGGCAACCGTATAGGCCGCGCCGGCCACATAGGCGCGGGTTTTGAGCTCGCCGTCGAGGAACCGCAGGAATTGCGTGACCCGCGGCTTGTTGGCCTCGCCCCAGGCCGCGACCTGCGGATCGATCATGATCTTCATGGCCGGATGCAGATGCTGGAACACGGTGGCGACCGGCAGGAACAGGTGCAGTTCCACGCGGCGGCTCCACATTTCGACCAGCGCGGCCTCGAGCGCGCCGCCGCCGAACAGCGGCGGATCGGGCTGCAGCGCCTCGAAATAGCGGCAGATGGCGATCGATTCGGCGATCACGGTGCCGTCGTCGAGGACGAGCGCCGGCACCCGCTGCATCGGATTGATCGCCGTATAGGCGTCGCTGCGCTGCTGCAATTGGCCGAGATCGACCTGTTCGGTAGGAACCGCGATGCCCTTCTCGGCCAGGAAGATGCGCACGCGGCGCGGGTTCGGGGCGCGGCCGCCATCGTAGAGTTTCATCGCGATTGCTCTCTCTATCCCTTTGAGGCGGCAAGATTATCGCGCCCCGCCCGGCGCCGCCAGCCGGCCCTAACGAGACCCCCCGGGCCAGCCTTGGCCCGGGCGTCAACGACTACAGTTTTGGCGCCGTTGCTCGGCAACTTTAAGCCTCGTCTTAAGGAATTTGGGCCACTTTTGTCGCGATTCATCGCCAGCCCCACAGCCCCGCAAGCCCCGGACGGCAATGCCCAATACGATCAGCGAAGCGCACGAGCTTGCGTCGCCCGCCGCCGCGCCCCAGACGCAGCGGCGTCTGGCATCGCAGCACGTGCGCGAGGCGCGCGATCGGCTGACCTCGACCAGCGGCACGCGGCCGGTGTTCGATTACGAATTGCTGCGCCAATTCGCCCAGAACCGCATCTCCGCGTCGCCGGTGATCCTGCTCCTGGTGGTCACCATCGGGCTGCTGTCGGGGTTATGGACCGGAGCGCTGACGTCCGGCGTGTGGACCGGCGGCGCATTGCTCATCCATCTCGTCATCATCCGCAAGTGCCGGCTGTTCCTCGACGAGACGCCGAGCACCGCGAACCTGCGCTCGTGGCGGATGCGCTTCATCCTGCTCGATTTGTTCTTCGGCATGGCCTGGACCTTCATCCTGATCAATCCGGTCGGCCTCGACGAGCAGGCGTCCACCTTCATGCTGTTCGTCATGCTGCTCGTCGTGGCGATATCGAGCATGCTGGCGTCGAGCCTGCCGGTCGCGGTGTTCGCGCTGACGCTGCCGGTCACCATCGCCATTGCGCTCGATTTCGCGGTCAAGGGGAGCCTGCACGATTACATCCTGGCCGCCATGGCGCTCACCGCCGAAGGCTATTTCTCGCTGCTCGCCTACCGGCTCTATTCGACGACGCTGGCGACGCTGGAAGCGCGCGCCGAGAAGGATGCGCTGATCGGCGAGCTCGAGCAGTCGAAATCGATCTCCGACGAAGCGCGCCGCCGCGCCGAGGCCGCCAATATCGCGAAATCGCGCTTCCTCGCCCAGATGAGCCATGAGCTGCGCACGCCGCTCAATGCCATTCTGGGCTTCTCCGAGGTGATGAAGGCGGAAATTTTCGGGCCGCATGGCGTGCCGGCCTACAAGGACTATGCCGGCGACATTCATAATTCCGGCGTGCATCTTTTGAACCTGATCAATGAGATCCTCGATCTGTCGCGCATCGAGGCCGGCCGTTACGAGCTCAACGAAGAAGCGGTATCGCTCAACCGCGTCGTCGAAGATTGCCATCATCTGTTGAAGCTGCGCGCCAGCAATCGCGGCATCACCATCCACGAAATGTTCGAGCCCGATCTGCCGAAGCTGTGGGGCGACGAGCGCGCGGTGCGGCAGATCTGCCTCAACCTTTTGTCCAACGCGATCAAATTCACGCCGCAGGGCGGCGAGATCTGGCTGAAAGCGGGCTGGACCGCTTCCGGCGGCCAATACATGAGCGTGAAGGACACCGGCCCCGGCATCCCCGAGGAGGAAATCCCGATCGTGCTGGCCTCGTTCGGCCAGGGCTCGAACTCGATCAAATCCGCCGAACAGGGCGCCGGCCTTGGCCTGCCGATCGCCAAGAACCTGATCGACCTGCACGGCGGCACGTTCTCGCTCAAATCGAAACTGCGCATCGGCACCGAAGTGATCGTCACCTTCCCGCCCGAGCGCGTAATGTCGGCGCTGGCGCCGATCTCCGACGCCGCGCCGCCGCTGCAGCCCCAGGCCGAGGTGTCGTCGGCATCCGCCGCCGCCGTCGAAGACGGCACCAGCCGCGCCAGACGGGCGCTGTTCGCCGCCGGCGGCGCGTAGCGCTTTGCGCAATTGCTGTCTATGGTGCCGCGCGATTCCCTTAAAGACCGTGCATGGCCAGCGCCGCAACCAATATCGAGACACCTTGCAATCGGGTCTGCGTGGTGCATCCGGCGCTAGGGCTTTGCATCGGCTGCGGCCGTTCGCTCGACGAGATCGCGCGCTGGATCGATTTCGCGCCTGCCGAACGCGCGCGGATCATGGCGCAATTGCCGTCACGCCTCGCCGCGCTGACCGGCCCGTCAACCAGCGCGCAAAAAACCGCTTCACCGTAGAAGGTCAGTCCCCGTGCGCAATCGCTTCCTGCTGCTTTTGCTGATCGGCCTGCTGATCGCCATTCTCATCATCCTGGCGAAGAACGGCGAAGGCACCGTCGGCCCGCTCTCGACCGGCGATTTCGGCTCACTGGCCTACAAGATCCTGATCCTGGTGTTCCTCGGCGGCGTGGTGCTGACCATGTTCCGCGAGCGCTTCACCCAGGCGATCACCGCGGCGCTGTTATGGGTCGTGGTCGGGCTCGTCCTGGTGGTCGCCTATTCGTATCGCTTCGAGCTGCATGACGTTGCCGACCGCGTGCTGGTCGTGCTGGTGCCCGGCCACGTGGTGTCGCACGGCCGCAGCGTCGAGATCGGCCGCGGCAATTCCGGCGACTTTGCCATTACCGCGCAGATCAACGGCGCCCGCGTCGCCATGGTGCTCGATACCGGCGCCAGCTCCGTGGTGCTCACCCGCGACGACGCCAAGGCGGCCGGCCTGCCGCTCGAAGTGCTCAACTACACGGTCAATATCGACACCGCCAACGGCCGCGCGCGGGCCGCGCCGGTCACGCTCGACCGCATCGCCATCGGCGGCCTGGTCGAGCGCTCGGTGGACGCGCTGGTGGCGCAGCCCGGGCAGCTGAAGATGAGCCTGCTCGGCATGAGCTTCCTCAACCGCCTGCAAAGCTGGCAAGTCAGCGGCGACCGTTTGGTGCTCAAAGGCTATCCCTAAAACAGGCTGATCAGGAAGCGCGCCGAGATCAGCAGCAGGAAGCTTGCAAAGGCGATTTCGAGCGTGCGGCGCGACAGCCGATGCGCCAGCCGGGCGCCGTAGGGCGCGGCATAGCTCGACACCGGCGCCATGATCGCAACCCCGATCAGGGAGACAAAGCCGAGCGACAATGGCGGCAGCAGCGCGCGGTCGTGCAGGCCGGCCAGGATATAGCCGAGCGTGCCGACGATGGTGATCGGCACGCCGAGGCCTGCCGAGGTCGCGACCGCCTGGTGGATCGACTTGCCGTAAAGCGTCAACCCGATGTTGGAGAGCGAGCCGCCGCTCACCCCCATCAGCGAGCTGGTCAGCCCGATGATAAAGCCATAAAGCCGCATCGGCGCGGGGCCGGGCAGCTCGGTGCCGAGATTCCAGCGGTCGCCGGCAAACAGAAATTTCGTCGCGATGAAAGTTGCGATCGCCACGAAGGCGAGCTTGAAGACGGCCGCCGGCGCGACATACGCGATCGCCGCGCCGCAGACGACGCCGAGCACCGCCGGCAGCGCCCATAGCCGCAGCACGCCCGGAACGACCAGCCCCTTGGCGCGATGGGTGAGATAGGACTGAATCGTAGTCGGCACGATGATCGCCAGCGAAGTGCCGACACAAAGCTGCATGCGTACCGCATCGGGAACGTCGAGGATGCGGAACACCTCGTAGAGCACCGGCACGATGACGGCACCGCCGCCGATGCCGAACAGGCCGGCGAGCAACCCGGTAACGACGCCGCCGACGACAATGGTCAGCGCGAGCCAGAACAGCTCGCTCAACGGAACGCCGAAAATCATTCTGCTTTTTGCACTTTCGGTAACCGCGGCGCTACGCGGCGATGTGCGCCAATTCCCGGTCCCTGTCCAGGCCTTGGTCTGCGACAAGCGCGAGCGCCGCAGTGAGGAATTCGGCGCCGGCGTGCCGGGAAGCCGCGGCGCCGGCAAGATGCCGGCGGAAGGCGCGCGCACCGGGCACCGCGTGGAACAAGCCGTGCAAATGCCGCGTGATGGCGTGCAGTTTTGTGCCGGCGGCGATTTCGCGCTCGATATAAGGGGCGAGCGCGGCGGCCGCCTGTTTCGGCGCGGCAAAGCGCGCGTCCTCACCGAACACCTTAGGATCGACCGCGAGCAGCCGCCACGGCTCCTGATAGGCGGCGCGGCCCATCATGACGCCATCGACGTGGTGCAGGTGATTAAGCCCCTGCTCGACGCTGGCGACGCCGCCGTTGAGCACGATCGTGAGCCGCGGATGCTTAGCCTTGAGCCGGTAGACGCGCGGGTAATCGAGCGGCGGCACTTCGCGGTTCTGTTTCGGCGACAGGCCTTTCAGCCAAGCCTTGCGCGCATGCACGATCAGCGCGTCGGCGCGCGCCGTTTCGACGCTTTGCGCAAAATTCTCCAACGCCGCTTCGCAATCCTGCTCGTCGATGCCGATGCGGCATTTCACCGTGACCGGAATCGCAACGCCCGCCTTCATCGCCGCCACGCAGTCGCCGACCAGCGCCGGCTCCGCCATCAGGCAGGCGCCGAAGCGGCCGTCCTGGACGCGGTCCGATGGACAGCCGGCATTGAGATTGATCTCGTCGAAGCCCAATTCCGCGCCGATCCGCGCGCAAGCCGCAAGCGCACGCGGGTCGGAACCGCCAAGCTGCAGCGCGACCGGATGCTCGGTGGCATCGAAGCGCAACAGCCGCGCCCGGTCGCCATGCAACACCGCGCCGGTGGTGAGCATCTCGGTATAGAGCAGCGCGCGCCGCGTCAGCAGGCGATGGAAGAACCGGCAATGCCGGTCGGTCCATTCCATCATCGGGGCGACGCAGAATCGATGACGGCCGATTTTATCGGCTTTCTTCGATTTTAACGTCACTTCTCCACTATCCATGGGCCTTTATATTACCTCTCGTTTCCGCTCATTTCCGGCCATTTTCAGACCCCAAATATCGCACTTCCGTTTTGCCGCTCAATCCCTCCCCTTCGCTTGCGGGTATAAGGGTGCCCATGGTCAGTCAGCCCTGTCGGCGGGAGCGCCGCAAGATTGCGGCGTTCGCCAGGATGCTCGATATTCATCCGACCCAAATTGGCTGCCAGGGGCCAGCCTCCAGGCCTGCAGCGAGGCTTCTTCCGCCGGTGGATTTCACATGAATAGCGACCACGCGCATCCGCACGGACATGGGTTCTCCCGGCAGCATCCGCCGCTGCGGCGCCGCCTGCCGATGCCAGCCTATGAGCCCCCGGCGAAATATTCCGAATTCTTGCAGCGAATGCTGGCGCGCGGAAGACAATCACTGCGCGAAGAATTCAGGGGCATAACTGCCGACGGGCTCGTCCGGCCTGGACTGTTTCCGGTGCGCAAGACCGGGGTCTCGCTTGCGCCGACGGTGCGGGCGGCGCGCGATTTCCTGGCGACGCTGGATGCGCAACAGCGGCGGCAGGTGTCGTTCGATATCGATAGCGACGCATGGCGTTCGTGGTGCAATGTGCATCCGTTCCTGATGCGCCACGGCCTCTCGCTCCACGAGCTTGTTCCGGCACAACGCGAAGCGGCGCTGGCACTCGTGAGCAGCGCGCTGAGCGGCAGCGGTTTCGAAACCGCCCGCAACGTCATGAAGCTCAACGAGCACGCTCGCGAGCTCACCGGCCTCGCCGCTGAATACAGCGAGTGGTACTATTGGCTCAGCGTCTTCGGTACGCCGTCGGCGACCGAGCCTTGGGGCTGGCAGTTTGACGGCCATCACCTGATCATCAACTGTTTCATGCTGGGCGATCAGCTGGTGCTGACACCGCTGTTCATGGGCTCGGAGCCTGTGCTCGCAGAATCCGGCAAGTACGCCGGCACGCATGTGTTTCGCCTTGAGGAGAGCGTCGGTCTCGCCATGATGCGGGGGCTCAGCGCGGAGCAGCAGGCCCAGGCCATCATCGATACGCGCCTGCCGGGTGAGGTGCTCGCGGCCGCCTACAACGACAACCTCCGCATGCCTTATGAGGGCATCCGTTATGACGATCTCACTGGCGCGCAACAGGCCGTGCTACGCGATCTGATCGGCGTCTACCTGAATTGCATTCGCCCCGGGCACGCCGAAATCCGGATCGAGGAAGCGTTCGATCACCTGCGCGAGACCCGTTTTTCCTGGATCGGCGCGAGCGACGATCATAATCCCTTCTACTACCGCATCCACAGCCCGGTGGTGCTCATTGAATTCGACCACCAACCCGGGATCGTCTACGCCAACAACGAGCCGACGCGCGACCATATCCACACAGTGGTGCGGACCCCAAACGGCAACGATTACGGCAAGGACCTACTGCGCCAACACTACGCGCGGCATGACCACTCGCATCCGCGGAGTGTCCACCGCCTTGGGAAAGAGTGATAGCTGACCAAGGCACCACCCCTGCCGGTCCATCTCGCCCCGCCAACGCGGAAATCCTTCGCGGTTCCGGCACAAAAAGCCAAGAATACGGTTAAGGACTTGCTGAGTTGCGTGTTGCGCCAGCCGATCGCGCCAATTCCAACCTGGCGGCGGATTGCTCGAGAAAGTCCCGAGGACAGCCGACGGCGGCGGATTGGAGCAACTTCGACGCGTCATCATTGGCATTTCGGTCGAGATCGTACGTCCCGAGATAGAAGTCGGCTTCGCAAGTGCGCTCAAGTCGCACGCGAGGACTCTGCCCTGACTGCGCAATCTCAGCCACGGTTTTTGGATCTGCTGACCCGATAAGGAGCGCAACGATGGGCCAGGGCCACTTCGCGCGGTTGAGAGCATCCGCGTTGCCGATCAATTCTTGGCTGTCGTTTTGATGGGCGCGTTGGCGCCCGATGTGAAGCCAGATGACGAAGTAAGGGTCATTCGTCTTGAGAGAGATTGCCTTTGCGAGATCGTCGTTCGCAGCATGAATTTGGTCAGAATACAGCTCGGCGCGACCGCGGTCGAAGTAAACCGACGGATCGTCGGGCGCGAGTTGCGAAAGCTCGTTTAGATAGCTGATGGCTTCTGCGGGCTGGCCCAACTGCATGAGGATACTCGCCGCCCTGGTCAGGCTGAAAATCAGATTGCGCGGCGAATCATCATCGTTCTCCCGGGCGGCGGCTCGTGCGATGGCGACGCTCTTGACATAAGTACTCAGCGCATCGGCACGCTCGCCCTGAGCTACCAGCGCGTCGCCTATCTTGATGTAACCGAGCGAAAGGTCGTTCTGCCGCTGGACACTTTCCACGTCCGCGCCGGCCAATCGCCCGCGAATGTCCAAGCTGCTCTGGTATGACGCCATTGCATCATCGCGCCGTCCCTGAGACAGATCGAGATCGCCAATTTTATCGTAGATAATGAAAAGATCGTACTGCCATCGCGCATTGCCGGGATCAGCGGCGGCCAGTTTTTGCCGCCGCTCCAGGCTGTTCCGAAATGCCGCCAGCGCCCCGTCGAATTTACCTTGCTCCACAAGGAGATCGCCAATTCGCTCCTGCGCCACATAGCCGTCGCGTTGCCACTCGACGTTGCCCTCGCCGCCGCTGGGAAGCCGTTCCGCGACGGCGAAACTCAGTTGGTAGAAGGTCAGGGCGTCGGCGTGCTTTTGCTCTGCCTCGAGGACGTCGCCAAGCTTCATATAGCTGATCGACAGATCGCGTTGCCATTGCGCATTGGATTTGTCGCTGTCGGCAAGCTGTTTGCGGATGACAAGGCCTTTCCGATACATGGCGATTGCGTCGTCGAATTCGGCATCGGCATTTGGGTAATCGTCGGACTTGGCGGCGATTGCCGCGAGGGTGCGCTTTTGCTCTTCCACGCCGATCGGATGCGTCAAGATGTCGTGACTATTTTGGCTATTCAAGAGTGAGGCAATCGCGTCGTCGCGCCGGCCATTCGCGGCCATCACATCGCCAATCCGCTCATAGCTGATGGCCAGGTCGCGCTGCCAACCGGCATTACCCGTGGCTTCGGAGGCGAGATTTTGGCGCAGGTCGAGACTCTTGCGGTAGGCAACAAGTGCGTCATCGGTCTTCCGCTGCGCCGTCATTACGTCGCCAATCCGTTCATAACTTATAGAGAGGTCATGCCGCCAATCCTGCCCCGATTGGCCAGCGTCGAACGCCTTCTGTTCGAACGCGAGGCTCTGCTCGTAGGCCGCAAGCGCGTCGCCGAGCCGGTTATTCACCACCATGATATCGCCGACCTTGAGGTAACTGATGGCAAGATCGCGCTGAACCTCTGGATCGTCGGGGAAGTCGGCCGCAAGTTGCTTCCGGCCGTTGAGGCTCTCTTGATACGCATCCAGCGCCTCTTGATGCCGGCCCAACGCCAACTGAGCGTCGCCGATTCTTTCATAGCTGACCGAAAGGTCGTGTCGCCATTGTTTGTTGTTCGGGTGCTGCGACAACAAGCCTCGCAGAATGTTGTTGGCGCGCTCGGCGGCAGCGAGCGCGCCTTCGCTGTCGCCCTGCACGAGCAGCGTTTGCGCGTTCTCGGCGAGTGCATCGGCCGCACTGAACTGCACGTCCGGTGTCCCCTGTCCGGACGCAGCAAGCTCGCCCTGCAGCGCCATGGCTCTTTGCAAGATATCTTTAACAACCTCGCTCGGGACGCCCACTACATTGCGGAATCGCTGGGCCAGATCGAAAATGAGTGAGTTGGCGGTCTTCGTGGCGGCCGCCAGCGTCTGCTGCGCGAGTTGGCGCTCGGTATCGGCCTGCCGTTGCGCTCGAACGGCCTCCTCGGCGGCCACGATTGCCACCACGGCAACAAGCCCGAATACGAGGGCCGCTGCCGCCGTCAGCTGGTGGCGTAGACGGCCGCGCCGGTGCGAAGCGCGGATGAAGTTTTCCAGACCCGAATCCAGCTCGCCGCTCCAACGGCCGAGCAGATCAACGGCGTTGGCAAGCAGCGGGTCGCGCAGGAGATAGGCTCGCTTCCGGGAAACCGATGCCAATCGCCACTCGACTTCCGCTTCCTCGACGGCCGCTCGCGTGCGCAGATCGTCGCGATCCTGCGCAATTTGCCGTTTGGCGCGTTCCCAGTGCGTGATCAGCGCCTCATGCGCGACCCGAACCCTGGCGCCTTCGCCGTCGCCTTCAGCGATCAGCAATCGCATCTGCGGGCCAAGCAGGGCGTCGACGATCTGCCGTTCCGCCGAGCCCTCGGCAAAGCGCGCCATCGGCGCCTCTCGCGCAGTCGGGTCCGCACCCGAACGGCTTACCGTCACCAGAGCGCGCAACACCATTGGCGTCGCGGCCTGCACGTGCGCCGGCAGCGCCGTGATTGCCGCTTCGGCGCGCATTGCAATAGCGCCTCTCAACCCACCGAGCGCCTGCACCGATGCATAAGTCAGCATCGGGCTTCGGTCCGCTTCGACGTCTTTGGAATAAAGTGCATCCAGCAGGAACGAAAGCAACGGCAGGGCGCCCGGCTCCCGTGCCGCTTCTTCGGCCAACGCCGCATCGAGCCTGATTTCTGTACGCGGATCGGTTTCGAAGCCCAGTCCGGCTGTCTCAGCCGGTCGTCGAATCATTTCGGTGATCTCGGCTGGTCCGGCATTGAGAAGGTCGAAGCGTCCTCGGCCTTCGGCAAGCGCGATGAGATGCGGCAGTTCGGCAGCGCGGTGCCAATAATCGCTGCGCATCGTCGCTATGACGAAAACGCAACCGGAGTCGACCAAACCTTGCAAGCAGGCGACGAATGCCTTGCGCCGTTCTGGCGTAACCTCGCCGAGCGTGAACAATTCCTCGAGTTGATCCACCACCAAGACAAGTTTCACGCATTCGTGGCGCGCCAGCTGCTGTTGGTCGTGAGCGGCTTGTTCACGCGCCGCGATCGCCGACTTGATGGGGAACGCCGGATCGGCAGCCGACGCTTCCAGGTGCCGGCCGAGCGCAGCGGCGTCCTGGCCTTTGAGCATTTCCGGCAACGCTTCCTCGGCCGTCAGTGCCGCCGCAAGGGACGCGAACGGCCCAGCCGGCTCTTGCCCCGGACGCATGACTGCCCGGCGCCATTCGCCGACGCCGCGCACCACGCCGCGCACGCCGAGCGCGGGCACCACCCCGGCCTGTGCCAGGGATGACTTGCCGGCACCGCTGGCCCCGAGAATCAGCAAAAAAGGCCGGCCGCTCTCGGCATTCTCGACAAGGTGCTCAACCGCGGTCTTGGTAGCGTCGCTGCGTCCGAAAAAAATCTGCGCATGCTCGAATCGATATGTTTCCAACCCGCGGAAGGGGCTGCCCTTGAGCCAGTTTGCCGCAAACGGCTTCCCCGTATCTGCGTAAGACGCCGCGATCCGGCGTTCGATAAGACGGCGCAAATCCGAATCGAGCCGCTGCTCGAAGCCGCCAAGATCTTCGAATTGCGAATACGCGGCGCGGAACTCGCCCTGATTGACGAAATACCGATCCCAGAACGCGTTGAGCATTTTGAACTGCCGACCGAGCTCGACCGCCTCGGCCTCGGTGCCGAATTCCGCCCGCGATTTTGCCGTCTTCCGATAGGCAAGTAGGTCTGGCAGGCCTTTTGCCTTCTGCGCCTGCAGCGCGTCCTCGAACTCCCATTCCGTGCCGGTGACCGGAACGCGCCCGTCAATGCCCCGGTATTGTTTATGCTCGGTCCGCTCCGGCAATGGCGTTCCAAGACGTGACCACAGGATCAACACCACGATGTCGGTTTCGGACGGTGGGACAATCGCGTCCTGGAAATGGCCTGATGCAAGCATCGGCTCGAATTCCCAGAGGATCGGGGTAATTTGGAAGTATCGTGCGTATTCCTTCGCCAGCTTCTCGATCACGAGAACGCCGCGCCGACGCTCCGGATTGACGTCGCTGGGCGAGGAAAAGAAGATCCTAAGGGGCTTCGGCATGGCGTTTCGGCGCATGCTTTCTGATGCTGACCAGGGCGGCAAACTCGAAGCTGGCCAATGAAGAGCGCCTTCCTGCTGGACGTGGTTGGCGCCACCCATTATATACGGTTAGTAGATGGACTGAAGTCTGCGTGAGGCTGGCATTTGAGCGGGGGAATATGTCTCCCCATTTGGCTTTATGGCTCGCGATAAGTGGCGCATGCTTGGGCGTGGCGGTCGGATTCCCCCGTCCCGCCGCGGCAATCGACGTTAACGCGCCCCGCGTCAATATTCCTCGGCCGGCCGTCACGGTGCCGACGCCACACCCGTCTACACCACCGACGCTACAAAAGCCCGTATCCCCGGGTAGGGTCGAAATTAGGACAGCTCCGTCGGGCACCGTTGGTGTGGATCCGCCAAGCACGCAGATTGGAAAGACGTCCTCAGATCCCAGCACAGGCATGAGTGGCCCGAACTCGGCGAACCCAAACTCGGCGAACAATCAAACAGCGGGCCAAACAGTTTCGGCCAAGCCTTCCGCCACGGGTCGTTCTCCTGGCGAGGTGTGGACCAACGGCTGCGGTTCGCGCAGTAAGGTGGCGAACTGCCGTCAAGCACCGTAGCGTGGATAGGCCGGCGTCGCTGGGCGAGGAAAAGAAAATCCCAAGGGGCTTTCTGCATGGCGTTTTCGGCGATACCTGAGAGCGACATTTGCGGGACTATGCCTCGCCATTTTGCGTTATGGCTCGCGATAAGTGGCGCATGCTTGGGCGTGGCGGTCGGATTCCCCCGTCCTGCCGCGGCAATCGACGTTAACGCGCCCCGCGTCAATGTTCCTCGGCCGCTCGTCACCGTACCGACGCCACATCCGTCTACACCACCGACGCTGCAAAAGCCCGCATCCCAGGGTAGAGCCGAAATTCAGGCAGCCACGCCGGGCCACGCTGGTGTGGATCCGCCAAACACGCAGATTGGAAAGACGTCCTCAGATCCCACCACAGGCACGAGTGGCCCGAACTGGCCGAACAATCAAACAGCGGGCCAAACAGTTTCGGCTAAGCCTTCGGCCACCGGTCGTTCTCCCGGCGAGGTGTGGACCAACGGCTGCGGTTCGCGCAGTAAGGTGGCGAATTGCCGTCAAGCGCCATAGCGTCGGCGTTTGCACCACTGCGGCGTTCACCGCCCTATCACGTCTGACTTCGGCCAGCGCGAGCAGCTTTGCTCGAAAGCGGGAATACGACCCTACTGGGACGCTATTTGATCAGTGCGGCTAGTGCGAGACATCCTGTGGCGCACGGCGCGCGAGCCATTCGTCGTAGGTCATGAATTCCAGGCCGAGCCGGCCGTAATCGACGGAGAGATATCCGTCATCACCGCGCAATACTGCTTCCGGTGCAACCTGAGCCACGTCCTGTGCCATGACGCCGACATAAACGGTCTCGTCCCAAACGTAACGATAACGATAGAGCGCAAGCCCATTCGGCAATTCTCCAAGCCGCACGATGTCACGCTTGAGCCTGATGTCGGAGGGAATCCTGATGGTACTGGCGGCTCTGCTTGCCGCGTTCGCAGCCGCCCTGCTGGCGGCGTTGGACGCTGCGTTCGATGCTGCTCGGCCGGCCGCGTTTGAGGCAGCCCTGCTGGCGGCGTTGGACGCTGCGTTCGATGCTGCTCGACCGGCCGCGTTTGAGGCAGCCCTGCTGGCGGTGTTGGACGCCGCGTTCGATGCTGCTCGGCCGGCCGTGGTTGAGGCAACCCTGCCGGCGGTGTTGGACGCTGCGCTCGATACTGCTCGGCCGGCCGTGGTTAAGGCAGCCCCGGCAGCGGTGTTGGACGCTGTGCTCGATGCTGCTCCGCCGGCCGTGGTTGAGGCAGCCCCGGCAGCGGTGTTGGACGCCGGGCTCGATGCTGCCCGGCCGGTCGTGTTTGATGTGGTCCCGGAGGATGCGCCGTTGGCCCCATTTGAGGCGGCATGTCCAGCCACATTTGTATTTTGTGTATTTTGCTTCGTCCTCAAGTTGGCGCTCGCTGTCCCGCTATCGCAACACCCCGGTCCGACGTTGTTGTTGCCGGAAGAGCCGTTATTGTTCGTGCCTGACCCTGATATCGTCGAATTGTTGGCGCTGGACTTTGGGATTTGGTTCAGAATTCCATTCACGGTGTTGGCGCCTTTGCCGCACGTAGCACTGTTGTTGACGCAAGCTTGGCCGGCAGCAATAGCCGTCCGCGCGCTAGCAAGAAGCTTGGTGTAGTCCGTATTGCTTGTCGGCGTGCCGACGGCCGAAAGAGACGGGTTAACGGCAGGCGTTTGCAGACTTAAATCGTTCAAGCGATTGGATAAATCGCTCAGTTGACCCGCAAGGGTTGGGTCGGAGCCCTGCATCTTGTCAGCCAAACCCTGCGATTGGCCGGCCAGACTTTGTAGCTGCGAATTTGCCGCGTCCGTGCTGATTGCACCGGCCGTGTCCGTGCCGGTTGCACCGGCCGTGTCCGTGCCGGTTGCACCGGCCGTGTCGTTGTTGGTCGCAGCCGGTGAGGAAGCTTGGTCGCCTTGATCAGCGTCCTGCTGATTAAACGTTCCTTCTTTATCAAGTTGTTTATATTTATCATGTACTTGTTGGAAGATAGTATTGTCGTCCTCCGGATTGCCTGTGGGGCCCGTCGTCGAGTCGGTGCTTGTCGACGCGCCGGTGCTTGTCGACGCCTGTTTGATCAAATCGGGTACCAATGTATCGTCGGTGGTGCTGGTGCCTGTCGTCGCGCCGGTGCTTGTCGTCGTCGTGTCAGCGCTTGTCGTGGTGCCGCTGCCTGACGTCGTGCCGGTGCTCGTCGTTGTGCCGCTGCTCGTTGTACCGGCGCTCGTCGTTGTGTCGCTGCTTGATGTCGTGCCGGCGCTCGTCGTTGTGCCGCTGCTCGTTGTACCGGCGCTCGTCGTTGTGCCGCTGCTCGTTGTACCGGCGCTCGTCGTTGTGCCGCTGCTTGTCGTCGCGCCGGTCACGTTGCCGCCGCCGCCCGTTCCGCCGCCACCGCCGTCGCCCGTTCCGCCTCCAGTTCCGCCACCACCGCCGTTGCTGTCAGTAGCGGTGCTGTTTGGGTTTGTTATACCCGACGGGCTCGGTCCCGGATTATCCGTCGGCGATGGGCCGAATGTGGGCTTCGCGCGCTCCCCCGAGCCGTCTCCCTGCCCAGGGCCGGGAGTGCCGCTGCCTTGCCCCTGACTCGATGTCGGAGCCGTTCCCGCAGCATTCAGGTATTTGCTTAGATTTTCTCTGGCTCTTTGCAAATTTTTTAAGGCATTTTGCTTGTCTTCGTACGACGCTTTTGGACTATTTATTACTACGTTATACATCTGTTCCGCGTTTTGAACGCCGTTTTGGAGTGATTGGAGTTGAGTGTCAGCCGTTGCAACGGAACCCGCCAAACAACAAAAGGTAAGGTTTGCAATAGCAACCGCGGTCGCAAGTCTGCGCATGATGTGTCCCTTTAGGCTAGAAATGAAAGGAAGCGCCCACCACTAAAATTGACTTCATACATGATCATGCTGCAATAAACAAGCAACGACCCGAGGCCATAGTTATGGATCTTGCGCCCTTTTTGATGAAAACCAGGTGGTCGCTGGGCAAAACCAATATCAGCCGTCACGTCGTTCGCCGGCGGGAACCGTCATGAAGCTAAAAAGACTTCGATCCCTAACACTCAGCATTGCTATCGTTCCGCTCGCCGCCGCCGCGCCATTCCCAGCCTAATTGCCGGAAGCTGGCTCGTACGGGGCCATATCAAGACGCGATGGCAGGCGAGAAATTGGCAAATTATAAAGCTGTCGTGGTTCGATCTCCGTCTCAAATTGGAATGCCGTCGGCAGGGATTAATTCTGCCAACGCGCAGAGCACGTTTGACATGGCCCGCTAGAGCGGCGCCAACGAATTCACGCGCACTGGAACGCGCCATAGAACGGAAGCGCGTGCGCACAAAAAGGCGCGCCTGCCGATCCGGCAAGCGCGCCTCTAGTTGTTGCAGATCCGTTGATCTTATGTCGTAGACGCGAGTCCCGTGTGTAAGATCGAACCCCTATCCTCCTCAGGCCAACCTAGTTCCACGTCCAGCGCAGGCCGCCGGTGGTGCCGATATCGGACGTATGGTCGATTCCCGAACCGTGGATGTCGATGAAGGTGGAGAAGTTGTTGGTCCACAGGAAGGTCAGCTTGGCAGACCCGCGGCCGCCGACTTGCCCCTTCTGGCTGACCGCGGCCCCACCGCCGGGCAACATGCCGCCAGCCGGCACAGCCAGCTTCTCGTCGGCGATGGTATAGAGCTGCCCGGAGAAGTACGGCTGCACGCGCACGCCATTCCACATCACCTCGGTGCCGAAGTGCAAACCGCCGTGCACCTCCGTGGAAGTGGCCACCGGAAGGGCCGGCGCGAAGGTCTCAGTGTAGGTGACACCGGCAGTCGGCTCGACCCACCACGAATTGGCGAGGTCCCAGCGGTATTGGACGTTGTCGGTATAGCTGGTGGCCTGCGTGGTCATTCCCATCGTACGCGTCCACTGACCGTTGACGGTGAAGTCGGTGGAGAAGCCGCCGTTCAGGTACGAAATGGTCCCGGCGACGCCAGGCGTCGTCGAGGTCGCGCCGCCGACGATCTTGGCCCACGAGTCGCTGCCCGTGACGATCAGAGTGAGGGCGTCGGAGCGATCGAAAATTCCGATCTTGGTGACATCCGGGCCCGCCGTCGCGGTGAACGAGTTGGTGTTCGTCGTGACGCCAGCTTCGCTAGAATGGCTGTGATCGTACGAGCCTGTGGTAGTGAAGCCGAAGAGGTAGATCGGCGCGGGCGGCGGCGGCGGTGCCTTCAAGGGCATCCCGGCATAGCCCAGCGCGAGATTCGCGAAGGCGTCGTCGTAAATCGCCACGCTCGCAGCATCTTCTCCGCTGAAGCGAAGCGGCGGCCCGATCGGCTTAATCTGGCTTCGGATGCGGTCCCGAACGCTCTCAATGATGTCCTGGATCACCGAGTTCACGACCTCGCGCGCCGTGTTGTTGCCCCCCGACTGCGCGTGGGCCTGCGTGGCGGCAAAGCCCGACAGACAAAACGTACCCAGCACCAGCGCGGCGGCGCTTGAAAATGCCCGTAGGCTCCGGTTTCTAAGCATTATCTCCCCCTGTTGCCCCAGAATAATACCGTCCCAAAACCTAGAAAGGCGTCGCAATCACGACTAGTGCAAAAAAAGCACACCGCCGAAAATTCAGCCGAATTCGTCAAAGTCTCCACCAAAATTCAACCACTTGGCGCGCGCTACCACTCGGCGCTGTGGGCTGGTGGACCAGCGCAGCCCCAGGCGTCGTATCCTGCCTTGGGACGGGCCGTGGGACATCGGGCGTTGGCGCCACGCTGTTGCGTCTCGCGCCTGACCTGTTCTCGTACGCTTTGGAGTGTCGAGTCGATGGCCGCCTGGGTCGCCGCTCTCGCGGCCTCGGATGGGCCGGCATGGACCTCGGTCGGGCTCAATCCGACCGGAGCGGACAGCGCAAGAACGAGCACGGTTATCGCAACCCTCGAACGCGCCCGCCGCTCGGCTGCGAACCGAGCTAAAGTTGGAATGTCAGTCCTATTTCCCATTGCGAGCCGCCATACCGCCTGCCGCCGCTAATGCGCCCATTTGTCAAAAGTACAACTGGACTGCGGCGATCCAACGGTGCGGTCCAGCAGTATCCTGCCTAATATAGTGTCTGGCGCCGCCGACTGCAGGCGTTGCGGCCCGACGATCTCAGCGGCTCGGTATCCGGACTTGGACCTGCGGCACGTGGACCTGCACCTGCGGTACCCGGACCGGACCTGCGCTTTAGTGCGTATCAGCCGCGCGATCTCGCCCGCGGCCGGTCCATTGGTCCCAGGTGGTTAGTTTCAATCCCAGGCGGCGGTAGTCGACGCGCAGATAGCCATCGTCGCCGCGGACCACCGCGTCCGGCGCGATCGTCAAGACCTCCTGCGCCATCACCCCAACGTAGACCGTGTCGCTCCACAGATAACGATATCGGTAAAGGTGAAGACCGTCGGGCAACCGCCCGACCTCCGCAATGTCCCGCTTCAGTCGGATGTCGGAGACGGTCGGAATCCTCACGTGGCTCGCCGCATTGGCCGCGGCATTCGACGCTGCCCGGCTCGCGGCGTTCGAGGCCGCCGAGGACGCCGCCCGGCTCGCCGCGTTCGATGCGGCCCGGCTCGCGGCGTTCGATGCCGCCGAGGATGCGGCCCGGCCCGCTGCGTTCGATGCGGCCCGGCTCGCGACACCCGATGCGGCCGAGGACGCACCCCTGGTGGCAGCGGAGGCGGCGGCCGAACCTGTTCGTGTCGCCGCCGAACCGATCGTCGCGGAACCCGAGGTGGTAGCGACCGACTTGGCTGGCGCTACCGATTTGGCCGGCGCAACCGCCTCGATCTTAGCGGATGTGGCTGCCGGTGCGGTTGTCTTGCTCGGCGAGGCGGTGCTCGTTGGAGCGACTGCGTGGCTGGTATTTCCGGTGATGGTCGAGCCGGATCCGTTCGATCCAGGGCTGAGATTAACGGTCTTGAGCGCTGTGCCTTTCACCGATTGCGTTGCGACTGCGGGACTGGACGCACTCGTCGACCCGGTGATGGTGCTGACGGCCACGCCATTACCTGGATTGGGCGCCGCAGTGCAGCCGCCCAGCACCGCGCATTCATTGTTGACCGCCACGCACACATTATCGCAGCCCCCGCCGCCCCCGCTACTTGCCAGCAGCATGCTCGACCGATTAGAGAGCCACGATGTCGCCTGGAGTCCCGTTGGTCCTCGATCAATCAGGTCGCTCTGAAGGTTTGAGATTCGCGACTGGAGTTGGTCGCCTCCGTTGTCAGGCGGGTCAATGGATGACCGGCGTTGGCCCGGGTCCGGACACACGTCAAGACCGGTGCAAGCGTTGTCGCGGTCGATTTTATCTTCGTTTTGTTTCTGTTGTTTCTGTTGTTCTGCTCGTATCTGTTCCTGACGCATCCTCCAACCCAAATTGGAATTCCCACCATGTGGGTTTGCAGCTGCGTCAATAAGTGGGTCGAGGTCTTCTGAGATTTTTTTCCCCAAGCTATAATATGCATGACCTACCTCAGTGAGGTGGTAAGTGATTAGTGCCAGAGGAGCACCTATCAAGAGAGCCGTTGGTATACCCAAGATTGGTCCTCCAATGAGAAAAGCCGGGACGGTCGGAACGGCAAACGCGACGGCGGCACACTTTGCAGCTAACACGGATCCGTTGCCAATTTCGAGCTCGGTCTCCAGCAGCGTTTCGCCTACCGCCTTTGGAACCCCCTCGATGAAGTAGGTCACTGGATTTGTGGACTCCGGGTTTGGGGGAGGAGACGCAATACCTGCTCCGTGGAAGGTAGTGCCGCCGGAGATTTCGGGTGGTTCCGTGGGCGCCGCTCTCTCCTGTGCGACGGATTGCGCAGTCAGAAGCCCGCAAAGTGCGACGACACACAGGACCGCTCCAATGTTGCGATATCGCTGCATGGCGTCTCTCCTCGCTACATGCTCGGCCGCTTCATGCCGCAGAATGCGGCTGGCGAACCTGAAGCTAAAATTTCCAACGATCCGGGTGCCGTCAACCTTCGTGAAATTCCGAGGCAGGTTGGTCATGGCATAAGCTTCTAAGCCGGACGGCGCAGGCCAACCACCGTGGACCGCAGCGCTCTATTAGATATGCCGATCTGCGAGCGATGTCGCCGCGGCCAAGACAGCGTTCTCCTGACCGATCTTATACTTGTATTGCTATCTCTTAGCAGTCTTCCCTGCAATGGTTTAAGGCAGGCTGCGCAGTTCGCCAATAAATTCAATTGCGTAGAGGCAAGCGAGGGACGCGCAGCTCACTTGATATACCCGCGCTGGCGCAGAATCCTGTCGAAGGCGTCGATCGTATCCCTTTGAACCGCCGCGAGCCGCGGCTTCATTCCCTCAAGCAGCTCGGCTGTGATCTGCGGCATGGTGTGGAGCGCCTTCTGTCCGGTCGGCGAATTGTAGAACGCGATCAGATTGCGCAATTCCTGCGCGCTGAAGTGGCGCGCGTAAATCGCCGGCGCGTCCTTCATCAGTTCCGTCACGTTGGCGCGCTGGATGCGCTCGAATTCGCCGCGCAGCTCGGAAAGCGTCGCATCGTCGAGTTTTGCGGATGCGCGTAACCGGGCCTCAAGCGGCGACCACGCCTGCGCGGTCATCTGGCTCGCCAACTGGCCCATCATGTCCTTGGACGTGATCGCAAAAAGCTCTTCTGCGGCTCGCAGCGCCTCCGGCGAGGCTGTGCTCTGCGCCCCTACTCGCCCCGGGCTGAGAGAGCAAAGAACGATCAACAGCGCCAAGGCCGAAAAGCCGCCGCGAAGCCGCATCGTGATGCCTCCCGATCAGGCACAGTCTACAACGCTGTGCGTCAAATGGGGAGTACGAATTATGCGCGACTCATCATCTTCGCGCTCTGCTGCGCTGCGCGCGACGGAATGAACGGCTTCGCCCCAGTGCCGAAGGTGGCCGGCCAGTAATTCCTCAACGCTCTCACTGGTGCTAGGATGAGTTCGACCCGTCCGTGACGGCGTTTCAGGATTCTACCTGTGCGGCCCGGGAGGTTTTCGATGCAGAAAATAAGTCGGCAACGGATAGGCGCATGGTGCGCCGCCGGCGTGTTGGCGCTGGCGAGCAATCCCGGTCTCGCGCAAAATCAAGAGCGCGGCGATCGCGAGCTTTGCTCAACGACGAGCAAGGATTGGGACGCCAGCATCCAGGCCTGCACGCGTGTGCTGGAACGCGAAATTCGCGACTCGGCGCGGCGGCGGGCAATCGCGCTGACAAATCGCGGCTGGGCTTGGCAAAACAAAGGCGATCTCGATCACGCCATTGCCGATTTTACCGAGGCCATCGGCGTCGATGGAACCTTTGCGCCGGCCTATGCCGATCGCGGCAATACCTACAGCGCTAAGGGCCAATGCGACGCGGCGATTGCCGATTACGACAAGACGATCGAGCTAGTGCCCGACAGCGCTGCGGTCTATCTATGGCGCGGCGCTTGCCGCATGCAGAAGGGCGAGCACGACCCGGCGATGGCGAATTTCGACGCGGCGATCCGGCTCGATCCAAATAATGCCAAAGGCGTCGGCGCCCAGGCTTGGAGCCTGAAGGGCAACGGCGATTCCCTCAAAGGCGACACCGATCGCGCCATTGCCGATTTCGACGCGGCAATCAAGCTCGATCCGCAGCGCGCCTCGTTCTTCCTCGACCGCGGCTATGCCTGGAGCAGGAAGGCCGACTACGACCGCGCGCTTGCCGATTACGACCAGGCGATCAAGCTCGATCCCGGCAATGCCGGCAAAGTGGCCGTCACGGCGTGGAGCGTCAAAGGGCTCCTTCATTCCGCCAAGGGCGATCTCGACGGCGCGCTGGCCGATTACGACCAGGCGATCAAACTCGCCCCGCAGAGCGCGGTACTCCACCTGCAACGGGGCGGCGTCCGCAGCGGCAAAGGCGATTACGACGGCGCCATCGCCGACTACAATGAGGCGATCAAGCTCGATGCGGCCTCGGCCGCGGCCTATTATAATCGCGGCAACACCTATCGTGTGAAGGGCGACTACGACCGCGCGCTTGCCGATTACGACCAGACGATCAAGCTCGATCCGGAAAATAAAAATAGCCTCGCGGGACAGGCCTGGGTGCTCAAGGGCAACCTCCATTCCCTAAAAGGCGATCTCGAGCGCGCCATTGCCGATTATGGCGAGGCCATCCGCCTCGATCCCAAAAACGCCGCTCTGTTCGTCGACCGCGGCTACGCCTTAAACCGCAAAGGCGATTACGACGGCGCGCTCGCGGACTACGATAAGGCGATCGCGCTCGACGGCAAATCGGCCGCAGCCTACTTGAACCGCGGCAACGTTCTGCGCGCCAAGGGTGACTATTCGCGCGCCATCGCCGACTACGACCAGGCCATCGCTCTGCAAGCAGACGACCTCTCCGCCTACGGCGCACGCGGTCTGGTGCGCTTCTATCTCGGCGATTTCACAAAAGCGGCAGACGACCTCGCACACGCAGCCAAAGTCCAGTCGGATCCCTACGGGGCGTTGTTGCTCTACCTTGCGCGTGCGCGCGTCGACCAGCCCGACGGCGCAAGCGAGCTGGCCAAAAATGCCGAAAAGTTCAATCCGGCGGAATGGCCTTATCCGATCGTCGAGCTCTACCTCGGGCGGAAGTCGCTGGAGGTCACGGAGGCGGCGGCCAGCAAGCGGGAGGAGCGCTGCGAGGTCCAGTTCTACGTCGGCGAATTTCACCTCACGCGCGGCGAGCGCGCCCCGGCGCAAAAGGCGCTGCAAACTGCGGTCGACACCTGCCCGAAGGATTTCGTCGAATATCGCGGTGCCGTTGAAGAGCTGAAGCGACTGAAATAAGAGAGAACATACTTGTCGATATTTTGGTCGGGCAGCACGCAGACCGCATATTCATCCATCGCGTGCGCGACGGCGTTGCGTGTCGCAAGGTCGACGTCGCGGCTGAGATCGGCGCCGCTCACTTCGGCGACAAAAAGCGGATGCAATTGCCTGATCGCAAGGTCCATGACGCGTTTTCCTGCGCAAGCCAAATTTCGTTGTCGCCATTCTAAATTGATGGCGCGGCAAAATCGACGGGCTATACAATAAAGTCGGCGCATTGACGCCTCCGGTGGCGGCGGCTAACTCGTCCCGGCGAGAGGCTGCCGATGAACGTCAAGGAAAGGGTTGCGCTCGGCTCGATCGCCGCCTCGGCGGGGCTGGCGGCGGCCAAGACCGTCATCGGCCTGCTCACCGGCTCGCTGGCGATTCTGTCCGAGGCCGGCCATTCGCTCATCGATCTCTCCGCGACGGTGCTGACCTATTTCGCCGTGCGGCTGTCCGGCAAGCCGGCCGACAAGGAGCACCAATACGGCCACGGCAAGGTCGAGAGCGTCACCGCGCTCGCCGAAACGGCGCTGTTGTTCCTGCTCTCGGCCATCGTCATCTGGGAGGCGGCGCAGCGGCTGATCGGCGCGCAGGCGCACGCGGTCGAAGCGACCGTCGCCGCCTTTACCATCATCGCCTGCTCGATCGTGGTCGACTTTTTTCGCGCTCGCACATTGCGCCGTGTCGCTGAGCAAACTTCCAGCGAGGCGCTCGAAGCCGATGCGCTGCATTTCGGCTCCGACATGTGGTCGTCGGTCGCGGTGCTGGTCGGGCTTTGCGGCGTGGCGCTCGGTTATCCGTGGGCCGATGCCACCGCGGCGCTCGTCGTCGCGGTCTTCATCTGTATTGCCGGCTGGCGGCTCGGCCGCCGCACCATCGATACCTTGACCGACACGGCGCCCGAAGGCGTCAGCGAGCGCGCTGCGTCAATCGCGCGGCAAGTGCCCGGCGTCGTCAGCGTCGAGCGGGTGCGGGCGCGGCCGGCCGGCGCGGTGCTGTTCGTCGATCTCGGTGTCGGGGTGAGCCGCACCCTGCCGCTCGACCGCGTCTCCGCCATCAAGGAGCGGCTGACCCGCGCCGTGCGCGCCGAACTGCCCAATGCCGAGGTCACCATCACCACGGAACCCCGCGCGCTCGACGACGAGACGGTGCGCGAACGGGTGATGATGATCGCGCGCAATCGCGGGCTTGCCATTCATCACGTCGCCGTGCAGGCGATCGCGGGCCGGCTGGCGATATCGGTGGATCTCGAAGTCGAGGGCACCATGGCGCTCAATGCCGCGCACGAGGTGGCGAGCGGCCTCGAACAAGCGATGCGCGAGGAACTTGGGCCGGACGTCGAAGTCGAGACCCATATCGAGCCCCTGCCCGCCGACGTTCTGCCCGGCCGCGACGCTGCAGCCGCGCGCATCGCCGAAGTGCGGCAAGCGCTGTCGGGGCTCGCCGCCGAGATCGCCGCGCTCGGCGAAGTGCACGATGTGCGCGTGCGCGAGACCCAGGACGGCGAGATCGTGAATTTCCACTGCAAGGTCGATCCGGCGCTTTCAGTCGGCACCGTGCATGACGCGGTCGATGCCTTGGAACGCAGGCTGCGGCGACGCTTTCCCGCCATTCAACGCGTCATCGGCCACGCCGAGCCGCGGCAATAGGCGGCCTGCTTTCAATTCCGCCGCAAAACTTCTACATCAAGGCGATCATGCGCACTGAAGAACACCGCCCCATCCGCCTGCAGGATTACCGCCCGCCCGACTGGCTGATCGAAACCGTCCATCTCGACGTCGCGCTGCATCCGACCGCGACCACGGTCCGCGCCAAGCTCAAGCTCAAGCCCAACAGCGCCGGCACGCCGGCACCGCTCGTGCTCGACGGCGAAGAGCTCAAGCTCACATCGCTCGCGCTCGACGGCAGGCCGCTGCCGGCGGAGAACTACCTCGCCACCCCCGACAAGCTCACCATCGCCCAGCCGCCGAACCGGCCGTTCGAGCTCGAGATCGAAACCATCGTCGACCCAACCAACAATACCCAGCTCATGGGGCTGTACCGCGCCGGCGCGACCTATTGCACCCAGTGCGAGGCCGAAGGTTTCCGCCGCATCACCTATTTCCTCGACCGGCCGGACGTGATGGCGGTCTACACCACCCGCATCGAGGCCGACAAAACCGAAGCGCCGGTGCTGCTCGCCAACGGCAACCTGACCGCGCACGGCGACGTGCCGGGCACCGCGCGGCATTTCGCGGTCTGGCACGATCCGTTTCCGAAACCGTCCTATCTGTTTGCGCTGGTCGGCGGCCAGCTGGCGCAAGTGTCCGACAGTTTTACGACCATGTCCGGCCGCAAAGTAGCGCTGCACATCTATGTCGAGCCGGGCAAGGAGAACCGCTGCGGCTTCGCCATGGCCAGTCTCAAGCGCGCCATGCGCTGGGACGAGGAGGTTTTCGGCCGCGAATACGATCTCGATATTTTCATGATCGTCGCGGTCTCGGCGTTCAACATGGGCGCGATGGAGAACAAGGGCCTCAATGTCTTCAACGACAAATACGTGCTGGCCTCGCCTGAGAGCGCCACCGACGGCGACTATGCCAGCATCGAGGCGGTGATTGCCCACGAATATTTCCACAACTGGACCGGCGACCGCATCACCTGCCGCGACTGGTTTCAGCTCTGCCTGAAGGAAGGGCTGACGGTGTTTCGCGACCAGGAATTTTCCGCCGACCAGCGCTCGCGCGCGGTCGAGCGCATCAGCGACGTGCGCGGCTTGCGGGCGCATCAATTCGTCGAGGATGCGGGCCCCCTCGCCCATCCGGTGCGGCCGGAAATCTATCACGAGATCAATAACTTCTACACCAGCACCGTGTACGAGAAAGGCGCCGAAGTGGTGCGCATGATCAAGGCGCTGCTCGGGCCGGCACTATTCCGCAAGGGCATGGACCTTTACTTCACCCGCCATGACGGCCATGCCGCCACCGTCGAGCAATTCGTGCAGTGCTTCGCCGACGCGAGCGGCCGGGATTTTTTTCCGCAATTCATGCGCTGGTATTCGCAGGCCGGCACGCCGGAGATCAAAATCGCGCCGCATTACGACGCCCGCGGCAAAACCTACCGGCTCGACGTCACGCAAACCATTCCGCCAACGCCGAACCAGGCGAACAAACAACCGATGGTGATCCCGCTCGCCATAGGCCTCGTCGGCAAGGCCGGCGCCGATCTGCCGCTCACCCTTGACGGCCGCCCGCTGTCCCACGGCGTGATCGAGCTGAAGGAGCCGAGCCAGACTTTCGTCTTCACCGGTGTCGCGGAACGGCCGACGCCATCGATCAACCGCGGCTTTTCGGCGCCGATCAAATTATCGCTGCCGATCGAGGCCGAAGATCTGCGTTTCCTCGCTGCCCACGATTCCGATCCATTCAACCGCTGGCAGGCGGTGCAGACGTTGGCGATGTCGCTTCTGACATCGAATGTCGCCGCGCTGCGCGGCGGCGCGACCGCGCGCGTTGACGACGGCCTGATGGCCGCGCTCGGCGCCATCCTTGTAAACGACAAGCTCGAGCCGGCTTTCATCGCGCTCAATCTGGTGCCGCCGAGCGATGCCGATATTGCCCGCGAGATCGGCCGCGACGTCGATCCCGACGCGATCTTTGCCGCGCGGCGGCAACTCCGCGTCGCCATCGGCACGCGGCTCGCCGCCGCACTGTCGGGCGCTTACGCGCGGACGAATAGCGGCGGCCATTACAGCCCGGACGCCCAAAGCGCCGGGCGCCGCGCGCTCAAGAATGTCTGCCTCGATCTTTTGGCGGTGACGCAAGACGCCACCGCGATCGCGCGCGCGCTCGACCAATATTCGAGCGCCGACAATATGACCGACCGCATGGCGGCACTGGAGACGCTGGCGCAGCACGACCGGCCGGAGCGCGCCGCCGTGCTCGACGATTTCTACCGGCGCTATGCCGACGATCCGCTGATCATCGACAAATGGCTGGCGCTGCAGGCGATCATCCCGGAGCCGGCGACGCTCGACCGCGTGCGCGCGTTGACCGGCCACCCCGCCTTCTCCATGGCCAATCCGAACCGGGTGCGCGCGCTGATCGGCGCCTTCGCCCAAGCCAACCACACCCAGTTCAACCGCCTCGATGGCTTAGGCTACGATTTCGTCGCCGACATCGTGCTTAAGCTCGATCCGAAGAACCCGCAGGTGGCGGCGCGACTGATGGGCGCGTTCCGCTCTTGGCGCGCGCTCGAAGCGCGGCGGCGGCAGCGCGCCGAAGCAACGCTGCGGCGCGTTGCAGCGACGTCGAATCTGTCGAGCGACGTTCACGACATCGTTGCCCGCACTTTGGCCGACAGCCGATCTGAATAGTCTATTGCATGATCGATTTTAATTATTGAACTTGTTGACCTGCATCAATGTTTGACGTGGCGGAAGTTCGCATCTTCCCGATCGTCCTCGGCGTCGAGGGGCCACCAATCCCGAGATTTGCAATGGGCAGGTGATGTCAGGGATGGGACACCTGATCGCTCTGTTGCGGTAACAGGCATCGAGCCACGCAAACGCAATGATGCAGGATCTATGATGAGCATGCCGGCCGCGCTGCGACGCCGCCTGGAATATGCCGGGCCGTCGATCTTCTCGTACGGCTTTCGGCCGTTCTTCCTCGGCGGAGCGCTGTGGGCGGCGCTCGCCGTCCTGCTGTGGCTGCCGCAATATTTCGGCGAAATGTCGTTGCCGACCGCATTCGACCCGCTCGACTGGCACATCCATGAGATGATCTACGGCTATGTCGGCGCCGTCAGCGCCGGCTTTCTGCTTACCGCAATTCCCAATTGGACCGGACGGCTGCCGATCAACGGCTATCCGTTGGCCGGCCTTTTTGCGCTGTGGCTCATGGGCCGCGTCGCAATTCTCGGTTCCGCCATTTGGGGCGCGTGGCTCGCCGCGGCGATCGACGTCGCCTTCCTTGCGCTATTGGCGGCTGCGGCGCTGCGCGAGGTTGTCGCCGGCAACAACAAACGCAACCTCCGTATTGTCGTCCTGCTGGGGGTGTTGATCGCCGGCAACATCATTTTCCATCTGGAAGCCATCCGGCACGGCAGCGCCGCATACGGCACCCGTCTTGGCATTGCGGCAATCGTCGCGCTCATCTCATTGGTCGGCGGACGAATCGTGCCGAGCTTCACCCACAATTGGCTGGCGCGAAACAATCCCGGCCGGCTTCCGGCATCGTTCTCGCGGGTCGACGCGGTCGCGGTCGGCGGCAGTGCGCTCGCGCTCGTTTTGTGGATCGTATTGCCGCAATCGATCATCTCCGGCGCGATGTTGATCATCGCGGGGCTGCTGCAGGCAGTTCGCCTGCTGCGCTGGGCGGGCGATCGCACGCTCGCCGACCGTCTCGTCCTCGTACTCCATATCGCCTACGCCTTCGTGCCGATCGGCTTTTTGCTGTTGGGTGCGGCGATCCTGCGGCCGGCCGATTGGCCGCTCAGCGCCGGCCTTCACGCCTGGATGACCGGAGCCGCCGGCCTGATGACGCTCGCGGTCATGACGCGCGCCAGCCTTGCTCATACCGGATGCAAGCTTGTCGCATCGCCGTCGACGCAATTGATCTATTTAAGCGCGCTGGTCGCGGCACTGACGCGCATTTTTGCGGCTTTCGAGCCGTCGAGTGCGCTACTCCACATTGCCGCGTTCGCCTGGGTCCTGGCCTTCGGCGGCTTCGCGGCGGTTTACGGTCCGTTGCTCATGGGCCGTGCGCCGGTGTGGGCAGAGCGAGCGTAATCGGCGCCGGTCATCGATGCTGCGAAGAACCAGGAGACGCTGTGGCGATGCCGCAGCATCGTCGCGCAAGTGACTCTGCGCGCAAGATTTTTTTGCTCGATCGCCGCCGTGAAAAAGCGTGGGACAAAAGTTAAAAAAATATTGACTCTCGACTCTCGACAAATCGATTCGCGTCGATTCAAATGGGGTGATTCGGGGGGCGATGCGGCACATTCCTCCGAACGTGGGTCTAGGGGATCGTCCGAACGGAGGCAGGCATGGCGCGCGCCGAAACGGCGAGTGCGTCTTTACGATCGGATTCGATCAAGGGGCTGGCGCAATCGATCGCCAATCCCGCATACCGGCGCCTTCTTACCGCCGAGCCGTTGCTGCGGCGCGCCGTTCCGGTTCTCATCGTCGCCTTCATGTTGACGATCTGCATCGGCGCAGCGGTGCAAGTGCTCGACCAACGCCGCCAGGTCATTTTCGATTCCATTCGCACCAGCGAGGCGCTGGCCGATCATCTGGCCGCCGCGCTCGATCGCACGGCGCGCGACGGCCGGCCGGTGCTGCCGCGCACCTCCGAAGCGCTCACCCGCGCGCTGCCGGCCTGGGCGGCGGGCGCCGGCCGCAGCATCCTGATCGCCGACGTCGACGGCGCGATCATCGCCAGCGTGCCGAGCGCGCCGGCGCTGCTGGGACGCCATATTCTCGACGTGCTCGGGCCGACACAGCCGTTGCCGACCGCCAATACCACCGGCACGACGGAAAACACCTCGCCGGACGGCGACGCCGTGTTCGCCACCATGCGGGCGCTGCGCCATCCGATCGGCTTTCTTGCCGTCGTGCAGCCGCGCAGCGAGGCGCTCGCCGGCTGGCGCTCGACCACGGCGCTGACGGTGACGCTGTCCGCCACCACCGGCTTCGTCGTCCTCATCCTCGGCTTCGCCTTCCACTGGCAGGCGACGCGGGCGCGCGAAGCGGACTTGATCCACGACACTGTACGCTATCGGATTGACACCGCGCTCAACCGCGGCCGCTGCGGGCTGTGGGACTGGGACCTGGCGCGCGGCCGCGTGTTCTGGTCGCATTCGATGTTCGACATCCTCGGACTGCCGCCAAAGGACGAATTGCTCACCTTTGGCGAAGTCACGGCGCTGGTGCACAAGGACGACATCAATCTCTACCGGCTCGCCACCGAGGTCGCCGACTCCAAGGTGCAGTCAATCGACCACGCATTCCGCATGCGCCATGCCGACGGCCGTTGGCTGTGGCTGCGGGCGCGCTGCGAACTGGCGCGCCAGGACGGCGAAGACGGCCTGCATCTCATCGGCATCGCCGTCGACATCACCGAGCAAAAAAACTTGGTCGAGCGCACCATGGCGGCGGACTTGCGGCTGCGCGACGCCATCGAGACCATCCCGGAAGCCTTCGTGCTGTGGGACGCCGACAACCGCCTGGTGCTGTGCAATTCGAATTTTCAGGAACTGCATCACCTGTCCGATGCGGCGGTGCAGGTCGGCGCGCCCTATGAGAGCGTCGTCGCCGCCGGCAAAAAGCCGATCCTGCGCACCACGGTGGCCCACGACGACATCCAGCCGCCCGGCGCCGGCACGTTCGAAGTCCAGCTCGACGACGGCCGCTGGATGCATATCAGCGAGCGGCGCACCAAGGACGGCGGTTACGTCTCCGTGGGCACCGATATTACCAAGATAAAGTTGCACGAGCAGAAGCTGGTCGAAGGCGAAAAACGCCAGGCCGCGACCATCAATGACCTGCGCAAGTCGCAGGAGGCGCTGCAACTGCAAACCGATCAGCTCGCCGACCTCGCCGAGAAATACGCCGAGGAAAAGACCCGCGCCGAGGAGGCCAATCAGACCAAATCGAAATTCCTCGCCAATATGAGCCACGAGCTGCGCACGCCGCTCAACGCCATCATCGGCTTCTCCGAGATCATGGAAGCCGCCATGTTCGGGCCGCTGGGAGCGGAAAAATACAGCGAATATTCCCGCGACATCCGCGAAAGCGGCCAGTATCTGCTCGACGTCATCAACGACATTCTCGATATGTCGAAAATCGAGGCCGGCGGCATCCGCCTGGCGCCCGAAGAGATCGATCTCGATTCCGTACTTGCCGACTGCCTGCGCGTGGTGTGCCAGCGCGCCAACGAGAAACGCCTCAGATTGGAATCCGACGTCGATCCCGCGATCCGTTTCAAGGCCGACCGTCGCGCGGTGAAACAGATCGCACTCAACCTGCTCTCCAACGCCGTGAAGTTCACGCCCGACAGCGGCGCGGTGACCGTGCGCGGCCATCTGCGGGGCGGCAACGTCATCATCGCCATCGAAGACACCGGCATCGGCATCCCCAAAGACGCGCTGCACAAGCTCGGCCGGCCGTTCGAGCAGGTCGAAAGCCAGCTGACCAAGCGTTACCAGGGCTCGGGCCTCGGCCTCGCCATCGCCAAATCGCTCACCGAATTGCACGGCGGCGCCATGCGCATCCGGTCGCGGCTCGGCAAGGGCACCATCGTCGTGGTGCGGTTGCCGATCGAAGCCATCGCGTCGCAGCGCGCCGAAATGACTCAAACAGCGGCCTAAGGCGCCTTCCCCAAAATCCGCACGAAACACTCGCGCACCTGGCGCTGGGTTTCCGCGACGTGGGCCGCGAGCGCCGGGAAGTCGGGCAGGTCGGCGGCGCGGGCCAACAGCGCGAGCACGCCGGCACCGGCCGTTTTCGGGTCGAGCGTGCCGGGCAGACAGAGGCGGAGCACCTGGGTGAGATCGTGAAACAACCGCACCGCCGGCCGCAACACGGCAGCGTCCTCAGGCGCGAGCACGCCGAGCCGCGCGGCCTTGTCGAGCATTCGCGCGGTCGAGGTGTCGAGAATCTCCGGCATCGCCGCGGCGTGCACCAGTTGCAGGTAGTGCGCGATGAACTCGATGTCGACGAGGCCGCCGGCTGCATATTTGAGGTCCCACGGATTGGCGTCGCCCTTCTCCTTGGCGATGGCGCCGCGCATGTCGACGACATCGGCGGCGACGCTGCGCGGGTCGCGCTTGCGGCAAAGCACGGTACGGATCACCGCTTCGACGCGGGCGGCGAAAGGTTGCGACGACGACACGACCCGGGCGCGGGTCAGCGCCATGTGCTCCCAGGTCCAAGCGTCGCGCTCCTGATAGCTTGCGAAGCCGTCGATCTGCGTCGCCAGCGGGCCGGAGCGGCCCGAAGGCCGCAACCGCATGTCGACTTGATACAGCGCCCCGTAATTGGTCTGCACGGTGAGCGCACTGATCAGGCGCTGGGTCAGCCGCGCGAAATATTGCGCGCCATAGAGCGGCCGCTCGCCATCGGAGGTCGGGTTGTTGTGGTCGAAGTCGTAGATCACGATCAGGTCGAGATCGGAGCTCGCCGTCATCTCCCAGGCGCCGAGCCGGCCGAGCGCCAGGATCGCGGTCTGTTGGCCGCAGATGCGGCCGTATGAGGCGGCGAAATCTTCTTGGACTTTGCCGTGCACCGCGCGGATGAGAACGTCGGCCAACCGGGCGAATACCTCGCCGGCCTGCTCGGCGGACACCGAACCCGACAGGATGCGGGCGCCGATCAGGAACATGTGCTCCTGGCCGAACAGGCGGATGGCGTCGAGCACGTCTTCGTAGCCGGTCGTCTCGGCCAGCCGGCGCGCCAGCGCAGCCTCCAGCTGCGGTTCGTCGGGTAGCGCGCCGAAAAAGCTCGGCTCGATCAGCGGATCGATCAAATTCGGGCTCTGCGCCAGAATATCGGCAAACCGCGGCGCGACGCCGAGGATCAGGGCGATGAAACGAATGAGCTCCGGGTTCTGCCGCAATAGCGGCAGGAACAAGCCGCCGGAGCGAAGCCCGGCCAGAAAGCGATCGAACGTGGCGAATGCCGCGTCCGGATTTTCCGCGCGCGCGAATTGCCCGATGATCAACGGCAAGAGCTCGATGACATTGTTGCGCGCCTGCTCGCTGCGCAGCGCCCGGTATTGCCCTGCCCGCCAGCGCCGCACCGCGGCCGCGACTTCTTGCGGCTGTCGAAAACCCAGGATCGCCAGCCGATCCAGCGTGTCGCCCTCGACGTTGGTGCCGACGAACGAGAGATTCTGCTGCTGAACGAGGAATGCCGGAGCGCGCTCGAACAGTCTGACATAGTGCTGCTCGACGTTGTGTAAATGAACCAGCAGGCTGTCGGCAAAATCGTCGCGGTCCTTGAACCCGAGAAAGCGCGCAAATTGGCCAAGCGCGGTGCCGTCGGCCGGCAGCGTATGGGTTTGCTCGTCGGCCATCATTTGCAGGCGGTGCTCGACGCGGCGCAAAAAATTGTAGGCCGCGGTGAGCGCATCGCGCGCCTCGGCGTCGATCCAGCCACCGTCGGCCAGCGCCGCGAGCGTCGAGACCGTCTCGCGGCCGCGCAGTTCGCTGTGGCGGCCGCCGGCGATGAGCTGCTGGGTCTGGGCGAAGAACTCGACCTCGCGGATGCCGCCGCGGCCGAGTTTGATGTTGTGGCCCTCGACCGCGATCTCGCCGTGGCCGCGATAGGCGTGGATCTGCTGCTTCATGGCGTGCACGTCGGCGACCGTGGCGTAGTCGAGGTATTTGCGCCAGATGAACGGGGCGAGCTCGCGAATGAACGCGTCGCCGGCGGCAATATCGCCGGCGCTCGGCCGCGCCTTGATCAGCGCGGCGCGCTCCCAGTTCTGTCCGCGGCTCTCGTAGTAGTCGAGCGCCGCTTCGGTCGAGATCGCAATCTGGGTCGAGGACGGATCGGGGCGAAGCCGCAAATCGACGCGGAACACGTAGCCGTCGGCAGTGCGCTCTTGCAGAAGCTTCACCAGGTCGCGCGTCAGCCGCACGTAAAACGTCACCGGCTCGACGTTCGGCGGCAGCTTGGCGACATCCGGATTGAAGAAGACCATCAAATCGATGTCGCTGGAAAAATTCAGCTCGTAGGCGCCCATCTTGCCCATGGCGAGCACGATGTAGCCGGAGTTTTGCTCCGGCTGGCTCTTGTCGCCGGGCAGAAGCTTGCCGCGGCGCACGGCGTCGCGAAGCAGATGATCGGCCGCGGCGCCAAGCGCGGTGTCGGCCAACTCGGTAAGCGCGCGCGTCACCTGTGCCACCGGCCAGACGCCGCCGATATCGGCAAGCGCAATTACGAGCGCTGCTTCCGCTTTCATGCGGCGCAGCACGCGCTTGAGCACGTCCTGTGAGCGCGCCGCAGCGGCGGCCCGCTTTGCGCCGGTCAACAACGCGGAAATCGCGCTGTCGGGATCGCTCGTAAGAAGCCGCACGCAGCGTGCCGGATCGGCCCGGATGAGGTCCCACAGATAAGGCGCGGTTTCGGCAATGCTCGCCAACAGACCGGCCAGCGCCGGGTGCTCGGCGGTCAGCGCAGCGAGCGTCTTGCCGGCGGCGCCGGTTTTGATTTCGGCAAGCCACGCCGTGACGCGCGCGGTCCCTTCCGCTGACGATCGCGGCAGCGCGCCGGCGAGGCGCCGGACCAATGCCGCTTCGTTGAGTTTTTTGCCGGATCGCTTCTTGACCGCGGGCCGGGTCATCCGGTCCCCGCCGGCCCGGCGCGCGGTAACGCGATGGTAGAGCGCAGGCCGGGATGATTGTCTTCGAGCTTCAATTCGCCGCCGTGCAGGCGCGCAACCGCGGCGGCGAGGCTCAAGCCCAGTCCCGAGCCCGGCTCGGAGCGGCTTTGCTCGAGCCGCACGAAACGCTCCACCACCCGGCCGCGGTCGGCTTCGGCAATGCCCGGGCCGCGGTCCGCCACGCTGAGCGAAATGCGCTCGCCGTCATTGCCGGCCTTGACCACGATCTCGGCCGGCGCGCCGTTCAATTTGCCGTTCGGCCCGGCATATTTGATGGCGTTGTCGACCAGATTCGCCAGCGCCTGACTGACCAGTTCGCGATTGCCGCGCACCGGCGCCGCGGCCGGCGCATCGACCTTGAGCGCGATCCCCTTCTCCTCGGCCACCGGCTCGTAGAGCTCGCCGACGTCGCGGGCGATTTCGGCGGCGTCGAATTCGGTCATGTTGTCGCGCGCTTGGCCCGATTCCGCGCGCGCGATCATCAACAGCGCGTTGAAGGTGCGGATCAGCTCGTCGGATTCGGCGATGGTGGCTTCCAGTGCCGCGCGATAATCGACGCCGGCCGAGCCCCGTAGCGCCTGTTCGCAGCGATTGCGCAGCCGCGTCAGCGGCGTTTTCAGATCGTGGGCGATGTTGTCGGAGACTTCCTTCAGCCCGCGCATCAGCGCTTCGATGCGCTCGAGCATGGCATTGAGATGCTCGGCGAGGCGGTCGAGCTCGTCGCCGGTACCGGCGACCGGCAGGCGGCCGGCAAGATCGCCGGCCATGATGGTCTGCGCCTTGTCGGTCATGGCCTCGACGCGGTTGAGCACGCGCCGGCTGACGAAGAAGCCGCCGGCCAGCCCCAAGACGATGACCAGCGCCAGCGACCATTGCCCGGCATTGGCGATGATGCCGAACAGCCGCTCGCGTTCCTCGAGATCGCGCCCGACCAGCAGGCGGAAGCCGCCGGGCAGCTGCACCACCTGCACCAGCGCGCGATGATCGCTACCCTCCGGCGCTTCGAGCCGGCGGTAATTGGTCTCGAGCCAGCCCGGATGATCGAGCACGCCGGGCTCCAGCGAGCCGACGTTGCCGGCAAGGCCCTCGCCCGTCGCCGTGGTGACCAGATAGAGGCTCGATCCCGGCCGCCGCGAGCGCAGGTCGACGACGATGACCAGGCGCCTGATGCCGCCTTGATTGTACTGCTCGCGCAGCCCAGTGATTTCCGTGTCGACCGTCGTCGTGATCTGCTCGGTGATGAGACGCCGCGTATTGAGCGCGAAATAGCCAAGCAGCGACGCCGCAAAGAGGACGAAGACCAGAAGATAGCCCAGCGTCAGCTGGAACGCCGTGGTGCGCAGTAACTTGCCGAGCGCAGTCAAGGGTCAGGCTCTTTCCGATCGCTTGCCGATTTCGCTCTCGGAAAAATCCTCTTCCCAGAACTCGGCAGACGCGCGTTTGCCGCCCCGCTGGTTGTCGGCTTCGGCGCGCCGCAATTCGACTCGGCGGATTTTGCCGGAGATCGTCTTCGGCAGTTCGGCGAATTCGAGCCGCCGCACCCGCTTGAATGGCGCCAGCGCCCCCCGGCAATGCTGAAAGATCGACAGCGCCGTGGCGCGGTCCGCGGCATGGCCCGGCGCCAACGCCAGAAAAGCCTTCGGCACCGCAAGCCGCATCGGATCGGGCGACGGTACGACGGCGGCTTCGGCGACGGCCGGATGCTCGATCAGGACGCTCTCGAGCTCGAACGGGCTGATGCGATAGTCCGACGATTTGAAGACGTCGTCGGCGCGGCCGACATAGGTCAGGTAACCATCGTCGTCGATCGAAGCGACGTCGCCGGTGCGATAGACGGTGCCGCCCATCGGGCGGACGCCGCCGTCGTCGGCCTGATAGCCTTGCATCAGTCCGGTCGGCCGCGGCTCCAGCACCAGGCAAATCTCGCCTTCCTGTTGCTCTTTGTCGTTCACGTCTAGCAGCGCGACCCGATAGCCCGGCAGCGGCCGCCCCATCGAGCCCGGCTTCACCGTCTGGCCCGGCGAATTGCCGACCAGCGCCGTGGTTTCGGTTTGGCCATAGCCGTCGCGGATGGTGATGCCCCACGCCGCTTTGACCCGTTCGATGACTTCCGGATTGAGCGGCTCGCCGGCGCCGATCAATTCACGCATGTGAACTTTCCAGGCGCCCAAATCTTCCTGGATGAGCATGCGCCACACCGTCGGCGGCGCGCAGAACGTGGTGACGCCGGAGCGCGCGATGGTGTCGAGCAAACCCTTGGCGTTGAAGCGGCGCTGATTGACGATGAAGATCGCCGCTTGCGCGCTCCATGGCGAGAAGAAGCAGCTCCAGGCATGCTTGGCCCAGCCCGGTGAGGAGATATTGAGATGGATGTCGCCGGGTTTTAGCCCGATCCAGTAGATGGTCGACAGATGCCCGACCGGATAGCTCTGATGGCTGTGCAGCACGAGCTTCGGCGTCGCCGTGGTGCCCGAGGTAAAATAGAGCAGCATCGGATCGTCCGCCCGCGTTTCGCCGTCGGGCGTAAAGTCGGCCGAAGCGTCGTAACCTTTTTCGTATGACACCCAGCCCGGCACGGCGCTGCCGACCGCAATCCGCGTATAGTCGCCCGGCAGGTCGGCGAATTTGGCGGCGACGTCCGAACTGGTGATGACGTGGCGAACGCGGCCGCGGGCGAAGCGATCGGCAAGATCGTTGCGGGTGAGCAGCATGGTCGCCGGCACGATCACGGCGCCGAGCTTCATCGCCGCCAGCATGCATTCCCACAGCGGCACGACGTTGCCGAGCATGAGCAAGATACGGTCGCCGCGGCGGACGCCAAGCCCGCGCAGCGCATTGGCGATGCGATTCGAGCGCTCGCTCAATTCGGCGAAAGAGAGCTTGGTCTCGCCGGTATCCTCGTCGACCAGCCACAGCGCCGGCTGCGCATTGCCGCGCGCCATGGGGTCGAAGTAATCGAGCGCCCAGTTGAAGCGATCGAGCTTCGGCCAGCGGAAATCGCGATACGCGGTCGCGTAGTCCTCGCGATGGCCGAGAAGGAATTCGCGTGCCGCCAGGAATGGTGCTGCATCGTTCGCGCTCATGTGATCTCCCGTGATCCCGCGAGCAGGATGAAGTTGTTCCGCGCCGCTAGCGCGTACCTTCGCGGATCATATAACCCGCGCCTCGCACCGTATGTAAGAGCGGCTGCGCAAAGCCTTTGTCGATCTTCGAACGCAGACGCGAAATGTGCACGTCGATCACGTTGGTCTGCGGGTCGAAATGATAGTCCCAGACGTTCTCCAGCAACATGGTGCGGGTGACGACCTGGCCGGCGTGGCGCATCAGATATTCGAGCAACCGGAATTCGCGCGGCTGCAATTGCAGCTCCTGTCCGGCGCGGCTGACCTCGTGCGACAGGCGATTGAGCTCAAGATCGCCGACCCGATAGAGCGTTTCCTCGCCGCGCTTGCCCGGCCGGCGGGCGAGCGCCTCGACGCGCGCCAGCAACTCGGAAAAGGCGTAGGGCTTGGCCAGATAATCGTCGCCGCCGGCGCGCAGGCCTTTGACCCGGTCGTCGACCTGGCCGAGCGCCGAGAGGATCAGCACCGGCGTTTCCACGGCTTTGCTGCGCAAGGTGTTGATGATGGACAGGCCGTCGCGTTTCGGCAGCATGCGGTCGATGATCAGCACGTCGTACTGGCCGTCGAGCGCCAGCGCCTGGCCTTCCTCGCCGTCGGTCGCCTGATCGGCGATGTGGCCGACCTCGCGGAACGCCTTGACCAGATAATCGGCCGCGTCGCGATCGTCCTCAATGATGAGAAGGCGCATGATGTGCCGCCGTGGTCAGGGAGCCATACCGGCCGGCTTCCCGCGTCGAATCATATTGTTTCAACCGCTTTCGGCAATATCGATCCAAAACGCAAACCAAGCCGCCAACCGGGAGGCTCAGCGGCGATCGGCCGCGCCGCTCTTCGATGCGCGAATATCGCAAAATAATGAGGGGGTGGCGAGCAGTGCCCGCCACCCCCTCTACCCACTCCACCCCGGCGGGGGCGACATATGCCGGGAGGCAGAGTTGGCATTCGGCGGGGACGGGCCTTGCGGCCCGTCCCCAGGGTACGCCCGCCAGCGGGGGCGACGGATGCCGGCGGATCGCCCCATTACTCAGGCGTTGCCAAGCGGCAAGGCGACGAATTTGGTGCCCTGGCTCGACTTCACCCGGAATAACACGGCGCGTTTGCCCTCCTTGCGCGCATCGGCAAGACTTTTGCGGACGTCGGCCGGCGTCGACACCGTCTTGCCGCCGACGTCGAGAATGATGTCGCCGACCTGGAAGCCGTGGTCGGCGGCGATGCCGCCTTCGGCAACCGCAGTGACCACGACGCCGTTGCCGTCGCTGCCCTGAACCTTGCTGGCCGGAGCCAGCGTCAGGCCGAGCTTCGGCACGTCGCTGTCCGGGACTTCGCGCTGGTTCTGCGGCGTGTTCTCGGCCTGCTTCTCGTTCGGCAAGGTACCGAGCGTCAGCGCCACGTTTTTTTCCTGGCCCTGATGGATCAGCCCGAGCTTGACCGAAGTGCCCGGCGCCATGGTGCCGATGCGGCGCGCCAGATCGCGTGCATCGTGGATCGCCGTGCCGTCAACCGAGGTGATGACGTCGCCGCTCTGGATGCCGGCCTTGACCGCCGGGCTGTCGGGCTGCGGCTCGGAAACCAGCGCGCCGGTGGTTTGCTTCAAGCCCATGCTGTCGGCGAGGTCGGGCGTGAGCGCTTGGATCTGCACGCCGATCCAGCCGCGGGTGACGCTGCCTTTGTCGCGCAGCTGGGCGACCACGCTTTTGACGGTTTCGGCCGGAATGGCAAAAGCAATGCCGACGGAACCGCCGGACGGCGAGAAGATCGCCGTGTTGACGCCGATGACATTGCCGTCGACGTCGAAAGTCGGGCCGCCGGAATTGCCCTTGTTCACCGGCGCGTCGATCTGGATGAAATCGTCATAGGGACCGGCGCCGATATCGCGGCCGCGCGCCGAAACGATGCCGGCGGTCACGGTGCCGCCGAGGCCGAACGGATTGCCCACGGCGAGGACCCAGTCGCCGATGCGCGGCGAGCCGCCGGCCAATTTCACGAAGGGAAAGTTCGCGCCGTCGACCTTGATCAGCGCCAGGTCGGAGCGCGAATCGGTGCCGATGACCTTCGCCGTATAGGTCTTGCCATCGTCGGTGGTGACGGTGACGTTTTCGGCGTTCTGCACCACGTGATTGTTGGTCACCGCATAGCCGTCCGCCGAAATGAAGAAGCCGGAGCCCTGGCCGGTGACGATCTCTTTCTCTTTACCGCCTGGCCCATTGGGCGCGCCGAACTTGCGGAAGAAGCGCTCGAACGGCGAGCCGGGCGGGAACGGCATGTCATCATCGGTGAGAGCGGAATTCGCCGGGCGCTCCAGTTTGACGCGCACCGAGATCACCGAGGGTTTGACCTTCTCGACGATGTCGGCAAAGCCGACCGGCCGCTGCGGAAGCTGTTGGACCTTCTCGCTGAGATTCTGCGCCTGCGCCGGAGTGCCGAACAGATCCGCCCGCGGCGCGACATTGGGCGCGAACACGAGCGCCGCTGCGCCCAAGCCGGCGACCGTAGTCGCCAGCAACGCCAAGCGCCGCGCTGACAGTGTTGAACGTGGCCTGTTGCCGTGCATTACCGTCTCCAAATCGATATGTCGCCCTGCGACGGGTGGCGCCCCTGCCCAAATCTGGGCGCCAAGATGAGACTGTCAGCCTTACCGGCTTCTGTCGGCGAGATTAAAACTTTGTAATGTTTGACTTTGGAGAATTATGTTTCAAAATCATGTGCTTATGGAAACAACTTCAGGCGCTTTCGCGATCAGGAAGGAAATTGATCAGTCCGGCTTGGATGCCGCAGCCGCAGCTAAGTGGCCGAGCGATCCCGCAAAAGTTCCGCCAAGCGCGCTTCTTCGGCCGCTGTCAGGGCTGCCTGTTCTTGCGCTGCCTGCCCGCTGCGGCGCCGGCGTAAATCCATCAGGATCACCACCGCCCCGACCAGCAGCGCGGCCGGCGGCAGGCCCCACAGCGCCACCGTGTGCCATGACAGGGGCGGCCTGAGCAGTACGAATTCGCCGTAACGGGCGACCAGGAAATCGAGCACCTGGGCGTCGCTGTCGCCGGCCTTGATGCGGTCGCGCACCAATACGCGCAGGTCATGGGCCAGCGGCGCTCCGGAATCGTCGATTGATTCGTTCTGGCACACCATGCAGCGTAATTCCTTGGACAGCGCGCGGGCGCGCGCTTCCAGGGTCGGGTCCGACAGCATCTCGCCCGGCTCCACGGCCCATGACGCCGACGGCGCCAACAGCGCAATCAGCAGCAGGAGCGCGTGCAAATACTTCACGGCACTCACTCCGCCGCCTGCAGCGCCGGCTTGTCCTTGGCTTTGGCCTTCGCCGGCCGCGGCGCGCCGACGCGCAGGCGCCGGTCTGAGAGCGACAGGCCGCCGCCGAAAAACATGATGATGGCGCCGAGCCAGATCATCAGCACATGGGGCTTGAAGTAGAGCCGCACCGGAACGGCACCGTCCGGGTTTGGGTCGCCGAGCGAGAGATAGAGCTGGCTGACGCCGCGCGTCATCAATGCCGCTTCCGTGGTCGCCATGTTGCGCGCCGGGAACGTGCGGCGGCTCGGCTCCATGGTGCCGATCACCTCGCCGCTTAGGCGGCGCACGGTGAAGTGGCCGACGACGTCGCGATAGTTCGGACCCGGGCGGTTGAACACGCCGTCGAAGGTCAGCCGGTAATGGGAAATGTCGATGGTCTCTCCCGGCTTGACGGCGGCAATGCGTTCGCTGCCCCAGGCGGTCACGGCGACGATGCCCAAAAGCGTCACGCCAATGCCGAAATGGGCGAATGCGGTACCCCACACCGAGCGCGGCAGGCCGATCGCCCGCATCAAGGTCGCGCGCATCGGCAGGCGCAGGATCATGGTGCGCTCGGCAATGTCGGTGATCGCGCCGGCCATGACAAATACCGCTATCCCGACCCCGAACGGCGCCAGCACCGGGCCGCCGCGCTCGATGGCAAACGCAGCGGCGACGGCGACGGCGGCAAGCACTGCGGCGGCGAGCAGGCGCTGTGCCGCGCTGACGATATCGCCGCGCTTCCAGCCGAGCAGCGGCCCGAACGACATCACCAGCATCAACGGAATGAACAGCGGTCCGAACGTCGCATTAAAGAATGGCGGGCCGACGGAAATCTTGTCGCCGGTCAAGGCTTCGAGCGCCAGCGGATAGAGCGTGCCGACGAATACGGTCGCACAGGCAGATGTCAGGAACAGATTGTTGAAGACCAGCGCGCCTTCGCGGGAGATCGGCGCGAACAAGCCGCCCTGTTTGAGCAACGGCGCGCGCCAGGCATAGAGCGCCAACGCGCCGCCGATGAAGACGACGAGAATGGCCAGGATGAAAATGCCGCGCGTCGGATCGGTGGCGAAAGCGTGCACCGAAGTGAGCACGCCCGAGCGCACCAGGAAGGTGCCGATCAGCGACAGCGAGAACGCGATGATCGCGAGCAGGATGGTCCAGACTTTGAGCGCGCCGCGCTTTTCCATCACCACGGCGGAATGCAACAGCGCGGTGCCGGCAAGCCACGGCATCAGCGACGCATTCTCGACCGGATCCCAGAACCAAAAGCCGCCCCAGCCTAGTTCGTAATAAGCCCAGTACGAGCCGCCGGCGATGCCGAGCGTCAGGCACATCCAGGCGCCGAGCACCCACGGCCGCACCCAGCGCGCCCAGGCCGCGTCGATGCGGCCTTCGAGGAGGGCTGCTATGGCGAAGGAGAACGCGATCGAGAAGCCGACATAACCGAGATAGAGCATGGGCGGATGGAACGCCAGCCCCGGATCCTGCAGGATCGGATTGAGGTCGCGGCCCTCGAACGGCGCATCGGCAATGCGCAGGAACGGGTTCGACGTGGTCAGAATGAACAGATGAAAGGCGGCGGCGATCCAGGCCTGCACGGCGAGCGCATTGGCCTTGAGCACAGCCGGCAGATTGGTGCCGAACAGCGCGACAAGGGCGCCGAAGAACGCCAGGATCGACACCCATAGCATCATCGAGCCTTCGTGGTTGCCCCAGATGCTGGTCAGCCGGTAGATCAGCGGCATCGCCGAATTGGAATTCTCATAGACATTGAACACCGAGAAATCGGAGGCGACGTAACACTCCGCGAGCGCCAAAAACGCGATGGCGACGAAGACGAATTGCGCCAGCGCCGCCGGCGCGGCAATGCTCATGAGCACGTGGTCGCCGGTGCGCGTGCCGACGATCGGCATGATGCCCTGGATCAGCGCCAGTCCCAGCGCGAGCATCAAGGCGTAATGACCGAGCTCTGGAATCATTTGTTCGCTCCCGTCACCGGCATCGCGGCGCGCTGCGAATAATCGTCCTTCCAGTGGCCCGACTTTTTCAAAGCGTCGGCGACTTCCTTCGGCATGTAGGTCTCGTCGTGCTTGGCGAGAATGGTATCGGCATTGAACGTGCCGCTGCCGTCGAGCGTGCCCTCGGCAACGACGCCCTGCCCTTCGCGGAAAAGATCGGGCAGCACGCCCTGATAGGTCACCGGAAGCTCGCTCTTGCCGTCGGTGACTTCGAAGCGGACGCGCAGATCGTTGCCGCGGACGATGCTGCCGTCTTTCACCAGACCGCCGAGCCTGATGCGTGTGCCCGGCCCGATGTGCTTTTCGGCAACATCGCTCGGCGAGTTGAAGAACACGATTGAATCGCGAAATGCGTTGAGCATCAGCGCCACCGCGACGGCCAGCACGCCGAGCCCGGCGCCGATCAGAACGAGGCGTCGCTGCTTGCGGGTCATGATTTTTGGTTCCGCCGCATGATGCTAGCCTTCCAGCCCGAGACCTTTGACGAGATCGTCAATGCGTTTCACCTCGTCAGGGCGATCCGCCAGCGCGCGCCGCGCTTCGACGGCGGCGCCCTTGGCCTTGTCGCGATCGCCGAGTACGGCATAGGCGCGAACCAGCCGCAACCAGCCTTCGACGTCGCCGCCTTGGGCGTGCAGACGATCGGACAAGCGGCCGACCATGCCGCGGATCATTTCGACGCGCTGCTCGTCATTCATGTTGGCCGCGGTGGCGACGTCCGCCTCGCTCGGACCCTGTGCCTCCGGAACCGGCTCGCCGGTGACGCGGCCGAGCGCGGCACGGACGAAACCGACCCACGGCGCGCCGGCCGGCGCCTCCTCAAGCATGGCGCGCCATCGCGCAGCGGCGCCGGCGCGGTTGCCGTCCTGCTCGTCGGCGAGACCGAGAAAATACCGCGCCTTGGCCTCGTGCGGGTCGCGCTCCACGGCGCTATCAAAAACGTGCTTGGCTTCATCGGTTACGACGCCGTTGGCGGCGGCAACCAAAGCTTCGCCGAGATCGGCATCGCGCGTCGCGGTCTCGCCGTTGAGCGCGAGCGCTTTGCGCCGCGCCGTGACCGCATCGTCGAAGCGGCCGAGCCGCAGATAGACCGGAGCGATCACTTCCCAACCGGGACCGTCATTGGGGCTTTTCGCCAGATGCGCTTCGACCTGGCCGACCAACGCTTCGATCGACTGGTTGCCGGGCGCTGCCTTGACGCGGGCAAAGGCCGGCTGCCCCGGAACATTCGGCGAGCCGAGCACGAGGTAAAAGCCGACCGGCATTAGCGCCAGCACGATCAACGCCGCAATGGCGGCAGTGCGGCGGCGTCTCAGCGACTGCGCCGCGCCAGCCGTCGGCTGAGCCGTTGCCTGCGCATCGGCAGCGGCCAACAGCCGGCGCGAGACCTCGACCCGCGCGGCCTCGGCTTCGGCCTGGCCGATCAGGCCGGCGCTGCGATCACGACCGATTTCCTCCAATTGATCCTGGTAGACCGCAAGGTCGTTGCCGCCACCGACGGCGGCGGCCTTTCGCCCAAGCGGCCACAACACGGCGAGAATCGCCGCTGCGGTCATCGAGGCGAAAATGATCCACAGAATCATGGGCCGTTCTTCAGTGCCATTCTAGCGCCGGCCGAGGCCGTCACAGCGACAACAATGCGGGCTTAAATCCGGCTGCCGCGCGCCGCGTCCTTACAACACGGCGAGACTGTGGCCGCAATGGGAACCTCGGCGCGGCAATTGCGCACTGCGTCACGCGCGGATGGACTTGCGCTCGGTGGTCGCTGCCTGCACGGCAACGTCGGCGGCTTTGGTCAACAGCTCGGCATATTCGGCGCCGAACAGCGACCGGCACAGGCGGATCGCGGCATCGACCTGCGACTGCCGGAACAGGCGCTCGGCGGCCTCGGCGTGACGTAGGGCGTCGAGCAGCACCTTGGTGCCGGTCTCCAGATATTGCGTCAGTTCCGAATAGGCGCGCACCGTGACTTCGCTCAACGCAAGCTCGCCCGCATAATTGCGGCAGGCGCCGACGAATTCGACCCGCGCCAGCACGTCGTCGACGTCGATGCTGTCGACCGTCGAACCGGGCCGGATCTCTTTGGCCGGCGGCGGGCGCAGCAGACGGCGGACCCGGCCGGGCGCCGCATCGATCTCGGACTTGAGCGTGTTGGAAACGTCGCTGCGGATTGCGGCCAGTTGCCGGCTCCAGGCCGACTCCACCGACAGATCCATTTCCGTGCGCAGCCCGCGCGCGGCGTCGTGCAACTCCTTGAGCATCCACGCCACCGGCTTGCCGGCCTTGAACGCGATGCGTAGCTCGCCGACCGTGCTTTCCATCTCGCCGAGCACGATCGAGACCGCCGCCGCATAAGGCGTTTCGGCGACGCGCGCGGCAACGTCGCTGTCGGCAGCGCGGGTGGCGAGACGAATGAGCTGCCACGGCGCGGCGAGCCGGTCCATCAACAGCACGAGACCGTAACGGACGACCTCGGCTTTGCGCAAGCCCACGCCGCCGAGCGACTTCGCCGTGCTCGCGGCATCGATATGCACTTTGGCCTGCTCGATGACCTCGCGCTCGAACACGCGCACATAGCTTGGCAGGCGCGTGGCCAGATCGGCGAGCGCGTCGCGGACTTCGAGGATATGAAGGAGCGTCGCGACGTCCTCGGTCGCCCGCGGCGTGCCGACCTGAATGGCGAGCCGGCGCTGCGCTTTTTCATCCGTTCCGACCGTGGCCAGGGTTTCCCCCATGCGCAGGATGGCGCGCTCGTGCAGGGCGCGGACCAGTTGCTCGGCCTTGGTCTTATCGTCGGCGAGCAGGGCGCGATTGATGTCCTCGCTCAGCGCCTTGGCTTCGGCCGGGATCAAGTCACGGCCGATCCAGGCCCAGATCGGCTCGAGCGAAAGCCGCGCGATGCGCCCGACGCGCTTGTGGTCGGCGGGCGCATCGATCAGGAACGGCTCGAACGGCATGAAGAACAGACGCGCCGCATCGCCGATGCGCGGCACCCGCTGCGCCTCGGCGCGGACGGTGCGCCGCAGCTCCTGCAGCACCAGCTCGCTGCCGGCCATGTCGTCGCCGCGCAATTGGGCGCGCTCGAGTTCTGCGATCAGCATCGCCCGCGCTTCCGGCTTGAGGTTCCGGAGATATTCCCGCAGCCGTTCGACGGATTGCCCGTCGCTCGTCATCACACCCGCCTCTCGAGGGCCACACCGTTAACGTTCTACTAGCGGGGCGCTTAAGAAGGGGTTACGCAAAACACCCAGATTTCAAGGCGATAAGGCGTCAGTTGAGCGTGGTCCAGGTGCCGTCGGGATTGCGGCAGGCGGTGCCGCGGGCGCTCTGCGGGGCGCCGTCGATATAGACCGTGTGGGTATATTGCCGGCAGGTGGCGCCGTTGGCCTGGTAGGCGGGGCCGGGCACGACACTGCCGTAACGGCCGGAATCCGGATTGCGCCAGGCGACCGGGGCGCCCGACGGCCCGGTTTCCAGCGCCTGCATCTGCGCCGCATAGGCGCGCCGCTTGTCGTCGTCGTCCATCGCCGCGCCGATCCGGTTGCCGAACAAGCCGCCGACCGCAGCGCCGATCACCGTTCCGGCCAGCCGGTTGCCGGCGCTGCCGCCGATGGCATTGCCGATCAAGCCGCCCGCCACGGCGCCGACTGCCGTGCCGCCGACCTCCTTCGGCCCGGAATCGGCGGTGCAGGCGGCAACGCTCAGGCCAAAGAGCGCGAATGCAATGAGGCGGCTTGCCGACATGACCCCCAAGACCTTTCGGGACAGCCCCACGCTGCCCGGCGCTAACCTTGCGGACCAGAGGGGGTCATTGGGGCAAAACTCTGTTCCGCCAGCAAGCTGCGGCTCCATGGCACGCCGCAAGCCGCGATGGCGCGGTGGCGCGGACTGGCGGCATTGGCACGGTTTGGCTAAGTTCCGCGGCGATCCATCAAATCTCCCAAGAGCAAAACCATGATGTCGAAAAACCGCGCCGTGTCGTCCCGGCGCTTTAGATGGACGTTGCCGGCTTTGGCGCTGGCGCTCGTCGCCGCGGCGGTCCCGGTGCAGGCGCAGGACTACCCGGCGCGCACGGTGAAAATCATAGTGCCGTTCCCCGCCGGCGGCACCGCCGACGTCATGCCGCGCATCATCGCCGATTGGCTGTCGCGCAAATGGGGTCAGACGGTGATCATCGAGAACCGCACCGGCGCCGGCGGCAATGTCGGTGCCGAAGTTGCGGCGAAAGCCGACCCCGACGGCTACACGCTGTTGTCGGCACCACCGCCGCCGCTCGTGATCAATCAAAATCTTTATCCGCACCTCGATTTCGATCCGTCGCAATTCGTGCCGATCGCGGTGATGGGGCGGGTGCCGAACGCGCTCGTGGTCAATCCGGACAAGATCGCCGCCGGCACAGTGAAGGATTTCATCGCCTACGCGCAGGCCAATCCCGGCAAAATCACCACCGCCACCCAAGGCAACGGCACCACCTCGCATCTGACGTCGGAATTGTTCCAGATGCTGGCGAAGGTGAAGTTGCAGAACGTACCCTATCGCGGCTCGGCGCCGGCGCTCAACGATCTGGTCGCCGGCAGCGTCGACAGCATGTTCGACAATCTCGGCGTGTCGATGCAACTGGTCAGAGCCGGCAAACTGAAACTCATCGCGGTCGCGGCGCCGAAACGGGTGGCGACGCTAGCCGAGGTGCCGGCCATCGGCGAGACCTTGCCGGGCTTTGCGTCGGTGACCTGGTATGCGCTGGTCGCGCCGCCGAAGACGCCGGCTGCGATCGTCGAGAAGATCAATGCCGGCGTCAACGAAGCGCTGCGCGACCCCGACGTGCAAAAGCGCCTCGCCGATCTGTCGGCCGAGCCGGTCGGCGGCACGCCGCAGGCCACTGCCGCCTACTTTCACGACGAAGTCGAACGCTGGAAAAACGTCATCACGTCCGCGCACGTGACATTGGAATAAACGAAATCATGAAACACAGCACCGACCGGATTCTCACCACCCACGCCGGCAGCCTGCCGCGGCCGCCCGATCTCTTGGCGCTTATCGAGCGCGATGGGCCCAAAGCGTTCGACCCGGCGGCGGCGGCGCAACGGCTCACCGCCGCGGTCGGCGAGATCGTGCACAAGCAGATCGATCTCGGCGTCGACGTGGTCGACGACGGCGAATACGGCAAGCCGAGCTTTGTCAGCTACATCAACGAGCGGCTCGGCGGCTACGACGTCGATACCCGCGCCGGCCCGCGCAACCAATGGGCCACGTCGCGCGAGGGCCTGTCGTTTCCGGAATTCTATTCGCAGACCCACGCCGCCTCGACCCACACCCACATGATCTGTACCGGCCCGATCACCTACAAAGGCCACGCCCGGCTCAAGCGCGACATCGACAATTTCAAGAAGGCGCTCAACGGCACCAAGGTCGAAGAAGCGTTCATGCCGGCGATCTCGCCGTCCAACATCGAGGACTGGCAGAAGAACGCCCATTATGAATCGACGGAAGAATACATATTCGCCATCGCCGACGCCATGCACGAGGAATACAAGGCCATCGTCGACGCAGGATTTTTGCTGCAGATCGACGATCCGCGGCTGGTCACCTATTACATCATCCATCCCGAGGCGAGCATCGCCGATTGCCGCAAATGGGCGGAAGTGCGCGTCGAGGCGCTCAATCACGCGCTGCGCGACATTCCGCCGGAAAAAATCCGCTTCCACACCTGCTACGGCATCAATATGGGCCCGCGCATCCACGACATGGAGCTGAAAGACATCGTCGATATCATTCTGAAAATTCGCGCCGGCGCCTATTCGTTCGAAGCGGCCAATCCGCGTCACGAGCACGAATGGAAAGTGTGGAAGGATGTCAAGCTGCCGGACGGCAAGATTCTGATCCCCGGCGTGATCTCGCATTCGACCATCCTGGTCGAGCATCCCGAGCTGGTCGCCGAGCGCATCGTGCGCTACGCCGGCGTGGTCGGCCGCGAGAACGTCATCGCCGGTTCCGATTGCGGCTTCGCCACGTTTGCCGGCTCGAAGGAAGTGCATCCCTCGATCGTCTGGGCAAAATTCAAGGCGCTCAGCGACGGCGCACGGATCGCTTCGAAGGAACTGTGGAGCTAGCAGCGCCGGGGCGTGCGATGGCGAGCGATTATGGGATTGGCGCTAGCCTGCCGCGGCTCGAGGATGCGCGCTTTCTCGAAGGGCGCGGGCAGTTTTGCGCCGACATAGCGTTGCCGGGGACGCTGCACGCTGCGTTCGTGCGCAGCCCCCATGCCCACGCCCGCATCCTCGCAGTCCGCAAGCCGCGCGGGCTGGAGGACCGCATCTATCTGGCGGGGGACCTCACCGGCATCGGCAAGCTGCGTTCGACCGCGAAGCTGCCCGGCTTCAAGCCTTCCGATTGGCCGATCCTGGCCGCGGGCAAAGTGCGTCACGTCGGCGAGCCGATCGCGATGGCGCTTGGCTCGACGCGGGCCGAGGCCGAAGACTTTGCCGCTTTGGTCGAGGTGGATTTCGAAACCCTGCCGCCGGTGGTGACCATGGCGGATGCGCTCAAGAAGGCGGTGCCATTCGTTCACGACGAATGGGGCGACAACGTCCTGGTCGATATCAAGCTCGAGGCCGGCGACCTGAACGCGGCGAAAGCCGCCGCCGCCCACGTGGTCGAGCGCAAGTTTCGCATGAACCGGATGCACCCGCTGCCGCTCGAGGGCCGCGCCTGCATCGCGGCTTACGACAGCCGGCTCGACGAGCTGGTCGTCCATGTCGCCCATCAATTGCCGGTGCCGCTGCAGATCGGGTTGGCGCAAGTGCTCGGCATCAGCCAGCGCCGGCTGCGCGTGGTCGTGCCGGACGTCGGCGCCTCTTTCGGGCTGAAGACCTATGTCGAAAGCGAAACCGTATGCGTGGCCTGGGCGGCGCTGCGGCTGCGGCGTCCGGTACGATGGATTCAGGATCGCTACGAATCGCTGGTGTGCGACGCCACCTGCCGCGACTACGCGTGCAAAGTGACCGGCTATGCCGATGCGCAGGGGCGCGTGCTCGGTCTCGAATGCGACGTCACCGTGGATTCGGGCGCCTACTCGCCGTGGCCATGGCCCGCCGGCATCGAAGGCGGCCTCGCGGTCGGCAACATGCAGGGCTGCTACGACATCGGCGCCTTTCGCGGCCGCGCCATCAACGTCGTCAGCAACAAGCCCGCCGGCCAGCCGTTCCGCGGCGTGGCGCGCCCGTTGTCGTGCATCGGCCACGAGATCGTCATGGACGGTATCGCGGCGGCGGTCGGCATCGATCCGCTCGACGTGCGGCTGCGCAATTTCGTCAAGCCCGAGCAGATGCCCTATGTGTCGATCACCAAGAAGACGCTGGACAGCGGCGACTATGCGGCAGCGCTCAAGCGTGCCGCCGAGCTCATCGATCTGCCCGCCGTGCGGGCGCGCCAGAAGAACGGCGAGCCCGACGGCCGGCTGATCGGCGTCGGCTTTGCATCGTTCTATGAGCAGACCGCCTATGGCACCGGACCGTTCGGCTATTCGGCGTGGGGCATCGAATTGGTGCCGGGGATGGAGCCCGCGGTCGCGCGTCTCACCGGCGACGGCGAACTCGTTCTCGAAGTCGGCTCGCATTCGCACGGCCAGGGGCACGAGACGGTGTTCGCCCAGGTGGCGCACGAAGTCTTGGGCATCGAGCCGCGCAAGATCGCCGTGCGCTTCGGCGACACCTCGACCTCGCCGGCCGGCACCGGCACCTACACGTCGCGCTCGATGGTCACGACCGGCGGCGCGATTGCGGAAGCCTGCCGGCTGCTGATGGCGCCGATTGCGAAGATCGGCGCACATCTCCTGCAATGCAAAGCCGGTGAGGTTGAAATCAGAAACGGCCGCGTCCACGGCCCGCAAGGCAGCGTGGAATTCGCCGAGATCGGCCGCGCCTGGTATCACCATCCGGAAGATTTGCCGGCCGACATGGAGGCCGGCGGTCTCACCGCCACCGCCGGCCATAAGGCCCACGACCCCGGCGTGTTCTCTTATTCGGCCCACGCCGCCGTCGTCGCCGTCGATCCGGAGACCGGCGGCGTCGCGGTGATCGACTATGCCATCGTCGCCGACTGCGGCACACGCGTGAATCCGATGCTGGTCGAAGGCCAGGTCGTCGGCGGCTTCTCCAACGGGCTCGGCAACGCGTTGTTCGAGGAGAACGGCTACGACGCAGCGGGCCAGCCGACGACCACGACGCTTGCCGACTACACGGCGCCGAACGCAGCATCGATGCCCGACGTCAAACTCGATTTTCTCGAGACGCCGTCGCCGTTTTCCGCCTTCGGCATCAAGGGCATCGGCGAGAACGGCGCGATCGGCCCGCCGGCGGCGATCGTCAACGCCGTCAACGATGCGTTGCGGCCGCTCGGCGCCGCGGTGTTCGAGACGCCGATCTCGCCGTGGCGGGTTCGCGCCGCGATCGCGCGCGCCCGATCGGCCGCCGCCGCTTAAGCCTTGAGCTTCAACAAGCGGTCGGCATTGCCGTGGGCGAATTTGGCGCAATCGGCGGGCGATAGCGGGACATTGTCCAAAAACGCCCGGCCGTCGGCATTGCTGGCGTAAGGGTAATCCACCGAGAACATCAGCCGGTCGATGCCGAATGTTTCCAGCGCCGCCACGAACGGCGGATTGGTGAAAAAGCCGGCCGAGGTGACGTAGACCTGATCGGTGATGGTTTTGGCCAGCGGCCGCGCCAGAAACGACAGCTCGTTGCGGAATTGATGCTCGCAGCGCGCCAGCATCACCGGCAGTCCCTCGCCCATATGGCCGATGATGACGTTCAGCTTCGGGTATTTGTCCATGGTGCCGGACACCGCGAGCCGCATCACGTGGAGCGCCACTTCGTAGTGCCAGCCCCAGGCAAAGGTGGCGAGCCCGAAGCTGATGTTTTTGGAAAATCCCTCGTAATAGGCCTTGCGCACCTCGGCGGGCGGCATGCCGGGGTGGATATAGATCGGCACATCGAGCTTTTCCGCGCGCGCCAGCAGCGGCGCGAATTTTGGATCGTCGAGGAACGCGCCGCGGATCGTGCCGCTGATCAAGGCGCCCTTGAAGCCGAATGCGGTGACGGTGCGCTCCAGCTCGTCCGCCGCCGCTTCCGGGATGTTCGCCGCCAGGTGCGCGAATGCGGCAAAGCGATCGGGACGTTCGGCGATTTTTTTGGCAAAGCCGTCATTGAATTTTTGCGCGAACGCGATCGCCTCCTTGCCGTCGAACTGATCGGCGCTCGGCGTGATGTGGACGCCCGCCTTCGACAGCACCTGCATGGTGATGCCGTTGCGATCCATATCGGCGAGCCGGCCGTTGCCGATGTCGGTCATCTTGTCCGCAGCATTGGCGACGACATCGGGCACACTGCCGGCGGCGGGCGACGGTGCGGCCAGATTTTGGCTGCCCGGCAGCAGCAGACTGAAATGTTCTTCGAGCGTGACGATGCGCATCTTTTCTCCACGCGCAGTTGGCGTTTCGCGCGGCCGTCCTGAGTCCGAGTACTCCGACATAGTCCAGCTTAACCGCGCACTGCAAAGTTAATCATTTCAGAAATCCGATCGAGATCCACGGCACCGCCGCCACGACAATCGTGCCGATCACCAGCGCCAGCATATAGCCCCAGATCGGCCGCATGCCGTCGGCCGGCTCGACCCGGCCAATGGCACAGGCGGCATAGTAGCCGACGCCAAACGGCGGCGCGAACAGCCCGATGCCCATGGCGAGGATGACGACCATGGCGTAGTGCACTTCGTGGATGCCGACGGCCCTGGCGATGGGAAACAACAGCGGCCCGAACAGCACGATGGCCGGAATGCCTTCGAGCACCGAGCCGAGCACGACGAAAGCCGCAATCGATGCCGCCATGAAGGTGACTGCGCCGCCCGGCAGGCCGGTCATTGCAGCCGCAAGCGAGCGCGAGAATCCCGATTGCGTCAGCCCCCACGCCATGCCGGTTGCCGTGCCGATAATGAGCAGAATCGCGCCCGACAGGCATGCGGTCGAAACCAGCATCGGTTTGAGGGCTGCCCAGTCGAAACGGCGATAAACGAACAGACCGGCAGCCGCCGAATAGACGATGCCGATCGTTGAAACCTCGGTGGCGGTGGCGACGCCTTGGACCACGGCGGCGCGGATCAGAAACGGCAGCGCCAGCGCCGGCAGTGCAACCACAAAGGTGCGGCCGATGTCGCGCGCCGTCGCACGTTTCACCGCACCGAGATTTTCCCGCCGGTGGCGCCGGCGCACCACAAAACAGAGCAGGATCGCAAGCACCACGCCGGGCAACAGCCCGCCGGTGAACAAAGCGGCGATCGATACGCCGGTCACCGACCCGATGGTGATCAGGACCAGGCTCGGCGGAATGGTCTCGGTTTGCGCGCCGGTCGCCGACAGCAGTGCGACCAGGTCGCCGGGCTTGGCGCCGCGTGCCTTCATTTCGGGAAACAGCACCGGCGCAACCGCCGCCATGTCGGCGGCCTTGGCGCCTGAGATGCCGGATACCAGATACATTGCGGCGACCAGCACATAGTGCAACCCGCCGCGCACATGGCCGAGCAGATTTGCCAGAAACGCGACCATGGCGCGCGCCATGCCGGTCATCTCGATGAGCAGGCCGAGAAAGACGAACAGCGGCACGGCCAGCAGGATGAGATGGCTCATGCCCTCGTCCATGCGCCCGATCAGGACCGACAGCGGCGTATGGGTCGTCAGCGCCAGGTAGCCGAAGATGGCAAGGCCGAAGGCGAACGCGATCGGCACGCCGGCAAAGACGGTGGCGGCCACCACGCCGACGAAAAAGACCAACAGGTTGAGGTTGCCGAGCTTGGGGAACAGCGCTCCCGCAAGCCAGAACATCGCGACGAGGATCGCCACGGCGCCGGCTGCAATCGCGATCGATCGCAGCGATCCCACTCGCGCCAGCCGGAGCAGCGCAAAGATCGCCATCAACGCTATTCCACTCGGCAGCGCCGCGGCACGCCAGGCATTGTTCAGCCCGAGCGCCGGCGTCGTGATGAAGGTCTCTTCTTGCGCGTATTGGTAAGCCGGCCAGGCGATCAGCAACAGGAACGCCAGCGCGGTGCAGGTTGCAAACAGGTCGAACGTCGTCCGCATCGGCGCCGGCAGACTGCCGACGGCCGCGGTCATGCGCATGTGCTCGTCGCGGCGCAACGCAATGACCGCGCCCAGCATCGCCAGCCACAAGAACAGGATCGAGGCCAGCTCGTCGGACCAGACCAGCGGGTGATTGAAGACGTAGCGCGCGACAACACCGCCGAACAGGATCGCGATCTCGAGCGCCACCAGCGTTGCCGCCAAAAGCTCGGCGAATCCGCCGAGCCAGGCGTCGATCGCCCTGATGACCGACTGCCTAGCCACCCTGCTTTCATTCGCCACGGCCGCAACGGGACTCTCGGCCATCGCGATCAGGCGAGCTTGCCGACCGATTTCTCGAGGATGCTCCAGGCTTCGTCGCCGTACTTGGTCTTCCACTGGGTATAGAAACCGGCTGAACGCAGCTTATCGCGGAACGGCGCCGGATCGGGCTGATTGAACACCAAACCCTTGGCCGCCAAGTCCTGCTGCAGAGTGGCATTCAGCTTGGCGACGTCGTCACGCTCTTTCAAGCCGGCGGCATTGACGTTCTTGGCGACGATCCCGCGCACGTCCTCGGGCAGCGCCTGCCAGGCGCGCCGGTTGGCCAGGAACCAAAAACCGTCCCACATGTGATTGGTCAGCGAGCAGTATTTTTGCACTTCGTAGAGTTTTGCGGTGGAAATGATCGCCAGCGGATTCTCCTGGCCGTCGACGATCTTGGTCTGCAGCGCCGAATAGACTTCGTTGAAATTGATCGAGGCCGGCGACGCGCCGAACGCTTCGAACATCGACGTCCACAGCGGCGACGGCGGCACCCGGATCTTGAAGCCGCGCAGATCGTCCGGCGACACGATCGGCTTGGTCGACGTCGTGGTTTGCCGGAATCCGTTGTCCCAAATCTTCTCCATCACATCGAGATTGGCCTTTTCGATCTGCGCCCGGACATAGGCGCCGAGATCGCCGTCCATGGCCTTCCACACCGTGTCGTAGTTCGGAAACGCAAATCCCATTCCGTTGATCGAAGCGGGCAGCACCAGCGTCGACAGGATCAGCCCCGACAGCGTGAAGAACTCGACGCCGCCGGAGCGGACCTGGCTCAGCGTGTCGGTATCTGACCCCAGTTGGCTCGACGGAAAAATCTGCAGGTCGAAGCGACCGTTGGTTTCCTGCTTGATCGCCGCCGCCATTTCCCGCGCCCGAATGTTCATTGGGTGGGTCTCGGGGAGATTGTTGGCGTATTTGTAAGTCCACTGCGCCAGCTGGGCGCGGGCGACGAATGGCAACCCAACCGCACTCGCCAGAAATGCCGAGCTCCCGGCGGCAAGCGCGCGACGGCGGGACAAATTCATGGGCCCCCTCCTGTTTGTGCATCGTTATGACGACATGCTGCAGCGTTGCAACAGCCGGCACAAGAGCCGGTTGCCGCCGCTCTTGACATCAAGACATCAATGTATTTATGTTCTGATGCATGAGAACTACATTGACGATCGAGGACGACGTGGCGGTCGAGCTTGAGCGATTGCGGCGCGAGCGCGACCAGAATTTGAAGGATGTCGTCAACGATGCGCTCCGCCGCGGATTGCGTGAGATGCGGGCGCGGCCAAAGCGCAAGCCGTTCCGCACGACGAGCCACGACATGGGGTCCTTTCTTGTCAACGTCGACAATGTCGCTGAAGCGATCGCCCATGCCGAAGGCGAAAATTTCAAGTGATTCTGATCGACGTCAATCTTCTCCTCTACGCAACCAATGTTTCCGCCATCCAGCACCGCGCGGCGCGGGAATGGCTGGATCGGCAGCTTGCCGAAACTCCCCGCGTCGGCTTGCCGTGGCCAACTTTGCTCGGATTCCTTCGTCTCGCCACTAGCGCGCGAGTCATCATGCGTCCGCTGACGATGGCTGCGGCGTGGCAGCAAGTATCACAATGGCTGGCATGCGAGCCGACGTGGGTACCCCTGCCGACTGAACGACACGGTGAGGTGCTCGGCAGGCTGCTCGCCGAACCTGGAATGTACGGTAATTTGGTTCCTGACGCTCACCTCGCCGCGCTCGCCGTCGAGCACGGCTTGACGCTTTGCTCGACCGATGGCGACTTCGCGCGATTTCCGGAACTGAAATGGTTGAACCCACTAGCGGGGTGACGATCAACCCCCCGGCAGCGCCAATTCGGTACGCAAGCCCCCGATCGGCGCGGTGCCGAGCGTGAGCACGCCGCCGTAAAGGCCCGCGAGCTCGACCACGATCGACAGGCCGAGGCCGGAACCGGGCTTGGTCTGGTCGAGCCGGGCGCCGCGCAGCGCCACTTGCTCGCGCTCGGCGGGCGACAGCCCCGGCCCGTCGTCGTCGACGATGATGCGCACCCGGGACTTGTCGCCACTTTCGCCGGCTTCGTTCTTTGCGCTGTCTGACGCCGGCCGGTCGGCCACCACCTCGATGGCGACACGCGACTGCGCCCACTTGCAGGCATTGTCGACGAGATTGCCGACCATTTCCTCGAGATCCTGCTGCTCGCCGCGAAAGCGCGCGTGCGCCGGCACGTCGACGTCGATGGCGATGTCGCGCTCGCGGTGCAGCTTCTCCATGCTGCGGGCGAGCGCGGTGACCACCGGCGGCACGTCGATCAACGTGCCGACGACCGTGGAACGCGCGGCAAGCCGCGCGCGCTCGAGCTGGCGCGCCACCTGATCGCGCATTATGTCGGTCTGCTCCAGCACCTTGTGCGCCAGCGGATCGTTGCCGCGCGCCGCCGCCTCGTTGACGATGACCGACAGCGGCGTCTTCAACGCATGCGCCAGATTGCCGACATGGGTGCGGGCGCGCTCGACGATCTCGCGGTTGGCCTCGATCAGCGCATTGGTTTCGCGCGCCAAGGGAGCAATCTCGAACGGGAATTCGCCTTCGAGCCGCTCGGCGCGGCCGGAGCGGATGGCGGCGAGGCTTGCCGAAATGCGCTTGAGCGGCGCCAGGCCGAAGCGGACTTGCAAGGCCGTGGTGATCAGCAGCGCCGCGGCCAGCGCGGCAAAGGTCATGCCGATGGCGCGGTCAAAACTTCGGGTTTCTTCATCGATCTCGGAGGCGTCGCCGGCAACCGCGATCAGGTAGCGGCCGTCGTCGCCGAGATCGATATTGCGCTCGACGATGCGAAGCTTCTGCTCCTCCGGGCCATCGGCATAGCCCTGCCTCGCTTCGGCAGTCGACGCCGAGCGGTCGACCGGCAGGCGCGGCAGCCCCGAATCCCACAGCGAGCGCGACGAATGGACTTCGGGCTTTTTGCTGTCGAGCCGCGTCACCTGCCAGTACCAGCCCGACAGCGGCAGTTCGAACAACGGCTCGCCGATCGACTGCGGGAACTTGTCGGTACCTTCCTCGGGCGAGGCGACGTCGGCAACCAGCGTGCGCAGATAGACGTCGAGGCGGCGGTCGAAGGCGCGCTCGACAGCATGGCGGTACAGCGTCGACAGCGCGATACCGGTGACGATGAGAATCACCACGGTGCAGGCGGTGGCCCATAGGAACAGGCGGAGCGCGAGCGAGTTAGCGCGCATCGGGCGGGGTCAAGAGATAACCGAGGCCGCGCACCGTCTGGATCACGTCGACGCCGAGCTTTTTGCGGATGCGGCCGACGAACACTTCGATGGTGTTGGAGTCGCGGTCGAAATCCTGGTCGTAGAGATGCTCGACGAGCTCGGTGCGGGAGACGACGCGGCCGGTGTGATGCATCAGGTAGGACAACAGCCGGTATTCGTGCGACGTGAGTTTCACCGGATTGCCGTCCACGGCGACGCGGCCGGTGCGGGTATCGAGCCGGACCGGGCCGCAGGTGAATTCGCTCTTGGCGTGGCCGGCGGAGCGGCGCAAGAGCGCGCGCACGCGGGCCAGCACTTCTTCGAGATGGAACGGTTTTGCGACGTAGTCGTCGGCACCGGCGTCAAAACCTTGCACTTTGTCGCTCCAGCGGTCGCGCGCAGTGAGGATCAGAACCGGCATGGCGCGGCCAGCGCGGCGCCAGGATTCCAGCACCGAGATGCCGTCCATTTTCGGCAAGCCGATGTCGAGAATGACGGCGTCGTAGGGCTCGCTCTCGCCGAGATAATGGCCCTCCTCGCCGTCGAAGGCGCGGTCGACCACATAGCCGGCGTCGGTCAGCGCGGTGGCGAGCTGCCGGTTGAGATCGGGATCGTCTTCGACAACAAGAAGGCGCAAACCTGAAGGCTCCGGTTAAAATTTTCGCTCAGAGCCCGCCGACGAGGCTACCCTTCACGGCGTCGACGGTCAGCCGCGCCACTTTGCCATCGCGCGCAAGCACTGTCAGCACATAGACGAGGCCATCGTTACTGCGGCACAGCCGGGCCCGTACCAGGGTGCCCGGCACCTTGCTCCTGGCCGCCCGTAGCGCGGTGGCGAGCCGCACCACGCGGCCGCTCTCGATTTCGGCCCGGCGCTCTTTTTGATCGAGGCAGCCGTGCGCAAGCTCGGCCGCGCGAACCGGGGCAACAGAAAGAATGATCAATGCCGCAATGGCGAATCGACGAGCAAAGCGCATGGGCGCTCCTACGCGGCGGGCACTGAACCGCACCTGAACGGCCGATTTAGGGCGGCTAGGCCGTAAATCCCTCAAATGTCGCAAAGGAATCGAGCGGTTCCCGCGGCGAGCGCCAGGAATTGATCGGCGCTTGCGTATCGGCATAACCGAGCGCCATGCCGCAGAACAGCATCAGTTCCGGCGGCAGCTTGAGGAAATCCCGCATGGTGCGCTGCCAGGTGATCCAGGATTCCTGCGGGCAGGTATGCAGGCCGCAGCCGCGGGCGAGCACCATGACGGTCTGGACCAAGCCGCCGAGATCGGCCCATTGCGCCGGCAGCATCGAACGGTCGATGGCGAAGAACAGGCCGACCGGCGCGCCGAAGAACTGAAAATTCTTGGCGTATTGCCGATAGCGGCCGGGACGGTCCTCGCGCGCGACGCCGATCGCGCGATAAAGCTGCTCGCCGACGGCGAAGCGGCGGGTGCGGTAGGGTTCTTTGAGATCCGTCGGAAAAATCTGATACTCGCCGCCCTCGCCTTTCGGCAATTCGCCCATGCGCGGGCTAAGCAGCGCCTTGAGCGCTTCGACGCGGGCGCCGGCGATGGCGTAGACGCGCCAGGCTTGCAGATTGCCGCCGGACGGCGCGCGCGCCGCGCGCTCGACGATGTCGCGCACGGTTGCTTCGGGCACAGGGTTGGGCAAGAAAGCCCGGCAGGAATGTCGGCTGGCGACAGCCTCGCGCACGTCCATCATGAATCCTCCGCGACAGGCCTCCACTGTGAACGTTGCCGGCATAAGATGAAAGTGACGATGACACTCATTCGCGCCCTCGCCTTTGGCTTGATCGCCCTGTTCGCGATCACACCCGCCCGCGCCATGGTCGGCGGTGCGCCGCCGGCGGCGGACGGCGCCGGGCGATCGGTGGTGATGATTTTGGGCGAGGGTGGCACCGTCTGCACCGCCACCGCGATCGCGCGCGATCTCCTCCTCACCGCCGCCCATTGCGTGCAGCCGGGCTCCGAATACAAGCTCGTCGCCAGCGCGCCGGGCCAACGGCCGGTACTGAAAGACGTCGCGCGCATCGAGCGCGATCCGCAATTCGATCTCAAGCGCCTGTTCGGCCATCTCGCCACCGCCGACGTGGCGTTGATCAAGTTGGCGGAGCCATTGCCGGCGAAAATCCCGCCGGTGCCACTCGGCGCCGAAGAGGAACCGGTTGCCGTCGGCGACGCCTTTGTGGTCGCCGGCTACGGCGTCACCGTGCGCGGCGACGGCCGCACCGGCGGCACGGTTCGTGCGGCGACGCTGGTCGCCACCGGCCAGCCCGGCAGCCTGCAAATCCGCCTGTTCGATCCGAAGACCAAAGGCGACAGCCCCGGGCTCGGCGCCTGCGGCGGCGATTCCGGCGCGCCGGTGTTTCGCGACAAGGACGGCCGCATCGTGGTCATCGGCGTGGTCAGCTGGTCGACCGGGCCAAAACTCCAAGACGGCTGCGGCGGCCTGACCGGCGTCACGCCGCTTGAGCGCTACCGCGCCTGGATCGTCAATACCGCGCGCATGCTCGGCTCGCCGCTTGCGCCGTAGCGCGGCCGCGGCGTAGGCTTGCCGCAAGAATAAAATATCGCCGGGAGAAATGCCGCATGAGCCGCCGCGCGTGGACCATTTCATTGGGGCTTGCGCTTTGGCCGCTTGCCGCCGCGGCGCAGCCGGCGAGCGGCGATCAAACCATGCTCGGCATGCGGCTGTTCAACCAATCTTGCCGCGTCTGTCACACCAAGCCGCAACTGGCGAGCCCGCAATATGCTCCGGTGCTGTCGATGAGGACGCTCGGCGGCAAGGCCGACGTCATGCGCGATACCATAGCCAACGGCACGCCGCACATGCCGGGCTTCAAGTATCACTTCAAACCGGCCGAGATCGACGCCATCGTCGCCTATCTCAAGACCCTTTCGCCGCCGGCCGAGGCACCAAAGCCGGTCAATCCTGGCTCATCCCACGACTCCGATTTCTAGGTCTACGGAGCACCACATGCGTCACGCCCACGCGTCCATTCTTGCAATCCTCTCCGCCGCCGCCATCGTGACTGCCGCGCCGGCCTGCGCCGACGCGCTTTTAAGCGGCATCGTCAAATCCTCCGACGGCAAAGCCATGGGCGGCGTCACCGTGTCGGCAAAACCCGACGGCGGCACCATCACCACCACGGTCTTCACCGATGCAAGCGGCAATTACTATTTTCCGGCACTGCCCAACGGCAGCTACCGGGTATGGGCGCAGGCGCTGAGTTATCAGACCGCCAAAGGCGCCGTCGATCTCTCGGCCAACCGCAAGCAGGATTTTGCGCTTGCGCCGATGAGCGATCCGGAAGCGACGTTCAGGCAGCTCCCCGGCAACCTGATGCTCGACGCCTTGCCGCAGCGAACGCCGGCAGAAGGCCGCATGAAGCGCATCGTGCGCACGGTCTGCACCGGTTGCCACACCGCAAGCTTCCCGTTGCAGCACCGCTTCGATGAGGCCGGCTGGAACGCCATCATCGAGCTGATGAAGAACGCCAATGTCTATGGCACCTATGTCGGCGGCGATCGAAAACCTTCCGGCATTCTCGACTATCACCAGAAGCAGCTTGCGACCTATCTGGCGCAGGCGCGCGGCCCCGGCGCAAGCGACATGCGCGTAAAGCTCGAGCCGCGGCCGTCGGGCGAAGCGGCGCGAGTGATGTTCAAGGAATACGACGTGCCGCTCGACCCCGATTCCAACCTGCCGGCGAACTTCGTGCAGAACGACGGCAGTGACTGGTCGCTGGGCACGCCTTCGGTGCTGATTCCGGGCTGGGGCGTCCACGATTCCTGGCTCGATCTTAACGGCAATCTCTGGTTCACCTGCAACATTCCCAACAGGCGCACCACCATCGGCCGCATCGATACCGCGACCGGCGAGGTCAAGCTGTTCAAGGTGGCGGGGCCGAACGGACTTGCCGCGCAAACCCACGGCATGACCCGCGATCCGAACGGCATCATCTGGTTCAACATCAATAACGGCCGCGGCGGCATCGGCCGACTCGATCCGGCAAGCCAGGAGATCAAAGTCTACCTGCCGCCGAACGGCATGACCCAGACCGGCGGCGCCGCCACGGTCGATTACGACGGCAAGGGCAATATCTGGTCGTCGGCGCCGGACGGCGCGCTGCGCTTCGATCCGGTGGAGGAGAAATTCACCGAGTTCAAATCGATCACCTACAAGACCGCCAACGGCACCGGCGTCACCTACGGCACCGCCGCCGACCGCGACGGCAACGGTTATTGGGCCGAGATGGTGCTCGACACCATCGGCGTCGGCGACGGCGCCTCGGGCGGGGTGTCCGAGATCAAACTGCCGCCAGACAAGGTCCAGGGCGCGCTGCTCACCGCCGACGAGATGAAATTCTACGAGACCTACAATCAGCCGGATTTCAATAATCCGCTGCCATGGGCGCAAGGCCCGCGCCGCATGGGCACCGACAAATTCGCCGACGTGCTCTGGGTCGGCGATTCCTGGGGCGCCAATCTCGCCCGCATCGATACCCACACCCGCAAAGTGAAGCTCGTGTTCCTGCCCGGCGAGCAGCAGCCCTATCACGTCACGGTCAACAAGAATCACGATGCCTGGACCAACCTGTGGGGCGCCGACCGCGTCATGCGCTACGACCCCAATACCGGCGGCTGGACCGCGTTCGATCTGCCGACGCGCGGCGCCGAGCCGCGCTACGTGTCGCTGCTCGAACGGCCGGGCCAGGACAGCAAAGTCGTGCTGCCCTATTTCCGCGCCCGCAAGGTCGCGGTGATGACGTTGCGCAGCCAGGACGAGATCGATGCGCTGAAAGCGCAAGCCGCAAAGTAATTCGCGAATGGCGAATGGCGAGTGGCGACTCGCTATTCGCTATTCGCTATTCGCTATTCGCTATTCGCCATTCGCCGCCTTCAGAACCCGATCATGTCGAGCCTAGTCAGCGTCACCTGATTACTGATCCGCGCCGCAGTGGACAGATGCCAGGCGGTATAGGCTTCCGGAAACAGATCGTCGGACGACATCGCGTCGACCGGCACGACGACCTTGAAGCCGCGCAGCGCCGCTTCGCCGCCGGTGTGCAGCACCGAAGTCTGCGCCTGGGTGCCCATCGCGACGACCGTCTTGATGCCTTTGTCCTTGAGTGTCTTTTCCAGGTCGCTGTTGATGAATTTATCGGGCCCGAGCGGCGGCAGCACCTCTTCGCCAGCGGCCGGCGTCAAATCCTTGAGCACGTCGGCGGCGACCGAATTCGGCACCGCGACGCTGTAGATGATCAGCGCGCCGTGCTGGCGCGCGGCGTCGACGAATTTTTTCACTTTCGGCACCGAATCAGCGCAGCGCTTGCGGCGCTCCAGCGTGCAAGTCTGCACGGTGAAATCCATGACCAGGAGCGCGGTTTCTTTCGCAACCAGCGTCACCGGTTTGAGCGCCGGCGGCGATGGGATTTTTATTTGGCTCCAATCGTCAATGACGGTCTGGGCGCGTGCCGGATTTGTCGCCAATAGCGCCGCAGCGACTGTGACCGCGGTCGCGATCGAGATCGATTTACGATCCATGCGTTCCTCCCATTTCGGTTTTTGCAAGCCTAAGCCGCGGCGCCGGACGGCGCTACTCCGCTGGCGCCCGCGGCGGCGTCTCGCGCGTTGCCGGCACCGCCAGCACGGTGGCGCGCAGCGGCCGTTCTTCCATGATGATCAGCGCCACGATGCCGATGATCAGGAAAACCGCCGCCACCGCGAAAATATGGCTAAAGGCGCGGGCCAGATCGTCGACCGACGCGCTCGCCGCATTGGCGATGAAGGCGGACGACGCCGCGCCGCCGCGCTGCGGCGAGGCGCCGAGCTCGGCGAGCATGATCGCGCCCATCGCCGCAACGACGAAGGCGCTGGCCAGCGCCCGGAAGAAATTCATCGCGCCCATGGCGACGCCGATCTGCTGGTGCGCCACCGCGTTCTGGATCGACACCGTGACGGTCGGATACGAGCTGCCGGTGCCGATGCCGACGAGGCCGGTGATCAGCGCCACCGCCCAGACCGGCATCAGCGGATGCGCCACCAAGAGCGCGACCGCCGCGGCGGCGATGCTGAGCATCACGATCGGCGCCCATTTGTAGCGGTCCATGTACAGCATGGCGCGGCCGGACAGATACGAGCCCGGCGTCGTCATCATCACGATCGGAATGAGCGCGAGACCGGAATCGCTTGCGGAAAGACCGTGCACCAACTCGTAATAGAGCGGCACGAAAATGGTCAGGCCGATGGAGACGCCCTGCGTACAAGCCGTGGTAATGCAGCCGGCGCGCATCACCGGATTGTTGAGCACCGCGACCGGCAGGAACGGTTCCGGCGCTCGCAGCACCCACCAGAGGAAGGCCGCGATCAGCAACGCCGCGGCGATGATCAGAAGGACGATCTCTCCCGACAGCCACGGATAACGCGTGCCGCCCCAGGTCAGCGCCAAGAGCAGCGCCACCGCGGCGGCCATCATCAGCGCGGCGCCGGTGAGATCGATCTTGTGGGCGCGTTCGTGGACCGGCACGCGTTTCAATTGCCGGTTGGACAACAGCGCCGCCGCCAAGGCGAGCGGTACGTTGAGCCAGAAAATCACCGACCAGTGCAGATGCTCGGCAATGACGCCGCCGAGCACCGGGCCGGCGGCGCCGGCGACGATCCAGACCGAACCGGTATAGGCCTGGTAATAGCCGCGCTCGCGCGGCGGCACGGCGTCGGCGATGATCGATTGGGTCAGCGGCACGATGCCACCGCCGCCGATACCCTGCAGGCCGCGGCCGAGGATCAGCATCAGCATGCTCGGCGCGGCGGCGCAGGCGGCCGAGCCCGCCATGAACAGGCCGAGCGCAACCAGCATCATGCCGCGCCGGCCGTAAATGTCGCTGAGCTTGCCGTAGAGCGGCGCGACCACGGTCGAGGTCAATAGGTACGCGATCACCACCCAGGACAGATTTTCGAAATCGTCGAAGGCGCGGCCAATGGTCGGCAGCGCCGTCGCCACGATGGTCTGGTTCAGGGCGCCGAGGAACATCGCCAGCGCCAAGCCGCCGATAATGGCGATGACTTCGCGCCGGCCGAGCTTGTGCTCGGTGGAGTGGTGGCGGCCCGGTTCCGGCGCGACCCTTTCGATGTCCCCTCCCCCGTGCGGGGCAGGCTCGCCGGTTTTGTAGTTTTTGTGTTTTGGCGACGCCATGAGCGAAATGATAACCCGTCGATGACTTTGAGCTGCACCTTTGCGCCGCGCTGGCGGCAGCGCAAGATACATGGAGCGGGTCAGCTATGCCGTTTCCTTGTTATTCGGCCGTACGATCGGGCGCCCGCAACGGCCCGTGCAGCGGACGCTCCTCGATCACCAGCAGGCAGAGCAACGACACGGCAAGGCAAATCGCCGCCGCGATGAAGACCCAGTGAAAGGCCGGCGCCAAATCGCTGTGGCCGGCCGCGATCTTCTCCAGTGTCACGATGCCGGAGCCGTCGCCGATGCCGCCGAGCACGATGGCGCCGAAGATCGCCACCACCAGCGCGCCGCCCAGCGTGCGGAAGAAATTCAACGTACCGGTCGCGGTGCCGAGCTGGTGCGGCTTGACCACGTTCTGCATGACGATGGTGGAGACCGGGTACATCGGGCCGAGGCCGAAGCCGAGCACGAACAGCAGCGCCACGACGCTGCCGAGCGTGTGCCCGGCCGGGTCGGCGGCAAGAACGGCTAGCGCCGCGACGGCGAAGACCAGGCCGAGGATCGGCACCCGCATGTAATGCTTGACGCGCACGATGACCCGCGTCGACACCAGCGAACCGAGCGTGGCGCCGCCCATATAGGCGATCAGCGCCAGGCCGGACAGGCTCGCCGAGGCGCCGAGCACGGTCTGGCAGTAGAGCGGCATATAGATGGTCACGCCGATGATGGTGCCGATCGAGAAGAACGCCGCGATGGTGATGGTGCTGGTCACGCGGCCATGCAGGATCGCCAGCGGAATGAACGGCTCGCGCGCGGTGAGAAGGCGCAGCGTGAACAGCACCCACAGCGCCGCGGAGCTTGTGACCAGCGTGATGATACGCCACGAACCCCACGGGTAACGAATGCCGCCCCAGGACAGCGCCAGCATCAGCGCCAGCGCGGCGCCGACCATCAGTCCTGCGCCGATGACGTCGAGCTCGTGCGGCCGGTCGTTGCGCGGCAGGCGGCGCAGCGCGCGCTCGGTCATCACCAGCGCCACCGCGCCGAGCGGCAGGTTGATCCAGAAAATGAACGACCAGTGCAGATGGTCGGTGAGCAGACCACCGAGCACCGGGCCGAGAATGCTGGCGCTCATGAACATGATCGAGGTGCGGCCCTGCACCACCGGGCGCTCGCGCGGCGACAACAGGTCGGCGATGATGGTCTGCGCGATCGGCAACAGCCCGCCGCCGCCGATGCCTTGCAGCGCGCGGGCGAGAATCAACCCCCAGATCGTCGGCGCCAGGGCGCACGCGACCGAGCCGGCGACGAAGATGACGATCGAGGCCAGCAGCAGCGCGCGGCGGCCGTAAATGTCGGAAAGCTTGCCGAACAGCGGCGTCGCCGCCGTGGCGGCGAGCAGATAAGCGGTCACCACCCACGACAGGTCGTCGATGCCGCCGAGGCTCCTGCCGATCGCCGGCAAAGCGGGCGCGACGATGGTCTGTTCCAATGCCGACAGGAACATCGCCAGCATGATGCCGGCGACGATGGCGCGGATCGTGGCGTGGTCGAGCGGAGCAGCCGGCGCATCATCGGGCTGTTGCGGCCTGGTCTGCCGTTCCGGCTGCTGCGCTCGGCCGCGCGGCGACGGTCGCGCATCACCGACGATGTCGGGAGCGATGCCGTGGGCGTCGTCCGGGGCGATTTCGCGCGTCATGCCGGGCATCCCTTGGCCCGCGCCGCGCCGCAATGCAACCGGGCCTCTGCGCAGGGCAGACGCGCAGTTCGCAACCCCGGCCGCTCAGCCTCGCCGCCGCGCCCGCTTCGGCAGCTTCAGCGGCCAGTTGACGATGTAATCTTCAAGCTCGCTGTCGGGCACATTGACCTCGCTGGCATGGACGCGGCCGCGCACCGAGACGCCGGCGGCGTGGACGGTCTCGGGATCGCCGGACACCAGCGGGTGCCACCAGTACAGGTCCTTGCCCTCGGCGAGCAGCACATAGGCGCAGGACGGCGGCAGCCAGGTGATGGTTTTGAGGTTTTTGGGCGTGAGCCGCACGCAGTCGTCGACCTGTTCCAGCCGATGCCCGTAGTCGCGGCAGCGGCAGGTCTCGCCGTCGAGCAGCCGGCAGCCCACGCTGGTGTAATAGGTGCGGTCGGTCGCCTCTTCCTCGAGCTTGTTGAGGCAGCATTTGCCGCAGCCGTCGCAGAGGCTTTCCCATTCGGAATCCGTCATTTTCTCCAATGACTTGCGCTTCCAGAACGGGATTTCGGCATCGCCTTGGTTTTGGCCATCATCGGATGCCATGCTGCTCTCCAGGCCACTCGCCGGTTGCCACCCTGCCCCCTCGCCTGCGGCAACGTTCCTTGGCCGGTGGAATTATCATAACGTCACATGCATAAGCCCAATTTGCCCCCAATTTCCATTCACCCTGTGATGGCCGCGGCATTGGCGGGCGGGCCTGCGTCCGCTAAACCTGGGCCGGCCGAAATGGCAAGTTTTGCCGGCCGCACCCGTTCCCGGAGCGCGCAATCGTGACCGACATGTTCCCCGATCCGGGCAACGACTGGCTGCCGAAGTTCAAGCGGTTCCTGCTCGATCTCGATTCGCGCATCGACTTCGCCGTGTTCCTCTCCGGCAAGTGGACGCGGGAAATCTACGAGCGCTTCACCGCGTTCATGGACCGCTGGCATGTCGCCGGCTGGCGGCGCTGGCTTTTTGTCGAGCCGCTGTCGGAGATGGCGACGCTCGGCACCGGCGGCCTGTTCCTCATGCTGGCGCTCGCCATCCCGGCGATGCGCCAGACCTCGGACGAAGACTGGCTGAAGAAATCCGATCTCGCGGTGACGTTTCTCGACCGTTACGGCAACGAGGTCGGCAATCGCGGCATCAAGCACAACGATTCCGTGCCGCTCGACGAAATGCCCGATCATCTGATCAAGGCGACGCTGGCGACCGAGGACCGCCGCTTCTACGAGCATTTCGGCATCGACTTCGTCGGCACGTTCCGTGCGCTGGTCACCAACGCCCAGGCCGGCGGCGTGGTGCAGGGCGGCTCGACCATAACCCAGCAGCTCGCCAAGAATTTGTTCTTGAGCAACGAGCGCAGCTACGAGCGCAAGATCAACGAGGCGTTTCTCGCGCTGTGGCTGGAAGCGCATTTGAGCAAGAACGAGATCCTCAAGCTTTATCTCGACCGCGCCTATCTCGGCGGCGGCGCCTTCGGCGTCGATGCGGCGGCGGAGTATTATTTCGGCAAGTCGGTGCGCGACGTGACGCTGCCGGAAGCCGCGATGCTCGCCGGCCTGTTCAAGGCGCCGACCAAATTCTCGCCGCTGGTCAACCTCCCCGCCGCCCGCGCCCGCGCCAATGTCGTGCTCGACAACCTCGTGGACAACGGCTTCATGACCGAAGGCCAGGTCTACGGCGCCCGGCGCAATCCGGCGACACCGATCGACCGCCGCGCCAACGACGCGCCGAATTACTATCTCGACTACGCCTTTGACGAGATGCGCAAGCTCGTCGATACGTTCCCGAAATCCGTCACCGATCGTTTCTTCGTGGTGCGCACCGCGCTCGACACCAATCTGCAGCACTATGCCGAACGCGAGGTCGAGACCGAGCTGCGCCAATACGGCCGCGACTACGGCGCCAGCCAGGCCGCGGCGGTGATCGCCGACCTCGACGGCGGCGTGCGCGCCATGGTCGGCGGCCGCGATTACGGAGCGAGCCAGTTCAACCGCGCCACCGACGCGTTGCGCCAGCCCGGCTCCTCGTTCAAGCCTTACGTCTACGCCACCGCCTTGGCCAACGGCTTCAAGCCGACGTCGGTGATCGTCGATTCGCCGGTCTGCATCGGCAATTGGTGCCCGCACAATTATTCCGGCGGCTATTCCGGGTCGGTGACGCTGATGGAAGCCATCACGCACTCGATCAACGTCATTCCGGTGAAGCTGTCGATCGAGCTCGGCCACGGCAATCCGAAGCTCGGCCGCGCCATGATCGTGCAGACGGCGCGCAATTTCGGCATCCAGTCGCCGCTGCCGGACACGCCGTCGCTGCCGATCGGCGCCGACGAGGTCTATGTCTATCAGCACGCCGTCGCCTACGCGACCTTCCCCAATCTCGGCAAGGCCGTAGTGCCGCACGCGGCGCTCGAAGTGCGTACCGGCACCGGCGAACTGGTCTGGCGCTTCGACCGCGACGGCAAGAAACCGCAGCAGGTGATCTCACCGCAAGTCGCCCTCGACATGATCAAGATGATGAATTCCGTCGTCGAGAACGGCACCGGCAAGCGCGCCCAGCTCGACGGCGTGCCGACCGCCGGCAAGACCGGCACCACCAATGCCTGGCGCGACGCCTGGTTCGTCGGCTACACCGGCAATTTCGTCGGCGCGGTGTGGATGGGCAATGATGACTATACCTCGACCAAGCGCATGACCGGCGGCACGCTGCCCGCGATGACCTGGCACAACATCATGGCCTATGCGCACCAGGGCATCGAATTGCGGCCGCTGCCCGGCCTGCCGCCGCCGACGCACGCGCCGCCGTTGGCCGCCAATGCCACGTTCACGGGCAACGATGCGCCGCAACAGGTGCTGTTGACGCGCAAAGGCACCGATGCCCTGGTGCGTCTCGAACGCCTGCTCGATGACGCCAATCATGCGCTCGCCGCGCAGTTGCCGCCGGGAACCCAGGGCGCGCTCGAGGGCGACAAGACCCGATCGGTGGCGACGGCGACCGATCGCGCCGGCGCGGACACGCGTGGCGACTAGACCATGATCCAATTCAATTGAAGCGGATCATAGTCTAGAATCTTTGTTTGTGCATGATCTTATCCGAAAACCGGCATCCACCTTTCGGATCATGCACTGATAGCGACCAATTGGATCGAGCGTGCGCCTTCTCTTTGGATCATGTTTTGCGCTGATACTCGCCGCCGCCATCGGTCTCGGCGCGACCTGGCTGACCATCACCCGCGGCGTCGCCTTCGGCGCGCTGACCATCGGCGCCTGGACGGCGTGGCCGAAAAGCGGATCGGTCGATATCGATCCTTACGCGCGCGCCTCCATCGCCCGCACCGGCGAATTGCCGCTCGGCACCGGCGATGGCGTCGCGTTCTACGCCCGCACCGACAATGCCGGAAATAATTTGGACGGCCGCTGCACCTTCACCATCAGCGGCGTGACGCCGGCGGCGCGCTATTGGACGCTGACGCTGTACGATCCGGATGGCCGGCTGGTCGCCAACACCATCGATCGGCACGGCTTTACCAGCGCGGAGATCGTGCGCGACATCGAGGGCCGTTTCACCATCAGCGTCGCGCCGCGCGCGCGGCCGGGCAATTGGCTGCCGACCGGCGGCATCGAGCGCTACGTTCTGGTGTGGCGGCTCTACGATACGCCGATCGGCGTCGCCACGCGCACCGCCAAGGAAGCGCCGATGCCGGCGATCGCGCGGAAGGCCTGCTCATGATCCGCGCGCTGCTCTGGATTCTCGGCGCTATCCTGCTCGGCGGCATCGTGCATCTGTCGACCGTGCTGGTGATGCCGCAGGCGGCGACCCAGGACGCCTATGCGCGGCTTGCCTCGCTCACGCCGGTCAACGCCATGGTACAGCTGGCGGCGCCGACGGCGGAGAAGTCGACCATGCCGTTCATGGATCCGGCGTTTGCCGCCGCGGTGTGCCGCTACGATCTGTCCGCCGGCGCCATCAAGCTCAACGCGCCGCTGAGCCAGGCCTATACCTCGGTCACGTTCTATACGCGCAACAGCGTCGCCTATTATGCGATCGACGACCGCGCCGCCGGCCGGCGCGCCATCGAGCTCGATCTGATGACGCCGGAGCAGCACGCGCAGGTGCCCGAGGGCGAAGACGTCACCGCCGCCGACCGGCTGATCATCGAATCGCCGACCAAGACCGGGCTGATCGTGTTGCGGGCCTTGGCGCCGGAGCCCGGACTGATGCCGATGGCGCGCCGGGCACTGGCGAATGCGCAGTGCCGACTGGGCCCGGTGCAGTGAATTTTAGTTGGAGCATGATCTTTTCCGAAAACCGGTGACCACTACTCGGGATCATGCTCTATTTCTCAGCCACGACAGCCGGCGCCGCCAGCGCGGCGAAACGCGGCAACGGCACGATCTGGTTGCCGGCGATCTGCTGCTGCAATTCGTTCAAGATGCGTTCGGCCTCGGCGGCAACCGGCATCGGCTCGGCGACGGTCAAATGCTCGAGCGCATAGCGATAGCTGGCGCAGCGCTCGGTCAGCGAATGATGCACCCAGGCGATGGTCAGGCTGTTCTCGCCGACCCGCGCCATGGCGCTGATCCGTTCCGGCGGACTCAAGGTGGAGATAAGTTGCATGCTCTTCTCGCGGCGCTGATCGATATCGACGACGCGGCGCGCGGTGGCGAAGAACGGATCGATGCGCGCGATGTCGTTGCGCATATCGTCGATCAGCTGGTTGTAGCGCGCCGACGACGAGCGATGGAACGGGCCGACCAGGTGCGCGTAATAGGCGGCGGGATCGAATGCCCACAGCGAGCGCCGAAAGACGCGATTTTGGCCGTATTCAAGGACCACGGCATCCCAGCGCTGGCGGTCGTAAGGCGGCTCGATCAGCGGAAAGGCAAGATCGCGCAGCGCGCGCTCGTCGTCGGTGAGGTTATTGAGCGAGACCGGCCCGCCCGCATGGGCCGCGGCCTCCTGGCCGACCCAGGCATGAATGTCGTCGTTGACCAGCGGCTGCTGCAGCCGGCCGAAATCGCCGATGCTGGTGCAGCCGCCAAGACTCAGGAGAGCGACAATGGCGAACGGCGCTGTCGCGCGGAGCGGACGGACTTCCGGCGACATCGCTGCAACAACTTTCAGCGGCGCCTCATGCGGCGGCGGCCGCCATTGGCGGCCGGCGGCGGCATCTGCGGTTCCGCGCTCTCGGCGGCCGGATCGTCGTAGCGCTCGATCCGGATCACCGGCAAGATGATGACGGTTGCAGATTCGTCCTGCGCGTCGGCGCGGCCGAACCGCACGATACGCCCCTCGTCGGGGAATTTGACAACGATGCCCACCAGCCAATCCCTCAGGCCGCCGGCTACGGACCTCCCGCACGATCCGCGCTATCGGCGTCTTCGCGATTAAGCGGCATGCAAGGTTAACGCTCCGCTAACGCGCGAGCCTTAGGCTTAAGCGTGAAGTCAGCTCCGTGGTCCCTGTTGCGATCGAGTCGCGTGCAATGAAAACGCCCAGTCTGTCGAGTCTCAACGGTCTTGCCGATATCGGCTTGCGCAGCGGCGTCGACATGCGTCCGACGCTGATCCGCGTCCTCACCGATCTCTACGTGCAGAAGCTGACCCACACGGCGGACGAGGAACGCCATTACACCGAGCTGGCGCTGCGGCTTCTCGACGGGGTCGACACGCCGACGCGTGCCGCGGTGGCGGCGCGGCTGGCCAAGCATCTCGCGCCGCCGCTTCGAGTCATTCAATATCTTGTTAACGATTTGCCGGAAATTGCCGCCCCGCTGCGCGGCCACGCCTTGCTTAAACCGCCCGCCCAATCCGCCGAGCCGGCGCCGATCGAGACGGTCGCAGCGGCCGCGGAGGAGACGGCGCCTATGGAATCGCCGCCGGCAGAAGAGCCGATCGAACATGCGCCGGTCACCGACCTGCGCGGCGCCATGGATTCGACGATTGCCGGCGAGCTCAACGATATTTTCTTCACCGCCGCCGAACAGGAGCGGCGTCTCATCCTGCTCAACCTCCACGTTGCCGCGCCGCTATCGCCGGGACAGGTCGCCGTGTTGCGCGATCCCGGCACCGGCCAGCGTCTGGAGGCCGCGGCGCTCGGCAACCACCGCGAGGATCTGGTCAAGCAGTTCGCCGAGGCCTTGCGTATTCCCCGCGAGCAAGCCCGCCGCATCGTGCGCGACGACCATGGCGAGCCGATCGTGGTGGCGGTCAAGGCGCTCGGCATCCCGCGCGACGTGGTCTATCGCCTGCTGCTGTTCGTCAATCCGGCGGTCGGCCATTCGGTCGAGCGCGTTCACGCGCTGGCGATGCTCTATGACGAGATGACCGCGCAGGCCGCCGAAGGCATGGTCGCGATCTGGCAGGCGCTGCGCGGCGACGCGCGCAGCATGGCGAAGCACCAGCCGCTGCTATGGAACGATGAGCGCTCGCGCGCCCGTCCTGCGGCCGCGCCGGCGCGCCGCCCGCTGGGCACGCCGCGAACCAGTATCCGCCGCGAAGTGTCTTGAGCCTGCTGCCGTTACCACGGCACCTTCAGCCGGCAACGACGTCGAGAAAATTCCGCCCCGCGCGGTCCTCGACTTCGAGGATCCAGACGTCGGGATCGAATTTGATCTCGCGCGCGAGATAAGCTTCGACAGCCTCGTCGGATGCCGGCCGCTCTTTGAGGCTCGGGCTGAAGGCGCGGTCGGCTTCGCGCACCGCATCGAATTCGCTCTGCGGCGCCGGGCCGAACAGATCCGAAGTGCCGTCGAGGCGATTAACACGGATGAACACGGCGCCGGCTTCCTCGGCGCCGCGCCGGCGCACGACGGCGAAAGCGCCCTCGACCTGACAGCGGCGCAGATAAGCGGCAACCCAAAGCGCGGTTTTCAGACGCATCGTCCAGCCCACGGCGGCGAACGAGACATATGCCTCGATCCGGCCGAGGCCGCAAATTCTGCTATTCGACGGGACGTCCGGTCATAGCGGCAAGCTCGCTGATTAGGCGATCGGAGACCCGGCCGCTGAGCGGCAGCTTGTGCTCGCGCTCGAATTTTTCGATGGCCTCGCTGGTCGCCTCATCGAGCGTGCCGGTCGGCTTGATCTGGCCATAGCCGTAATTCGACAGGACGCGCTGCACTGCCGAGATGCGCGGCGACGGGCCGATCAGCTCGGCGATCGGATCATTGCGTCGCGGTGACGGCACCGGCACCGGGACAGGTTGCGGCGGCCGCGGCACCGCCAGCGAATGCGTGGCGCTCATGTCGATGATCCGCGGCCCGGCCTGCTGCGCGGGCTTGGGCGCCGCATCGGCCGTCTTCGGCAATGTCGGATTGGCGACGAACGGCGCCGGCCGCGCGCCCGATTGCAGGAAAACCGCGTTGACCACGATCACGATGGTGGCCGCCGTCGCGCCGAGAATGGCGAAAGCATCGACCGGCCGGTCGGCAACCCGCAGCCACAGCCGCGCGCCGAACGACAGCGTCCCGGCGCGAGCGCTGCCGCGGCTTCTATCGTTGCGGCGCTCACGCACGTTTCTTCACCGCGCTTGCCGGCTGCACGGTGCCGGCCGCCTGATTCCTGGGAATGATGATCGGACTGACCACGCCGTGGCCGCGCTTCTTCACCGGCCGCGTCCGCTCGCAATCGAGCGGCAGGCCGATCGTGATGCGGGTGCCCTCGCCGACCCGGCTGCGGATAGAAAATTCGCCGCCATGCAGCCGCACCAGGCCTTTGACGATGGAAAGCCCCAAGCCGGTGCCGCCATGGCGGCGGTCATAGGAGGCGCCGGCCTGAAAATACGGCTCGCCGACCCGCGTCAAATCCTCGTCGCTGATGCCGACGCCGTCGTCCTCGACCACGAAGGTGATGTTGGCCGCCTCGGCGCGGGCGCTGACCAGCACCTTGCCGCCGCGGTCGGTGAAGCGGATGGCGTTCGACAGCAGATTGAACAAGATCTGGTTGAGCGCGCGCTTGTCGGCGACGATGTCCGGCAGATCGGCCGGCGCCAGCCATTCGAGCTGGACGCCGGCCTCGCGCGCCCGCAGCGCCAGGATGTCGCAACAACTGGCGATGACCTGCGCCGGATTGAACGGCTCCGGCGTGATCTCGAAATTGTCGGTCTCGATCTTCGACATGTCGAGAATGCCGTTGACGACCGACAGCAGATGATTGCCGGAATCGTTGATCAGCCCGGCATATTCTTGACGCCGCTTGGCGTCGAGCATCAGCGCCGCTTCCTTGTTCAGCATCTCGGAGAAACCGATGATGGCGTTGAGCGGCGTGCGCAATTCGTGGCTCATGGTGGCGAGGAAGCGGCTTTTTGCGGCATTGGCGCGCTCGGCCTCGGCGCGGGCGTCTTCGAGCGCTTGCTGCTGCTGCTTGCGGAAGGTGACGTCGCGCAACACCGCGACCACTTCGCGGCGGCCCACTTCGCCGGCATCGGCGCCGGCCTGTTCGAACGGCCGGCAACGCATCTCGATCCAGACGAATTCCACCATGGCTTGGCCATTGGCATCGACGCCGTCGCGCCGCACGCGGAACTCGGCCGAACGGCTCTCCGCCAGGGCGGCGGTATCGCCGAGCGCCGTCAGATAGGCCGGCCGGTCGGCGACATGGACGCGGTCGAACAGGCCATGGCCGTGCAAATCGGCGAGGCGCGAGCCGAACAGCGTCTCGCCGGCCGGCGACATGAACAGCACGGCGCCGTCGCGGCCGTGCCGCGTGATCACGTCGGTCATATTGCGGGCCAGGAGCCGATAGCGGTCTTCCTCGGCGTAAAGCAGCCAGAAGCTGGTGCGCGCCAAGGCCTCGGCGCCGAGCGCAAGTCCCGCCGCATAGAGCGCGGCCGAAACGACGCCGAGCGCGGCGAGCGCCGCGTGCGTATTCGGGTTCGGCTTCGGCAGAAGGTGTGCGGTGTCGAGCAGCACCAACAAGCCGGCGGCGCCGAGCGCCAGCGTCGAGGCGGTGGCGACGACGCGGCGCGAAGCGGACAGCGAGGCTTCGAGCGGCACGACGACGAGCCAGATCGCGGCGAACGATACGATGCCGCCGGTCGAGGCGGCGACCGCGGTCACCAGCCCGGCCAGCGCCAGCGACGACAGCACGTGCGCACTTTCGTAACGGCCGGTGCGCGACAGAAAGTAAGCGGTCAGGATCGGCACCACGAGCCAGGCAAACACCATCAGCTCGACCGTGGTCGGCGCGCCGCGCGCCAAGAGGTAAACCGGAAACGACGCCAGCGCGACGATGCTGCCGAGGAGCCGCGGCGCGATGAAAGCGCGATGCCGCGACGCCGTCAGCGCATCCTGCTGCGCCGAAGGGTGGACCAGCGTTTCGACATAATCCCGTACCGGCGCGAAGAGGCCCACGATCCCGTCGCACGCCCGCTTTTGCAGACGCGCTCCCTTTGTTCTGTGCTGCGATCGTGTCAGACGCCGCTTAAACGAACGCTAAAACGCGCCGCTCGGCGCCAGCGGGACGGCGCGCTGCCGCACCACGGATTCAGCCATCATGGTGAATCGCTCGTTGCCGCGAACGGTTGCCATTTGTTTGACGTTGAATGGCGGCGCGAAAGTGCCCGCAAATCGCGGCTCTTTCGCCATCGCCAAACCGTTGCAAAAGGCGGTTTCGCGCGCGTTCGCTCAAATTTTAGGTAAATTATATTTTCTCCAATTGCGCGAAAATTTGCGACGTATTCTCCTCGATTATGGACAAAAACGTCCCCGTCGAGCGAACGCGGCTTTCAATGCTGCCTGCTAGGTTGCGCGGGCGTGCGGCGACCCATGCCGCCGGGGATACGGGTCTGATGTTCTTCTTGCTGCGAATGGCGTTCTGGCTCGGCGTCGTGCTGATCCTGTTGCCCAGCGGATCGGCACAGCACGCCGCGCAGTCGAGCGACGTCCGCACCTCCGAGGCGATCTCGGCGGCGTCCGCCACGGTCCAGGATCTGCGCGGTTTCTGCGCGCGCCAGCCCGATGCCTGCACGGTCGGCTCGCAGGTCGCGGTGGCGATGGGCTACAGGGCGCAAGCCGGCGCCAAGATGCTTTACGATTTCTTGACCGAGGCGCTGGCGCCGAAGGAGACCGGCGCGCTGCCTCGCGGCGCCGCCCCGCGCGGCAACGCCGCCAAGGTCGAGGCGGTCAAGTCCTCGCCATCTTCGCAGAATACGCTCACTCCTGCCGATCTCGCACCGGCCTGGCGCGGCCCGCAGCCGCCCAAGGACGCCAAGCACGCAGTCTAGTTCCCGCTCCTTCGTATCGGCCAGGGACATCGTGTTCCTATAACGAATGACCCCTGGCACATCGACCTGCCCGGCCCCGCGCTCTATATAGAGCGTAACGTGGGACGCAGGCCTGATGGCTGACATCGACGAAATCATCGACAATTTCTCGCTCCTCGATGAGTGGGACGACCGCTACCGCTATCTGATCGAGCTGGGCCGGGAACTACCGCCGCTGGCCGCGGAAGCCCACAACGACGCCAACAAGGTGCAGGGCTGCGCCAGCCAGGTCTGGCTCGACACCAGCGTGCGTCCCAATGGCGCGGGCGGCCCGGTGCTCACATTCGTCGGCGACAGCGACGCCCATATCGTACGCGGGCTGATCGCCATCCTGTTCGCGATGTATTCGGGACGCAACGCCAAGGACATTCTCGCCACCGACGCCGTGGCGCTGTTCGAAAAGATGGGGTTGCGCGAACATCTCACGCCGCAGCGTTCGAACGGTTTTCGCTCCATGGTGGAGCGCATCCACTCCGATGCCCGCGCGGCGCTCGCCACCGCGGCCTGAACGTCGCTGCCATCTCGCCGGCGCTGCCGCTGGTCCGGCGTTCCGGCCGCGCTTCCAACCGTGTTGTAAGCCTCGTCCGGGCCGTGGAATGATCGGCGGCAGCACGTTGGACAGCCCAAGCACCCCTTGCGCATGCGCACCGGACTGACGGACGTATTCGCCGGCACGATCTGCAGCGTGCTGACGATCACCTACTCGCTGTCCTATGCGGCGCTCATTTTCAGCGGGCCGCTCGCGCATTTTCTATCCTACGGCATTGCCGTCACCTTCATGTCCGCCGCCGTCGGTGGCGCGTTCGTGGCTTTGCGCAGCTCGCTGCCGTTCGCCGTCGCCGGGCCGGACAGTTCGATCTCGGTTGTCATTGCCGCCCTCGTCGCCACCGTGCTGCAGCGGGTCGCCGCCGGCAGCGACGCCGATCTGCTCGGGCCGGCCATCATCGCCATGGCGCTGGCGACGGCGCTGACCGGGCTGTTGATGTGCGTGCTGGGCTTCACCCATGCCGGGCGCGCCATCCGCTTTCTGCCCTATCCGGTGATCGGCGGCTTCCTCGGCGCCACCGGCTGGTTGATGGTCACAGGCGCCATCCAGGTCGTCACCGATCAGCATGCGACCTTGGCCAATCTCGGCGCCTTCGCCGACGCCATGACCGGCGCCAAGCTCGCGGCAGGAGCGGCCGTCGCCATCATTTTGCATGTACTGCTGCGCCGCACGAAAAGCCCATTCGCTTTGCCCGGCGTGCTGTTGGCATCGTTCGCGGCCATGCACGTCGTCCTGCTGGTGAGCGGGACATCGGTCGGCGCGGCGCAAGCGAGCGGCTGGATGTTCCATCCGCAACCGGCGGCCGCACTTGCCCTGCCGTGGAAAACGGCCGCCTTGCACGCCTTTCCCTGGGCAGCATTGCCGTCCTTTGCCGGCGACGTGCTCGCCGTGATGTTCGTCACCATCAGCACCTTGCTGCTCAACACCACCGGAATCGAAATCGCGACGCGAAGCGAGGCCAATATCGAGCGCGATCTCAAGGTCCACGGCCTCGCCAATCTCCTGACCGGCGGGCTTGGCGGCATGGTGGTCTGCACCTCGCTGAGCCGTTCGATCCTGGTCCGCACCGCCGGCGCGACCAGCAGGCTGTCCGGGCTGACGGTGGCGGCGATTTCGGCAGGCGTGCTGGTCGCCGACCCGTCGTTCCTCGGCTATGTGCCGAAATACGTTCTCGGCGGGCTTTTGCTCTATCTTGGTTCCGATCTGGTCTATCAGTGGCTCATTCATTCGTCGCGGCGCTTGTTGCTGCTCGAATATCTGTCGCTGATCGCCATTGCCGCGCTGATCATCTATTCCGGCTTCATCGCCGGCGTGCTGATCGGCATCGTCATCGGCTGCGCCACCTTTGCGCTCAGCGCCAGCCGAGTGAACGCGATCAAGTTCAATTTCGACGGCTCGAACTACCGCTCGACGCTCGACCGCGGGCCAAGCGAGCTGGCGCTGTTGGCCGAGCACGGCCGCCAGATCCAGGGCGTGACCCTGCAAAGCTATCTGTTCTTCGGCTCGGCCAACCGGCTTTACCAATACGTCAAGACATTGCTGACGCGGGGGCCGGACTGCCGGTTTCTGATTTTCGATTTCCGGCTGGTCACCGGGATCGATTCATCGGCCACCCACAGTTTCGCCCAGATCAAGCAGACCACCGCCGCGCACGGCGTGCGCATCGTGCTGGCCAATCTCAGCGCGGAATTGGAACGCGCCTTTCGCACCGCGCGCTTTATTTCCGACGACGTCACGATCGTCGCCGACCTCGATCGGGCGCTGGAATCCTGCGAGCAGAAAGTCATCGAGACGCACCGCGCCGAGACCAGCGAGAAGCCGTCGCTGCGCGCCTGGCTGGCCGAAGCCTTGGGCGGCGCCGAACACGCCGACCGCTTGGCCGCCTATTGCCGGCGGCTCGAAGTCGAAGCCGGCGACGTCATCGCGCGGCAGGGCGAGCCGGCCGCCTCGATGCATTTCATTCTCGAAGGCCGGGTCGGCATTATCGTCGATATGGGTGACGGCCGGACCATGCGCGTGCGCAGCCTCGGCCGCCATACGACGATCGGCGAAATGGGCTTGATCACGCAACGGCCGCGCAGCGCCACCATCCAGGCCGAGACCGCAAGCGTGCTCTACGAGCTCGCCGCCGACGATTATGAAAGGATCAAGCGCGAGCAACCGGCGCTCAGCCAGGCGTTACTGGCTTACGTGGTCGCGGTGATGGCCGAGCGGCTCAGCTTCGCCAACCGTGTCGTCGGCGTGTTGCAGCGCTGACCGGCGGATCCACGGTAGGCCTTCAACCGCCCTTGCGGCGGCGGCGCTGCTGGCCGAGCCCCATCTGCTTGGCAAGCTGCGAGCGGGCCTCGGCGTATTTCGGCGCCACCATCGGATAGTCGGGCGGCAGGCTCCACTTCTCGCGGTATTGCTCCGGCGTCATGCTGTAGCGCGTGCGCAGATGGCGCTTGAGCGACTTGAACTTGTGGCCGTCTTCCAGGCAGACGATGTATTCGGGCGTGACCGAGCGCTTGACCGGCACCGCGGGTTTGAGCGGCTCCGCCGGCGCCGCCGTTTGGCCGCCGGATACGCGTTTTAACGCCGCGTGCACCTGGCTGATCAGATTCGGGACATCGGCGCTGGGGACCGTATTGTTGCTGACATAGGCCGACACGATGTTCGCCGTCAGCTCGATGAAGCTGCTGCTGTCGCCTGAATTATCGGCCATGGCTTTGGTCTCTGCTCTTTAGTCTGGTCCCCGGCAAAGTCAAAAACAAGCATTCGACAACGGCATATTGTGCCGCAACGAATCTGAAACCTGCAGGCAAGATTAGTTATAGTGTGCCTTGAAAGTAAAGGCCATAAAAACGGTCGCAAGCGCGCAAGTCTTAGTCGGGAGTACTTCAGCGCCGCATGTAAAGCCCGCAGGCGCGGACTACGCGCTTTGCTCGATGTGATTACGCAGCTCGGTGATCGAGCCGAAGCGCAACATGCCCTGCGGCAACTGTGCTTCGATCGAACCGTCCGAATAAAGCGTATAAGCCATGCCGTCGACGACGCCGGATTTGAGGATCGTCACCGTTGCCGGCGCCTCGGGCGCCGGCACGGGACGCGGCTCGGGCGCGGGCGCGGGCTCTTTGAATTGGAATTGCATCGGTTCGGGCGTCAGTACCGGCTCGACCGGCAGCGCCGGCGGCTGTTGGGCGACGGGTTGTGGCGCCTGCGCCTCTCGCCCCGGCCGCTGCTTTTTCGGCCAGAAGGCTTCAAAGTTTCTTACCCGCTCCGGCCGGCTCGCCGCGCGAGGCTGAACCTCAAGCCGCGGCTCGATCCTTGGCGGCGAAGCGCCGTTGGTCTGTTGGGTGACCGCACTACTGGCCTCGGCAACCGCCTCGTCGGCACGGACCGGCGGCTTGGGCAACAGCGACACGTTGGCATCTTCGACCACCGGCGCATTTTCGAGCCGGACCAGGGTCGGGAATTTTTCGCGAAGCCGCTCCAACGCGGCGTCTTCGGGCAGCACCCGCGGCGTGGCAACAGCCGGCGCCGGAGGCGGCACGGGTTCTGGCGCCGGTTTGGCCGGAAACGGGTTGCGGGCCGGAGCCGCGGCAGCAGGCTCCTCGGCGACCGGCGCGCCGGCACCGGCTTCCTCATGGACAACGGGATGCGGCAACGGCCGCGCGGCGAGCGCTTTCTCGATGCGGGCCAGCACGCGAACCGCAAGCGCAAGAGCGACCAGGATAAGGCCGCCGACGATCGCGACGGCACCGGGCGTGATGATGGAAGGGTCAAAATCCCGTCCGCCGAACGGCAGGCCCGGACCTATGAGCACGACGCCGGCGGCGGCAATGACCGCGCCTAAAATCAACAAAAACGCATACATACGCCCGTTCCCCCCGAAGGACGCCCGGAGGCCCCAACACGGCAGCATTTTGACCGTACTGTGACAGCAGCGCAAGATGAATATCGATGCGGTGCGTTGCCCGCGGTCCGACGACCGCACCGGAGAGCCGTTGCCCAACCCCCCGCCTTGGGCCTATCTAGAGGAACTTTTCGCTTCGCTTGGCCGTTTCACCGAGACGCCCGCAATCGTTCCACGTCGCATTGAGGAGTAGACCTAATGGCATTCACCCTGCCCGATCTTCCCTATCCCCATGACGCGCTCGCTCCGTATATGTCGCGCGAGACCTTGGAATACCATCACGACAAGCACCACGCGGCTTATGTGACCAACGGCAATAACCTCGCCAAGGGCACGGAGTGGGAGAACAAGCCGGTCGAGGACGTCGTCAAAGGCACGTTCGGCAAGAACGCCGGCCTGTTCAACAATGCCGCCCAGCACTACAACCACATCCATTTCTGGAAGTGGATGAAGAAGGGCGGTGGCGGCGACAAGATTCCCGGCAAGCTCGAAAAGCAGATCGTTGCCGACATCGGCCCGATCGCCAAGTTCAAGGACGATTTCATCCAGGCCGGCGTCACCCAGTTCGGCTCCGGCTGGTGCTGGCTGGCAATCAAGGACGGCAAGCTCGCCATCTCGAAGACGCCGAACGGCGAGAATCCGCTGGTGCATGGCGCGACCCCCATCCTGGGCTGCGACGTGTGGGAGCACTCCTATTACATCGACTATCGCAACCGGCGCCCCGATTACCTCAAGGCGTTCTTCGAGAATCTCATCAACTGGGATCACGTCGCCCAGATGTACGAAGCGGCAGCGAAATAGCCGCTGTCACGACGATGCGCGCCGCCAAGCGGGGCCTCGGGCCCCGCTTTTGCGAAAGGCACCATGCCGACGCGCATTACCCTGCCCTTTTGCCGCATTGTGCGCATTGCCGGATGGCCGCATCTGTTCGCTGCGCTGCGCGCAGCTTAAGACCGGGAAAGTCGTGCACCACCCCGCGGCGAAGTCGATACTGTCGTCCTCGGACGCGGCTGCGGTCGCACGCCGGCTGGATTTTTGCGCCATCGTCGTGCTGGTGCTCGCCGGCACCGTCGCCGCGGCGACGTTTCGCGACTATGGCCTCGGCTGGGACGACTACACGCATTCGCAATATGGCGACCTCCTGGTGTCGCTCTATTCGTCCGGTTTTGCCGACAAGCGGGCGCTGTCGTTCGTCAATCTGTACATGTATGGCGGCGGCTTCGATCTCCTCGCCGCGCTCGCCGCCAAAATTCTGCCGTTCGGCCTGTTCGAGACGCGCCGTCTGGTGGGCGCGGCAGTCGGCATCGCCGGCCTGTTCGTCACCTGGCGGCTTGGTCGACGGCTCGGCGGCCCGCTCGCCGGCCTGATCGCTCTCATCCTGCTGGCCACCTGCCCGCTCTACTACGGGCACATGTTCATCAACGCCAAGGATGGACCGTTCGCGGTCACCAGCGCCATTGCGCTCCTCGGCATCGTGCGCGCCTTCGAGGAATATCCGCGCGTGACGCCGGCAACCGTGGCGCTGTGCGGCATCGGCGCCGGCCTCGCCGTCGGCTCGCGGGTCATGGGCGGCTTTGTGGTGCTCGACGCATTGCTGCTGCTCTCGTTCATCGTCGTCATCCGATCGCACGCCGCTGCGCTGAAACCTGCGCTCGCGGAGTGCGGCTCGTTTCTTCTGGCCTTCATTCCCGGCGTCATCCTCGCTTATTTGGTCATGGGCCTGGTGTGGCCGTGGAGCGTCGTTGCGCCGCTCAACCCGTTTCATGCCGTCGAATATTTTTCCAATTTTTTCGAAAAACCGTGGCGCGAGCTGTTCGGCGGCCAATTGATCTCGGTTCCGGAGATGCCGCGCAGCTACGTGCCGACGCTGGTCGCGCTGCAACTGCCCGAAGTCCTGCTGGCGCTCGGACTTTGCGGCATCGTGGGCGCGATAATTGCCGTGGCCGTGCGCCACCGCGGCGGCGGTGCCGGACAGCGCGCGGCGCTCTTTGCCGTCGTGCTCGCCGCCACGCTGCCGATTCTCGTCACCATCGCGGCGCGGCCGGCGATGTATAACGGCATCCGCCACTTCGTCTTCGTGCTGCCGCCGCTTGCCGTGCTCGGCGGTCTTGCCGGCGCGTGGACCGCGCAGCGGCTTGAACGGCTCGGCCGCGCTGCGCTGGTCGCAGGCGCGCTGGTGTTGGTGGTGGGCGCCATCTCGCCGGTCGTCGCGATGGCGCGCCTGCATCCTTTCGAATACGCCTATTTCAACCGCATCGCCGGAGGCGCAGCTGGCGCGCGGCCGCACTACATGCTCGATTATTGGGGGCTGTCGCTGACCCAGGCGTCACGGCAATTGCGCGCGCTCATCGTCGAGCGCGGCGAGCAACCGCCGCACGGAACGTGGACGGTGGCGGTTTGCGGCCCGCATCCCCCGGTCGCCGTCGCGCTCGGACCGCGCTTCACCACGACCTGGAATCCCAAAGGCGCGGACTTCGCCATGATGCTCGGCGAATTCTACTGCGCTAAGCTCGATGCGCCGGTGCTGTTTGAGATCGTGCGCGACGGCGTCGCCTTTGCCCGCGTCTATGACATCCGCGACCGTTCGATCGCGACGCTGCTGGCGGTGCCCGGGATCGACCAGTAAATGGGCGTAACTGCGGGAGTGGAGATCAGGCCATGAGCGCACCGCGGGTTCATGTATTCGACGCCTACGGCACCTTGTTCGACGTGCATGCTGCGATCGCGCGGCATCGCGCCGCGGCCGGCCCCGATGCGGAGCGTTTTTCGGAAATCTGGCGGTTAAAGCAGATCGAATATGCCTGGACCCTGACGCTCGCCGGTCACTATGCCGATTTCTGGACGCTGACCGAGCGGGCGCTGGACTATGCCTTCGATCGCGTGCCTACGGTCAGCGTGGCGCTGCGCGAAAAGCTGCTCGACGCCTACTTGACCCTCGACGCTTTTGCCGACGCGCGCGCCGCCTTGGCCGCGCTGAAAACGCGCGGCCAGCGCATCGCCATTCTCTCCAACGGCACGCCGCGCATGCTTAGTGCCGCGATGCAGGCTTCCGGCATCGCCGCGCTGTGCGACGCCGTGCTCTCGGTCGATGCCGTGCGCATGTACAAGCCGCGGCCGGAAGTCTACGCGCTCGTCACCGATCATTTCAGCATCAAGCCGGACGACGTGGCGTTCGTCTCATCGAACCGCTGGGACATCATGGGCGCGGCGTCGTTCGGCTTCCGCGCCGTATGGGTCAATCGCGCCCAGCTGCCGCGGGAATATCCGCACCAGCCGCCGGTCCACACCGTGTCCGATCTGCAAGCTTTGCCGTCGCTTGCGTTCTGACGGTTACGCGTTCACCGCGACCGCCTCGGCCCGAACCGGCGGCAGCAGCTGCGGGGCTACGAATGTGCCCTGCTCGAGCGCCTCGATCTGCTTGTCGAGTTGCGCGATAGCGTAGCGCGTATAGGGCCCAATATGCAGGTAGAAGCCCATCAGCGATACCACCGCGCGCAATGCGCCGGGATTGGTGTTCAGGCAATTGGTGAAGGTGCGCCAGAACCGGTCGCGGTGCTCCGGCATGCGCCGCAGGATCTCCTGCACGATGTTGACGGTACCGATCTTGGCGCGGATATCGCCCTTGGGCATTTCGCGGCGGCGGTCTGAACAATCGAGCAGCGAGACCAGGCGATCGATGCGCCCGCAATAAGCCTCGGGCGTGTAGACCGTGGCCAGCACGCGACGCAGGTCGCGCAGCAGGTCGAGGCGGGGGCGCTTGGTTTCGAAATTCAGACCGCTGGCAATCTGGTCGTTCGATCCCTTCGGCATGAACTCGGCGTTGACGTGCAAGCGGCCTTCGTGTGCCAGGCGGCGCGACAACTGGGTGTTCGGCAGCGCCCACAACAGCCCGATAGCCGCCATCGGGATCGCGCAGTCCTCGATCAATTCGATCATCGGTTCGGCTACGGAACCCTTCTCGCTGTCGAAGCCGACGATGAAGCCCGCGGTGACGAAAATTCCAGCCTGATAGATCTTGTGGATGCTGTCCGGGATGCTGCGGCGCGTGTTCTGCTTCTTGCGCATCGCGATCAAAGTGTCGGTATCCGGACTTTCAATGCCCATGAAGATGACGAAGAAGTTCGCCTTCTTGAGCATGGTGATCAATTCGGCGTCGTCGGCGAGGTTGAGCGACGCCTCGGTGGAGAACTCGAACGGATAGTCGCGCTCCTCGAGCCATTTGATCAGATGCGGCAGGAAGAGCTTGAGCGCCTTCTTGTTGCCGATCAGATTGTCGTCGACGAAATCGACATGGCCGCGGTAGCCGAGCTGATAAAGCACCTCCAGCTCTTCCAGCATCTGCGCGGTGGTCTTGGTGCGCGGCACCCGGCCGTAAAGCTCGATGATGTCGCAGAACTCGCAGGTGAACGGGCAGCCGCGTGAAAACTGCACGCCGACGTGCATGTACTGCTCGAACTTGAGCAGATCGAAGCGCGGCTTTGGCGTCTTGGTGACGTCGATCTGGAATTTCGGCGCCTCGAACAGGCCTTCGTTGCTGCCGTTCTCGACTGCGTCGATGAATTTGTCGATAGCGCCCTCGGCCTCGCCGACGACGCGGAAGTTGGCGCGCTCATAGACGTGCGGGCTCGACGATACGTCCGGGCCGCCGACGGCAACCGGCTTACCGCGGCTGCGGCACAGTTCGATGATGTCGAGCGTGCTGGCCTGCTGGAACATCATGCCGCCGGTCATCACCAGGTCGGCCGATTCCAGGTCAGCGTCGCTCAATTCCTCGGTGTTGAGGTTGACCAGGCGGACGTTCCATTGCCGCGGCAGCATGGCCGCAACCGTGATCAGGCCGAGCGGAATGGTCGGATATTGCGCGCCGATGACGGCGCACGACTCGCGGTAATTCCAGAACGACTCGTTGGTGAAGCGCGGATAGATCATCAGCACATCGCGGGCCTTCGGCCGCGACAGTCGCGCACTGCCATTGAGCTTTTGGTCCAAGGAACCCCGCCCCGTCACAATCGCCGCAGTATGGCGGCCTGATCTGCCATGACAAGGACAAAGCCAGACTCCGCTCGCCCTGTCCAGCGGAGAAAAGTAGCGTCCGATCATGGCGTTATCGCGGCCCGAGCGAGCGCCTTTGGGCCGACGCCTGCCGGCGGTTCAGCTAACCTCGGGTTCCGATATCCGCCTGGCTCGGCAATGTCGTGCCAATATGGGCTGACCGCGCCAACGCTTTCGCGACCCCCCAATTTGCACCGGCACCGACGCGATCAGGCAGCGTGACCTTGGCCTTCGTCGCTTTTGGGGTTCTTCAGCGCAGTCGCGATCTGCTGCTTGTCGAGCCGGGTGCCGTCATCGCCTTCGATCAAGAGTGCAACACGGCCGCCTTTGTTGAGGTGCCGCGCCCAGATCATCGCCTCGTCGAGCGAGCTGAATTCCTTGTACAGGTAGCGATCCTTTTCCGCGGGCGAGATGGTTTCCGAACCGCGCGGGCCGGAATAGACTCGATAGGTCATTGGTCGGATCCTCCGTCATAAACGCGGAGCCCATATGGACGAAAAATGTGCCGGCGCTGTGTCGCCGTGGAACCCGGCGCGGCGCGTTGACGCGGGCAAAAGTGCGCCGTTACCATTGCGGCAAACGCATAAGGGAGGATTGTCATGCGCCTCTTTTTTCAGCCGGCGATCGGCATGTTCATTGCGACGGCAGCGCTCGTGTCATGTGCTCATGCCCAGGGCAATGCCGTCTATCTCGCCACCTACGTCGAAGTCATGCCCGATGCGGTGGCTCCCGGCATCGCGCTGCTCAGGCAATATCGCGACGCGAGCTTAAAGGAAGACGGCAATTTGCGCACCGATGCCCTTGCCGAAATCGAGCGGCCGAACCGCTTCGTCGTCGTCGAAGCGTGGCGGGACAAGGCGGCCTTCGACGCCCATGGCCAAAGTGCGGCGACGTCAAAATTTCGCGACAAGCTCAAGCCGATCGCGGACGCGCCCTACGACGAGCGCATCACCAATGCGCTCTATGTCACGCAGGGCAAGAACGAGAGGCAGGCCGGCGCGATTTACGTGGTCACCCATGTCGACGTGATACCGGCCGGCAAGGACGATTGCATGGCGGCACTCAAGGCGATGAGCACCGACACCGCGGCCGATCCCGGCAATATCAGCTATGGAGTGCTGCAGCAGGTCAACCGCGGCAACCATTTCACCGTCATCGAGGCATGGACCAACCGCAAGGCGCTCGACGGCCATGCCATGGCGGCGCATACGCGCGCCTTTCGCGAAAAGCTCAAACCGATCGCGGGCGCGCTCTATGACGAGCGCATCTACAAGGCGCTGAACTGACGCCTGCGCTATTTCTGCGGCGCGAAATTTTGATTGCTGTAAGGCAACGATGTCGGCCGCTGTATCGCGATGAAAGCGTGATCGAGGCTGTGATGACAGCTGTTGCAGCCGGCGGTGAGCGCATCGAAAGCGGCGGGAAACGCCGCGCGATTCTTGTCTTCGATGATCTTCTGCAGCGCCTGCATCGGCGCGCCGACGGCCTTCTCCACGGTATCGCCGCCGAGCAATTTGTTCACATTCTCAAAGCCCTCGTTCAACTCGCCGATTTCGTAATCGGCGAGCGGCCAGTTGCCGGCGCGGCCGGCGAACCAGAGCTTGATATGGCGCAGCTGCTGCAGCGTCATGATCTCGCCGAGACCGGGCACCATAGGTGCGTTGGTCTCCTGCATCGGCATCGCCGGCTTGGCGGTGTCCTGGGCGTTCGCAGCCGCCGTTGCGAGCATCATCGCGCCGATAAAACCTGCGAAGATCAGCTTCATGAATTCCTCCTTCAGCGCGCCTAGCTGGTTGGCGGTAAGCGCTCGCTGCATGCCTTAGGATAGGCCGCTTGGCATGCCGCATAGAGCGCCGGACAGGCAAGCGCTGCGGCAAGCGCGGCATCGACGGTTTTCAACCGGTCGCCGGTGGCACGCGACTGCGGGTCGTAAATCAGTACCGCGTCGAGCCGCTCGACGCCGCGATCGGTCATCAGGAAGCGCTCGGCGCCGTTGAAATACATCGTCGCGGTCTTGATCGCATCGGTGAGCTTCTTGGTGTACTCGGCCGCGGTCTTGGGATCCGGCTTGACGCGGGCGTGGGTCGCGACATCGGTGTAGAACACGTTGAGCTTGAAATAGGCGCCGCCGCATTGGGCGAGCGCGAGCCAATAAGGCTTGCCGTTGAAGGGACCGGGCGCCACCACCACGCTGTCGCGCCTGTCGACCGAGACCGCGGGCACCGGCGGCGGCGCGGCCTCGCGCGGCTCGCGCTTGCGGCGGGTCAGCGCATCCGCGCTGGTGGCGGCGACGAGTGCAATCGTCAGCAGCGCGGCTTTCGCGAAAGTTCCGGACATCATGCGATTATAGTCGGGTCGCTGCGCCGGATTCAAAACTTCTCGAGCCAGGGCCGCAGCTCGATCTCCCAGGCCCAGGCGCTGCGGTGCTGCCGCAGCAGATCGAGATAGCTCTGCGCGATGGCGTCGGGATCGAGCATGGCGTCGGGCTTGTCCGGCGGACTGGGCCGGCGCGGGCTCAAAATGCCGCCGTCGACGACGACGTGGACGATGTGGATGCCTTGCGGCTGCAGTTCCCGCGCCATGCTTTGCGCTAGCCCCCGCAGCGCGAACTTGCCCATGGCGAACGGCGCCGACTGCGGGTAGCCCTTCACGCCCGCCGAAGCCCCGGTGAGCATGATCGCGCCGTGACCTTTCGGCACCATGCGCTTGGCGGCCTGCTGCGCGACCAGGAAGCCGCCGTAAGCGGTCACCGCGAGCGCGCGCTCGACCTCGACCGGATCAAGGTCGATGAACGGTCCGCGGGTGCGGTAGCTGGCATTGTAGACCACCAAATCGGGCGCGCCGCCCGACGCTTCGACATCGGCGAACAGTTTTGCGACCTGCCCGCGATCGGTCGCGTCACAGGTGAAAGCCTTGCCGCCGGTCTCTTTGGCCAAAGCCGTCACATTATCGAGCCGACGCGCCGCCACGGCGACCTTCATGCCCGATTTGGCAAACAGGCGCGCCAGCGAGGCGCTCAAGCCTGAGCCGACGCCGACGATGAGAGCGTTCTTGTAATTCAATTCCGACATGGACGTACCTTTCAATCGATGACGGCGATGGCGTTGATCTCGACCAGGCAGCGCGGGTCGGTGGCAAGCCGCACCACTTGTACCGTAGTGGTCGCCGGCTTGGCATCGCGAAAATATTCGCCCCAGACCCGGTTGAGCGCATCCTGATCGGTGAGATCGGTGACGAAGCGGTCGGCGGTGACCACGTCGGAAAAACTTGCGCCCACCGCTTCGAGGCCGCGCTTGAGATTTTCCAGCGCGGCGCGCGCCTGCCCCGCCATATCGCGCGGCATGGCGTCGAACTCTTCCGGCCGGTGCGGGTGATGATGATAGACCGGCGCCGCGGTGACGCCGGCGAGGTAGACCGTGGTGCCGCCTTTGACCTTGATCGCCGGCGCATAGGGCATCCACAGATGCGGCGCGTCCGGCCAATGAATGTGCTCGACGATTTTGGGCAACCTTGTCCTGGACATGGCGAAGCTCCTGGTGGGCGCGGCGGGCGGCGTGGCAATATAGCGCCATGCGCAAAATTCCGCAGGGCGCCGGTCTATACCTTGCCGTGTTGGAGCTCGTCTTCGCGCTCGGCTGGACCGTCTATGTCATCTACCTGCCGCGGCTCGCGGCTGCCGCCGGCATCGCGGCCGGCGCGGTCATCTATATCCTGATGCTCGACCAGGCGATCTTCACGGTCACCGACTTCGCCATGGGGGTAGCCGCTGACAAGGTGTCGCGGCTGATCGGCCGGCTCGGCCATTGGGTGGCGGCGCTCACGGCGTTGAGCGGCGCGGCGTTCGTCGGCCTGCCCTTCGTCGCCGGCACGCAGCTTGGCCCGGCCGCCCTGCTCGCGCTCATCGTCATCTGGGCGGCGACTTCCTCGGCCTTGCGCGCGCCGCCGCTGATGCTGCTCGGCAAATATGCGGCGCGGCCGGCGATCCCCTATCTCACGAGCCTCGCCATGCTCGGGCTGGGGGTCGCCGGCGCGGTGTCGCCCTATCTCGCCATCACGCTCGCCAAGCAGGATCCGCGGCTGCCTTTCATCATCGCCAGCGTCGCCCTGGTGCTGACCAGCCTCGCATTGGCCAAAGTCGAACGCGCGCTGGCGAAAGATGCCCCGGCAAAAGTCGAGCCGCCGAAAGCCGTCGACAGCGCCATCCCGGTCATTGTTTTCGCACTGGCAATGGTGATTTTCGCGCTCGGCTTCCAGCTGCATTTTTTCTTCAACAGCGCGCCGCGCTTCAAGCAATTCACCAGCGACATCTCTGCGCTGATGCCGGTATTCTGGGTCGGCTTTTGCGTCGGCATGTTTCCGGCAAGCCTGATCACCAAGCGCTGGGGCGGCCTGCCGGTAATGGGCTTCTTCGGATTCATCGGCGCCGTCGCCATCGTGGTGATGGAGTTTTCCGGCACCCTCGAAGTCGTCGTCGCGGCGCAACTGATTGCCGGCACCGCCTGGGGCTGCATCCTGATGAGCGCGTTCTCCGCCGCCGCCGCGCTCGGCTATACCGGCGCCGAAGGCAAAACCACCGGCGTACTGTTCTCGGCGCTGGCGCTCGCCACTTTCGCCCGGATGGCGACGACCGCGAGCGGCGCGCTCAGCGACCAATCGCTCGCGCCGCTGCTGCATTGGGTGCCGATTGTGTGCTGGCTCATTGCCGGGGCCACGCTCTTAACGCTGACTGTTCGAAGATCGGATCGAAAACCATAACCTAGTGCGGATCCACGCCGACAAAGCAACCTATTTTCCGGCAAATACCGATAACACCGACTTCAGTGTATCGACGAATGGAGACGCCAGCAGCGGCGCCAGCGCGGCGATAATTCCAGAGACAATCGACAGCGGTGCGAAAGCGAACTCATTTGAACTTGCCTTTGAGGAATCGGAATCGTGGTCCTGTGGCGCCGCCATCGCCGGTTGCGCCGCATTCGGCATCGGGATGAGTCCGACCCCTTGCGCCACTTTGGCGGCCTCCGCCTTAGCCGCCTTGTCACCTTCGTAAATCTGCACGTCGAGCCACCAGGCCGCGAGCGCTGGCGCAAACGCGGCAATGATCGCGATTGTCCCCATAGTACCGAGTTGCATGGTGACTGAGTCGGCGACGGGCTGTAGCGCGAGCCGCTGCGGCTCGCCGACCAGCGACAACGGCCATTGCACCAGCACCTTGTTTGCGATGACCCCAATCACGAACAGCGCCGATCCGAGTGCGAGCGCCAAGCGTAGACACGTCCGCCGCAACGTCAGGTCGGCGGGTTTAGGTATTGTGTCAGGATCGCGCACCGACAGCGCCGCCAGGGCGACCAACAACATCCCGACAGGGACCAGCGCAGCAATCGTATTGACAGAGACAAGGGTCGAGGCGATGTCTCCGGTGCGCAGCGCCGGAGAGCCGTCGAGTTTCATGGTCGGAAAGAGTTCCGCTTGATTAAGCAGGTTCTCGACTACGAGCTCGCGACCAAGAGGCTTTTGAAAATGAAAGGCAATGAAGTCGGCAATCGCAGTGAAAATTGCCAACGACACGAGGCAGCCTATCAGCTTCCAGCGCCGATAAACGATCACCAGCGAAAATAACAGCACGGCAGTCGACGCCAAATAAATGAACGCGCTCGCAGCGGCATATTCGGCTTCGCCTCGATAGGTGAGGCCGCGAAGAAAAAGAGCGGGGTCAGCCGTTGCCTCTCCGTCTGGACTGGCCGGCTCCTGCCCGGCCTTCGGCTTCCTGGAATCCGCGGCTGCCGTTGGCGGCAGGGATTTATCTGAATCGGCTGCCTTCGCTGGCGCCGCGACCGGCGGCTTCGTGACTTCCGCTGGGCTCGCCGTCGTTGCGCCGGTCGCAGGCTGCTTGGTTGGCTTGTCCGGCTTCGGCTGCGCAGGCAAGTAAGTCAACGTGTTCTTAATGCTGCCAGCGATATCCGGCGTGAGCCAGTTGATGGCCAAATTAAAGGTACCAAGCGCCAAGCCGAGCGGCAGTACCACGCAACACCCGGCCAACATGTAACAGCGAATCCATGCCGGCAGTTCTTTAGTTTCCCCAGGCATTCGCCCTCCAGTGGCAAAAATACTACTCACAATCGGGAGAACTGTCGACCCCGGGAACATCAATGACAAGCTACATTCTAAACACCCCGAACCGCGTCTCCGGGATCGGCGCATTGAGCGCCGCGGAAAAGCATAGCGCCAGCACGCGGCGCGTTTCGGCGGGGGTGATGATGCCGTCGTCCCAGAGCCGCGCGGTGGCGTAATAGGGGTTGCCTTCTGCTTCGTATTGGTCGCGGATCGGTTGCTTGAATTCTTCTTCCTCGATCTGCGACCACTTTTTCCCCGACGCCTCGATATTGTCGCGCCGCACCGTGGCCAGCACGCTCGCCGCCTGCTCGCCGCCCATCACCGAGATGCGCGCGTTCGGCCAGGTGAACAGGAAGCGCGGGCCGTAGGCGCGGCCGCACATGCCGTAATTGCCGGCGCCATAGGAGCCACCGACGATGACGGTGATCTTCGGCACCTGGGCGCAGGCCACCGCGGTGACCATCTTGGCGCCGTCCTTGGCGATGCCGCCGGCCTCGTAGTCGCGGCCGACGATGAAGCCGACGATGTTCTGCAGGAACAGGAGCGGCACGCGGCGCTGGCAGCACAGCTCGATGAAATGCGCGGCCTTGAGTGCGCTTTCCGAGAACAAAATGCCGTTGTTGCCGAGAATGCCGACCGGAATGCCGTGGATGTGGGCGAAGCCGGTGACCAGCGTGGTGCCGTAGAGTGCCTTGAACTCGTCGAATTCGGAACCGTCGACCAGGCGCGCGATCACCTCGCGCACGTCGTACTGCTTTTTCAAGTCGACCGGCACGATGCCGTCGAGCTCGCTTACGTCGTATTTCGGCTCAACCGGCTTTTTGTTGAGCGGAATATCGATCGACGTCCTGGTGTTCAGGCCGGCGACGATCTGGCGGCACAGCGCCAGCGCGTGGCGGTCGTTCTCCGCCATGTAATCGGCGACGCCGGATTTTTTGGCGTGCACTTCGGCGCCGCCGAGCTCCTCGGCGCTGACGACTTCGCCGGTCGCGGCCTTAACCAGCGGCGGCCCGCCGAGGAAAATGGTGCCCTGCCCTTTGACGATGACGGTCTCGTCCGACATCGCCGGCACGTAAGCTCCACCAGCAGTGCACGAGCCCATCACCACCGCGATCTGGGCAATGCCCGCGGCCGACAGCGTCGCCTGGTTGTAGAAGATGCGGCCGAAATGCTCGCGGTCGGGAAACACCTCGGTCTGGTGCGGCAGGTTGGCGCCGCCGGAATCCACCAGATAGAGGCAGGGCAGCCGGTTGTCGCGCGCGATCTCTTGGGCGCGCAGATGCTTCTTCACCGTCATCGGGTAATAGGTGCCGCCCTTGATGGTGGAATCGTTGCAAACGATGACGCATTCGCGGCCGGCAACCCGGCCGACGCCGGTGATGATGCCGGCGCCATGGATGGCGTCGTCGTACATGGCGTTGGCGGCGAGCGGCGACAGTTCCAGGAACGGCGTGCCCGGATCGATCAGCGTCATCACCCGCTCGCGCGGCAGAAGTTTGCCGCGCGCCAAGTGACGCTCGCGGGCCTGTGGTGGGCCGCCTTCGGCGGCCTTGGCGCGCTGCGCTTCAAGCTCGGCCACCAGCGCGCGCATGGCGGCCTGGTTGGCGCGGAACTCCTGCGAAGCGACGTCGGCGGTTGTTTTGATAACGGCCACGAATCCCTCCCACCGGGAGGGATTCCACTACGCAAAGCCTTAGAGCGCAACGGCTGGATAGGCCGTCAAGCTCGCACCTCCTGGCGCTGGAACACCACGTAGCCGATGACGAACAGCAGCATCGCGGTGGCGATCATGCCGACGATCTGCGGCCAGGCGATCAGGACGCTGGAAGCGAGCGGCAGCGGCGCACCGAGCACGGCGCCCTGCAGCTGGCTGAGATAGATCGGCCCGAGCGCCCGCGTGGTCGGATCGAGCAGCGCCACAACCACTTCGGCGAACAAGGTCGACGGCGAGAACCGCGCCAGGATTTGCTCGAGCTCCGCGGTGCCGGGCGTCTGCAGGCCCAGCGCCGCATAACGCGGATCCGGCGGCACGATGATTTGGGCGATGGCGCCGGCCAGCACCGGCCAGATGAAGGTGATCAATAGCCACAGCCCAAGCGTGACCAGTGCCGCGGTGGCGGCCGAGCGGAACAGGATCGAGAACAGCAGCGCCAGCGCCAGCCAGACGCCGGCGTAAACGACGGTCACCAGCAGGAAGACAAAACTGCGGGCGATCTCCTCGGCGCCGGGCGGGATGCCGATCAGCAATAGCCCGAGCCCGATCACCAACAGCCACAGCGTGATCAGGCTTATCGACAGCGTCACCAGGCCGGCGAGGAATTTGCCGAACAGCAGCGCGTCGCGATAGATCGGCTGCGCCAGGATACGCGACAGCGTACGCCGATTGTGCTCGCCGTTGACGGCGTCGAAGCCGAGCCCGATCGCCATCAGCGGCACCAGGAACGACAAAAACGACACGAACGACGGCAACGGATCGCGCGAGGTGGTGAACAGGCGCAGGAACAGAAACGGGTCTTCCGCGGTGGTGTCCTTGATCTGCTGGATGGCGCCGTAGAGCGCGGCGAGCGCGACCAGCACGACCAGCCATTCGAGCACGCGCATGCGCACGCTGGTCAGGTGGTCCGACAGCTCCTTGAGCATGACCACGCCGAGGCCCTGAAAGGCCGAACCTTCACGCTGCATGAAGCTGTCCCTCCTGCAAAGTCTCGCCGGGCGTGGCCTCGAAATAGCGGGTGTAGATCGCTTCCAGGCTCGGCTCCTGCACGCCGAGGAATTTCAGCCTTCCCTGCATGGCGACCACTTCGGCCGCCGCCTCCGGCCGCACGTCGCGGTCGGCATGCAGCCGCAATTTGCCGATGCCGGTCTTGTCGACGCCGCTGACGCCGGGAATGAGCGCAAGCCGCTCGGCCAGGCCGACGCCGTCGGCTTCGATATCGACCACATAGCCGCCGCCGAGAACCTGCCGCCCGAGGTCGGGCACCGAGCCCATCAACGCGATCTTGCCGCCGCTGAACAAGGCGACACGGTCGCACACGCTCTGCACCCGCTCGAGCAGATGCGACGACAGCAGCACCGACACGCCTTCGCTCTTGAAACCGCGAATGATGCCGAGGAGTTCTGCCGTGGCGTGCGGATCGAGGCCTGACGTCGGCTCGTCGAGGATGGCGATTTGCGCGCCCTTCATCAAAATCTCGGCGAGGCCGAGACGCTGCCGCATGCCGCGCGAAAAGGTAGCGACACGCTTGTCGGCAAACTCCGACAGCCCGACTCGTTCAAGTGCTTCGGCGATCCGCTTTTCCCGTTCGGCCAGCCGAAAGCCGATCAGCCGCGCCGTGTAACGCAGATTGTCGGCGGCGGTGAGGCCGTCGTAGAAGCCGACGGTGTCCGGCAGGTAGCCGACACGGCGTTTGACCGAGAGCGGCTCGCGCGCCGGGTTGAAGCCGAGCACGCGCACCTCGCCGCCGGAAATGTCGGTCAAGCCGAGCAGCATCAGGATGGTCGTGGTCTTGCCCGCGCCATTGGGGCCGAGGAGACCGAAAATCTCCCCGCGCCCGACTGAAAACGAGATGTGGTCGACCGCGACCGCCCTGCCGTAGGTCTTGGTGAGGCCGTTGGCCTCGATGACGGTGTCCTCGCTCATCGGCGGCCGAACCTCGCGACCGCGCCGACCATGACCAGGAGCGCCACGCCGATAATGCCGACGCCGGCGATGCCCCACATCGTCGAGGTCGTCACCGTCACCCGGAAGGTGCTGGAAGCGGACTCACCGCGCGCCGAGGCGCGGATCGTCGTCACATAGTCGCCGGCGATCGCCTTCTCGGTCGGCGTGATCAGCGCCTGCACTTCCTTGTTGTCGTTCGGCGCGATGCGGTCGATGGTCTTCGGATCGAAGGTGACCTTCCATCCGCTCGGCGCCGAACCGGAGAGCTGGATATCTTCGGCCGGGGCCGTTCCGGTATTGGTGATGACCACCGGCACAGTCGTTTCCTTGCCCGCCGAGGCGCGGGTGGAGACGAGGCCCTCGCGGCCGCTGATGTCGATCTTCGGCTGGCCGGTGATATTGAGGCCGAGTTCGGCCGTTGCAGAAGCGTCTTCGGCCGCGACGCGCACCGAGACCTTGTAGGGGCCGGCCGCGGCCGTATTCGGCGGCGTGACTTTGAGCTTCACGTCTTTGCTCTGGCCGGCATCGACCGGCACGGCGCTCAGTTCCTGGCTGCCGTATTGCTCGGTGAAGGTGGCGTCGAAATTTTGCGGCGCCTGCGCCGACAAGCTGATGGTCAGTTTCTTGCCGCTGTCGTTCTTGATGCTCAGCTGATACTCGAAGCTCGACTTCACCGTGCCGCGCAGTTCGGGAAGTTGCGGCGTCACCGTCAGCTTGGCCGGCAAATCCTTGGCCAGCGTCACCGCGATCGGCAACTGCAGCGTGGTCGAGCTGCCGGCGGCGGCAACCGTGAGCGTCTGCGTGCCCATGGCCGCGTCCTTCGGCACGTCGAGGCGGAGCGACAGCGAAACGCTGGAATTGGTCGCCGGCATCGCCGCGGCGACCGGCTGGCCGCCGCCCAGCAATGTCGCCGTCCAGCCGGACGGCACGCCGGAAACCGACAGCGCCAGGCGCTCGGGCGTCATGTCGTAATTCTGGATGCGCAGACTGACCGTCGAGGTCTCGCCCGGCCGCAGCGTCACCGCCGGGTAGTCGCTCATCAGGAAAAGCCCCTTGACGTCCTTCGGCGCGTCGTCGGCCTTGACGGCCGGCGCCAGGCAGACCGCGAAAGCGGCAAGGGCGGCGATGAATCCATATCGCATTGGTATTGGCTCCCGTGCAGGAAATGGCTCGGCGTGCCCCCATCCCCGACGCGCTCGAAACGAGCTCGGGCGAGGAAGGAGGCATTGTGGGCGCAATCGTGACAAAATCATGCAGACAGCGGCCTTTTTGGCAAGGGCCGGGCAAAAAGTCCTGCGGTAGGTAGCCGCAGCAACTGGGAGCTGCGCCGATGCGCCGCAGAGAGATCAGTGCCGGCATTCTGGCGTTTCGGCGCACGCCCGCGCTGGAGGTGCTGCTCGCCCATCCGGGCGGCCCGTTCTGGGCCAAAAAGGACGATGGCGTCTGGACTATCCCCAAGGGCCTGATCGACCCGGGCGAAGATCTTGCCGCCGCGGCACGGCGCGAATTTACCGAAGAGACGAATCTGACGGCGACGGGCGAATTGATTCGGCTAACGCCGGTTAACCAAAAGAGCGGAAAGGTCGTGCACGCCTTCGCCGTGGAGGCGGACTTCGATCTTGGGGCGTTTGCCAGCAACACGTTCGAGATCGAATGGCCGCCGAGGTCCGGCAAGCGACAGGGCTTTCCGGAAATCGATCGGATCGCCTATTTCACGCTGGCTGCCGCCAAAACAAAGATCATCCCCTATCAGTTGCCGCTCTTGCTCGAGCTTGCAGCGCGCGCCGCCTGACGTCACTCCCGCAACACCTGCGGCCAATCGACTTCGTCCTGCGGCAGCACCCAGGGCTCGCGCCGCGCCGCATCCCGCCATTCGCTCCATGCCGGCAACGCCATCATGGCGCGCATGTAATCACGCGCCGGGTCGCCCACAGCGACGGCGTAAGTGTGCAGGCGCCAAATCACCGGCCCATACATGGCGTCGGCCGCGCCGAAGGCGCCGAACAGAAACGGCCCGCCGGCGCCGAAGCGCGCCCGGCAGTCGCGCCAAATTGCTTCGATGCGCGCCACATCGGTTTTCGACCCATCGTCGAGCACGCGCGGCTTTACCGGCCGCCAGACATTCATCGGCAGGAAGCTTCGCAGCGACACAAAGCCGGCGTGCATCTCGGCGGCGACCGCGCGCGCTTGCGCGCGAGCGCTTTCGTCTTTCGGCCATAACGCGGCTGCGGGAAATTTTTCAGCGAGATATTCGAGAATGGCGAGCGATTCCCAAACCCGGATCGCGCCGTCGATCAGCACCGGCACTTTGCCGGCGCCGCTCAGCGCGGTCACCCGCGCCTTGAAATCGGAAGCTTCGAGCGAAATGACGGTTTCCTGAAACGCGATGCCGGCGACCTTCATGGCGAGCCACGGCCGGAACGACCACGACGAGTAGTTCTTGTTGCCGATCACCAGATGCAGAACCATAGGGCCGAGTGTAGCGCGGATTTGGCTTGCGCAAAATTCAGGCTGCAAAAGCACCAAGGAAAGTTGACGACGCGCGCCCGCTCGCGTGCGGCGGTGCGCGATGCCTGATGGCGCGGTCGATCAGACGAGGCCGGTTACAACTGCGATAAACGAAACGAACAGAATAGCCGACGCCGTGCACAACGCGGTCAGCGCGGTCTCGACCCATCGGCCGGTCGACTGAGCCTCGACGTCAATCGCGTCGAACTCGGTTTCGAGCGCGGCATGCGTATCCATAGACATGTTTGTCCACCCCCCGAGGACATCTCGCCGAGACGTGACGCAAGACTTTTTCGCCCGACTCAAATCCCATCCTCAACCCCGCCAGCATCGAGGCCCGGGATGAAGGATTGGTAAAAAGTCCCAAAATGAGACGGGAGTTTTCAGGAACGGTTAGCGCGCGGCTATCGGGGCGCCGGGAACAATTCCGCGGTCTTGCCGGTGATCCGGTAGGCCAGAAGGCCGATCCACTCGTGAACGGCGGTATCGGTACGGCGCAAGCCGTCGCCGAGCGAGGCAAACGGCGCCACCGCATCGATCGGCCCGCGCGTGCGCCAGTCCACCGGATAGGCTTCGATCGGAAAGCCGGCAGCGCGAAACGCCGCCATCGCCCGTGGCATGTGATAGGCCGAGGTCACCAGGATCCAGCGCTCGCCAGGCTGCGGATTGGCGAGCAGACGCGAGAACACCGCGTTCTCGATGGTGTTGCGCGACTGTTCCTCGGCCGTGATGCGCTGGTGCGGAATGCCGAGCGCCTCGAACTCCTTCACGGCGATGGCCGCCTCGACCGCTTCGCTGGTGATCAGAAAATTATTGCCGCCGGAGAAGATGATGCGCGCGTTCGGATAGCGGCGCGCCAGTTCGGCGGCGGCGGTGATGCGCTCGGCGGCTTCATTGAGCGCGACCGCACCACGCGCCTCCGACACGTCGAGCGTGATCGCGCCGCCGAGCACGACGATGCCATCCGGCGGACCGCGCGCGGCGTCCCAAGGCGGAAAACGCTGCTCCAGCGGCAGGATCAAAACATTGCCGAGCGGCGACAGTCCGGCGACGGCGATGAGCGCGATGCTGGTCACCACGAGCCAACTGGCCAACCGGGTAAAGCGCGTGCAGAGCAGAACGAGGCCGACGATGCCGATGGTTATGAGAATGTTGGACGGCAGCGCGAAGAAGCTGAAGATTTTGGAAAGGATGAAGAACACGCGCAGTCCTCCTTCCCTACTCGTTGGTATGCGAACTCAGTTCGCCCACACCTATTCGCGCGTCTTGCGCCATGCCGCATAACGGGCCTTGGCATCGTCATTGGGCGGGTAGAGGCCGGGCAGCTTCACCCCCTTCTCGACTTCGCTGAACACCCAGCTTTCGTAGAGCTCGTGCTCGGCGCCCTCGTGGGCGACGAAATCGACCATGGTCTGCGGAATGACGACGGCGCCGTCATCGTCGGCCACGATCACATCGCCCGGAAAGATGGCGCAACCGCCGCACCCGATCGGCTGCTGCCAGCCGACGAAGGTCAGCCCGTTGACGGAAGCCGGCGCGGCGACGCCTGAGCACCACACCGGCAGCTCGCTGGTCAAGACGCCAGCGCGGTCGCGCATGACGCCGTCGGTGACCAGCGCCGCGACATTCCGCTTCTTCATCCGCGCGCACAAAATGTCGCCGAAAATGCCGGCGCTCGGCACGGCCATGGCGTCGGCGACTGCGATCACGCCCTCCGGCATGTCCTCGATTGCCGCGCGGGTCGAGACCGGACTGGCCCAGCTTTCCGGCGTCGCCAGGTCTTCGCGCACCGGCACGAAGCGCAAGGTAAAGGCCGGCCCGATGATGCGCTCGCCGCTGGAAACCAGCGGCTTCGGCCCGTTCATCCAGCAGCGCCGGATGCCTTTCTTCAACAGCATGGTGGTGATCGTCGCCGTGGTCACCTTGCGCAGAACGTCGAACAAAGCGTCGCTCATCGTCTACCTCGTTTGCAGAAAATCACGCGCATCACGGCGGTCCGCTGTTCAGCCAGGCGCCGATCCGCTCGACCGCTTCGTGCATCTCCTGGCGTGAACCGGCGTAGCATAGACGCAGGAAATTTTGGCCATGCAGCGGATCGAAATCGACGCCCGGTGTCGCCGCGACGCCAGCCTCCTCCAGCATGCGCGTGGCGAAGGCAAAACTGTCGGTCGAGAAGCGCGAGACGTCGGCATAGAGATAAAAGGCACCGTCGACCGGCAGGAAAGAAGCGAGCCCGGCGCGCGGCAATCCTGCGAGCAGAATGCGCCGGTTCTCCTCATAGCCGTGCTTGACTTCGTCCAGCTCCGCACGCGCGTCGAAGGCCGCTTCGGCGGCGATCTGAGACAGCGTCGGCACCGATATGGCGAGGTTCTGCTGCAGGCGCTCGACCGCGCGCACCAGCGACGGCGGCACCACCATCCAGCCGATCCGCCATCCGGTCATGCAAAAATATTTGGAAAACGAATTGATGATGATGGCGTCGTCGGTCAGGCGCGCGGCGCTTTCCGCGGCGAAGGCATAATCGAGGCCGTGATAGATCTCGTCGGATATGAAAGCGATGCCGGCGTCCTCGGCGCAGCGGATCAGCGCGCTGAGCGCTTGCGCGGTCATCATGGTGCCGGTCGGATTGGCCGGCGAGCCGACGATCACGCCCTTGAGCGGCCGCGCGCGGTGCAGCGCCAACAGCGACTCGCTGGTGATCGACCAGCGCGTCTGCGCATTGGTCTCGATCCATACCGGCTCGCAGCCGAGCGCCGTGAGGATATGGCGATAGGGCGGATAACCGGGCAGGCTCATGGCGACGCGGTCTCCGGCCTCGAAGGCGGCGAGAAACGCCAGGATGAATCCGGCCGACGAGCCGGTGGTGACGACGATGCGCGCCGGATCGACGTCGAGACCGTGCCACTCGGCATAAGACCTGGCGATGCGCCGGCGCAGCGATGCGATGCCGAGCGTTTCGGTATAGCCAAGCGGCCCCGCTGACAACGCCGCCCGCGCCGCGGCGATCGCGGTCGCCGGCGCGCCCACCGCCGGCTGGCCAACCTCCATATGGATGATGCGGCGGCCTTGCGCCTCGAGCCGCGCCGCAGCCGCCATGACGTCCATCACCATGAACGGCGGCACGGCGCTGCGGGCCGACGGCTGCAAGAGGCGTTGTGCCTTGTCGAGCATAAATTCGCCTTTACATCCCGGATATTGGCCGTTGCCGGACCGCCCCGCTGCTGCCGTATTCGGCGGCTTTCGTGGCGTCAGGCTTCGGCGCGGCGACCGTGTCGGCCTTGTGTTGACCGTGACCGGCGTTCATAGCTTGGGTCCCAGCAGAGGGACCAAAACTGTCCCAGATGACTCCAGCAAAACCTCCTAGCAAGGTGCGCCCGGTGAGGCCAGCTTCCCGCGCCATTGCGCTGGTCACCGCCGCGGCGGTGGCGCTGGCCAGCATGCCGGCTCGCGCCCAGAACGGCTCCAATGCCGGCATCCCGATGATTCGCGATGCCGAGATCGAGCAATTGCTGCGCGACTACGCGTCGCCGATCCTCAAGGTCGCCGGCTTGAGCAATCAAGCCATCCAGGTCGTCATCATCAGCGACAAGTCGTTCAACGCCTTCGTCATGGACGCGCACCATATCTTCGTCAATGCCGGCGCGCTGATGGAGACGAAGACACCGAATCAACTGATCGGCGTGTTCTCCCACGAGACCGGCCACATCGTCGGCGGCCACTTGTCGAAGATGCGCCAGGAACTCGCCAATGCGCAGACCGCCTCGATCATCGCGATGCTGCTCGGCGTCGGCGCCATAGCGGCCGGCGCGCGCTCGAACAATGCCGATATGGCCAATGTCGGCGGCGCCGTTATTTCCGGTCCGCAGGCTTATTTGCAGAACAGGTTGCTCGCCTATCAGCGTGGCCAGGAGGAAGCGGCCGACCGCGCCGGGGTGCGCTTTTTGACCATGACCGGCCAATCGGCCAAGGGCATGTACGACACCTTCAAGCACTTCGCCGACGAATCGATGTTCTCGGCACGTTTTGTCGATCCCTATGTACAGAACCATCCGATGCCGAGCGAGCGCATGGCCGCGCTCGCCGAACTGGTGAAGACTCCATACTGGGACAAGAAGGATCCGCCCGAACTGCAATTCCGCCACGACATGATGCGGGCGAAGATGTACGGCTTCATCGACAAGCCCGACGCGGTGCTGCGGCGCTATCCATTGACCGACAACAGCATACCGGCCCGCTATGCGCGCGCCATCTCGGCATACCGGTTCGGCGATCTGCACGATGCGACCGGGCAGATCGATGCCCTGATCGCATCGATGCCGAACAATCCGTATTTCTACGAACTCAAAGGCCAGGCGCTGCTCGAAGCCGGGCATCCGGCGGCCGCGATCCCGCCGTTGCGCCACGCCGTTGCGCTGGCGCCCAATCCGGCGCTGATCCAGATCACCCTGGCGCAGGCGCTGATCGCCACCAACGACGCCAAGCAGGTCGAGGAAGCCATTCCGCTCCTGCGTTCGGCGCTCGCCAAGGAGCCCGAAGCGGCCGATGCCTATCTGCAGCTGGCGATGGCCTATGGCCACAAGGGCGATCTGGCCGACGCCGATCTGGCTTCGGCGCAAGCCGCCTTTGCCCGCGGCGACAACAAGACCGCGCGGCAGCTTGCCGCCCGGGCCAAGGAGCGCTTTCCCATCGGATCGCCCGGCTGGGTGCGCGCCGACGACATAGTTGCTTTCAACAAGAACCTCAGCCACAACCCGCTTCGAAAATGATCATCGGAAGGACGATTCCATGAACGACACCTTTGCAACGCGCGCGCGCCCGGCCCTGTTCGCGTCGTTGCTCGCGGCGACGATGCTGTTGGCGCCGGCCGCCTCGGCGCAGTCGTTCTCCGACGATCAGCGGCAAGCCATCGAGGGCATCATCAAGGATTACCTGCTCAAGCACCCCGAAGTGCTCCAGGACGCCATGGCCGCGCTGGAAAAGAAGCAGCAGGAAGCCGACGCCGAAAAGGCGCGCACCACGATCAAGGACAACAACGCAACCTTGTTCAACTCGCCGCACCAGGTGGTGCTCGGCAATCCGGAGGGCAACACCACCGTGGTCGAGTTCTTCGATTACAATTGCGGCTACTGCAAGCGGGCGCTGCCCGACATGCTGACGCTGCTCAAGACCGATTCGAACATCAAATTCGTGCTCAAGGAATTTCCGGTTTTGGGCGAGGGCTCGGTCGAAGCCGCGCACGTCGCGGTCGCGGCCCGCATGCAGGATCCCACCGGAAAGAAATACATTGAATTCCACCAGAAGCTTCTCGGCGGCCGCGGCCCGGCCGACAAGGCGCACGCGCTGGCCGTCGCCAAAGAGGTCGGCTTCGACATGGCGCGGATCGAGAAGGATATGAACAGCGACGAGGTCAAGACCACCATCGACGAGGATATGAAGCTCGCCGATGCGCTCGGCGTCAACGGCACGCCGAGCTACGTGGTCGGTTCCGAACTGGTGGTCGGCGCCGTCGGGCTCGACTCGCTGAAGGAGAAGATTGCAGCGACGCGAAAGTAAGCGCTTTCGCCTCAGGCTCGCTCACCAGGCAATCGCCCTCCCCCGTTCCCAGGGGAGGGTTTTTCGTGCGTGCCGTCAACTTGGCCAGATCACTTGGCCAGATAGTTGCGATGCACCCAGCTGCCGTCGGCGCGGCGGGTTTCGGCATAGAGCGACGCGTCGCCGTCAAGCGTTGCCAGATGAACGCCGGCATTGATCGCGCGCTCGGCCTTCACGCCGGCCGATGCCTTGGCCAGGAACGCTGCCACGTCCTTGACCGGCGGCGGCGCCGCGCCGGCAGCCTCTTTGACGCTGATCGCCTCGGTGACGTTGGCGGCAAGCAGCTTGCTCAACATTTTGCGAAACAGCGCGTTCGAGGCATAAACGTCGCCGCTGTTGATCTTGCCGTTGATGGCGAAGATATAGCCGACGATATCGTCGCCGGTTTCGCCGGCGCCTTGCAGCGCCGCGATGTACGCGGCCTGGGCCTGCTTGAGCTTCTCGTTTTCGAGCGACAGCTGCAGGCTCGACGGCGAGGCCGGCGCCGCCACCGGGGCGCCGACGGAGCGCGACAAGCTGTCTTGCGTCTTGCGCGCCAACGCCCAGATTTCCTGCTGGCTTTCGCCCACTCCCGCACCACCCGCGTATGAAGAAACCGCCGAAGCGGCAGCACCCGCCGGCGGCGCAGCCGTCACCGCATAGGCCCGCATCGCGACTTTGGCTTCGTGCGACGGCATCGCCGCGGCGGCGCTCGAAAACTGTCTGACGTCTTCGTTGCCGCGCGCCGTCCACCGGCCCGGCTCGACGCAGAACGCGGCGATCGAAACCGCGCCCGAGCGCGGCGGCAACAACAGATCGACGGACAGCACGCGGTCCTGCTGGCCGCCCTTCACAATATCGCCGGCCTGAACGTAAACCTCGTCCTTGCCGGTATTCTCCACCGTCAGTTCGTTGACGCTGCCGGTCTCGCGGACTTTGACGGCGCCTTTGGCCAACGCCTCCTGCAAGGTCAGCGGCACGGCGCCGCCGGCTCCTGAACCGTGCACGAGGTAAATCGCAAGATTGTCGTGAACGATCGGTCCCGAGACCTGGATGCCGTCGGCGGCAAAGGCCGAGGCGGCGAACGGCAGCGACGCAAGGAAAGACGCAACAAGGTGCACAAATGCTCTGCGGCGCATGGAAATCCCTCCCGATGATGTGGTCGCGCCGCGAATCTCGATCCGCTCTGTGGTGCGGTCGCGGGCCGGCGGTGGCGGATTTTGGGTTTCATCGTGGCGGCTGCGCCGGCGTCACCCCGGCTTCCCCTTTATGGGGGGCTTCCCCTATAACCTGGGCACGGCGGGCGCCCGCCCGCCGCGATCGCAGCCGGGTCCCTTGAATGCCGAAGACCGTCTATGTCCTGAACGGACCCAATCTCAATCTGCTCGGCACGCGGGAGCCTGAGCTCTACGGCCGCGCCACGCTGGCCGACGTCGAAAAACTCTGCCGCGCGACCGCGAAGCATCACGGCCTCGTGGTGGTGTTTCGCCAATCCAATCACGAGGGCGAGATCGTCGATTGGATTCAGGAGGCGCGCGCCAAGAAGGCCGTCGGCCTCATCATCAATCCGGCGGGATACACGACAACGTCGATCGCCATCCTCGATGCACTGTTCATGCTCGAAGTGCCGATCATCGAGGTGCACATCACCAATATCCACAAGCGCGAGGAATTCCGCCAGCACTCCTATATTTCAAAAGCGGCGCGCGCGGTGATCGCCGGCTGCGGTGTGCAGGGCTACGCGCTCGCCATTGCCGGCGTCGCGGATATGATCGGCGCCAAGGATTGATCGTGGCGCGCAAGCCCGGAAACCCGTCCATGCCGAAGACGCCAGCGATCGACCACGACGTCATCCGCGAACTGGCGAAGCTGCTCGACGAAACCGGGCTCACCGAAATCGAGTTCGAGCGCGACGGCGTATCGGTGCGCGTCGCCCGCCACCTCAGCGCGCCAAGCCCGCGGCGGTCGGCAGAGGCACCTAGCAGCGTCGCGGTCCCGGCCGCTCCGGCCGCAACATCGATCGACCCGACGCAGCATCCGGGTGTCGTCGTCTCGCCGATGGTCGGCACCGCCTATCTCGGCTCGGCGCCGGGCACCCGGCCCTTCGTCGAAGTCGGCGGCCAAGTAAAGGCCGGCGAGCCGCTGCTCATCATCGAGGCGATGAAGACGATGAATCAAATTCCGGCGCCGCGCTCTGGGACGGTGATTCAAATTCTCGTCGAAGACGGCCAACCGGTCGAATATGGCGAACCGCTAATGATCATCGAGTGACAACTCGATGTTCGACAAAATCCTCATCGCCAATCGGGGGGAAATCGCGCTGCGGGTGCTGCGCGCCTGCAAGGAGCTCGGCATTCCGACCGTGGCGGTGCATTCGACGGCGGACGAGGACGCCATGCATGTGCGCCTCGCCGACGAAAGCGTCTGCATCGGCCCGCCGCCAGCCAAAGACAGCTATCTCAATGTTCCGGCGCTGCTGGCGGCCTGCGAAATCACCGGCGCCGACGCGGTGCATCCCGGCTACGGCTTTCTCTCGGAGAATGCGCGCTTTGCCGAAATTCTCGGCGAGCACAACGTCCACTTCATCGGGCCGCGCCCGGAGCACATCCGCCTGATGGGCGACAAGATCGCCGCCAAGCGTGCCGCACAAAAACTCGGCATTCCGATCGTACCCGGTTCCGACGGCGCCATCGGCTCCGACGTCGAGGCGTTCCGCCTGGCCCGCGACATCGGCTTCCCGCTGATGCTCAAAGCCGCCGCCGGCGGCGGCGGCCGCGGCATGAAGCTGGTCCGCGCCGAGGCCGAGATGGCGGCCGGCCTCGCCGTGGCGCGCGCCGAGGCGCAGGCCGCGTTCGGCGACGACACCATTTATCTGGAAAAATACCTGGAGCGACCGCGCCACATCGAAATCCAGGTGCTCGGCGACGGCAAAGGCCGCGCCATCCACCTCGGCGAGCGCGACTGCTCGCTGCAGCGGCGCCACCAGAAGGTCTGGGAGGAAGGCCCTTCGCCGGCGCTCAACACCGCCGCGCGCGATCAGATCGGCGAAACCGTCGCCAAAGCGATGCGCGAGATCAAATATCTCGGCGTCGGCACCGTCGAATTCCTCCACGAGGACGGCAAGTTCAACTTCATCGAAATGAACACCCGCATTCAGGTCGAGCATCCGGTCACCGAGATGATCACCGACATCGACCTCGTCGTCGAGCAAATCCGCGTCGCCGCCGGCAGCGATCTGACGCTGACCCAGGACAACGTGAAGTTTCACGGCCACGCCATCGAATGCCGCATCAATGCCGAGAATCCGGTGTCGTTCCGGCCGTCGCCGGGCAAGATCGTCCACTATCATCCGCCCGGCGGCTTGGGCGTGCGGGTCGATTCCGCCGTCTACCACGGCTACGCGATTCCGCCGTTCTACGATTCGCTGGTCGGCAAGCTGATCGTCCACGGCAAAACGCGCAGCGAATGCTTGATGCGGCTCAAACGCGCGCTCGACGAATTCGTCGTCGACGGCATCGAGACCACCATTCCCCTGTTCCGTGCCTTGGCGCAGGAAAAGGACATCATCGACGGCGAGTACCACATCCACTGGCTGGAGGAGTTCCTCGCCCGCGGCGAGTCCGAGCCATAATCACGCCGGCACGCCGGTCGCGGCCTGCCGCAGCACGGCCGTCAACAGCCGGCCGACGAGTTCCGGCCGATAGGGTTTTGGCACGATGATGGCGCCGGGGACGCGCGCGTCGGGCGCCAGCATGGTGGCGCGCGACGAGGCATAGATCACCGGGAGATTGGGCAACAGTTCGCGGGCGCGACGCGCCAGCGCGGCGCCGTCCATCTTGCCCGGCAGATTGATATCGGTGAACAGCACGTCCACCGGGTCCGACGTCAGATGCCCCAGCGCGTCCGCCGCGTTGGTGACCGACTGCACCGCGAAGCCTTGCTCCGCCAGCGACTGCGTCACCCACTCGTTGACGAGAATCTCGTCTTCGACAACGAGGACATGGATCGGTTCGGTCGCTTTGACGTTCGGTTCCACTGCGGCAGCTCGACGCGCTTTGCAATTGCTTCGGCAACGCTCGATACGCCAAAGCGTTCAAGCTGATTAAAATCTTAGCAGTGGTGTGGTTCTCAGACTGTTAATCTCGGTCGAGAACGGGGAGCGAAAGCGCCTCTTGAACCGGGAACCGGGAGCCGGGTAAACGAATCCCATGGCCAGCCGCGAATCCGCACTCATCGACATCACGCCGGAGGTGCTGCTTAAGGCTTACGCCTGCGGCATCTTTCCCATGGCGGAAAGCGCGGACGATCCGGCGCTCTATTGGATCGAGCCGGAGCGCCGTGGAATTATTCCCTTGGACCGTTTCCACGTGCCGGACCGCCTGGCGCGCACCGTGCGATCCGACCGCTTCACCATCGCGGTCGACCGGGATTTCGACGCCATCATCGCCGGCTGCGCGGATCCGATGCCCGGACGCAGCCGGACCTGGATCAACGCCCGGATTCATAACCTGTACCGAAAGCTCTACGAGCGCGGCGACTGCCACACGGTCGAAGTCTACGACGGCGAGGACCTGGTCGGCGGCCTATACGGCGTCAGCCTCGGACGCGCCTTTTTCGGCGAGAGCATGTTTCACCGCGCCCGCGACGCTTCCAAGGTCGCGCTGGTGCATCTGGTGGCGCGGCTGAAGGCCGGTGATTATCGCCTGCTCGACACGCAGTTCGTCACCGAGCACCTGCGCACATTCGGCGCCATCGAGGTCACCCGGCCGGCCTATCACAAGCTGCTCGATGCCGCGCTCGTCGGCGAGGGCGATTTCGGCGCTCTCGCGCTCGACCGTCCGGTACCCGGCGGCGCCGTGTTGGCGCGCCTTACGGAAGCGTGACTGGCCTCAGCGCGCCGGCGCAGGTGCCGGCACGACCTGGCGCGGAGCCGGAGCCTGGCGCGGGCGTTGTGGCGCAGGCGCCACCGGAGCGGGCGATGTCGGGTTTGTTTGCGCCACCGGCGCCGGCGCCTGGACCGGTTGGGCGCAATCGGTCAGCCAGACGTCATAGATCGGGTGCTCGACCGCATGCAGCCCGGGGCTCGAGGCGAACATCCAGCCGGTGAAGATGCGCTTGATCTCGCCCTTGAGCGTCACCTCGTCGACGTCGACGAAAGCGTCCGTATTGGTCGCTTCCGTCGGCGGCCGCGTGTAGCAGGCCCGCGCCGTGACCTGCAGGGCGCCGAACTGCACGGTTTCGCCGATCGCCGCGTCGAACGAAATGATGCGGCCGGTGATCTTGTCGAGGCCGGAAAACACCGCGCGGCCGTTCGGGATCTTCTGCGTCGGCGTCTCAGTGACCACGGTATCGTCCGACTGCGGAGCGGTATCGGCGGGTTGCGCCGGATTGGCCGGCTGCTGCTGCGGATTGGCCGGCGCCGGGCTCACCCGGGCGCGCTGGACCGGCGGGGACGGCGGCGGTGCGGCCGTTGCTCCAGGGGGCGGCGGTAGCGGCTGCGCCTGGATGCCCGATGGCGGTGGCCCTGCGGACGGCGGCGGTGAGGATTGTTGTTGGCCCGGGTACTGGACCGGCGGCGGCTGCGCCGGGAAGGCGCCATTGGGCACGTCCCCTGGTGGCCGCGGCGGCGCCGGATTGCCGAAAATATTACCGAACTGCGCCGCGGCCGGCCCTGCGGCAAGGCCGACCACAACCACAATAGCGGCGATCCGGAGCATGAAACCTTGCGATCTTGGGCGCGCCGGGGTCAGGCGCGATGGCCGTTGCGCCCGGTTAACATTTCGAATGAGGCAAAACCAGGGATCAGTAATCAGGGATCAGGGATTTGATACCTGGTCCCTGACTACTGATTACCCGGACTCCATGCCTTGTAGTCCCCGGTCGCCTTGGGGCGGCGGCCCTGGGCCAGCGTCGATCCGCTCGGGCGATGGGCGGCGGGCGTGCCGGTCAAATTCGGCCGATGCGGTTTCTCCCAGCGGTGCGGCGTGATCTTGTCCAACGTCGGCGGCACATCGACGGTGTGATGCAACCAGCCATGCCAGCTCGGCGGCACCGAAGACGCCTCGGCGACGCCGTTATAGATCACCCAACGCCGCTCCAGGCCCAGCGTCGGATCGATCTTGCCGCCTTTGGTCCGGTAGTAGCGATTGCCGAATTCGTCTTCGCCGACGAACTCGCCATAGAGCTTCGTCCACAACTGGGTGCCGAAGGTCTGGCCGTTCCACCAAGTGAAAAAACGCAGCAGGAAGCTTTTCATTGCCGCTCGCGTGTTGCCGCTGGCATGTTTAATGGCCGCTTGATGCCACCTCGCCGCCACCCTGTCCAGCATGGAACTCGGTGAAACCAGCCGTTTTCTCAAGCGTTTCCAGTTATATTCCGCAACATGTGGCCCGATCTCACCCAAAACCTGCAGTCTGAGCTGAGCGCCGTGCGCAACGCGCTCTCCTTTGCGCCGCCGTGGGCGGTCTCGCTCGTCCTTCTTTTGATCGCGGTGGTGGTCGCGTGGCTGTTGCACGCCGCAATTCTGGCCGCGGTGCGGCGCGTCGTGCGCGGACGGCGGCCCTACCTGCTGTCGATCCTCGACGCCACGAAAAATCCGGCGCGGCTGGGCCTGTTGCTGCTCGCCCTTGCCATCACGCTGCCGACGACACCGCTGGGACCCGAGACCAAGGCCATATTGGCGCGATGCCTGCTGCTGGCGACGATTTTCCTGCTCGGCTGGATCGCGACCGCAGCGCTCGAGATCGCCGCAACGATCTACCTGCGGAAATTCCGTCTCGACGTCGAAGACAATCTGTTGGCGCGCAAACACATCACCCAAATACGCGTGCTGCTGCGCGTGCTCGATACGATCATCATCCTGATCACCTTGGGCTTCGCGCTGATGACGTTCGACGCCGTGCGCCAGTACGGCGTCAGCCTGTTTGCCTCCGCCGGCGTCGCCGGCATCGTCGCTGGCCTGGCGGCCCGGCCGGTGCTGAGCAACCTCTTCGCCGGCGTCCAGCTTGCAGTGACGCAGCCGATCCGCATCGAGGACGCGGTCACCGTGGAGAGCGAATACGGCTGGATCGAAGAGATCACGTCGACCTATGTGGTGGTCCGGTTATGGGATTTGCGCCGATTGATCGTGCCGCTCACCTACTTTATCGAAAAACCGTTCTACAATTGGACCCGGCACGCCGCCAACACGATCGGCAGCGTTCTGCTTTACCTCGACTACGCCGCGCCGATCGACCGCATTCGGGACAAGGCCGCGGAGCTGGTTGCGCAATCGAAAATCGCCAGCGGCAAAATCGCCAATGTCCAGGTCACCAATGCGCGCCCGGATTCGATCGAGGTGCGCATCCTGGTCAGCGCCGACACGGCGGCCAACGCCTCCAATCTGTGCGCCGAGCTGCGCGAGAAATTGATCGCTTTCCTGCGCAAGGAGCACCCCGAGGCACTGCCGCGACAGCGCAGCGAGGCCATTGCGGCGACAGGCAAAGAGAGCCCGCCACCGGCGCCGAGCCCGCACGGCAACTGATTGCGGTTTCAGAGCCGTTTGGATTGCAGCAGCGCAGCGGCGATCGCCGTCCATTCCGAGGCAAGCTCGCCCGTCGCCGGCTCGCGCCGCGCCTGCCGATACCAATAGCGGGCGTTGTCGCGGTCGCCCTCGACCCGGTGCAGATAGGCGTGCACCCAGGCGCAGTCCGCGCCGTCCTCGTTCATGACGATGGCATGGGCCTTGTCCCAGGAATCATTGCCGGCCCACCACAATGCGGTGAGCGCCGGCGAAAGCCCACTGGGCGGCTTCTTGCTCGACAGACTGCGCTTGAATTCTGAAGGCGTCATGATCCGGCTCCGGATCGCAATACGGATACTACCGCCACCACGGTTGATTTGGAAAACTTCCTGCCGCCTGCTCAATCACCGAGCCAAGCGCGAACAGCGTCTCCTCCTCGAACGGCCGGCCGATCAATTGCAAACCGAGCGGCAGGCCCTGCGCATCGAGGCCGCTCGGCACCGAAATACCGGGCAAGCCGGCCATGTTCACCGTCACCGTGAACACGTCGTTGAGATACATTTCGATTGGATCGGCGCGGCCTTTTTCGCCGATGCCGAACGCCGCAGACGGTGTCGTCGGCGTCAGGATGGCGTCGATGCCGTCGGCAAAGCAGCGCTCGAAATCGCGCTTGATCAGGGTGCGCACCTTTTGCGCGCGCAGATAATAGGCGTCGTAATAGCCGGCCGATAGCACATAGGTGCCGATCATGACGCGGCGGCGGACTTCCTTGCCGAAACCTGAGCGCCGGGTGTGCTCGTACATCTCGATGACATCGCGGCCGGGCTCGCGCAGCCCGTAGCGCACGCCGTCGTAGCGCGCGAGGTTGGATGAGGCTTCCGCTGGCGCCACGATGTAGTAGGCCGGCAGCGCGTATTTGGTCATGGGCAGTGAGATGTCGACGGGTTCGGCGCCGGCACCTTTGAGCCATTGCACGCCCTGCTGCCATAGCGTCTCGATTTCCGCCGCCATGCCGGGCACGCGGTATTCCTTCGGAATGCCAATACGCATGCCCTTGATCGAGGCGCCACTGGCCTTCTCGTAGTCCGGTACCGGCCGGTCAACGCAAGTCGCGTCTTTCGCATCCGGCCCCGCCATGGAGCGCAGCAGAATCGCGCAATCGCGCACGGTGCGGGTGAACGGACCGGCCTGATCGAGAGAGGACGCAAAGGCGACAATGCCCCAGCGCGAGCAGCGGCCGTAGGTGGGCTTCAATCCGACGATGCCGCAGAACGCCGCCGGCTGGCGGATCGAGCCGCCGGTGTCGGTGCCGGTGGCGCCGACGCAGAGGTTCGCCGCCACCGCGGCCGCCGATCCGCCCGACGAACCGCCGGGCACGAGCTTGGTGTCCGCGCCGCGCCGCCGCCACGGCGACACCACCGGACCCAAATGCGATGTCTCGTTCGACGAGCCCATGGCGAACTCGTCGCAGTTGAGCTTGCCGAGCATGACGGCGCCGTCGCGCCAGAGATTGGCGGTGACGGTCGATTCGTAACGGGGAACGAAGTTTTCCAGGATGTGCGAGCCGGCGGTCGTGCGCACATTAGCGGTGCAGAACAAATCCTTGATGCCGAGCGGCAAACCTTCCAGCGCTCCGCCCTGCCCTTTCGCCAGTCTTCGATCGGACGCGCGTGCCATGTCGCAGGCGCGATCAGGCGTCGGCAGCACGAAAGCGTTGAGCGCCCGCGCGCGCTCGATCGCGGTAAGATGCGCTTCGGTGAGCTCAATTGCGGAAAATTGCTTCGCGCGCAGGCCGTCGCGCGCCTGCGCCAGGGTCAGCGCGGTGAGGTCGGTCATCCGTCGGTCGGATCGTCACACGAAAACGGGTTTTTGGCCGCAGCGGCCGCTGGCTTTGCCGCGGTGTCGGCCGCCTCGGGCGTCGGCGCGTCCCATTCGGCCTGCATCGGCAACGGCTGCACCGGAAAATCGGCGAACAGTTTTTCCACCGCCGCCGGATCGTCGGGGTTCAATAAGCCGCGGCTCTCGAGATAAGCCAGCCAGATGGCGTCTTGTTCGCAGGCCAGGCACATGGCTATTCCACCACCTTGGGGACGACGAAGAAGTGATCCTCATGGGCCGGCGCATTGGCGATGATGGCATCCGGGATGCCGCCGTCGGTCACCGTGTCGTCGCGCATTTTCATCGCCATTGGCGTCACCGAGGTCATCGGCTCGACGCCGTCCACATCGACTTCGCCGAGCTGCTCGACGAAGTCCAGGATCGCGTTGAGCTCGCCCTGCAAACCGGCAACCTCGTCCTCGGCAACGGCGATTCGCGCCAGGTGCGCAACGCGGCGGACCGTATCTGCGTCGACAGCCATAAGCAGTTGCTTTCCACATCCCCAGTTCGCGAACCGATCGTTACGCAGCATATAGCAGACGCTATTCCTCGGAGCCAAGCCTTCTCATATTGTCTACCCCGGCACGTATATAAGTTGTATTTTCGTGTGCCATTTTAAGCCAAATCTGTTACAACCCCATCGGCAGCCCAAATGGCAGACCGAAATTCAAGGATTATCGCGACGCTCTGGACAACTAGTCGATGACATCAAACAACCAAGGATTATCAGCGGCCAGCGCCGAAGTGTTGACTGTATCCCCCGGTCACGGACAGAATTGCCCGAACTCCAAACCAGAAAATCGAACACTCATCCTTGACTATATCATCCCTCCCCCGCTCAAAAACCACCCTCTCATATTCTGGTTCGCTATAGGCGCTATCTTGAGTGGCGTTGCGATCCTATTCTCACTAAAAACGTCGAATCCAAAAGCATACGCCGAAATGTGCGTACTCCAAATTATTGGACTTGTAGCGGTACCCGCGGCGATCAGGGCTTGTCGTTCCATGATATTGGATTGGAGCAAGAACGCGAAGAAAATCATTACCGGCAAGCGATTGCCGGTAATGGACTTTGACGCTTGGCTGGATCAAGAACTGTCCGCCTTCGACGCCTCGCCATCGATGCTTCTTGGTGGTACGGCGCTTGCTTGCTTCGCCCTTCTTGGGTTTTCCTTTGACGGTTATCCCATTGGCATTGGAAGCTGGCCGTACATTTTTTCCTCATCGATTCTTGCGGTCTCTGCCTTTGTTGCCGGTGTTGGACTGTGCGCCATGGCCTACGGCACGCGGACGATTTGGCGTTTCGGTACTTCATTTCATATAACCGTTCAAAGCCATAAATTTGGCGTCCTAAGCACGGGGGATATGCTTTTACACTGCTGTATCCTTGTGGCACTGATCTGGAGTGCATACTCCAGTAGTGCAGTCTTTGGCGTTATGAGTTCGCATTTCGAAATATTCTCACTTAGGAGCCCAGTTTGGTTGCTTGCTGTACCGTCAGGTGTGTTGGTGCTTACTGCCTTTATCGTCTGCCAAGTTCCGTTGCATAAAAGGATGATTGAATACAAACGCGCTCAACTCGCAGACATTGAAGCAGACATTGAAAAAGTACTGGAAGAACTTAAAGCGTCTGAGCCGGGGCAACTCAACTCGGACCTTCTGGCTAAGATTGCCTTTTTCGAGAATAGAAGATCACAAGTCATATCTCTCCCTGAATGGCCCTTTGCCTTTGGGGCACTTCTCGGCAGCATTAGCTCTGCATGCGTAGTAATATTGACCACACTTGCCAGCTCATTTGTTAAGGCCGCGTGGGCTCTTCCAGGATAACAAGAATTTTTCTGGCAAATTGCAATCCCGCGAATTATTTACGCAGGAACTCTTGGCTTTAAGCGATGAGAGAATCCTTAAGACCCATCCACGTGATCGGCGGCGGCCTTGCCGGGGCCGAGGCCGCATGGCAGATCGCGCGCCGCGGTGTGCTTGTGGTGCTGCACGAGATGCGTCCGGTGCGCGCGACCGCCGTGCATAAGACCGGGCAATTCGCCGAGCTGGTCTGCTCGAATTCGTTCCGCTCGGATGACGCGGACGGCAGCGCCATCGGCCTGCTTCACGCCGAGATGCGCCGGCTCGGCTCGCTGGTGATGCACACGGCGGACGATCACAAGCTGCCGGCAGGCGGCGCGCTTGCGGTCGATCGTGACGGCTTTGCCGCCGCCATCACCGTGGCGCTCGAAAGCGAGCCGCTCATCGACATTCGCCGCGAGGAAATTTCCGAGCCGCCGGCCGAGTGGGACAACGTCATCATCGCCACCGGCCCGCTGACCTCGCCGGCGCTGGCCGACGCGCTGCGCCACTTGACCGGCGAAGACGCGCTCGCTTTCTTCGACGCCATTGCGCCGATCGTGCATCGCGACTCGATCGATTTCGACGCGATCTGGTTTCAGTCGCGCTACGACAAAGCCGGTCCCGGCGGCTCAGGCGCCGACTACATCAATTGCCCGCTGACGCGCGCGCAATACGACGCCTTCGTCGATGCGCTGCTTGCAGCTGAGAAAACCGCGTTCCACGAGTTCGAGGCGACGCCCTATTTCGACGGCTGCCTGCCAATCGAAGTCATGGCCGAACGCGGCCGCGAAACATTGCGGCATGGACCGATGAAGCCGTTCGGCCTCACCGATCCGCATCGGCCCGGCCAAAAACCCTACGCCGTCGTGCAACTGCGGCAGGACAACAAGCTCGGCACGCTGTTCAACATGGTCGGATTTCAGACCAAGCTGAAGCACGGCGAGCAAGCGCGGATTTTTCGTACCATCCCCGGCCTCGGCAAGGCCGAGTTCGCCCGGCTAGGTGGCCTGCACCGCAACACGTTCCTCAATGCGCCAAAACTGCTCGACGCGACGCTCCGCCTCAAGACGGCGCCGCGGCTGCGCTTTGCCGGCCAGATCACCGGCTGCGAGGGCTACGTCGAATCGGCGGCAATCGGGCTCCTCGCCGGCCGCTTCGCCGCGGCGGAACGGCTCGGCGAAATCCCGGCCCTGCCGCCGCCGACCACCGCGCATGGGGCGCTCATCGGCCACATCACCGGCGGCCATATCGAGACCATCGACAAAGGGCCGCGCTCGTTCCAGCCGATGAATGTCAATTTCGGCCTGTTTCCGCCGCCGGCGGCCGACACGCGGCGGGACGCCAGGAAGCAGGCTTTGTGCGCCCGCGCGCTCGCCGACCTCGACGGCTTTATCGGCGCCGCCCTGCCGCATGCCGCCGAGTGATGTGCTAGACGCTTTGCGTATGGTCCAGGATGACGCACCGGAAGAAATCCGCGGGCGCTGGCGCGACGGCGTCGTGCTCAAGCGCGACGTGTTTTCGACCATCGAACGCGGCCGCTTTCGCACTGACGGCGGCGAAGTCGATGCCGTGCTGCGCCGTCTCGATCGCGTGCCGCGGTGGAGCCGGGCTCCGGCCTACCTGCTGTTCTGGCGCGAGCGCCGTGCGCTTGCCATCGCGGGCGAGCTTGGCATCGCGCCGCCGTTGTTGTTTGCCGGGCGCCGCGCGCTGGTGCGCGGCTGGATCGCCGGCGTGCCGCTGCATATCGCCAAGCCGTACGGCGATGCCGCCTATTTCCGTTCCGCCAAGCGGGCGCTACGCGCGCTGCATCGCGCCGGCATCAGCCATAACGACCTCGCCAAGGAGCAAAACTGGCTCTATGCCGGAGGTCGCGCCTATCTCACCGATTTCCAGCTTGCCTCCCGTTTCCGCCGCCGCAGCGTGCTGTTCCGCATCGCGCGTTACGAGGATTTGCGGCATCTTTTGAAACACAAGCGCCGCTACGCGGCCGACGCGCTCACTTCGACCGAACAGCGCGTGCTCGCGCGCAAAAGTTTGATCACCCGGGCATGGATGGCGACCGGCAAGAAGGTCTATTACGCCATCACGCGCGGGCTCAACGTCACCGACCGCGAGGGCCGCGGCCTGCGCTTCGTCCGCGAGGCGCCGGAGATTGCCGCGCGGCTGCGGACCCACCCGCAGGTCAACGACGTGGCGGTCGTGCCGTTTCCCGACCGCCGCGCCGGCACCGGCCTCTATGCTTTCGTCGAAGGCAACGCCACCGACCGCGAACTGATCGATTTTCTCGGCGCCAAGGGGCCCGAGCATCTGCAAGTCGTCGATGCCTTGCCGCGCAATCCGCAAGGCGAAGTGCGCAGCGAGATCCTCGAGCTCGTCGCCATGAACCAGCTCGACCTCATCGATCCGCTGATCAAGACCGATGCCGAGCGCGCCATCGTCGGCCGCATCGTTTCCGAGCGGCGCAATCTGCGCGATCGCTTCGCGTTCTGATTTTTCTGATTTCAGCCGGCGATGCGCGCCGGATTGCGCGCGGCGCGCCAGATCAGCCATTGCCGCCACCACGGCGAAAGCTCGGCGGGCGCGAACGGATCGCGGCGCGCCAAGCGATCGAGCGACGGCCGCACCAGCGCGATCGGGAGAAAAGCCGGCAGAGCGGGATCGGGCAGCGTCGCTATCTGTTGGTGGGCCGTAAGAAGGTGGCGGCGGGCGACGTCCTGCAGGTCCGTGAATACGGCGCGAAGATTTTTCGAGGATTGGCCGGCGAATATGTCCTGCGGCTCGACCCCGTGACGCTCAAGTAGTTCCAGCGGCACGAAAAGCTGCCGCCGCGCGGCGTGCAGCGGGAATGCGCGAATGAGGCCAGCGATCGCGTAGGCAATTCCGGCGGAAGTCCCGACCGCCTCCGTGGCCTCCACTTCGGCGCCGGCAAGGATGTGTGCCGCGAGCGCGATCAACGCCGAGGAGGTTTTACTTGCATAGGCTTCGAGATCAGCGAGCCGCGCCATCGGTTCGCCGTAGAGGTCGAAGCGGCGGGCATCGAGCAGCGCCGTCAGCACCGGCACCGCGAGCCGATGGCCTTCGATCGCCGTGAGAAGCGCAGACGCCACCGGATTGGCGGTCGCCTCTTCGGCCCGTTCGCCGTTGACCACTTCGCGCCACCATTGCAGGCGGATTTCGCCGGGCAGCGCCTCACGCGCCACCTCGCGCACGCGCGCCACCTCGACGTTGAAGGCATGGAGCGCGTGCAGGGCGGCGCGATGCTCAGCCGGCGCGAACAGCGAACTGACGAAGCGGTCGCGATCGGCGGCGCGGACCAGCTCGGCGCAATGGGCGAATGCATCCTGCATGCGCCGAGCTTATCATCACTCGATCGCGATCAGGCCGGCGCCGACGCGGCGGTTCTCCATCAGCATCACGTTATAGGTGCGCACCGCCGGCCCCGTGGTCATGCAATCGGCGGAAACGTGAGCGTCGCGAAACCGCAGCCGCAGCGGCTCCGGCATGATCCAAGCCGCAGTGCCGGTGCCCAGGATGAAAAAATCGAGATTTTCGGCGCGGGCGAAGACCTGCGACAGCGCCGCTTCCGTCAATTCGGCGGGCGCCGTCACCGGCCACGCCCAGATGCCGTCCGGCAGGCACAGCAGCGAGCCGCGGTGCGACATGCCGGCGAAGCGGAACCCGCCGCCGCCATGGGCGTCGATCAGCGCCTGGCGCGGCAGATGCGGCGCCTGCACTAGCGGCGGGCTCTGCTGCGCTGCGGCGGCGCCACCGCGGTCGCGGCGGGCGGCGGCTCAGGCTCTTCGGCGCCGCCTTCCATGCGGCCCGAGCCGACGCCGAGATAGATCAGGATCGGCGAAGCGATGAACACCGAGGTGTAGGTGCCGACCAGGACCACGCCGAACATCATGGTCGCGGTAAAGCTGTGGATCGCCTGGCCGCCGAACAGCAGCAAGGCCAACAGCGAAATCGCCACGGTCAGGTGGGTCACGATCGAGCGCGACAGCGTGGCGTTGATCGAGACATTGAGCAAATCGGGCATCGACATGCGCTTATAGCGGCGCAGCATTTCGCGGATGCGGTCGTAGATCACCACCGTATCGTTGAGCGAATAGCCCAAAATGGTGAGCAGCGCGGCGATGCTGGTGAGGTCGAAATCGATGTGGGTGAGCGACATGAAGCCGACCGTGAGCACCAGATCGTGCACGTTGGCGATCATGGCGCCGAGCGCGAACTGCCATTCGAAACGGAACCACAGATAGATCAGGATCGCGCCGATCGCGAGCACGAGCCCGATGGTGCCGTAAGCGAGAAGCTCGGTGGAAACGCTCGGCCCGACCACCTCGACGCGGCGATAGTCGACTTCGTCGCCGAGCGCGTCGCGGACTTTCTGCACCGCCGCCTGCTGCGCCTCGTCGCCGCCGGGCTGCTCGGAGATGCGGATCAGCACGTCGTTCGGCGCGCCGAACTCCTGCAACTGGAAATCGCCGAGTTTCAGCCCGCCGATGGTGGCGCGCATCTTGGCGAGGTCGGCCGGGCCCGCCTTGGTCTGCACCTCGATCAAGGTGCCGCCGACGAAATCGATGCCGAAATTCAGTCCGTGGAAGAAATAGAGCGCGATCGCCGCGATCGACAGCAACGCAGAAACCGGAAAACTGATGCGCCGGAAGCGCATGAAATCGAATCGGGTGTTATCGGGAACGATGCGAAGGAGGCGCACGGGGCTGCTTTCAAACGTTTATCAGATCGGAACCGTGCGCGGCCGCCACATCCGCACCCAATAAGCCACGATCAGACGGGTCAGCGTGAAGGCGGTGAACAGGCTCGTGAGGATGCCGATGCCGAGCGTCACGGCAAAGCCGCGTACCGGCCCGGTGCCGATATAGAACAGCACGGCTGCGGCGATGAAGGTGGTGATGTTGGAGTCGAGGATGGTGGCGAGCGCGCGCGAGAAGCCGGCATCGATGGCGTTGATGGCGCTGCGGCCGGCGCGCACCTCCTCGCGGATGCGTTCGTAGATCAGCACGTTGGAATCCACCGCGATGCCGACCGTGAGCACGATGCCGGCGATGCCGGGCAGCGTCAGCGTGGCGCTGAGTAGCGACAGCACGCCGAAGATCATGGCGATGTTCACCGCGACCGCGATATTGGCGAACAACCCGAACAAGCCGTAGGTCGCGAACATGAAGATGATGACCAGCGCCGCGCCGGCATAGGCCGCGTGCTCGCCCGCGGTGATCGAATCCTGGCCGAGGCCGGGGCCGACCGTGCGTTCCTCGATGATGGTCAACGGCGCCGGCAGCGCGCCGGCGCGCAACAGGATGGCGAGGTCGTTGGCCTGCTCGACCGTGAACCGGCCGGAAATCTGTCCGGCGCCGCCGAGGATCGGTTCGCGGATCACCGGCGCCGAGATCACCTTGTTGTCGAGCACGATGGCGAACGGCTTGCCGACATTGGCCTGGGTCGCTTCGGCGAATTTGCGCGCACCGGTCGAATTGAAGCGGAAATTGACCACCGGCTCGCTGGTGCGCTGGTCGAAGCCGGGCTGGGCGTCAGTCAGATCCGCGCCGGACACGAGGACGCGCTTCTCGATGAGATATTTCTGGTTGCCTTCGCCGTCGAGTATCTCGGAATCCGGCGGCGGCCGTGTTTCCACCGCCTGCTCCGCCGGCATCGACTGGTCCACCATGCGAAAATCGAGCTTCGCGGTCTTGCCCAAGATTTCCTTCAGCCGCGACGGATCCTGCAGGCCCGGCACTTGCACCAGGATGCGGTCGATGCCTTCGCGCTGAATGGTCGGCTCGACCAGGCCGAGCTCGTTGACGCGCCGCTCGATGATCTGAATCGATTGATCGACCGCCTGCCGGATGCGTTCGGTGAGCGCGGCGTCGCCCGGCGTGAGCGTGATGACGTTGCCATTGGCCGCCACGTCGACGCTGCGCTGTCCCGACGTGCCGAGGATGCCGGACAAAGGCGTCGACAGTTCGCGCAGCTTGGCGAGCGCAGTGTCGACGTCGCTGTCGCGGGTGATGTGCACCTGCACGCCGTTGCCGACGATGGCGCGGCCGGTGAACTGAATGCGCGCTTGGCGCAGCACGCGCAGCACGTCGTCGGCGAGCTGTTGCAGGCGCTCCTTGCGCACGGCATTGGCATCGACCTGGAGCAACAGATGCGAGCCGCCCTGCAGGTCGAGGCCGAGCACGACGTGGCGCTGCGCCCATTCCGGCCAGCGCTTCACGGTGCTCTCGGAGAAGAAATTCGGCACGGCGCACAGGCACACGAAGAATGCCATGAGCAGAATCGCCGCCACCTTCCACCGCGTGAAAAACAACACGTCGCTGTTCCTCGTTAGGTAAGAGCTCGATCAGCTCGCGCTGTCGTCCTTCACCGGCTCGCCCTTGGCGCGCACCTCGCTGATCATCGAGCGCATCTGCCGCACCCGCACGCCGTCGGCGATCTCGACCTCGACCTGGTCGTCGTCCACCACCTTGGTGACCTTGCCGACGAGGCCGCCATTGGTCACCACGCTGTCGCCGCGGCGCAGTGCCTTGACCATCTCCTGATGCCGCTTCACCCGCTGCTGCTGCGGCCGCAGGATCAGGAAATACATGATCACGATGATCAAGATCAGCGGCATGAACTGCACGATCATGCTGCTTGAATCGCCGCTGAGGCCGAACGGGAGGCCTTGCGCGAATGCGGGCGTAATCAACATTGCTCCTCCGGGGGGCCATTTTGCGGCGCGCAGCGTTTGGAAGAATGGCGCGCGAAATCGGCGCGGACTATAGCCGCCGTTGGCCCAATTGCAACGCCGCGCGGCGATCCGGCGCCGCTTGCCGGAGTTCCCCTGCCCCGCTAAGGGAAGGCGCAAATCGGTGAAAATATGGCCCGTTCTCCCGGACATTCCAGAAACAAAGCAACAAAGCAGCCCGGCCGCGGCAAGCCGGCGCGGCGCGCGTCCGGCGACGGCCGCGACATCATCAGCCGGATCGCGGCCGCCCTGGAACGGCTCGCGCCGGCGGCTCAGGCGGCGCCGGATTTTGCCGCCGCCGAAGCCTTCGTCTGGTACCCGGAGGGGCGCAGGCTTGCCGCCGTGCGCCGCGTCAACCGGGTCGAGATGGCGCTGCTCAAGGGCATCGACCGGGTGCGCGATCTGTTGGTCGAGAACACCGAGCGCTTTGCCCGCGGCCTGCCCGCGAACAACGCGCTGTTGTGGGGCGCGCGCGGCATGGGCAAATCGTCGCTGGTCAAGGCGGCCCATGCGACGATCGGCGCCGCGCATCCGGCCGCAGGGCTAAAACTCATCGAAATCCATCGCGAAGACATCGAGTCGCTGCCGGAGCTGATGGGATTTCTGCGCGGCGCGCCGCAGCGCTTCATCGTGTTCTGCGACGATCTGTCGTTCGACGCCGAGGACACCTCCTATAAATCGCTCAAGACCATGCTCGAAGGCGGCATCGAAGGCCGGCCCGAAAACGTCATCTTCTACGCCACTTCGAACCGCCGCCATCTGATGGCGCGCGACATGGTGGAGAACGAGCGCTCGACCGCGATCAATCCCGGCGAGGCCGTCGAGGAGAAAGTATCGCTCTCGGACCGTTTCGGATTGTGGCTCGGCTTCCACCGCTGCAGCCAGGACGAATATCTCGCCATGGTCGACGCCTATGTCGCCCACTACTGCGTGCCGGTCGACGCCGCCGAGTTGCGCCGCGAGGCGCTCGAATGGGCGACGACGCGCGGCGCGCGCTCGGGCCGGGTCGCCTGGCAATACGTGCAGGATCTGGCAGGAAGGCTAGGCGTGAGAACGGACGACGGACAACGGACGACAGAGGACGGATAAGTAAGGAAGAATCTAAATCTATCTGTCGTCCGTCGTCTGTCCTCCGTCGTCCCTACGCAGACCCTCACGCCCCGTTGAGGTACTGCGACGGATCGACCGGCGTCGAGCCTTTGCGGATTTCGAAGTGCAGCTGCGGCGAGGTAACGTTGCCGGTCTGGCCGGAATGGGCGATCACCTGGCCGCGTTTCACCGTTTCGCCGCGCTTGACCAGGATGTCGCTGGCATGGGCGTAGGCGGTGACGAAGCCGTTCGCGTGGCGCACCAGCACCAGATTGCCGTAGCCCTTGAGCTCGTTGCCGGCATAGGCGACGACGCCGTCCTCGGCGGCCTTGACCGGCGTGCCCTCGGGCACCGCGAGATTGATGCCGTCGTTCTGCAACCCGTTCGGCGTCGGCCCGAAGCTGGCGATGATCCGGCCGCGCACCGGCCAGCGGAAGCTCGGCAGTGCTCCAACTGGCTCCGCGGTCTTGATCGTGCTCTCCTGCGCCGGCGCCTCGGGCGTTGCGACCCGGGCGCTGTGCGGCGATTCCGCGGCCGCGAGGTTTTGACCGGCCGGCGGCACGACAGAAGCCTGAGTCCGTGGCGCAACAGCGGAGCCCGGCTGCACATCGGGAATGATGATGCGCTCGCCGACCTTCACCATGATGTCGGGCGAAATATTGTTGGCCTTGGCCAGCACCATCACCGACTTGCCGTAGAGCCGCGCGATGCTGTGCAGCGTCTCGCCCGGCGCCACCACATGCATGCCCGTGGCCGGCGCCAGCGCGGTGCGCGGCGCGCCGACCGGCATGCCCGGTGCCGTGGTGGCGATCCGCGTTGTCGGTGGCGCGTAAGCGCCCGCCGAAGGCGAGCGCCGCGGGATCACCAGATGCTCGCCCGGATGCACCATGGCCGGGCTGGTGATGTTGTTGGCCTGCATGATGGCGGAGACCGGCACGCCGTGCTGACGCGAAATCATCTCCAGCGTCTCGCCGGGCGCCACCGTGATCGGCGTGCCGCCTTCCCAGGTCCAGGTCGGCGGCGGCGGTGCGGCCGGCACCGAACCGGTAATTTCAGTGCTGCCCGGCTGATACGACGCCATGCCCTGGCCGCCGCCGGAAGACCCGTCGGCCAAGCGCGGCAGCGGCCGGCTCTCGATGTGCCCGGCCGGCGTGCTTTGCGGGATAGATCCGGTGGTATCGTTGCGCGAGGAGCTATTGAAGCCGAAAATATTCGAAAACCGCCCGGCGTCGCTGCTGCAACCGGCGGCGCCCAAACCGATTAACGAAACGGCAACCAAACGCGGCCACAAGGCCGACCGACGCGACGCGCACATCATGATTAGCCCGCACGCAACAAATACTAGCGGGCGAATAAACTACGTTGCGGTAAACAGGCCTTTAAGCATTTGCGCGGGGATTTGAGATAATTGGAACTGTGGCTTTGCCGCTACAGTTCTCGCGCCTGTCCGTGCAGCAGCGGCACGAATCTCACGGCGATGAGATCCTCGCGCGCCAGCGTGCCGTCCGCCGCTTTGGTTAATTTGACGATGTATTGCGCGCCATGACGCGGCCCAAGCGGCAGCACCAGCTTGCCGCCCTCGCCGAGCTGTTCGACCAGCGCCTTGGGGATTTCTTCCGCGGCGGCGGTGACGATGATGCGGTCGAACGGCGCCCGCTCCGGCGCGCCCAAAAATCCGTCGCCGGCGAGAATGGTGACATTGCTGTAGCCGAGCGTCTTGAGGCGCTCGCGCGCCGCGTCGGCCAAGGTGCGGTAGCGCTCGATGCTGACCACTTCGCGGGCGATCCGCGACAGCACCGCCGCCTGATAGCCCGAGCCGGTGCCGATTTCGAGGACGCGATGCGCCGGCGCGACCTGCAATTGCTCGGTCATGTAGCCGACCACGTAAGGCTGGCTGATGGTCTGGCCGCAGGCGATCGGCAGCGCCTGATCGGCATAGGCGCTGTCGGTGAATCCGGGGGCGACGAAATATTCGCGCGGCACCTCGTCCATGGCGCGCAGCACCGCCTGGTCGCTGATGCCGCGCCGGCGCAGCGCGAGCTGAAAGCCCATGCGTTCGACGTCGGCTGCTTGCGTTGCGGCCACGGGGACCTCGCCTGATGACCGTGCGATAAAGCCTTCTACCACTATGTCGATCGCTCTTATACTGTTCCGGGGCGACGGCGGTCGGCCGGGCGCCGAGCACGTACAAAATTTCGCCGCGGTTTGAGGGAACAGATCACCAACCAAGGCGTTACGGCACGCGGTGAAGCCAGCCCGGATCGGGCGGCACGGGGAAGAAATGGCGGCAGAAGCGCAAGCAGGCCGGCGGGTTCTCGTCGTCGAGGACGAATCGATGATTCGCATGCTGCTCGACGGCATGCTGGCCGACCTCGGTTACACCATGACCGCGGAAGCCGGCGCGCTCGACGAGGCCGTGGCGCTGGCAAAGCAAGAAGACTTCGACATCGCCATCCTCGACGTCAACCTGCACGACGAGCCGATCACGCCGGTGGTCGAGATTTTGACCCAGCGCGGGCTGCCGTTCGTCTTCGCCACCGGCGCCGACCTGCGCGGCGTCCCGCAAGCCTACCGCTCCCATCCGACCTTGCAGAAGCCGTTCCGCGTCGAGGCGCTGGAGCGGGCGTTGCAGGCCGTCGCGCCGAAGCCGGCGAGCGCCTGATACCTGTTACTCGAACAGCTTGGCGAACTTCGTCACCGTCGGCTCGTCGGTGAGATCGAGCTTGAGCGGCGTCACCGCGATGCAACGCTCATCGAGCGCGGCAAGATCGGAGCCGTCCGCCGCCTTGACGGCGTTCTGGCGCACATAGGCGATCCAGTAATAGGGATTGCCGCGGCCGTCGGTGCGCTTGTCGATATGCAGCCGCTCCTGGCGGCGGCGCCCTTGGCTGGTCACGGCGATGCCCTTGACCTCGCCCGGCGCGCAATCGGGGAAATTGACGTTGATCAGCACGTCGTCCGGCACGCCTTGGGCGAGCACGCGGCGGATGATGTCGGGCGCAAAACGCAGGCTGGTTTCCCAGTGCGGCGGCTGGCCGCTGCGCGATTTATACGCTTGCGACAACGCGATGGAGGGAATGCCGAGCACGGTGCCTTCCATGGCGCCGGCGATGGTGCCGGAATAGATCACGTCCTCGCCGGCATTGCGGCCGCGATTGACGCCGGCCAGCACCAGGTCAGGATCGTGGCCGTCGAGCAAATGGCGCGCGCCCATGATGACGCAATCGGTCGGCGTGCCGCGCACCGCGAAGCGGCGCTCCGCGATCTGGCGCAGCCGCAGTGGATCGTTGAGCGACAGCGAATGCGCGACGCCGGACTGATCGTATTCCGGCGCGATCACCCAGACGTCGTCCGACAGCATGCACGCGATCTTCTCGCACACGTCGAGCCCTTCCGCGTGAATGCCGTCGTCGTTGGTGACAAGAATGCGCACGCTGCTTGGTTTCTCCTAGGACGCGAATGGCGAATGGTGAGTGGCGAATAGGGAATAGAAGTAACACTTACCATTCGCCATTCGCTATTCGCCATTCGCAATCGTTTTCATTCCGCCCATGTATGGCGCAAGCACGTCCGGCACCGCAATCGAGCCGTCGGCCTGCTGATAGGTCTCCATCACCGCGATCAGCGCGCGGCCGACGGCGACGCCGGAGCCGTTGAGCGTGTGCACATGGCGCACGGCGCGGCCTTCCTTGGTGCGATACCGCGCATTCATGCGCCGCGCCTGGAACTCGCCGCAGACCGAGCACGACGAAATCTCGCGGTACATGTTCTGGCCGGGCAGCCATACCTCGATGTCGTAGGTCTTTTGTGACGCAAAACCCATGTCGCCGGTGCTCAAAATCATCACGCGGTAGTGTAGATCGAGCTTTTTCAACACCTCCTCGGCGCAGGCGAGCATGCGTTCGTGCTCGTCTTTGCTTTGCTCGGGTGTGGTGATGGACACCAGCTCGACCTTGGTGAACTGGTGCTGCCGGATCATGCCGCGGGTGTCCTTGCCCGCGGCGCCGGCTTCGGCGCGGAAGCAGGGGGTGCAGGCGGTGTAGCGCAGCGGCAGTTGCGCTTCGTCGACGATGGATTCGCGGACGAGATTTGTTAGTGGGACTTCGGCGGTTGGGATGAGCCAGAGTGTCTCAAAATTTTCCTTGGCAAGAAGATCAACAAGATAGTCTCTAAAGGCAACCTCTGTAGTCGCATTTCCATGCGCGATGGCGTTTCGCATCAAGCGCATTGTCTTTTTAACTTCGATGGCAACAGCCAATTTTTCATCGCCCTTTTCAAATAAAGCTAAAATATCTGGGCGATATCGCTCCTTGTAGCTTTCTAATTCAATACTCTTTAGGAGAAACCGCTCCAACGGCGCCACAACGGGTTCTGGATCAAGCTTTTCGCGAGCGATCTTCGTCGGGAATTGATCGTCCGCAAACTTCGGTAGTTGTGCGGTGCCGAACATCGCTTCGTCCCGCACCAAAAGTGGCGGCGCCACTTCAGTATAGTTATGCGGCTCGCTAGTGTGCACATCGAGCATGAACTGGCCGAGCGCCCGTTCGAGCCGCGCCAAACCTTTCTTCAAGACGACAAAGCGTGCGCCAGAGAGCTTCGCCGCGGTTTCGAAATCCATCTGTCCGAGCGCTTCGCCGAGATCGAAATGTTGCTTCGGCGTAAAGGTGTCAGCTGGTTCTAAATGCGGTTTTGGAACTAGGCTCCTAGACTGCTTCAGCAACCTCGCAACGGTGGTGGGCGAAATACCAAATTTTCGGGCGACAGCCGCCTTGCTAGTTTTTCCGGACTGTGCCGCGTAAATAATTAGCTCTCGACCCTTCGGGGTTATTCGCGTCCCCTTGCGCACAATTACGAATTCACTCTTCGCCCCGAAACGATGATGCTCGATATTGTCTTTTTCATCTTTGCCGTCAGGCACTTCGGCGAGTGGTAGGTTCGGAATTTCCGCGAGCAACCCGTTCAATTCCTTTTCTGCTGTTTTCTGCTCATCCTCCATCCGTGCAATGGCCATCCGGTCAGTCTCAACCTGAGCCATTAACTGATGAAAAGCTGCCTCGTCGCCTTTTGCCTTCGCCTGGCCAATTTCTTTTGACAGGGCATTGCGGCGCGCCAAAGTATCTTCACGAACGCGAATAATCGCGCGGCGGCGCTCATCTATGGAAAGTATTTGCGCCGACGAGAACCTCTTTCGATCCTCATCTGTAAGGTTGCGTCTTCCCAACGCCTGGTCAAAAACAACTGGATTCTGTCGAATGGCTTGGATGTCGTGCATCGGTTGCTGCTCAAAGAATCGGGGCGCCGTTATAGCATCCCAACCTCGTCATGCGCGGGCTTGACCCGCGCATCCATGATGCCTCGCCGCCCCATGGATTGCCGGATCAAGTCCGGCAATGACGAAGGAGAAAAACCTCACTCCGCCGGCTTGGCCGCCGCCGCGGCGGCGGCGCGCTCGGCGGCCACGCGCTTTTCGACCATCTTCACCGACCAGACCGAACCCTCGTAGAGGGCGAGCAGCGGCAGCGCAAGCGACATCTGAGAGAGCACGTCGGGCGGCGTCAAAATCGCGGCGATGACGAAGGCGATGACGATGAAATAGCGGCGCTTGGCCTTGAGCTGGTCGGAGGTGATGATGCCGACGCGGCCGAGAAGGGTGAGGATCACCGGCAGCTGGAAGGCGACGCCGAAGGCCAGCATCAGCTTCATCATCAGCGACAGATAGTCCTCGACCTTGGGCAGCAGCTCGATGGTCGCCTGCCCCGGGCCGCCCATCTGCTGCATGGAGAGCGAAAACCGCGCCAGCATCGGCCAGACCACGAGATAGACCACCAGCGCCCCCATCAGGAAGAAGATCGGCGTGGCGATCAGATACGGCAGGAACGCCTGCTTCTCGTTGCGATAAAGCCCCGGTGCCACGAACATGTAGATCTGCGTGGCGATCACCGGGAACGCAATGAAGGTGCCGCCGAAGGCGGCGATCTTGAGCTGCACGACGAAATATTCTAGGAGGCCCGTATAGATGAATTTGGAATTCTCCGGACCGGCGACCCAGACGTAAGGCCAGGTGAGAACGTTGTAGATCTGCTTGGCGAAGAAGAAGCAGCAGATCATGGCGATGACGAAGGCCGCCGCCGCCTTGATCAGCCGCGAGCGCAGCTCGATCAGGTGATCCATCAACGGCGCCTTGGTGGCCTCGATCTCCTTCTCTTCGTCCTCGCGGTTCATGCCGGCCGCTCCGGGCTGTCCGGCGGCGCGGTCTCGGCGGCGGGCTCGGTCTGCGCCGGCTCGGCGCCGGCAGGCTCGAGGTCGCTGTGCTCGATCGCCGCGACGGGCGCGGCGGCTTCGACGGCGGGCGCCGCATCGCTCACGGCCAAGCCGCCATCGAGCGGCGGCTCGGCTTTCGGCTCCGGCGCCGCTTCGAGCGAGCGTTCGATTTCCTTGCCGGCGGTCTCGAGGTCGCTGCGCACGTCCTTGAGCGGATCGAAATTCTTGACGTCATGCGCCAGGTCGTCGACCTGTTTCTTCAGGTCGGCCATCTCGGCTTCGCGCATCGCTTCCTGGAATTGGTTCTGAAAGTCGGCCGCCATGCTGCGCACTTTGCGCGTGTACTGGCCGAGCGTGCGCAGCACGCCGGGAAGCTCCTTCGGCCCGATCACGATCAGCGCCACGACGCCGATCAGCAGGAACTCGCTCCAACTGATGTCGAACATGGAAACTCCCCGGCCGCCTCGACCGCCCGCTGCCGCAGCTTGCCTGGCGGGCCGCGGCGATCGGCGCGAGGGCGTCAGGACGGCGAGCGCTAGACCTTGCTCTCGGACTCGGCGCGCCGCTTCATGTCGGCGGCGGCCTGATGGTCGATGGTCTTGATCGGCGCGTCGGATTTTGGCGCTTCCGCCGTCTCGTCCTCGGACATGCCCTTCTTGAAGGCTTTGATGCCCTTGGCGACGTCGCCCATCATGTCGGAAATCTTGCCGCGGCCGCCGAAGACCAGCAGCAGCACGGCGCCGACGATCAACCAATGCCAGATGCTCAATGAGCCCATGAAACCCTCCGTCCGCAACGGCACCTGGTACGCCACCTTGGGCCCGCGGCAACGTGTCGATTTTCCCAGAACCTAGGCGCCAAGGGCGGCAAAAACAAGCGCAGCCGCAATGCCCAACAGCCGCAGGGTGAATCTGCTTCCTTCCCCGCTATCGCGGGGCAGGATGATTTATTCCTCGCTGCGGCCGGCGGGCGGCGCCAGGCCGAGGTCGAGATCGCCCGGTTCGAGCGGGTCCTCGTCGTCGCGCAGCGCCGGATCGTCCGACGGCACCGGAACGCTGAAGCCTGCAGGCAGCGAAGGTTCGATCAGGCCGGCGCCTTTGAGCTCGTCGAGGCCCGGCAGATCGTTGAGCGCTTCCAGCCCAAAATGGGACAGGAAAGCCTCGCTGGTGCCGTAGGTCACCGGCCGCCCCGGCGCCTTGCGGCGGCCGCGCAGCCTGATCCAGCCGGTCTCCAAGAGCACGTCGAGGGTTCCCTTCGACGTGGTCACGCCGCGGATTTCTTCGATCTCGGCCCGCGTCACCGGCTGGTGATAGGCGACGATGGCGAGCGTCTCGATGGCGGCGCGCGACAACTTGCGCGTCACCGTCGCTTCGTGGGTCAACAGCCAGGCGAGGTCGCTCGCCGTGCGCAGCGTCCATTTACCGGCGACGCGGACCAGGTTCACGCCGCGCGGCTCGTATTCCTTCTGCAATTGCGTGAGCAGCGCGCGCACGTCGACGCCGGCCGGCAGGCGCTTGGCCAGGACTTTTTCGTCGAGCGGGCCTTCGGCGGCGAACAGCAAGGCTTCGAGAATGCGCAGTTCCTCCGCGCGCTCGGCTTTCTTGCCTTTGTCTCCGACGATCACCCGCATCTCCGCCACATTCCCCATTGCGTCGGCTCCCTCTTACCCATTCCCCGTTTCGGCGGCCACGCCGCCGTCTTCCGTCTTCTGCCGCTTGCGCACGTAGAGCGGCGCGAACGCCGCGTGCTGGTTCAGCTCGAGATGGCCTTCGCGCACCAGTTCAAGCGTCGCCGCGAAGCTCGATGCCAAAACCGTCGCCTTCATCGACGGCTCCACCAGATATTCGGCGAGATATTGATCGAGCGGGCTCCATTCCATCGACACGCCGATCAGCCGTTCCAGCGCCTCGCGCGCTTCGGCAAGCGACCACACCGTGCGCTTGGGCAAGCGGACGAAGGATCGCGCCTGGGTCTGCCGCCGCCCGGCATAGGCCGAGAGCAGGTCGTACAACGTTGCCGACCATTCCGGATGTTTGATCTCGGCGATCGGCTCCGGCGCGCCGCGCTGGAACACGTCGCGGTTAAGCTGCGGCCGGGTCATCAATTGCTCGGCGACATTGCGGATCGCTTCGAGCCGGCGCAGCCGCTGCGCCAGGGCGTTCGCCATGTCCTCGGCGCTCAGCCCATCGGGCGCGTGCTGCTCGGGCAGCAGCAGGCGCGACTTCAGATAAGCGAGCCACGCCGCCATCACCAGGTAATCGGCGGCAAGCTCCAGGCGGAGCTTCCGCGCCGCTTCGATGAAAGCGAGGTACTGGTCGGCCAGCGCCAGGATCGAAATCTTGGCCAGATCGACTTTCTGCTGCCGGGCGAGCGTGAGCAACAGATCGAGCGGGCCTTCAAAGCCTTCGACATCGACCACCAGCGCCGGCTCGTCGGTGGCGCGCTCTGGCAATTCGCCCTCGAACTGAAAATCGTCGGCGTTCATGCGACCACCTCGGCCGCCGGCCAAGTGCCCTTCATCAGGCGGGAGAATTCAGTGCGGCCCGCGGCAATGTCGAACGGCGCTGGCGGGCGCTTGCTCGCAAGTGCGGCCGCCGCCCGCCGCGCGGCCTCGCCGGCGAGCACGGGCACTGCCGCGGCAACCGCGTGCATCTCGGCAAGCTCGCCGTTGCAATGCAGGACCATGTCGCAGCCGGCCGCGATTGCCGCCGCGCTGCGCTCCGACAGCGAGCCCGACAACGCGTGCATGGAAATGTCGTCGCTCATTAAAAGGCCCCGAAAGCCTATCGAATCACGAATCACGTTGCCCACTATAACCGCCGACGTGGTGGCCGGCGCCACGGCGTCGATGGCGCTGAACACAACATGGGCGGTCATGCCGAGCGGCAGGCCGGCGAGCGGCCGGAAAGCGGCAAAATCGCTCGCTTCCAGCGTCGCCCGGTCGGTGGTGACCACAGGCAGCCGCTTATGACTGTCCGCCGTGGCGCGACCATGGCCGGGGATGTGTTTTAGGACCGGCAGCACGCCGCCGTCAGCCAGGCCCTCGGCAATCGCGCCGGCAACGGCGGCTACCTTGCCCGGCTCCGTGCCATAGGCCCGGTCGCCAATCACGGCATCGGCGCCTGGAACCGGCACATCGGCGAGCGGCAGGCAATCGACGTCGATGCCGAGGGCGGCCAGATCGCTGGCGATCAGCCGGGCGCCAAGCCGCGCCGCCGCAAGGCCGGTTTCGCGATCCCGGTCGTAGAGCGCGCCATAGGCGGCACCCGGCGGGTATTTGGGCCAATGGGGCGGACCAAGGCGCTGCACCCGCCCGCCCTCCTGGTCGATCAGGACCGGGGCGGCGCGGCCGACGGTAGTGCGGAACTCGCCGATCAGCCGCCGCAACGGCTCGGGGCCTGCGATATTCCGGGCAAAAACGATGAGACCCCAGGGCTGCGCGTCGCGGAGAAACTGCCGCTCCTCGGGCGTCAGCGCGGTCCCTGCAACGCCGGTGATGAAGGCGCGCATCGGCGCCGATTAGCCCGCGCCGAACCGAAGGGTCAAGCCCGCGCTAATTCTTCTGCACGATGCAGCTGCCGCCGGCGGCTTTCAAATTGCTGCACATGGCTGCGGCCGCCTCCGAGGAGGCGAAGGGGCCGACCATGGCGCGGTAATAGGTACCTTTTTCGCCGAGATCGGCGCGACGGATGATCGGCTGGCGGTTGCCGAGCTGGCTGGGGAATTTGCCCTGGAGCGATTTGAACGAACTCTGGGCTTCGGCCTCGCTGCGTTGCGAGGTGACCTGGACCGCATAGCCGCCGGCAGAGGCCGCCTGGGCGGGCGTGGTCGCCACCGGAGCGCTGGGCGCTTCCGTGCGCGCCATGCGGGAGCGCGGCGGCTCCGCGGGCTGTACTGCTGTGCCTTGCGCGACCGGCACGATGGCAAGCGGCGCGTTGCCGCCGCCGGCCTTGGGTGCCCTGGCGGGCGCTTCCGTTGCCCTGGACCGGGCCACAGGCGCAGCAGGCGGCGACTCCGGCGCAGCGGCCGCGGCATTGGCGTTACCTACCTGGTCCGAGCGAATGGTGACGGTGTGGATCTTCTTGGGCTCCCCTGATCCGGCCAGCGGTGCGGCGGGCGGTTGCGCTGGCGCGGCGACCTTTGACGGGGCGGACGGCAGCGCAGGGGCCGCGGGCAGCGCCGGGGCAACGGCGGTGGATGGACCGGCCGGCGCGGCGCCGGGCGCGGCGCTCGGGGGAACTGGAATGGTCGAAACGACGCGCGGCGGCGCGTTCGCCGGCTGGATCGTGACCGGCTGCTCTTCGCGCGAGACCAGTTTTTCCGGCGAACCCATTGGCGCGGCGCCAGGGTTCGCCGCCGCGGCTTGGGCATCGCTGCGGTTGGGCACAATCTTGTTCGGGCCGTCGCCCGCCTTGATCACCGGCGGCAGCGATGGCGCCAGGATGGCGCCGCCGAACATGGCGCGGTAGGCGAAGGCGCCGCCGGCGCCGACCAGGACCAAGCCCAACATCGCGAAAACGACCACGAGACCGCTGCGCCGGGGCTTGCTCGACGTTTCGTCGTCATAGTCTTCGGCGTAATCCGACTGACGATCGTCGTCCCATTGCTCGTCGGTCTCGTATGCATCGTCATGAGCGCGCGGCGCCACCGCCGCCGGCTGCCGGACCACGGATGGCAGCGGCGCGTCGTCATCGCGGTAGCGCTCATCGTACGATCTGGCATCGTGCGGGTCGTCGCCGAGATAGCGCGCATCCCGCTCATCATCGCGGACGTCGTCGTAATGGTCGGCGGCAGGCTCGGCGTAATGGGCGGCGATCGACGGCGCGCGCTCATCCTCGCTCTCATAGCGCCCATAGGCGCGGCCGGACGGATCGGGCTCGGGAAGCCGCGGCTGGACGTAGTTTTCTTCCGCGTATTGATCCGGCGCGTCCGGCGCGTCCGGCGCGGCGTAGCGGTCGTCGGCCGCCCAATCGCGGTCCGCCGCCGGCGGCAGCGGCTCGTCCAGCGTCTCCACCGGATTGTACCTTGCGTCCCTGGCGTCGCGGTCGAATTGATTGACCCGGTTGCTCTGGCCGATGATGCGCGCCAGTTCGGCGAGCGGATCGCGCGCGGCGTCGCTCGTCGGATCGACGTCCTCGCGCGCCAGCGGCTCGCGGCTGCGGAAGGTGCGAAAATTGTTGTCGGCCATCGATTTCGCCTCGGTCAGGCGGTTTACGCGATACTGGTCTGATTCCCCTTAGGTCCGCACCCGCTACATCTCGAACGGCCAGATGCAAATTAAGTGCGGATTACCGCATCTCGTTTGGCGCCTCGACTCCGAGCAGCGCCAGCCCCGACGAGAGAACGGTCACGACCCCTTGTACAAGCACAAGACGCGCCTCAGTCAGTTGTCGATCATTCTGGATAATGAAGCGTAAATGTGGCTTTGTGTTGCCCAGCGTATAGAGCGCATGAAATTCGCTGGCCAAGTCGAACAGGTAAAAGGCAATTCGGTGCGGTTCGTGGGCCGCCGCGGCGGCCTCCACGACCCGCGGGTAAAGCGCGATTTGCCGCATCAGGGCGAGTTCTGCCGGGTCTGAGAGCCGCTCCAGCGCGGCGACTTCAACCAAACTCTCAACATCACCCGGCAGGTCGGGAAACGCCGTCCGGGCATTGCGGAATATCGATTGGCCGCGGGCATGGCCGTATTGGACATAGAACACCGGGTTGTCGCGCGACTGCTCGATGACCTTGGCGAGGTCGAAATCGAGCACCGCGTCGTTCTTGCGAAACAGCATCATGAAGCGCACGGCGTCGCGGCCGACTTCATCCACCACTTCACGCAGCGTGACGAACTCCCCTGCCCGCTTCGACATCGTGACCGGCACGCCCGCCCGCAGCAGCTTGACGAGCTGGATGACCTTGACGTCGAGCTCGGCCTTGCGGTCGCTCAGCGCCGCCACCGCCGCCTCCATGCGCTTGATGTAGCCGGCGTGGTCGGCGCCCCACACGTCGATCAGCGAGCGGAAGCCGCGATCGAGCTTGGAGCGGTGATAGGCCATGTCGGAGGCAAAATAAGTGTAGGAGCCGTCGGACTTCTTCAACGGACGATCCACGTCGTCGCCGAACTCGGTGGAGTGGAACAGCGTCTGCTCGCGATCCTCCCAGTCCTCGTCCGGCGCGCCCCTGGGCGGCGGCAGACGGCCTTCATAGACATAGCCGCGCTGGCGCAGCCATTCGATCGTTTCAGCGACCATATCGACTGAGCCTTCCGTGAGGGATTTCTCCGAAAAGAACTCCTCGTGATTGATGTTGAGCGCGGCAAGATCGGCGCGCACCGTCGCCATCATCATCTCGATCGCTTTGGCGCGCACGATGGGGAGCCATTCGGCCTCGGGCTGCTTTGTCAGTGCGTCTTGATATTGCGCGGCGAGTGCGGCGCCGACCGGCTTGAGATAATCGCCGGGATACAAGCCCTCGGGAATCGTACCGATGCTCTCGCCAAGCGCCTCGCGGTAGCGCAGATAAGCCGAGCGCGCGAGCACATCGACCTGGGCCCCGGCGTCGTTGACGTAATATTCGCGCGTCACCTTGAAACCGGCGGAGGCGAGCAGGTTCGCCAAGGCATCGCCGAACACGGCGCCGCGGCCGTGGCCGACATGCATCGGTCCGGTCGGATTTGCCGAGACATATTCGACGTTGACTGGAACGCCGCCGCCGATATCGCTTGCGCCATATTGCGCGCCTGATTGCACCGCGCCGCGCAGCGCCGCGATCCAGGCGGCCGGCTTGAGTGTGAGATTGATGAAACCCGGCCCGGCGACGTCGACCTTGGCGACGAGAGCGTCGGCGCAAAGTTTTTCGGCGATCGTTTCGGCGAGCTCGCGCGGCTTGCGGCCGGCATCCTTGGCCAGCACCATCGCGGCATTGGTGGCGATGTCACCGTGCGACGGATCGCGCGGCGGCTCGACCGTCACGCGCGCGAGGTCGAGGCCCGGCGCGACGGCGGCGCTCGCGTTGCGGACGCGTTCGAGAATGTCGGCGAAAATATTCTTCGTGCTCATGAGCGCGCCGGGCGCCTAACGCAATTCCGGCGTCAAGTCAAAAAGCCGCTGGTGCTCGGCGAGCGCGAAGCGGTCGGTCATGCCGGCGATGAAATCGGCGATGCGCCGCGCGCGTGCCGCTTCGGCAAGGCCGTCGAGCCCCTCGCGCCATTCCGCCGGCAGGTCGCCGGGATGGGCGCTGTAGCGCGCGAACAGGTCGCCCACCACGCCGGCGGCCTCGTCCATCACGCGCATGACGCGGGCGTGGCGATACATCCGCTTCTCCAGGAACGCCTTGATGGCGCGGTCGGCCTCGGCCACGGCGGCGGAAAAACCCGCCGTCGGAGCTTTGGCCAGCCGCACGTCGTCGGCCGTTTGCGGCGCCAGCGCTGCGAGCTTGCGGCTGGTTTCGGCGATGACGTCCTCGATCAGCAAACCGATCAGCCGGCGGATCAGCTCATGCACCTGCCGCGCGGCATCGAGCCTAGGATGCGCAGCCCGGTCCTCGGCGATGATGCGGCCCGGCAGCGCGACGGTGGCGATGTCATCGACATCGAACAGCGCGGCGCGCAACCCGTCGTCGATATCGTGGGCGTCGTAGGCGATGTCATCGGCAAAGGCGGCGAGCTGCGCCTCTACCCCCGGGAAACTCCACAATTGCAAATCCTGCTGCCGCGAATAATCCAGGATGGTCTCCGGGATGCCGTGCCGGCGGTAATGGCCGAGCGGGGTGCCATCCCGCGCAGTGAGCGGGCCGTTGTGTTTGACCAGGCCTTCGAGGGTTTCCCAGGTGAGATTGAGGCCGTCGAAGGTGGGGTAGCGGCGCTCCAGCGCGGTGACAACGCGCAAGGTCTGCGCATTGTGGTCGAAGCCGCCATAGGCCGCGAGGCAGGCATCGAGCGCGCGCTCGCCGGCATGGCCGAACGGCGGATGGCCAAGATCATGGGCCAGCGCCAGCGCCTCGGCGAGGTCTTCATCGACGCCGAGCGCGCGCGCCAGCGCCCGCGACACCTGCGTGACTTCCAGCGTATGGGTGAGCCGGGTGCGGTAATGATCGCCCTCGTCGAACACGAACACTTGGGTCTTGTGCTTGAGGCGGCGGAAGGCGGTCGAATGGATGATGCGGTCACAGTCGCGGCGGAAGGCGCTGCGGCCCTTGCTCTCGGGCTCGGGGTGCAGCCGGCCGCGGCTCTTCCCCGGATCGCACGCGAAAGGCGCGCGGAAAGTGCCATCCATCGCCATCGGTCGGCCCGGCTGCCGGCAATTGACCTTGAGTACCGGCGCACTTAACTATTCGGTTGACGCCGTGGCAATCGCTGCGATTGCCGGCCGGAGATCGTGATTATGGACGCCATGGAAGCCAACGTCAGCGTGACCGAACGGGCGGCGCGGCGGATCGGCGAGATCCTGCAAAAGGAGCCGGCCGGCACCATGCTGCGCGTCAGCGTCGAAGGCGGCGGCTGCTCGGGCTTTCAGTACAAGTTCGACACCGAGCGCGACCGCGCCGACGACGACATCGTCATCGAGAAGAGCGGCGCCACGGTGCTGATCGATCCGGTCTCGCTCAATTACATGGCCGGCAGCGAGATCGACTTCGTCGACGACCTGATCGGCTCGTCGTTCAAGGTCAACAATCCGCAGGCCACCGCGTCGTGCGGCTGCGGTACTAGCTTCGCGCTGTAAAAATCCATTTGCCCGTGCGAATTGCCACCTGGAATGTGAATTCGATCAAGCAGCGCATCGATTCCGCGCGCACCTGGCTTTCCGAGCGCAAGCCCGACATCGTCTGCCTGCAGGAGACCAAATGCGTCGACGACGCGTTTCCGCGCATGGAGTTCGAAAGCCTCGGCTATAACGTCGCCGTCCACGGGCAAAAAACCTTCAACGGCGTCGCCATTCTGTCGAAATTTCCGTTCGACGAGGTAAGCAATGGCTTGCCCGGCGACGCCAACGACGATCACGCCCGCTTCATCGAGGCGGTGGTGTCGACGGCCAAGGGCGTGTTGCGGGTCGCCAGCATCTATCTGCCCAACGGCAATCCGCCCGACACCGAGAAATATTCCTACAAGATCGGCTGGATGAAGCGTCTGTCCGCTTATGCCCGCGAGCGGCTCCTGCTCGAAGAGCCGCTGGTCATGGCCGGCGACTACAACGTCATTCCGACCACCGCCGACGCCCGCAACCCGCAAGCCTGGACCGGCGACGCGCTGTTCCTGCCGCAGACCCGCGACGAATTCCGCGCCCTGGTCAATTTGGGCCTCACCGACGCGCTGCGCGCCACCAGCGACGATCCCGGCCTCTATACGTTCTGGGATTATCAGGCCGGCGCCTGGCAGAAGAACAACGGCATCCGCATCGATCACCTGCTGCTGTCGCCGCCCGCCGTCGACCGGCTTGCCGACGCCGGCATCGACCGCCACGTGCGCAGCTGGGAGAAGCCATCCGATCACGTGCCGGTGTGGATCGATTTGGATATTGAAGCGAAGTGAGGGGCGAATGGCGAAATAGCGAATGGCGAATAGGGAAGCATGAGTAGCGTTTCCACTCGCCACTCGCCATTCGCTATTCGCCCAATCTGCTAATCCCGCCGGCCCTTGAGCCAGCCTTCCAGATAGACCAGCGCCATTGCCCGCTCGTCGTCGCTGGCGCGGCGGAAGGCGTTGTCATAGAGCGGCTTGACCCAGGTTTCGTCGGGGCCGGCGCAATCCTTGCTCAGCGTCAGCCACATCAGGCCGCGCGCCGCCTGCCGCGGCACATGCTGGCCCTGGAACAGGATATCGCCGAGCGCGGCCTCGGCGCGGCATTGGCCTTTATTGGCGGCCAGCTGGAACCACCGCGCCGCCTCGTGCGCATCGCTCGGCGAGGAGTCGAGATAGAGCCGGCCGAGCTCGTATTGCGCGTCGGCATCGCCGAAATAGGTTGCCGCATAAGTGTAGAGCTCGCGCGCGCGCCCCGCATTGGCCTTGATCTTGGAATTGGGAATCCCGGTCAGATAGTAGTGGCCGAGCGCCACGAAGGCATTGGCGACAAAGCGCGCCTGCGGCGTGCCCGGATTCTCGTCCGGATGGGTGTTGGCGATCTGGCTGAAATAATCGAAGGCACGCACCTGGTCTTGCGGCACGCCGTCGCCGTCGGCGTACATGCGGCCGAGCTTCCATTGCGCCGCGGGCTGGCCCTGATCCGCCGCATATTGCAGCGCGGTCAAAGCTTTGGTTTTTTCGTCGAGCGGACGGTTGCGCAAGCCGTCGTTCGGCGTCAGTGCCGCGGTGCTCGGTGTCGAGGTACCGTCGAAGGCGAGGGCCGGCGCGATCGGGCCGCGGACGGTGCCGAAGCCGAGCCCAGCGGCGATGCACAGCGCGCTCGCCAGCGCGACGCCTCTGCCGCCGGCGATGCGGCGGATGTCTCGGCTAGATATCCGCATAGCACGCCTTCTCGGCACTGCCGCCCGGATGGGTCACCGCGCCATCGCGCGCCGATCCCACCTGCTGGGTGTATTTCCACAAATAGCCCGAGGTGAATTCCGGATCTCGCGGCTTCCAGGTTTTGGCCCGGGCGGCGAGCTCGCTGTCGCTCAGCTTGACGTTCAAGAGGCCCTTCTCGGCGTCGAGCTCGATGATGTCGCCGTCGCGAATGAGCCCGATCGGGCCGCCGACCGCGGCCTCGGGGCCGACATGGCCGACGCAGAAGCCGCGCGTCGCGCCGGAAAACCGGCCGTCGGTGATCAGCGCGACCTTGCCGCCCATGCCCTGCCCATAGAGCGCGGCCGTGGTCGACAGCATTTCACGCATGCCGGGGCCGCCTTTCGGGCCCTCGTAACGAATGACCAGCACGTCGCCTTCCCTGTACGTCCTGTTCTTGACCGCCTCGAAGCAGGCTTCCTCGCCGTCGAAGCAACGCGCCGGCCCGGTGAAACGCAAGCCCGCCATGCCGGCAACCTTAACGATGGCGCCTTCAGGGGCGAGATTGCCCTTCAGCCCCACCACGCCGCCGGTCGGCGATAACGGCTTATCGGCCGGGTGCACCACGTCCTGATCCGGATTCCACTTCACCGCCTTCAAATTCTCCGCAATGGTGCGGCCGGTGACGGTGAGGCAGTCGCCGTGGAGGAAGCCGTTGTCGAGCAGCGTCCTCATCAGCAGCGGAACGCCGCCAGCTTCGAACATATCTTTGGCGACATAACGGCCGGATGGTTTCAAATCCGCGATATACGGGGTTTTTTTGAGGATTTCGGCGACGTCGAACAGGTCGAATTTGATGCCGCATTCGTTGGCGATGGCCGGCAGGTGCAGCGCCGCATTGGTCGAGCCGCCGGTCGCCGCCACCACCGCGGCGGCGTTTTCCAGCGCTGGCCGGGTGACGATGTCGCGCGGCCGGATGTTCTTGACGATCAAATCCATGATCATCTCGCCGGCCAGCATGCAGAATTTGTCGCGAATCTCGTATGGCGCCGGAGCACCAGCGGAGTACGGCAGAGCAAGACCGATGGCTTCGGAAACCGTCGCCATGGTGTTGGCGGTGAACTGGGCGCCGCAGGCGCCGGCCGACGGGCAGGCGTTCTCCTCGAGAATCTGCAGGTCGGGATCGGACATTTCGCCGATCGAATGCTTGCCGACCGCCTCGTAGACATCCTGGATGGTGACCGGCTTGCCCTTGAAGGTGCCGGGCAGGATCGAACCGCCGTAGATGTAGATCGACGGCACGTTGAGCCGGCACATGGCCATCATCATGCCCGGCTGCGACTTGTCGCAGCCGGCCACCCCGATCAGGGCGTCATAGGCGTGGCCGCGCATGGTCAATTCCACCGAGTCGGCGATGACTTCGCGGGACGGCAAGGACGCCTTCATGCCGGCATGGCCCATGGCGATGCCGTCGGTCACGGTGATGGTGCAGAACTCGCGGGCCGTGCCGCCGACCGCGGCAACCCCGCGCTTGACTGCCTGGGCCTGGCGCATCAGCGCGATGTTGCAGGGCGCGGCTTCGTTCCAGCAGGTGGCGACGCCGACAAAAGGCTGATGGATCTGCTCCCGCGTCAGCCCCATGGCGTAATAGAAGGCGCGGTGCGGCGCGCGCTCGGCGCCTTCGGTGGCGTGCCGGCTGGGCAGTCGCGATTTTAGATCGGTCTTGGCGTCCATTTTACTCATCAAGGCCCAACAGGCCCCTCGCCCCATCCGATCCGGCGCGCGGCGCCTTCAAACCGGAAGTGCCGCAGCGGCGTCTACTCACCGCCCGGCACGCGGCCGAGGGTGTCGAAAAATCCTATGGCTAAAAAGCGGCGCAGGGGATGGCTTGCCGCCAAAACTCATAAATGTTCACAGCGTGTTGCGCCGGGGCCACAGGTTGAGCCGCGTTTGTCAGCTAGGCATTAACGTGAGATTTACCAAGAGCCGCCGGCCTTGCGACCATGGCGCCATGGCCAAAAGACTTAACCAAGCCTTTTTCAGACGCAGCGTGCATGAGGTGGCGCCGGACCTGATCGGGGCCATGCTGTTGTTTGACGGCGTCGGCGGCCGCATTGTCGAGGTCGAGGCCTATCACCACACCGATCCCGCAGCGCACAGTTTTCGCGGGGCCACCTCCCGCAATGCGGTGATGTTCGGCCCGCCGGGGTATGCCTATGTCTACCGCTCCTACGGCATCCATTGGTGCGTGAATTTCGTCTGCGAGCCCAAGGGCTCGGCCAGCGCGGTGCTGATCAGGGCTATCGAGCCGACCACGGGGTTAGTGGTCATGCGCCGCCGGCGCGGCGTTGCCGATTTGCGGCTGCTTTGCTCCGGCCCCGGCCGGGTCTGCGAGGCGCTGCGGATAACCCAGGCGCACAACGGCCTGGCCCTCGACGAGCCACCCTTTGCGCTGTTCGCGAGGACGGGCGAGGTCGAGGTTATCGCCGGCCCCCGCATCGGCATCACCAAGGCGGTCGAAAAACCGTGGCGCTACGGCCTCAAAGGCTCGCGCTTTCTCAGCAAGCCGTTCAAAGCCTGAAGGCGGGATCGAAGCCCAATTCCTTACGGGCCTTTTCGATGGAGACCGTGCCGTCGTCATCGGCGACGTTGTAGATGCCGTTGCCGCGGGTCAGCGCCAGCAAAGCGGCCTGGGCCGCGGCATCGACGTGGAGCGGCGGCTTGCGGCTTGGGCCTTCGCTCCAGGTGCCGGGGCCGTAGAGCAGGCCGTAGCGCAGCACGATGGCTTCCATGCCGGACTTGAGCACCTGGTCTTCCATGTCGGCCGCGGCGCGGACCGTCACCAGCCGCGGGCCGTCGACCAGGTTGAGCGGGTCGGTCTCGGCATAAGGCTCTTTGCCGGGCGCATAAGCGAAGGCCACGCTCTGGACGATGAAACGCCGCGCCGCGGCGGCGCGCGCCGCGGCGACCAGATTGCGCGTGCCTTCGGTGCGGATGCGGGCGTTACGCGGATAGGCCGCGGCGAGCTGCGCCTCGTCATCGAGAACACGCGGCAAGTCGGTGAGCTGATGCATGACGACTTCGGGTCGCGCCGCCACGATGGCGCGTTTGAGTGTTTCCGCATCGAACACGTCGACGACGGAAGGCCGGATGCCGGCCGCCTCAAGCTCGCGCGCGGCATCGGCCGAGCGCGTCATGCCGGTGACATCGTGGCCGGCGTTGCGCAGCAACGGCGTCAGCCGCCGGCCGATCGCGCCGCTCGCGCCGGCGAGAAAAATCCGCATGCATGCTCAATCCTTCAGTCGTGCAAGACCGGGCGGTATTTAATCTGAACGCGTCCGGGTGAGAACCCGCGCCGTGCCCTGGTCAGGTCGTCGCGTCGCGCAACTGTGCGGTGTCGTAATATTCGTAGAACTCGATCGCCTTGCCGTCGGCAAAGCGCCAGGAATCCGCCTTCGGCGTCGCCACCACCTTGCCGGTGTGCCGGTTGCGCCACGAGCAGCGCCCGAGCATGACCACGCGGTCGCCCTGGGCGACGAAATGCTCGGTCACGTATTCGATCATTTCCCAGTCGCGCTTGATGCCGGCGAAATACTGCGCCAGCTGGTCGCGGGTTTGATAGGCGGTCAAATAGGCCGCGCCATATTCGCCGCCGGCCAGCGAGCCGAATTTGATCTTGTCGGCGAAGATCGCCATCCAATGCTCGGCGCTGTCGCCTTTGCTTTCGGCCCAGCGGTCGTAGGCGTCTTTGAGGACGATGACGTTCTGCGCTTCGTCGGCCATGGTGAACCTTGCAATAGTATCCGCACTCCTCCCAGAGTTGTAGCCGGAGCACGCAGTGGCACGCAACTGCCGTCGGCCGCAGCGCCTCACTTATTTCGTGGGAAATTTAGTCCGAATCGTTCAGCCGCTGCAGCGCCTCGGCGATCTTGGCTTTGCGGGCCCGCGCCTCTTCGCGCTTTTCTTTTTCTTCCTCGACCACTTCTTCCGGGGCGCGCGACACAAAATTGGGATTGTTGAGCTTGGCGTCGACGCGGGCGATATCGGCGTCGGCTCTTTCGATTTCCCGCTCGTACTTTGCTCTTTGTTTCATCTGATCAATGCCTTTAAGCAGCAGTTGACCTTGCCTATACGGCAGAACCGCGTGGTCCATAATCTCCTGTTCGCGCGCCTCAACTATGACGCTCTCGGGAATGTCGGGATCGTCAGAGATCACGAGCTTGTTGAGAAACGGATCAACAATACAGCGACACAGCCGAAAAATTTCCTTCCGATATTTCACTATCCAGCGCTTCGAAATACGATCATAATTTATTGCTCGAACAAGCGCGACGGATTTTGTCGGAATATCAAACTCCGTTCGCGCCGAACGAAGCTCATCTATCAGTCCTGTTACAAATCCAATTTCCGTAATAGCGGATAAATTTCCCCCAAAATCAAAACCTTTTGAAAACGCAAGGCTCTGCAATCGGAATACAAGCCGACGAGTCATCCGGCTTTCTCTCAACAGCTCTTCTTCACCAAGCGAGATGGGCCACGAAGTCAGCGCCAATTGTTTGTCTCGAACTGCAGTCATTTTCCACAGCTCTTCGGTCACAAACGGCATAAATGGATGCAAGATTTTCAATATCTCATCGCGTGTCCAGGCGACCATTGCGCTGGTTTCAATTTTTGCCGCACTGCTTTTGCCAAGCAAGACAGGCTTCACCAATTCTAAATACCAATCGCAATAAGTGTTCCAAACGAAGCGATAGGCTGCGGCCGCAGCGTCGTTGAATCGGTACGCTGCAATCGCCTCAGTAACCTCCGCTATTGCATTAGCGGTTTCGTTCAAGATCCAGCGGTTTACCGTCTCCTTCACCATTCTAGGATCGAATTTGGCAAAAATCTTGCATTGATTCATCTCAGCGAAGCGCGCGGCGTTCCACAGCTTGGTCGCGAAATTGCGATAACCTTCGACGCGCTGCTCGGAGAGCTTGATGTCGCGCCCCTGCGCCGCCATGGCGGCGAGCGTGAAGCGGAGCGCGTCGGCGCCAAATTTATCGATCAGCTCCAGCGGATCGATGACGTTGCCCTTCGATTTCGACATCTTGGCGCCGGTGGCGTCACGCACCAGCGCGTGGATATAGACGTCGTGGAACGGCGCTTTTTTCTTGAAGTACAATCCCATCATCATCATGCGGGCGACCCAGAAGAAGATGATGTCGAAGCCGGTGACGAGCGTAGAGGTCGGATAAAAGCGCTTCAGCTCCGGCGTGTCATCGGGCCAGCCGAGCGTCGAAAACGGCCACAGCGCTGAGGAGAACCAAGTGTCGAGCACGTCAGGATCGCGCCAAATGGCAAATTTATTTCCTTGAAAATGATCTATGTGATTTAGTGCTTCCCTATCATCTGAGACAACGCTGATCTCTTGAACGCGATAGTACCTTCGCGCCAACTCCACCGCCTCTCCTTCTGACAAAGCAACAAATATCTCATAAATCTCCTTGAACTCGTTGCTGCTTCCCAAAAGAATCTGTTTTTCTTCATTTATCTTGAATCCGTACCACGCAGGAATCTGGTGACCCCACCAAATCTGTCGCGAGATACACCACGGCTGGATGTTCTCCATCCAATTGAAGAAGGTGGCTTCCCATTGGAGTGGCACGAAGTTGGTCTTGCGCTCGCGCACCGCTGCAATCGCAGGACCCGCAAGGACCTTGGCATTAACGTACCATTGATCTGTAAGGAACGGTTCAAGCACCGCACCCGAGCGGTCGCCATGGGGGACCGCATGCATCGTTGGCTCGATCTTATCGACTAGTCCGAGTTCTTCAAGCCTTTCGACTATCTTCTTGCGCGCTACAAATCGATCTAGCCCGTTGAAATATTCAATCGTCCTAAGAGTTTCCAGCGTTGGATCGCCACGCTTAAAATCAATATTAGGATCAAGCACGAGTTTCGCACTTTTAGTAAAAATGTTGATTGGCGGATATCGTCGCATTGCCCCGTCTTTGTGGCGTAGCCAAACTTCGAAGTCATTGAAATCGTGCGCTGGCGTTATCTTGACGGCACCCGAACCTTTTTCTGGGTCTGCATACTCGTCTGCGACGATCGGAACGTGCCGGTCAGCTAAGGGAACAATAGCCGTCTTGCCGATCAAATGCTTGAGCCGTTCATTATGCGGATGCACTGCGACGGCGACATCGCCCAGCATGGTCTCCGGCCGCGTAGTCGCGACGATGATAAATTCACTGCTGCCTTTGATCGGATATTTGATGTACCAGAGATGACCCTTCGTCTCGATCTGCTGAACCTCCAGATCAGAAACAGCAGTTTCGAGCGTCGGGTCCCAATTGACCAACCGCTTATCCTTGTAGATGAGGCCTTCCCCATAAAGGTCCACAAACGCCTTAAGCACCGCGCGAACCATCTGTTCGTTAGGGTCGCCACGCTCTCCCATGGTGAAGCGCTCGCGCGACCAGTCGCAGGAGGCGCCGAGCCGCTTGAGCTGGCCGATGATGACGCCGCCGGATTCCGCCTTCCATTCCCAGACTCGCTTGATGAAGGCCTCGCGGCCCATGGCGCGGCTCGACTCCTGACGTTCCATCAACTGCCGTTCGACCACCGCCTGGGTGGCGATGCCGGCGTGATCGGTGCCGGGCTGCCACAGCACGTCACGCCCGCGCATGCGCTCGAAGCGGCAGAGGATGTCCTGCAGCGTGTTGTTGAGCGCGTGGCCCATATGCAGCGAGCCGGTGACGTTCGGCGGCGGGATGACGATGCAATAGGGCGCAGCCTTGGCGCGCTCGGGCCGGCCGGCGCGGAAGGCGCCGGCCTCTTCCCAGGCCGCGTAAATGCGGCTTTCGACCGCGCCGGGCTGATATGTCTTCTCGATCATTTCGGTTTTCCGGGCCGCGCGCTAGAAAGCCCGCGCCGCGTTGACTGTCAACGCAGCATGTTCCCTGCCCCAGCCCCGGTTCCGCGCAAAGCCGCAACGTGACCGCCGCCGCACAAGTTGCCTCAGCCCTGGCGCAGCGCAGGCCGACGCGCTCGATCATGCTGCTCGCGGTCGCGGGCTTCGCCGCGCAGGCGCAGGTCCGCGTCACCGATTCGCTGCTGCCGCAGATCGCCGCCGACTTCCACACTACCGTGGGCGCGGCGGCCATGGTGGTGACGGCCTATGCCCTCGCCCACGGCTCGATCCAGCTGGTCATCGGCCCGGTCGGCGACCGCTTCGGCAAATACCGCACCGTCGCCTTGATGTGCGCCATCGGCGCTGTGCTGGTGGCGTGCTGCGGCCTGGCCGGTTCGCTGTCGCAACTGATGCTGGCGCGGCTCGCCACCGGCGCCGCGGCCGGATGGGTGATCCCGATCTCGATGGCCTATGTGGGCGACGTCACGCCCTATGAGCACCGCCAGACGGTGCTCGGCCGCTATCTGTCCGGCCAAATTCTCGGCCAGCTCTCCGGCCAGGCCGCCGGCGGCGTGCTCGGCGACCTGTTGGGCTGGCGCAACGTGTTCTTCGTGCTCGCCGGCGTTTTCGCGCTGGCCGCGGCGGGCCTGGTGTTCGAGCTCATCTCTAATCCGCGCACGCGCAAGCCGGAGCATCCTTCCCCCTCCCTGCCCTCCTCCGCAAGCGCGGGAGGGTTGGGTTGGGCGCAGCGCTTCGTCGCCGACTACGCCGTGGTGCTGAGCAATCCGTTCGCCCGCATCGTCATTCTCACGGCCTTCATCGAGGGCGCCATCGTCTGGGGCGCGTTCGCCTATATCGGCGCCGACCTGCGCTTGCGCTTCGGATTAAGTTTTACGCTGGTCGGACTGACCGTCGCCTGCTTCGGCGTCGGCGGGCTGATCTACGCCGCCTTGGTCAAGATTTTTGTCTACCGGCTCGGCCAAATCCGCCTCGCCATCGGCGGCGGGTTTTTGATCGCGGCCGCCTACATCGAGCTCGCCGTTGCACCGGCGTGGTGGCTTTCGCCCGTCGCCACCATGGCGATCGGGCTTGGCTTCTACATGCTGCATAACACGCTGCAGACCAACGCCACGCAGATGACGCCGCAAGCCCGCGGCACCGCGGTCGCGATCTTCTCCTCCGCGATCTTCGTCGGGCAGACCGTGGGCGTCGCCACCGGCTCACTCGTGATCGATCGCTGGGGCGCGCTGCCGCTGTTCGCCGGCGCGGCGCTGACGATACCGGTGCTGGCGATCTGGTTCGCCCGCCAATTGCGCCAGCGCCCGGTCAAGTAACCGGGCGCTGCAGCAATCTTTAGACTTTAACCAGCGGCACCCGCGGCGTTGGCCCGCGGCGCGGCGGCTCGCCGCCACCCGGGCCCGGCGGCTTGCGCCGCGGCGAGGAGCGGCGCTTGGCCTTGGCGCGGCGCGGCTCGGGCAGTTTCTCGGCGCGCGGCGTCACCGGGCCGTCGGGGTAATCGAAGCCGAGCTGGGTCTTGCCGGCCTCGTCGGTGACGACGACGACGCGGACATGGCCGCCCGCCTTCAGCCGGCCGAACAGCACCTCGTCGGCCAGCGGCTTCTTGATGTGCTCCTGGATCACCCGCGCCATCGGCCGGGCGCCCATCAGCTCGTCGTAGCCGTTGGCGATCAGCCACCGTGCCGCTTCGTCGCTCAGTTCGATGGTGACGTCGCGGTCGGCGAGCTGCGCCTCGAGCTGCAGCACGAATTTCTCGACCACCATGGCGATCACCTCTTGCGACAGATGCGCAAAGGTGATGATGGCGTCGAGCCGGTTGCGGAATTCCGGCGCAAACATCCGGTTGATCGCCTCGAGGTCGTCGCCTTCGCGCTTGGTGCGCGTAAAGCCGAACGCCGCGCGCGCCATGTCGGCGGCGCCGGCATTGGTGGTCATGATCAGGATGACGTTGCGGAAGTCGACCTGCTTGCCGTTGTGGTCGGTCAGCTTGCCGTGATCCATGATTTGCAAGAGCACGTTGAACAGATCCGGATGCGCCTTCTCGATCTCGTCGAGCAGCAGCACGCAATGCGGATGCTGATCGACACCGTCGGTGAGGAGCCCGCCCTGGTCGAAGCCGACATAGCCGGGCGGCGCGCCGATCAGCCGCGACACGGTGTGGCGTTCCATATATTCCGACATGTCGAAGCGGATGATCTCGACGCCGAGCGTGGCGGCGAGCTGGCGCGCCACTTCGGTCTTGCCGACGCCGGTCGGGCCGGAGAACAGATAGCAGCCGATCGGCTTTTCCGGCTCGCGCAAGCCGGCGCGGGCGAGCTTGATCGAGGCCGACAGCGCCTCGATCGCCTTGTCCTGGCCGTAGACCACGCGCTTGAGCGTGTCCTGCAAGTGCTGCAGCACCTCGGCGTCGTCTTTCGACACCGCCTTCGGCGGAATCCGCGCCATGGTGGCGATCGTGGTCTCGATCTCCTTGAGCCCGATGGTGCGCTTGCGCCGGCTCTCGGGCAGCAGCATCTGCGCCGCGCCGGATTCGTCGATCACGTCGATCGCCTTGTCGGGCAGCTTGCGGTCATGGATGTAGCGCGACGACAATTCCACCGCCGCCTTGATGGCTTCGCTGGTGTAGCGCAGCTTGTGATAATCCTCGAAATAGGGTTTGAGCCCTTTGAGGATTTCGATGGCGTCGGGGATGGTCGGCTCGTTGACGTCGATCTTCTGGAACCGGCGCACCAGCGCCCGGTCCTTCTCGAAATACTGCCGGTATTCCTTGTAGGTGGTCGAGCCGATGCAGCGCACCGTGCCCGATGCCAGCGCCGGCTTGAGCAGGTTCGACGCATCCATGGCGCCGCCGGACGTGGCGCCGGCGCCGATCACGGTGTGGATCTCGTCGATGAAGAGGATGGCGCCGGGATAGGCTTCCAGTTCCTTGATGACCTGCTTGAGCCGCTCCTCGAAGTCGCCGCGATAACGCGTGCCGGCCAAGAGCGTGCCCATGTCGAGGGCGAACACCGTGGCGTTGCGCAGCACGTCCGGCACCTCGCCGTGGACGATGCGCCGCGCCAAGCCTTCGGCGATCGCGGTCTTGCCGACGCCGGCCTCGCCGACGAACAGCGGATTGTTCTTCTGCCGCCGGCACAGCACCTGAATGGTGCGGTTGATCTCGGATTCGCGGCCGATCAGCGGATCGATCTTGCCCTCGCGCGCCTTCTTGTTGAGATTGACGCAATAGGCGTCGAGCGCGTCGCCCTTCTTCTTCTGCTCGTCGCCGGATTTGGCGTCGTTCTCCTCGTCGGCGCCGCGCACCGGGCGGGCTTCCGACAGGCCCGGCCGCTTGGCGATGCCGTGGCTGATGTAATTGACCGCGTCGTAGCGGGTCATGTCCTGCTCTTGCAGGAAATAGGCGGCGTGGCTCTCGCGCTCGGCGAAGATCGCGACCAGCACATTGGCGCCGGTCACTTCCTCGCGCCCGGAGGATTGCACGTGGATGACCGCGCGCTGGATGACGCGCTGGAAGCCGGCGGTGGGCTTTGAGTCCTCGGCGCCGTCGGTGACCAGGTTGTCGAGCTCGGATTCGAGATAGGCGACCAGGCTGCGGCGCAGCTTCTCCAGATCGACGTTGCAGGCCCGCATCACGGCGGCGGCGTCCTGATCTTCGATCAGCGCCAGCAGCAGGTGCTCCAGCGTCGCGTATTCATGATGCCGCTCGTTGGCCAGCGCCAGAGCGCGATGGAGCGACTGTTCGAGGCTGCGCGAGAACGTGGGCATTTCAGTGTCTCTTCACTTGTATTGACCCGTTTCCCCCCGGAATCACTTCTTCTCCATGATGCACTGCAAAGGATGCTGGTGTTTGCGGGCAAAGTCCATAACCTGCGTCACTTTTGTTTCGGCGACTTCGTAGGTAAAAACGCCGCATTCGCCGATGCCGTGCTGGTGCACATGCATCATGATCCGGTGCGCGGCCTCGTGGTCCTTGTTGAAGAAGCGCTCGAGCACGTGGACCACGAATTCCATCGGCGTGTAGTCGTCGTTGAGCAGCAGCACCCGATACAGGTTCGGCCGTTTGGTCTGCGGCTTGGTCTTGGTGATGACCGCAGTGCCGGGACCGCCTTGATCGGCTTTGCGTTTGCGGTCGTCGTCCGCCATGCGCGGCGGCAACGGGACGGGATTGGGGTCGAGCGGCGGCATTGCTTGATCTGTCTTCCGAACCCATAAGTGGTGAGAGGCATGACTTTCCGGAAGGCTTGCCGCCCTCTTAAGCCCCGCACCCGGATTCTATAATAGAGTCGGAGCCGCCCGCGTTCCAGTTCGATGAGGCGGATACCGATCAGGCTGCACGCCAGGATTGCGTGTCGTGCGCCGACTCGGCTATTGATCGCGCGCGTGCGATGGGAGGGTGGCCATGATCGATCCGGCACGCCGGGCGAAGCTCCTGCGCGAGCTCGAGCAGGAATTCGTTCCGGACTATGACGCGTTGAACATGCCGTCGGCCGATAAGCGAGCCGCTTACGCGCTCGAACACATCGCCTTTCGGGTCGGAAAGATAGAGGAAAGCTTGGCCAAGATCGCCGCCGCGATCGCAGCCCTTTCAGCCAAAGCCTGAAAGACCGGAAGCCCCGCCGGCCTTATTTCATTACCGAAACTTTCGCGTAGGCGCTTTCGAACGGCTTGTAAGCTTCCTTGGCGAAATCGAGATAAAGCTCGCCCAGTTTGGTGGCCTCGGCGACGAACCCCTCGTACGAAGATTTCAGGTATTCGCTCTGCACTTCCATGGCCTTTTCCAGGCTTTTGGCGCCGACGAGCTTCTCCCAATGGGCGGCAGAGCCCTCGACCGACTTTTTCGAGTAATCCGCGACCTCGGCCGCAATGGCCTGGGCGCTCTTGGACCATGCTCCGAACGAGTTCATGGCCAAATCCATGCTGTCTTTGCCGAGCTTGTTGATTTCATCGGGTGTCATGACGATCCTCCGGCGACGCGCGCTCTCTGCTGCAATGGTTAAAATCTTCCGCCCTTTGCCTTGAAAAGGCCTTTTCGGGCGACCATGATTCATTATAGTGCACTGCACAAAAAATGCAATGGTTTTATGTGCAAAGCACAAAAAAGTCTCTTTTTGTTAGGGGTATAGGCACTTGGGGCGGCGCATCGGGACTTAACGCTTTCGCAACAGCGTTCGCCTAGCGTGCTTGACCGTGTCGTTTGTGTAACGACCGGTCCTTAGTCGGGGACTGTGCCTTTTCAAGTGGACGGGTGGCCGGGTCGAGCTGCCATACCGCGAGGAAAGCATCGTCCTTGGAGGAGCGGACAGGGGCTGGGCCTCGCCAGGGGTCCGACGCGCGTCAGGGACGGGGTGCGTAATGGCAATGATGCCTATGGGAGCCCGCCACGGGCTTCGTTACTGCGTTGTAGGTCTTGCCGCCGTCGCAGCGGTTCTCACCATCACCAGCGATGCCGCCGATGCGCGGCACCATCGACGTTTGCGCGTGCACTACGTCGCCGCGCACCACGCCGTGCGCGTGCACCATCACGTCCGCGCCGAAGACTATTCGCCGCCGTCGGCGTCGATCGTGGTCGACGGCAATACCGGCGCCGTGCTGCAGGCGTCTAACGCCGACGCGCAACGCCATCCGGCCTCGCTGACCAAGATCATGACGCTCTACCTCCTGTTCGAGCGTCTCGACGCCGGCAAGATCAAGCTCGACACGCCGCTCAAGGTCTCCGAGCACGCCGCCGATCAGGATCCGACCAAGCTCGAGCTTAAGCCCGGCCAGACCATCGCGGTCGAGGATGCGATCAAGGGCGTGGTCACGCGGTCAGCCAACGACGCCGCCGTGGTCATCGCCGAAAATCTCGGCGGCAGCGAGGACGAGTTCGCCAAGCTGATGACGCAAAAGGCCCATGCGCTCGGCATGAGCCGCACCACCTATGTCAACGCCTCCGGCCTGCCCGCCGACGACCAGATCACCACGGCGCGCGACCAGGCGCTGCTCGGCCGCGCCATCCAGGACCGCTTTCCCCGCTATTACAAATATTTCTCCATTCCGGCCTTCGTCTATCACGGCGTGGCGATCCGCAATCACGACCACCTGCTCGGATCGGTCCAGGGCGTCGACGGCATCAAGACCGGATTTACCCGCGCTTCCGGCTTCAATCTCGTCACTTCGGTGCACCGCGACGGACGCTATGTCGTTGCCGTCGTGCTCGGCGGCCGCTCGGCGTTCCAGCGCGACGCCCATATGCGCGAGCTGATCGGCGCGCACATCAAGGAAGCTTCGGCGCAGCGCACCGCGCCGGCCATCGCCGAGCAGGCGGCGCCCCGTGGGGACACGCAGCCGGCCGCCTTCAACAAGGCGTCGATGGTGTCACGCGCCGACCCGACCCCGACGGCCACGGCGGCGCCGCGGGTTGCTGTCGGTTCCAACGATCCGATCCGGCCGCTTCTGGTGAAAACCGTCTCGTACCGGATCGCGCCGGTGCAGCCGGCCCCGCTGACGCCGATGCCGGCGCTGGTGGCGGCACCGGCGCCGCAGCCGGAGCCGCCGCGCACCGTCGTTGCCTCGGCCGGCACCGTGCCGCCGGTCACGATCCCCGCGGTCAAGTCCGACCCCATCAAGCCGGAGGCCGCCAAGCCTGACGTCGCCAAGACTGAAGTGGCTAAGACTGAAGTAGCCAGGACTGAAGTAGCGACCACCGCGCCGGCCAGCCCCGAGCCCACCAAAGTCGAGCCGGCAAAATTCGAACCGCAGGTCCGCGCCCGCAGTGGCTGGCTGATCCAGATCGGCGCCTATCCCGCCGAAGACGAAGCCAAGCAGCATTTGAGCGCGGCACGCAGCAAGGTGCGCGACAAGCTCGCCGCCGCCGATCCGTTCACCGAGCGCGTGCTCAAGGGCGACAAGGCGCTCTATCGCGCCCGCTTCGCCGGCTTCGACAAAGCGACCGCCGACGCCGCCTGCAAGCAACTCAAACGCAACGATTTCGATTGCATAACGGTCAAGAACTAAGCGACCCAAAAAACGACCCAAGAATCAAAAACCTCGGCAAACGAGGTGGAGTACAGTGAGTAGCGTTGTTCGGAGCGCGGAAGCCACGCCAGAGGATCCTTTGGGGAAAACCTCAGCGATGGCGACGAAGCAGAACGTCCTTGGCCTCATTGACGCGGGCCGCAAGGTACGTCGACCCCCCTTGGTCGGGATGCAGTTTCTTCATCAAGGAACGGTGGGCGCGACCGATGTCCTCCGCGGTCGCTCCGGGCTGAACGCCAAGGATCTGATAAGCCTCCTCTTCAGTCATTTTGCCGCTGGGCGCCGATCTCCTCCCGCTCCCCGCTGCCGCATCACCTTGCGCGTGCTCACGCCAACCGGGCTGCCTGCGGTCAAGATACGCTGCAAGTAGATCGCGGCTGTCGCCGTCGAACTCGCCGAGCAAGCCGATCAGCGTCGGCGGGTCGAGCGCGTCGAGGCTTTTGCCCTCGTGCGGTCCGACGAGAATGCGGCCGCGCATCGCGCCGGAATCGTGATCGAGCTCCATTTCCAGGCATGCGGTGCGGACACGCGACACCTGACCGGTGCTCTTCTGCGTGCGTCCGGCGAAACTCGCCGGCCACAGCGACACCCAGCCGAGCAAGCCGAGGCCGAAGATGCCGACCGGAATGGCGACGCCGATCTCGCCGCGAATGAGGAGAAATCCGGCAAAGATCAGCGCCGCGGCGCCGCCCATGGCGCGTATGAGCCGCGCGGCCTGTTTCGGGTCGGCCTTGGAGAAGGCGTTCGCCGCCCACAACAAGAGGATGAGAACGGCGACGCCGAGAACCAAGGCCATGGCTATTTGAGCTGCTCCAACAGCCGCACGGCGCCGGCGCTGTGCCGCTCTTGCAGATCGGCCAGCGCCTTCATGCCGCCGGCGGCATAGGCCGCGGCCGCCCGCAACAACTCGCCGAGCTCATGGGCGGCGCCGGGGGCAAACCGGCAATAGGCGCCGCGCGTCAGGCGAGCGATCTCGCGGAAAGCCTGCTCGCAGACCGGATCGTAGCCTTCCTGGAACATGAAGGCGGGGATGTTGCGCAGCCCAAGCTCGCCGGCGCCGGCGCACAGGTCATCGAGCGTTTCCTCCATGGCGTCGCCGACGAATACCAAGGTGCCGACTTTGGCGCGGTCGTTCTCACGGCGGGCGTGAGCCAGCACCTTGCCGATCTGGGTATGGCCGCCGCGGCAATCGATCCGCGACATCAGCGCGCCAAGCCGCGCCGGCTCGGCGACCCAGGGCGAGGCCCGGCATTCGGCCAGGCCGCGATAATAGACGAGCTGGATGTCGAGGCCGCCGATGGCGGCGGCTTCGCGGAACATGTCGGCCTGCAGCCGGCATGCGGTATCCCAGGTCGGCTGCCGGCTCATAGTGGCGTCCAGCGCGAAGATGAGGCGGCCGCGCTTGCCGGCCACGACGGCTGGGCCGAGCGCGTCGACGTGGCTCAAAAACGCATCGATCTCGGCGCGGGAGGTCGCAGCCGGCGCCGGCATGTGGTCGGAGCGGTCCTTGCTCATCGCAAAACCTTGGCGGCTATTCGCCACGCCATAAAGTGGCGCCGCCCGGCATTCCGCGCAATGGCGGGCGTCAAGCGCCTTAATCGGAAAGTAAGTCGTGGGTTTCCAGCGGTTTGCCCGAGGCGGCGACCCATTCGGCACGCGCCGCGACACGCCGCTTGCCGCGCTCGTCGATCGGCAGCTTGAGCGCATCGATCAGGGCTTTGACCTCGTCGCGCGCCGTGACGTGGGACACGGTGGGGCGCTGGCCGAGCGTGTCTTCGTTGATGTCGTCGAGCGCGGTGAGCCCGCGCGGAAAGAACTCGCGATAGACCACCCGTTCGGCAAATCCCTCGGTAGCGCGAAAGCCGAGCTGCCGGGCGAGTTGACTGACCCCCTCGCCGACCAGCCGCTTGTTGCGCGATCCGAGCGTCGAGAGCCGGTTGCGGACGATGACCCAGTCGGTCAACCCGCCGTCGACCAGGCGCCGCTGCCGGCGCGCCTCGCGGACCATTTCGGCATAGTGGCTGGCCCCGGTCACTTCGAAGGTGGTGGGATCGACCGAGCCGAGCACGTCGAAATCGAGGAAACTGTCGTTGAGCGGCGTGATCAGGGTATCGGCCATCGAATGAGCGAGCCGCATCAAGTAGGAATCGTTGCCCGGCGTATCGATGACGACGAAGTCGTGGCTGTTCTCGACCGCGCTCACGGCTTCGGCGAAGGCGGCAAATTCCTGCGCCTCGATTTCGTCGAGCCGCAGCCCGAAGCCGCGGGCGACGCAATAATGAACGGGAAGTTCGAGCTTGATGCCGGCGCGTTCGGCCCAGTCGCGGCGGTTCTCGACGTAATGGGTGAAGCTTTTCTGCCGGGAATCGAGGTCTATGGTCGCGACGCGCTGGCCGGCCTGCAAAAGCGCGACGGCGACATGCATCGCCGTGGTCGATTTTCCCGAGCCGCCTTTTTCGTTACCAAGGACGATGACGTGCGCCGAAAGCGGTTTTCCGACGTCAGCCTGCATCAACATGGAAACGCGACCCCAGCGTGGCGCCCTTTACTCAGGCTTGCAACGCTTGTGGTCAAGATACAGCATTGTGTTCGACAAGTTAATCATTAACCACTCGGCTTACGCATGAACATGTGCACTGTGTTCGCGCGGCAACGCCGACGGCGGCTCGATGGCTAAAACACGCTCTCGTTCGCAACGTCATCCGCGCGTCATCCGTGCCTTGCCGGCGCTCAAGCGCGCCATCGCGGATTTCCGCGCGCGCCGTTGTAAAATTGCGCTGGTGCCGACCATGGGCGCGCTGCATGCCGGGCACCTGGCGCTGGTGCGGGCGGCGCAGCGCCGCGCCGATCGCGTCATCGTGTCAATCTTCGTCAATCCGACCCAGTTCGCGCCGCACGAAGATTTAAAAACCTACCCGCAGACTTTTGCCGCCGATATCGCCGCCCTTGCCGCGCTCAAGACCGATCTGGTCTGGGCGCCTTCGGTCGTGACCATGTATCCGGCGGGCTTTGCCTCGCGCATCGTGCCGGAAGGCCCGGCGAGTGCCGGCCTGGAAGATGCCTTCCGGCCGCACTTCTTCGCCGGCGTGGCAACAGTCGTCGCTAAGCTCTTGATCCAATGCGAGCCGGACGTGGCCATGTTCGGCGACAAGGATTATCAGCAGCTCAAAGTGGTGACCCAGCTGGCGCGCGATCTCGATCTCAAAACCCGCATCGTCGGCGTCCCGATCGTGCGCGAAGCCGACGGGCTGGCGCTGTCGTCGCGCAATCGCTACTTGTCGGCGGAAGAACGGGCCAAAGCCCCGATACTCTATCGCGTGCTCAGCGAATGCGCGGCCGCCATCGGCGCCGGCAAGCCGATTGCTGCCGTTCTCGATCGGGGTCGCGCCGCGATCACCGCTGCCGGCTTTGCGCTCGACTATCTCGAAGCGCGCGACGCCGGGACGCTGGCGCCCATCGCCTCGCCGCAGGCCGGGCCGATCCGCCTCCTTGTCGCGGCGCGGATCGGCACGACGCGGCTTATCGACAATGTCGCGGTGTAGATTTCCTTTCGCCTATTTTGCCGCGACTTTCATCGGGTCTTTCACGTTCGGAAACGTCTCGAACTCGGTGTTCCAAAGCTGGCCGTCGATCTTTTCCACCTTGCGGATGTAGATATTGCCGACGATGTCGCGGGTGTCGGCGTCGATCGAGATCGGGCCGCGCGGGCTTTCCCAGGCCATGCCCTTCATCGCCGCCAGCAAGGCGTCGGCGTCGGCACTGCCGCCGGTCTTCTTCAACGCCTCGTAGATCAGGTGCATGCCGTCATAGCCGCCGAGCGAGACGAAGTTGGGACGGAAATTGTTGGCTTTCTCGATCGCGGACTCGTAGGTTTTGTTGAGCGCGGAATTGTGCGAGGCGGAATAGGGCCCGGCCGTAATCATGCCGAGCATCTGATCGCCCATGGCGTTGAGGTTGTCGTCGTCGGTGAGGTCGCCCGGCCCGATGATTTTTATGCCGGACGTGGCAAGCCCGCGCTCGGCGAATTGCTTGGCGAAGATCGGCGCCTGGGTGCCGGGGAAATAGATGAACGCGGTGTCCGGCTTGATGTCGGCGATGCGCTGCAGGAACGGCGCGAAGTCGGGATTGGCCAACGGCAGCCGGATCGATTCGACGATCTCGCCGCCGACCTGGGTGAACCGGGTCTTGAACGCGGTCTCGGCCTCGACGCCCGGCGCCCAGTCGTTGACGAGGGTAACGACCTTCTTGCTGCCGTTCTTGAACGCCCATTCGCCCATGATCCAGGACTGCGGGCTCAAGATGAAGCCGGCGCGCACGAAATAGGGCGACTTCGTCGTCGTGATCGAGGCGCCGGAACTCATCACCAGGGTCGCCTTCTTGGCTTCGGTGACGAGCGGCGCGATTGCCAGCGCCGTCGGCGTGATGCCGATGCCGACCATGTCGACCTTATCGTTGACGATCATCTCCTGGATAATGCGGCGCGCATTGTCGGCAACGCCGCCGTCATCGCGCATGGTCAATTCGATCTTGCGCCCGGCGACGGTGTCGCCGTGCTGCTGCATATAAAGCGCGATCGCGGCCTTGATCTGCCGGCCGACGGCGGCGAAGCCGGCCCCGGTCATGGGCATGCTGATGCCCATCTTCAGCACCGTATCGGCGGCAACGGCGGGACGCGCGATGAGGCCGCCCGCGGCGGTGACGGCGATGCCCTTGAGCACTGTTCGACGCAACATGACGGTTCCTCCCCGATTTCCTATTCGCCGAACGCAGGCGTGAATTCACGCCGGTTCGAGATGCGGAATTTGCGGCCGCTCGCCTTGTGCCTTGCCGGTAATCGGCGGCCGCGGCAGGCGCGCCTCGCCGTTTTCCATGACGAAGGTGTGTTTGAGCGAATACCACGGCGCCCTGACGTCGGACGTGCCGGCGCGCGGCTCGTCGTGGCGGACATAATTGCCGATGAGATGGCGGGTGACGCCGAACTGCACGTCGGTCTCGATGTGCTTGTCCTCGGGATCGTAGAGCTGCGAGATCAGCGTCTTGAAGCCCGGCTTGTAAACCAGAAAGTGAAGATGCGCCGGGCGCATATTGTGGCGGCCTTGCGCGCGCAGCAATTCGCCGACCGGGCCGTCGACCGGGATCGGATAGCCGGCCGGCTTGACGCTGCGGAAGCCGATATGGCCGGCGGCGTCGGTGGTGAACTGGCCGCGCAGGTTCATGTCGGCCTGGATCGGATCCTGGTTCTCGTAAAAGCCTTCGGGCGACGACTGCCAGATGTCGACCAGGGCGCCCTGGATCGGCTTGCCGTTGACGTCGTGAAACCGGGCATCGACGAACAACGCGGGCCCGGGCGTCGGCGAGCGCACGATGGAATCGCCGTTTTTGGTCTGCGGCGAATTCATCCGCCAGAACGGGCCGAGCAAATTGGCGTCGGTCTCGGTCTGGCCGCGGCTGCCGTTGTTGAGGAGGCAGATCAGGGACGAAAAACCGAGCGAGCCGGACATCAATACGGCTTCGTTGTGGGTCTCGCTGGTGTGCTTGCCCAGCGCGACGATGTAGCCGATGGCCGCTTGGAATTCCTCCTCGGTCAGCTTCACCTCGCGGGCGAAATCGTGCAGGTGGCGGACGAAGGCCGACATGATCTCGCGAAAGCGCGGATTCTTTGCCCGCGCAATCTCACTTAAGACCGCCGGGGTGACGTCTTTTTCGCTATTGATGATCATGTCCTGCTCCGCGAGGCTTACTTGGAGCGGACTTTACGTGATCGCTTTCGGCTGCGCTATGCGACAACAGCGCGGGATCGCTACATCAGGCCAAGTTCGCGCAGCTCCCGGCGCATCTTTTCCGGCATCGCGGCCGCGCCCGGGGCCGCTTTGTCGAGGTCGCGCGGGGCGTCCTTCGCCTCGAAGTAGCGCCAGCCCTGGAACGCGCGAAACGGGCGCGGCGCCACCAGCACGACTTTGGGGTCGAGCACCACGCCACAGCGGCCGATGCCGTCCTTGTCGCGAAACGGCCGAATCGCGCGGATGCGCTGGCGGCACATGATCTCGCCGCGGATCACCCAATAAAGCGAGCCGCCGTCGGTGAGTTCGTCGGCGCGCTTGGGCACCATGCGGGTGCGGTGGATGTGCTCGGGCTTTTCGCCGCGTTTGCGCTTGTCCTTGAGCTTTTGCTTGATCCAGTCCTCGAGATCGCGAACCGAATCGGCGCCGACGCAGAGCTTGATGAGATTGAGTGCCATTGTCCTAGTTTATCGCTGCTCGGACGGTTCGATCACCATGATCTCTGCGCCTTCCACAACTTGCTGGCCGGCGCCGACCGGAACTTGCGCCACGGTGCCGGCAAACGGCGCGCGCAGCGTGTGCTCCATCTTCATCGCCTCAATCACGGCAAGACGTTGGCCGGCAGCCACGCGATCGCCCACCGTAACGTCGACCTGCAGCACCCGGCCATGCATCGGCGCCTTGATAACACCGTCGCCGGTGCCGGCCGCCGCGGTCGCGGTGGCAAAATCCCTTATGCGCACGCGGGTCTGGCGGCCTTGGCGTAAGATGTAAGCCTCGCCATCGGCCGCGAACACCCGCGCGTCGGTCGCCGGCGCCGCTCCGGCGATCGCAACGCGCATGCCGCCTGCACCATAGCTGACCGTCGCCACCGCGCCGTCACCGTCGATCGTGACCGGCACGGCATGCAAGCGCATTCCGCCGAGCTGAAAGCCGTCGCTTGCCGCCCACGGTGAATTGGCCTCGGCCGCCTCATCCGCCGATGCGTCGTTGTCAGGAAATCCGCTGGCAGCGCTACGCTCGAGTAAGTGCGCGACTCCGAGCGCGGCGGCGGCAGCGTCGGCTTGGCGCGGTACCGCGCCAAGCGCCGCGAGATTGCGGTCGATGAACCCGGTATCGACCTTGCCGTGCCGGAACTCGCCCGCCCGGGTCAAAGCGGCGAGAAAGGCCACATTGCTGCGCGGCCCGGCGATCACCGTGCGTTCGAGCGCGGCCGTGAGCCGGTCCAGCGCCGCCTCGCGCGTCGGCGCCTGCGCGATGAGCTTGGCGATCATCGCATCGTAATACGGCGTGACCTCCGCGCCCGCCTCGACGCCTGAGTCCACGCGGATGTCGGCCGGCAGCTCCATTGCCACGATCCGGCCGGTCGACGGCAAAAAGCCGCTTTCCGGATCCTCGGCATAGAGGCGCGCCTCGATGGCGTGACTTTCGAAACGGACCTGCGACTGTTCGAGCGGCAGCTTTTCGCCTGCGGCGACGCGAAATTGCCATTCCACCAGGTCAAGCCCGGTGACCGCCTCGGTCACCGGATGCTCGACCTGCAGCCGCGTGTTCATCTCGATGAACCAGAACGCGTCGGCGCGCAGCCCTTTGGTGCCGTCGGCAATGAACTCGACCGTGCCGGCGCCGACATAGCCGACCGCGCGCGCCGCCTCGACCGCAGCCGCGCCCATCTGCGCGCGCAGTTCCGGCGTCATGCCGGGCGCCGGCGCTTCTTCGATCACCTTCTGGTGGCGCCGTTGCAGCGAGCAGTCGCGCTCGCCGAGGTGAATGACGCGGCCATGGCCGTCAGCGAATACCTGAATTTCGATGTGGCGCGGCGCGGCAACGTATTTTTCGATCAAGACCCGGCTTGAGCCGAACGCCGATTCCGCCTCGCGTACGGCGCCTTCGAGCGCAGCCTCGAATTCGGCGTGCTTGTCGACGCGGCGCAGCCCGCGGCCGCCGCCGCCGGCCGCCGGCTTGATCAGCACCGGATAGCCGATCTCGTAGGCCTTCTCCTTGAGGAATTTCCCGTCCTGCCGTTCGCCGTGATAGCCCGGCACCACGGGGACGCCGGCCTTCTCCATCAAAATCTTGGCGCGGTCTTTGAGCCCCATGGCGCGGATGGCCGCAGCCGGCGGCCCGACAAAAGCGATGCCGGCCCGATTGCAGGCATCGACGAAGTCGGCGTTCTCAGAGAGAAATCCGTAGCCCGGATGCACGCATTCGGCGCCCGCCTGCGTCGCAACCGCGACGATCCGTTCGATGGCAAGATAGCTGTCGCGCGCCGGCGCCGGACCGATGCAATGCGCCTCGTCGCACAGCCGCACGTGCAGCGCATGCGCGTCGGCGGCCGAATAGACCGCGATGGTGCGCAGGCCGAGCCGCTTGGCGGTGCGCGCGATGCGGCAGGCGATCTCGCCGCGATTGGCGATCAAGACGGAGCGGAACATGGCGGCCGGACTTTAGCGGCCGCGGGCCGCCGCGTCAGCGGCCGCAGGCCGCCGCGTCAGCGGCCGCGGGCCGCCGCGTCGGGAGCATGACGTTTGTGAAACTTATTGCGACGACCCGAACGGGTTGAGCTGCACCGGCCCGGCTGCGCCGGAGGTGAAGTTCGCTGCCGGCGCAGGCGCCGTGGCAGCTGCTTGCCCCGGCGGCGCCGGAGGCGCCGGCGTCCACACCGGATCGGGCTGTTCGGCCGGCGCCGCGTTTGGTGCAGGAGCCTGTGCCGGCGGATTGGCGGCCTGCTTGCGGAATTTTTTCGACGGCGGCGCCGACGCAGCCTGCCCTGCTGGCGCCGACGGATTTGGATTGGCGGCAGAGGCCGGTGCAGGCGTGGATTTGGTGCCCGGCTCGGGATTCATGATGCTCACCGGCGGGATCGACGCGGCCGTGGGGAAGTCGATGTTGACGACCACCTTGCGCTGGCCTGGCGCGCCCGGCTGCGACGCCGGCGTCGGCTGGCCCTGCGTACCGGCGTCGGCGACCGGCCCCGGGCCATCGGGCTGCTGCGCCCAGGCCGTCAAATAGCGATCGAGATAACGATCGAGGGTTTGGCCGCTCAGATTGGCGCGCACCCGGCTGGCATCGTTGAGCACGTCGAGCGCCTTGCAATTGCGGCTGGTGCAGCCGTCGCGCACCGCAAGCGCGTGCGCCAGGAAGCCGTAGGCGTCGGTCTCGAGCGAATGCCGCAGCGGCAGCAACGCGCCGTCGATATCGCGGCCGCCGTGTTTGACATAGGCGGCCATGTCGGAAAGGAGCTCAAGCCGCACCGCGGCGTAAGACGTGGCGGCGGCCACTGTTGCCGGTGAAGCAAACAGTGCCTTCTCGCAGGCGGCGTCGACGGTCTCGCCGGCGACCGCATCGAGACATGCCAGCGCCGAGCCCGGTGCCATCGCCCGTGTGCTGAGCTCCTGGGCGCGCATTTCCAGCGCCCGGCGGTCGGCGCCATGATCTTGCGCGCTCGGACCGGCGAGCAGCGCCCATGTCATCGCGGCGCCGACGATCACGCCGAGCGCAACGACACCGGCGCGCGCCGCGTTGCTCCGCAGCCCATGGTACGCCACCGCACAGATGGCGACGAGCACCGCCGCCGATCCGGCCGCGATCCACAGGCGCAGCACCGCGCTTCCCATCTCGGGATCAACGCCGACCATCCACCCACCCTACCGACACGACGCAAAAGTATGACGCCGCGATGCCGCAGACTCCAGTCCCGGACGGGTTCGACTTAAGGCGAAACCACGGCATCACCAAGGCGTAATATTCCCGCCGCGCCGGAATCGACGTTCGAATGGATTTCGCTACCGCGATCAGTGCTCGACTTCGAGCTGACTTTCCTTGGCGACGCGCTCGAATGCCTCGCCAGGATTCTTGATGCGATATTGATAGTCTTCGCCGTCGGACGGCAGCAGCCGGACGACCTGGTAGCTTCCACTCGCGCCCGGGCGACTGATCGGGCTCGACGTGTAAAACACGGTCTGGCCGACGCGATATTTATGGGTCCGCAACGCCAACGGCGCTCGCGCCACCACATCGGTGACGGTCACCGTTGCATTGTTGACGATGCTGGAAGCCGCCGGCTTGCGCACCGGCTGCCGCGCCGAAGCCTTCCGAACCGGGGAGGACTTACGCACTGCGGTACGCCTGCTCGCCTTTGCCGGCCGAGCTTTTTTGACTGAACGTTTATTCATGGAACAACTATAGCATCCCAAATAACGACCGAGCAAAGAATATCGTGCTCGGCAATGCACTTTCCGAGGATCACTTAAGCATTATGATTAAGACCGGAAAAGCGCATTTATTCAATGCGATAGGACAAAATCCTGCAGCGCGCCATGAGGCCGATAAGACTAGGCCTGACGCTGCCAGCGGCCCTGGTCGTCGGCCTGCCAATAGGTGACGTCGAAGCCTGCGGATTTTACCTCGCTCCAACGCCTGCGCGCTGTCTCGACCGCTTCCGGATCTTCGCCGTCGAACAGCAGAACCAGGCGCTGATAGGCCGCGGCATTTGCGGGCATGCCGGCGCCTTCGACCAAAAAGCGCACGCCGGCACCGTTCGGATTGTCGTCGTTGACGGTCAGCAGGATCGGATGCTCGGCGGCCTCGGCCTCGCGCCAGGTGGCGTGGGGCAGAAAAGCGTCGTCGCGCCAGGTCCACAAATGGGCGTCGAGCCCGTCGATGCGCTCGTCCGAAGAGCCCTGCACCACCACGCGCCAGCCGCGCTCCAGGGATTTTTGCAAAAGCGCCGGCAGCACCTGTTCCAGGGTCTGGCCTTTGAGATGATAGAACAGAACTTCGGTCATCGCCCCGATCTGCGCTTTTTCAGCGTTCGTAGTAATCCTCGACCAGGCGGTCGAGCAACCGCACGCCCCAGCCCGAAGCCCAGCTCTTGTTGATATCGCTCTGCGGCGAGCCCATCGCGGTGCCGGCGATGTCGAGATGCGCCCAGGGCGTCTTGTCGACGAAACGCTGCAGCAATTGCGCCGCCGTGATCGCGCCGCCCCAGCGGCCGCCGGTATTCTTCATGTCGGCGAATTTCGAATCGATCATCTTGTCGTATTCGGGCCCGAGCGGCATGCGCCAGACCCGCTCTCCGGTCGCCTCCCCGGCCTTGTTCAAACGCTCGACCAGTTTATCGTCGTTGGCGAACATGCCGGCATATTCCTGGCCGAGCGCGACGATGATGGCACCGGTCAGCGTCGCCAGATTGATCATAAAGCGCGGCTTGAATCGCTTGTTGACGTAGTGCAGCACGTCGGCGAGCACCAAACGGCCCTCGGCGTCGGTATTGATGACCTCGATGGTTTGCCCGGACATGGTCTTGACGATGTCGCCGGGCCGCTGCGCCTTGCCGTCGGGCATGTTCTCGACCAGACCGATGGCGCCGACCGCGTTGACCTTGGCCTTGCGCGCCGCGAGCGCGTGCATGAGACCGACCACGCAGGCGGCGCCGGCCATGTCGCCCTTCATGTCCTCCATGCCCGCCGCCGGCTTGATCGATATGCCGCCGCTATCGAAACACACGCCCTTGCCGATGAACGCTACTGGGGCGGCGCCGCGCTTGCCGCCGTTCCAGCGCATGACGACGAGTTTGGATTCATGGGTCGAGCCCTGCCCGACGCCGAGCAGCGCGCCCATGCCGAGCTTCTTCATCGCCGCGACGTCGAGCACTTCGACGCCGACGCCGAGCTTGGCCAAACTGGCGGCGCGGCGGGCCAATTCGGCGGGATAGAGCACGTTGGCCGGTTCATTGACGAGATCGCGCGCCAGCACCACGCCATCGGCAACAGGCGTCGCATTGGCCCACGCCTTCTCCGCCGCCGCCGGATTGCCACAGGCGAAGTTCACCTCGATCTTTTTCGGCCGCTCCTCGTCGTCATCCTTGCGCTTGGTCTTGTAGCGATCGAACGTGTAGGCGCGAAGCCGGGCTCCCAGCACCAGGTCGGCGACTTGATCGCCCTTGAGCGCGCCGGAGGGGAATTCGGCGAAGATCGTGGCCTCCGCGGCGACCGCCGGCACCTTGCCCATGGCAATGCCGCCGAGTTTGACCACATCCTTGCGCTTGAGTTCGCTGTCCTTGCCGGTCCCCACCACGATCAGCCGCGGCAGCTTGAGCTCGGTGGGCGCCACGATATCGAGCGTGGCGCCGTTCTTGCCGGTGAAACGGTCGGCCGCGGCTGCCCGGCGCACCAGATCGCCAAGCGGCGCCAGCGCGCGCTGGGTGGCGCTGCCGAATTTGAGGTTGTCCCCACAGAACACAACGAGAACGCCACGCAAGCGGGCGAAAGGGGTAAAGCCGAGCTTGGGGGCGTCGGTCATGGTTCGGTCCTTCCTGACCGGTCAGGGGGTGATTTCGACCCCGCCATATGAACCGGACGCCCCTTCGATGCAAAGCGCATTTAGGCGGTTCCGGCGGCCCACCTCGGCGTCACGGCGGCCGGCGTTAACCGCCTGTTGTGCATGACCAATAGGTCTGCCTTGGGCAAGCCATTTTGTGAAATCATAAAAGGACTTGCGTTGGGGAGATCGGCTCACGCCGCGGGGCGGCGCAGGGGCCGGTGCGGCCTTTGGCCGTCAGGTGGGGATATCGAGTCCGATGGGGTCGATTGGCTGGTACGTCTTTCGCACCACCATGGTCGCGTTCCTGATCACGCTCGTCAGCTTGACGGTGGTGATCTGGTTCACGCAGGCGATGCGCGATTTCGACCTGATCACCAGTCAGCGGCAGACGCTGTTCGTGTTCGTCGGCATTACCGGCCTGATCATTCCGCTCTTGGTCATGATGCTGGCGCCGATCGCGCTGGTCATGGCCGCGGCCCACGTCCTCAATAAGCTCAGCACCGATTCCGAGATCATCGTGATGAACGCCGCCGGCATGTCGCCGTGGCGGCTGCTGTGGCCGTTCGTCGCCGCGGCCGTGGTCGTTTCGGTGCTGGTCGGCAGCATCGCCGCCTATGTCTCGCCGCGGAGCCTGCGCGAATTGCGCGACTGGGGCGCCCAGGTGCGCGCCGATATCCTCACCAACATCGTGCAGCCCGGCCGCTTCACCACGGTGAGCGGCAATCTCACCTTCCACATTGCCGATCGCAGACCTGACGGACTCCTGGTCGGCATATTCGTCGACGATGGCCGCGATCCGAAAGAGCATTCCACCTATCTCGCCGAGCGCGGCGAGATCGTGAAAAACGAAAACGGCTCGTTCCTCGGCATGGAAGGCGGCAGCATCCAGCGCGTCACCGCCGGCGAACGCGATCCGCGCATCGTCGTATTCGACCGCTACGCGTTCGACCTGTCGAAATTCACCACCGGCCCGCAAAACAGCAACTACACGGTGCGCGAGAAATATATCTGGGAGCTGTTGTGGCCGCGGCTCGACGACACGCTCTACCTGGCGCAGCCCGACCAGTATCGCTCGGAACTGTTCGATCGCCTGGCGACGCCGCTTTATCCGCTGGCCTTCATCATCCTGGCCTTCACCTTCCTGGGGCCGCCGCAGACCACGCGGCAGAGCCGCACGCTGGCGCTGATTGCCCTGATCAGCGTAGTTTCGCTGCTGCGGCTCATCGGCTTCGTCAGCGTCATCGTCGGCGTTCGCGTGCCGGGCCTCCTGTCCATGCAATTCATCGCCTTGCTCGGCTGCGCGATCGCCGGCATCTGGCAAATCTCGCGCGGCCGGGCGATCGAGCCGGGCGGCGCGGTGGCGAAAATCGCCACCGCGATCGGCGATCGCATCGCCCGGGCGACGAGCTAAAGGAGCGGTCGATGGTCGTCGCCGGCACGCTCTCGCGCTACTTCGGAATGCGGTTCCTTACGTCGGTGATCGGCTCGTTCATCGGCGTCGTCGTGCTTGCGGCGATGATCGACTATGTCGAGCTGATGCGCCGCGGCGCCGATTGGCCCAACGCCACGCCGTGGCTGCTTGCCAAGATTTCCATGTACCGCGTGCCGCAGCTGACCGAACGCATCATGCCGTTCTCGGTGCTGGTCGGCACGATGTCGTGTTATCTGAACCTGTCGCGCCGCCTCGAACTGGTGATCGCGCGCGCCGCCGGCGTATCGGCCTGGCAATTCGTGGCGCCGGCGCTGGTCGGCGCTCTGCTGTTCGGCGCCGTCGCCACCGCCGTCTACAACCCGATCTCGGCGACGCTGCAGGAGCGCTCCAAGCGCCTCGAATCCGAGGTGGTGGGGGAAGTGCCATCGGCCTTGCAGGAGCGCACCAGCGGCTTCTGGGTACGCCAGAAGAGCGCCGACGGCGCCGCCATCATCAACGCCAAAACCAGCCGCGAGCAGGGCGCCACCCTCGGTAATGTCAGCGTCTATACCTTCGACCGCGACGGCCATTTCCGCCAGCGCATCGAGGCCAGAAGCGCGACGCTGGAAGACGGCGATTGGCGGCTCGAAGAGGCGCGCGTCTACGAGGCCGGCAAACCGCTACTGATCCAGGACGCCTACCGACTCAACACCAATCTGACGCTCGAGCAAGTGCGCGAAAGCTTCGCGACGCCGGAAACGGTACCGTTCTGGCAACTGCCGACCTACATCAGGATGGCGGAGCGCGCCGGCCTCGGCGCCGCCGGCTACCGGCTGCAATATTACCAGTTGATCGCGCGGCCGTTCCTGCTCGCCGCCATGGTGTTGCTGGCGGCGTCCGTAAGCTTGCGCTTCTTCCGCTTCGGCGGCGTGCAGAAGATGGTGTTGAGCGGCGTCACCGCGGGATTCCTGCTGTTCGTGCTGTCGAAGATCACCGACGACATGAGCAAATCGGAGCTGATTTCGCCCCTCGTTGCAGCGTGGACTCCGGTACTGGTCGGCGGGCTCACCGGCTTCGTCGTGTTGTTGTTCCAGGAGGACGGATAGTGGCGCGTTCGATCGGCCCTGTTTGTCCTGGCTTTCGCGTTGGCGCCCGGTTGGGCGCAACGCTTATTGCTGCCTTGCTCGCTGTCGCCTCAGGTTCGCTCGCACCCGAGCGCGCGGCGGCACAAGGCGTGAACAACCCGTTTCGCTTCCAGCGGCGGCCGGCCCAGCCGAAGCCGCCGCCCGCCCCGGCCAGTGGGCCGATGCTGGTCCAGGCCACCGAGATCAAATACGACTATCCCAACAACACCGTGTCGGCGGTCGGCAATGTGCAAATCTACTACAACGGCGCGACCATCGAAGCCGACGAGGTCATCTACGACCAGAAGACCAAGCGCCTGCGCGCCCAGGGCAACGTCCGGCTGACCGAAGCCGACGGCAAGATCACCTACGGCCAGCTCATCGATCTCACCGACGACTACCGTGACGGCTTCGTCGACTCGCTCCGCCTCGAGACCGTCGACGACACGCGGTTTGCCGCGCAGCGCGCCGATCGCAGCCAAGGCACCTACACGGTTCTGCAAAACGGCGTCTATACCGCCTGCGAACCCTGCCGGGACGATCCGAAAAAACCGCCGCTCTGGCAGGTCCAGGCGGCGCGGATCATCCACGATCAAAGCGAGAAGATGCTCTACTTCGAAGACGCGCGCATCGAGTTCTTCGGCACGCCGCTGGCCTGGGTACCGTTCCTGTCGGCGCCCGATCCAACGGTCAAGCGCAAGAGCGGCTTTCTGTATCCGACGCTGTCGGACACCACGCAATACGGCTTCGGCGTTGAGATTCCGTATTTCTGGGCGCTGGCGCCGAACTACGACCTCACCTTCGAAACGATGACGACGACGCGGCAAGGCGAATTGTTCCAGGGCGAATGGCGCCACCGGTTGATGGGCGGCGCCTACTCGATCAAGGCTGCCGGCATTTTCCAGCAGGATCCGGGTTACTTCGCACAGCGCGACGGGGCCAACAGTGCGACCGCACAATCATTCCGCGGCGCCGTGCAGACGGCGGGACAGTTTCCGCTTTCCGACAAATGGGTCTGGGGCTGGACCGGCATCCTGGTGACCGATCCCTATTTTTTGTACGACTACCGGCGCAGCCAGTTCACCTCGTCGTTTGACCCGTTCCTGACCGGCGTCGCCGCCGAAGGCGTCTCGCAGGTCTATCTGACCGGCGCCGGCGACCGCAGCTTTTTCGATATCCGTTCGATCTACTATTACGGCTTCTCGCAGCAGGACGTGCAAAGCCAGCTTCCCATCATCCATCCGGTGCTCGACTATTCCAACGTGCTGGCCAAGCAGGTGGCGGGCGGCGAACTCAGCTACAAGATCAACCTGACCAGCCTCAGCCGCCAGCAGGCGAGTTTCGACGCCATCAGCCAGACTGCCGTCAACAACGGCTCGTGCGTCAGTAATACCGCCGATACCGCAGTCCTCATTCCGGCCAACTGTTTATTGCGCGGCATACCCGGCGACTACAACCGCGCCTCCGCCGAGGTCGACTGGCGCCGCACGCTGATCACCTATAACGGCCAGGAGATCACGCCGTTCCTGCATCTGCGCGGCGATTTCGCCACGCTCAATGTCGCCAATCAGCCCGGCGTCTCGAACTACATCGCCACCGGCCAAAGCGATCTCGCCCGCGTCATGCCGACCGCCGGCGTCGAGTATCGCTATCCGCTCATCGACGTCGAGCCGTGGGGCACGCAGACGATCGAACCGATCGCCCAGCTCATCGTGCGTCCGAACGAAACCGATATCGGCAAGTTCCCGAACGAGGACGCCCAGAGCCTGGTGTTCGACGACAGCGATCTGTTCAAAATCGACAAGTTCTCCGGCTGGGACCGCGCCGAAGGCGGCGGCCGCGCCAATGCCGGTTTCCAGTACACCGCCCAGATCAACCGGGCCGGTTCCGTCAACGTGCTGTTCGGAGAATCGTATCAGCTGTTCGGCATCAATTCGTTCACGGCCGGCGTCAACGACGTCACCAATACCGGACTGAACAGCGGTCTCGACAAGACCGCGTCCGATTACGTCGGGCGCATCACCTATCAGCCGAACTCGGTCTATTCGTTCACCGCGCGCGGGCGCTTCGACCAGCAAACCTTCTCGGTGGAACGCTTCGAGGCGGAGAGCCGCGCCAATTTCGACCGCTGGACGCTGCAGATGCTGTACGGCAATTATGCACCGCAGCCGCAGCTCGGCTTCCTGTTCCGGCGTCAGGGCGTTCTCGCCGGCGCCTCGGTCAAACTGACGCAGAACTGGATTTTGCTCGGCTCGGCCCGCTACGATCTTTACGCCCGTGAATTCGACCAGTCGCGGGTCGGCGTCGGCTATACCGACGATTGTTTCCTGCTGTCGCTGAACTGGCTGACCGGTTACACGTATAACGGGACGACGGCGCCGAAAAAGAACAATACATTCATGGTGCAAATGAGCTTGCGCACGCTCGGGCCGGATACCCTATCGCCGGTGGGAGCCGCATTCTAAATTTCGCCGCGAGTTGGTACGATTTATTCGGGTCTGGGAAAGGCGGAGGGTGCGCGCCGGCAGGCGGCCGGCCGTTGCAGGAGAGCAAGAGGTGATGTCGCAGATACCGATCCGCACGCTGTGCAGCGCCTTCGCCGTTGCCGTGGTGGCGCTGGCGGGCTTGCTCGCCGTCCCCGCCGCGGGCCGCGCGCAAGAGGTCGTGGTCATGGTCGATGGCGAGCCGATCACGGCGCTCGATATCGAACAGCGCGCCAAGTTCATCCAGATGAGCACCCAGAAAGCGCCCGGCCGCAAGGAGGTGCTTGATGGCCTCATCGACGAGATCCTGGAGATCCGCGAGGCCAAGAAATTCGGCATCAACGTGCCCAACGCTGAAGTCGACAACGCCTTCGCCAATATCGGCAGCCGCATGGGCGCCGATCCGGCGAAGCTGACGCAGATGCTGGTCAAGGGGGGCGCCGGCGCCGAAACGCTCAAGCACCGGCTGAAGGCCGAGCTGGCCTGGAACGCGCTGGTCAAGGGCCGCTTTAAATCGAGCCTGGAAATTGCCGACAGCGACATCGAAGCCCAGCTCGACCTGCACAAGCCGGAAGACAAGAACGAGGTCGGCTACGAATATGTGCTGCGCCCGGTACTCTTTGTCGTGGCGCGCGGTTCGCCTGATACCGCTTTCGAGGCGCGCAAGAAGGAGGCCGACGCGCTGCGCACGCGGTTTCTCACCTGCGCCGAGGGGATTCCGTTTGCGCGCGCGTTGCGCGAGGTCGCGGTGCGCGATCAGGTCACCAAGTTGTCCGCCGACCTGCCGCAGGCCTTGCGCGATATTCTCGACAAGACCGATGTCGGTCATTTGACGCCGCCGGAGCAGACCGCCGAAGGCGTGCAGATGTTTGCGCTATGCTCCAAAAAGGAAAACAAGTCGGAGACGCCGGGGCGCCGAGAAGTGCGCGAGGAAATGTTCCAGCAAAAGTTCAGCGCCCAGGCCAAACGCTATCTCGCGCAAATTCGGCGCGAGGCCATGATCGAATACAAGACGCCGGTCGAACAGAAGTAACATCGTGCAACCCTTGGCACTGACGCTCGGCGAGCCGGCCGGGATTGGCCCCGACCTCGCGCTTTCGGTTTGGCACCGGCGTTCCGAGCTCGATGTGCCGCCGTTCTATCTGGCCGCCGATCCGGATTTTCTAAAACTTCGGGCCGAGCAGCTGAGGCTCGACGTGCCCATCGCCACCGTGACGCCACGGACTGCGGCGGCAACGTTTAGCTCTGCGCTTCCCGTCGTCGCCATCGATGTCGCGGTGAGCGCCGCGCCCGGCCGCCCGGATCGGTCCAGTGCGCCGGCCGCCGTGGCCTCGATCCGCCGCGCCACAGCCGACGTCATGGCGGGATCGGCCGCCGCCGTCGTCACCAATCCGGTGGCCAAGAACGTGCTCTACAATTGGGGTTTCGCCGAGCCCGGCCATACCGAGTTCCTGGCCACATTGGTCCACGAAGCGACCGGCAAGTCGCTGCGGCCGGTGATGATGCTGTGGTCGCCGGAGCTCGCCGTGGTGCCGGTGACGATCCATCTGCCGCTCAAGGAAATCTTCAAGCAGCTCTCCGTGGAGCTGGTGGTCGATACCGGACGCATCGTGGCGCGCGACTTGGCCAAGCGGTTCGGCCTTACCCATCCGCGCCTGGCCATTGCCGGGCTCAACCCCCATGCCGGCGAGGAAGGCACGCTGGGCGAGGAGGATGGCGCTATCGTCGCGCCGGCGGTGGCGCGCCTTGTCGCCGACGGCATCGCTGCCCGCGGTCCGCTGCCCGCGGACTCGCTGTTCCACGAGCAGGCGCGCGCGACTTACGACGTCGCCTTGTGCATGTATCACGACCAGGCGCTGATCCCGATCAAGACGCTGGCCTTCGACCACGCCGTCAATGTCACGCTCGGCTTGCCCTTCGTGCGCACTTCGCCCGACCATGGCACCGCTTTCGACATCGCCGGAACCGGCCGCGCCGATCCGACGAGCCTCGTCGCCGCGCTGCGGCTCGCGGCGCGGCTGGCGAGCGCCGAAAGCTCCGCCTCGCTCGCCGCGTCGTGACCGGCGGCAAGGACGGCCTGCCGCCGCTGCGCGACGTCATTCGCCGCCATGGTCTTAGCGCGAAAAAATCGCTCGGCCAGAATTTCCTGTTCGACCTCAATCTCACCGAACGCATTGCCCGCGCCGCGGCACCGCTCGCCGATGCCACGATGTACGAGGTCGGTCCCGGGCCCGGCGGCCTCACCCGCGCGTTGTTGGCGCTCGGCGCCGCGCGCGTCATTGCGGTCGAGCGCGACGATCGCGCCATCGCCGCCTTGCAGGAGATCGCTGCGCATTATCCCGGCCGCCTCGACATCGTGGCGGCGGACGCGCTGACCTTCGATCCGCGCCCGCGCTTCGAGCATGCGCCGGTGCGCATCGTCGCCAACCTGCCCTACAACATCGCCACCGCGCTTCTGGTGTCGTGGCTGAGCGTCGAGCCGTGGCCGCCCTGGTACGACAGCGCCGTGCTGATGTTTCAGCGTGAGGTGGCCGAGCGCATCGTCGCGGCGCCGGGCTCGAAGACCTACGGCCGCCTGTCGGTGCTCACCCAATGGCGCTGTGAGGCGCGCATCCTTTTCGACGTCAACCCGTCGGCGTTCGTGCCGCCGCCGAAGGTCACGTCCTCGGTGCTGCGTCTGGTGCCGCGGCCGGCGCCAAAACCTTGCGACCGCAAGCTGCTCGAGCGCGTAACCCAGGCCGCGTTCGGCCAGCGACGCAAAATGCTCCGTCAAAGCCTGCGCTCGCTCGGCGCCGAGGTGCCGGCGCTGATCGCGGCGGCCGGCCTTGACCCGACGGCGCGCGCCGAGGACATTTCCGTCGAGGGCTTTGTCGCGCTGGCGCGGGCGCTGGCCGCCCGCCGCACTCATGAGGCATGATGGCCGCCGCGCGCGGTCGGAGACGAAATCGCCGATGACGAAATTGCACCGCCAGTCGCTGGTCGCTTACGGCGCGCCGCTCTGCGAGACCGTCGTGGATTGCCCCACGCCGCGCGGCAGCGAAGTGCTGGTGCGTGTCGAGCGCTGCGGCGTGTGTCATTCGGACCTGCATTTGCAGGACGGCTATTTTGCGCTCGGCAACGACAAACGGCTCGACATCACCAAGGATCGCGCTTTGCCGTTCACGCTCGGACACGAGATTGCCGGCGTGATCGAAAGCGCAGGACCCGATGCCGAAGGCGCGGTCGTCGGCCGCCGCATCGCGGTCTATCCGTGGATCGGCTGCGGCACCTGCGCGGCCTGCCGCGCCGGCGAGGAGAATCTGTGCTCCGCCCATCATCATCTCGGCATCAGCGCGGACGGCGGCTTTGCCAGCCATGTGCTCATCCCGCATCCACGCTATCTACTTGATTATGCACCGCTTTCCCCAGCATTCGCGGGGCCTTTGATGTGCTCCGGCCTGACCGCCTACGGCGCGTTGCAGCATCTCGGCGAGCGAGCCGAACGGGGCCCGGTGCTGCTCGTTGGACTTGGCGGCGTCGGCATGATGGGTCTTGCCATCGCCCGCGCGCTGTTTCGCCAGCCGCCGATCGTCGCCGATATCGACGCACAGAAACGCGATGCCGCGGTCGCGGCCGGCGCCGCCGCGGCCTACGACCCGTCGGACCCGCAAGCGCGCCGGGCGATCATGGCCGCGACCGGCGGCGTGCTGGCGGCTTGCGACTTCGTCGGCTCCGACCGCTCGCTGCAATTCTGCACCGGCGTGCTGGCGCGCGGCGGCAAGGTCGTGGTGACGGGATTGCTCGGCGGCACGTTCGCCATGGCCGCCGCGATGTTCGCCATCAAGGCCATGACCATCGAAGGCACGCTGACCGGCACTTTGGCACAGGCCCGCGAACTGATCGAACTGGCGCGCGCCGGAAAAATCGCGCCGATCCCGACCCACGAACGGCCGTTCAGCCAGGCGCAAGCCGCGCTCGACGATTTGCGCGCCGGCCGTGTCGTCGGCCGCACCGTGCTATCGGCTTAAAGCTTGGCCTGCAGCCGGCGCACGTAAGCCGAAATCCACGGCTGTCGTGTGCGCTTCATGCGCTCGGCCGCCAAGATCGTTTGCACTTCGGCGAAGGCGTGGTCGAGCGTGTCGTTGATGATCACGTAGTCGTATTCGGCCCAGTGACTGAGCTCGCCAGACGCCTTGGCCATGCGGCGCCGGATCACGTCGTTGTCGTCGAGCGCGCGGCTGTGGAGACGACGCTCAAGCTCGGGAATGGACGGCGGCAGCACGAAGATGCTGGCGATGTCGCCGCGTGCTTTTTCGCTCAGCTGTTGCGTGCCTTGCCAATCGATATCGAACAGGACGTCGCGGCCGGCGCGTAGCGCCCTTTCGACCGGCCGGCGCGGCGTACCATAGCGGTGGCCGAACACTTCGGCCCATTCCATGAGCTCGCCGTTCTTCACCATGGCATCGAAGCGGGCGCGGTCGATGAAGTGATAATCGCGGCCGTTTTTCTCGCCGCGCCGCTGCGGACGCGTCGTGACCGAGACCGAGAGCTCGATGTTGCGATCGGCTTTCAGCAGCATCCGCGACAAGGTCGTCTTGCCGGCGCCCGACGGCGACGACAGCACCAGCATCAAGCCGCGCCGCGCGATTGTTTTTTGTTTGCGAGCGTTGCGCGCCATGGCCTATTCCACGTTCTGCACCTGCTCGCGGAATTGCTCGACAGTCGCCTTGAGATCGAGCCCGATATTGGTGAGTTCGAGATCGTTCGCCTTCGAGCACAGCGTGTTGGCTTCGCGGTTGAGCTCCTGGGCGAGAAAATCGAGCCGCCGGCCGATTGCGCCGCCCTGCTCGATGAGGCTCTTTGCCTGCGCGACATGCGCCACCAGCCGATCGAGCTCCTCGCGTACGTCGGCCTTGGTCGCGATCAAAATCGCTTCCTGATGCAATCGGTCGGGATCGAAACGGTCGGATTGATTGAGCAATGTCGCGATCTGTTCGGCAAGGCGCGCGCGGATCGCCTCGGGTTGGCGCCCCGGCGACTGATCGGCGCGCGCGGCGAGAACGGCAATCTCGCCGAGCCGGGTCATCAGCACCTGGCCGAGCGCCAAACCCTCGTGCCGGCGCATGGCGGCAAGCGCGCCGATCGCTTCGGCAAAGCCTTTCGTCACCGCGGCCTCGGCGCTGCGCTTTTCCTCCTCGTTCTCCTCGGTGTCGGTGACCTCCATCACGCCCTTGAGCGCGAGCAGGCCATCGATCGACGGCGGCGCCGATTCGATTTGTCGCGCCAGCTGGCGCGCAGTCGCCAGCACGGCGTCGAGCACGGCCGCATTGACGCGAACGACCGGCGCCGCGCCTGAGCGCTCGACGGTCAGGCCGGCTTGAATGGAGCCGCGGGCAAGCGCCTCGGCGGCGCGCGAACGTATTGCCGCCTCGATCGCGTCCCAGCCGGTCGGCAGGCGCAGGCGCAGATCGAGGCCTTTGCCGTTGACCGATTTGATTTCCCAGGCCCACGCATAGGAGCCGCTCACGCCATGGCTGCGAGCGAATCCGGTCATGCTCGACAGCGCCATGGAATGCGATCTCCGGCAGAAACGCGTGAAAAAATCGCGCCGAACTTAGCGGCGGCCCCTAACGCTCACAAGGGCGTCGGTCGCGAACAAACCAGCGTGCGCGTGGCCGGCACGACCGCGACGTTCAATGGGTAGGCTGCGCAGACGGAGCAGACTGCGTTGCCGGATTACGGTGAGGGGTTGTGCGGCGGGGCGCCGAAGCCGGCGTCGGTGCAGTGGCCGCAGCAGCCGGAGCGGCTTGCGGCGCGGGCGCCGCGGCATCCGCGGGGGCGCGATCCTTCTGATCGGTTTCGAAGAGCCGCAGCCGCGCCACGTTCTTCTGATGTTGATCGTAGTTTTCCGCAAAAACGTGACCACCGGCGCCGTCGGCGACGAAGTAGAGTTCGCGCGTGCGCGCCGGATTGGCGGCTGCTTCGAGCGAGGCGCGGCCCGGATTGCAGATCGGCCCCGGCGGCAGACCGTCGATCTGATAGGTATTGTATGGCGTCGGCTGATCGATTTCGCTTTTCATGATCGGCCGGCCGAGCGTGCCCTTGCCGCCGACCAGCCCATAAATGATCGTCGGATCCGACTGCAGCCGCATCCGCTGTTTCAGCCGGTTGACGAAGACGGCGGCGACGCGCGTGCGCTCCTCGGGCTTGGCGGTCTCTTTCTCGACCAAAGACGCCAGGATGACGAGCTGGTCGGGGGTCTTGAGCGGAAGATCGGGCGAGTGCCGGTCCCAGACTTCCTTGACCAGACGCTGCTGCGCCGTCTGCATGCGCTGAATGATCTGCTCGCGGCTGATGCCGCGGGTGAAATTGTAGGTGTCGGGCAACAGGCTGCCCTCGCGCGGGATTTCCTTGATGTTGCCGGTGAGGATGTCGTCGGCCAGCAAGCGCGCCACGATCTGCTCGGAGGTCAGGCCCTCGGGAAGATTGACCTGATGCGCGACGACTTTGCCGTCGACAATGGTCGCGACCACGTCGCGCAGGCTGGCATGGGCGCTGAACTGATATTCACCCGCTTTGAGGTCCTCGCGCGCCTTGAGCGCCAGCACGCCGCCGATGAATACCCAGGGCTGGTCGATGACGCCTTCGCGTTGCAGGACGTCGGCAATGTCGCGGATGCCGGAGCCGTGCGGAATATTGACGATCTTGTCCGCCGGCAGCGGGCCCGGCATCTCGAACCGCTGCTTGCCGAGGAATAGCGCGGCGATGCCGACAATCGCGAGCAGCACGAAGAGACTGAAGATGGCGTTGCCGATGACGACGAGCGGGTGGCGAGCGCTGCGTGAACGGCGCGCCGGCGCGTCGACGGTTTCGGGCTCGAGCGCCGAGCGCGGGCTGCGCGGCATGATGCGCTTTAGCTCATTGGCTTTCGCATCCATGGCCGCCGCGCCCATTCCATTGGCCTGCCGCTGCGCGAGCGGCTCGCCGGCTGTGCCGGCAGGCCGGGAGTATGACACGGGCGCCGGTATTGGCGAGGGCTTGCCGGTCGCGACCGGTGGCGGCTTGAGCGCCTTGTCGGCAGCCGGCGCGGCGCGCGTAGATTCGGCCCGCGACGGTGCCGGACCTCGCTCGCCGCCCTTGGGCGGTGGGTTGGACGCCGTCACCGCCGGTTATCCGCTCTGACAGGGTGCATGATGAGCGACGAAGCCCCGTTCGCCTGCAACGGATGCTCGCAGATTCTCCAGGCTCTGCCCATGGTTAAACACGCGGCAGTGGATCGCAGCCGAGTGCGGAGCAAATATGGCGAAACCGCGCGCACTATTCTGCCAGCCGGCGGAAGACCAGGCTGGCATTGGTGCCGCCGAAGCCGAATGAATTCGACAGCGTGACGTTGATCGGCTTTTCGCGGGCCTTGTGCGGCACCAGATCGATTGCCGTGGCGACCGAAGGATTATCGAGATTGATCGTCGGAGGTACGATGTTATCGCGCATCGCCAGCAGGCAGAAGATCGACTCGACGGCGCCGGCCGCACCGAGCAGATGACCGATCGACGATTTTGTCGATGACATGGCAATGCGGCCCGCGGCATTGCCGACGAGGCGCTCGACGGCCTTGAGCTCGATCTCGTCGCCGAGCGGCGTCGAGGTGCCGTGGGCGTTGATGTAGTCGATATCGCCCGGCGCGACGCCGGCGCGGCGCAGCGCTGCCGTCATGCAGCGAAACGCGCCGTCGCCGTCCTCGGCCGGTGCCGTGATGTGGAAGGCGTCGCCGGACAGCCCGTAGCCGACCAGCTCGGCATAGATGCGGGCGCCGCGGCGCTTGGCGTGATCGTATTCTTCCAGCACCACCGCGCCGGCGCCCTCGCCCATGACGAAGCCGTCGCGGTCGCGGTCATAGGGCCGCGACGCGCGTTCGGGCGTGTCGTTGAATCCGGTCGACAGCGCCCGGCACGCGGCAAAGCCGGCGATGGAGATGCGGTTGACCGGCGACTCCGTGCCGCCCGCCACCATCACGTCGGCGTCGCCGAGCGCAATCAGCCGGCCGGCATCGCCGATGGCGTGCGCCCCGGTCGAGCACGCGGTGACCACGGCGTGATTCGGACCTTTCAGACCATGCCTTATCGACACATAGCCCGAAGCGAGATTGATAAGCCGCCCGGGAATGAAGAACGGCGATACCCGGCGCGGGCCGCGGTCGCGCAGCACAAGTGAAGTTTCGGCGATGCCTTCCACGCCGCCGATGCCGGAGCCGATCAGCACGCCGCTGACGATCTGATCTTCGTATCGGCTCGGGTGCCAATTGGCGTCGTCGAGCGCTTGCGTTGCCGCGCCCATGGCGTAGATGATGAAATCGTCGACCTTGCGCTGCTCCTTCGGCTCCATCCAACGATCCGGATCGAAGGTGCCATCGGACCCGTCACCGCGCGGGACTTGGCCGGCGATCTTACAGGGGATGTCCGAAACTTCAAATCTTTCGATGCGCCTGACGCCGCTCCGTCCGGCGATGAGCCGCTGCCACGTCGGCTCGATGCCGTTGGCGAGCGGCGTCACCATACCGAGACCCGTGACGACGACACGTCTCATCATCGGCACTCCCGGAATTCGCCCCGATCGAGGCGACCTGCCCTGCCCCCGCCCGCAAATAAACGTCCCGCACCTGATATGGTGCGGATGTCACGGGCGCGCGCAAATGTCATGCAACGACGGTCGACGCCCGCCGGCGGTCAGCTTTTGGCGTTCTTTTCGAGGAACTTGACCGCGTCGCCGACGGTCAAAATGGTCTCCGCCGCGTCATCGGGAATTTCGCAACCAAATTCCTCTTCGAAGGCCATGACGAGTTCGACCGTATCGAGGCTATCGGCGCCGAGATCGTCAATGAAGCTGGCGTTATCCGTGACCTTGTCGGGCTCGACGCCCAAATGCTCCACGACGATCTTCTTTACCCGCTCGCCAATATCACTCATTGCTCCAACCTCTTCGTTCATCGCGAACCAATCAATGTTGTCTTGGCCCTGTCGTGGCTTGGTCCCTGTCGTGGCAATGGCCGTGGGTCGTTGCGATTCAGAGGCGGATATTCGCCCCGCTCTCCGGCGTTCCGGTTCCCGGCCCCGTCGCGGTTCGGTTACCACACTTCAAAACCGTTGACCAGCGTTGCGGATCGAGACCGGGAATAGACCTATCCCTTTCAAATCATCACCATTCCGCCGTTCACGTGCAATGTCTGTCCGGTGACATAAGCGGCCTCGTTCGAGGCGAGAAAAACGACGGCCGCGGCGACTTCCTCTGGCGTGCCGGCCCGGTTTGCCGGAACCTTCGCCAGAATGACCTCGCGTTGCTTGTCGTTGAGCTTGTCGGTCATCGGCGTGACGATGAACCCGGGCGCGACGCAGTTCGCGGTGACGCCGCGCTTGGCGTATTCCTGCGCGGTGGCCTTGATCATGCCGGCGATGCCGGCTTTGGCGGCGACGTAATTCGCCTGCCCCGGATTGCCGGTGGTGCCCACCACCGAGGTGATCGCGATGATGCGGCCGAAGCGGCGGCGCATCATGCCGCGCACGGCGGCCCGTGTCAGGCGGAAGGTTGCGGTGAGGTTGATGGCCATCACCTCGTCCCAATCCTCGTCGCGCAGCTGCACCAGTAAATTATCGCGCGTCACGCCGGCATTGGCGACCAGCACGTCGAGCTGCCCCATCGCTTGCTCGGCGCTCGTGACCAGAGCCTCGACGGCGGCGGCATCGGCGAGATTGCACGGCAGGACATGGACGCGGCCGCCGAGTTCGCCGGCGAGCTGATTGAGCGCGTCGACGCGCGTGCCGGAAACAGCCAGAGTCGCGCCTTGCCGGTGAAGAGCGCGCGCGATGCTGCCGCCGATGGTGCCGGTCGCTCCCGTGACCAAGGCGGTTTTTCCGGTGAGATCGAACATCGCGTCCTCTTCAAACGCTCACGGTGACCTTGAACCTGGTGACGTCGTCGGGCGTGCCGATCGCGGAGGCATTGGCGCCCGGCGCGATGCGCTTGATCAAGCCGGCGAGCACCTTGCCGGCGCCGACCTCATAGAACGTCGTCACGCCGGCTTGCGCCATGAAAAGAACCGACTCGCGCCAACGCACGGTGCCGGTCACCTGCTCGACCAGACTGCGCACGATGTCGGCCGGATTACTGATCGGCTGCGCCAGAACGTTGGCCACCAGCGGCACCGACGGTGGTTTTACCGCGACCGTGGCCAGCGCCTCGGCCATCGCGTCTGCGGCCGGTTGCATCAGGGCGCAATGGAAGGGTGCGGAGACCGGCAGCAGCATCGCCCGCTTTGCCCCGCGCGACTTGGCCAGTTCCACCGCGCGCTCGACCGCCGCCTTGGCGCCCGACAGCACGACTTGCTCGCCGCCATTGTCGTTGGCGGCGGCGCACACCTCCGCGCCGGCCGCTTCGGCGGCGATCGCTTTGGCATCGCCATAATCAAGTCCGATCAGCGCCGCCATGGCGCCGGCGCCGACCGGCACCGCCTTCTGCATGGCACGGCCGCGGATTTGCAACAGCCGCGCCGCGTCGGCGACCGACAGCGACCGAGCGGCGGCGAGCGCGGAATATTCACCAAGCGAATGGCCGGCGACGAAGGCGGCATCGCGTTTAAGCTCGATGCCGGCCTCCGCCTCGAGGACCCGCATGGCGGCGAGCGACACCGCCATCAATGCTGGCTGCGCGTTTTGCGTCAGCGTGAGCGTCTCCGCCGGGCCGTTCCAGATAATGTCGCTGAGCGGTTCGCCGAGTGCCGCGTCGACTTCCTCGAATACCTGACGCGCCGGCGCAAAGGCCTCCGCCAGCCCCTTGCCCATGCCGACCGTCTGGCTGCCCTGGCCCGGAAAAACGAACGCAACCGCCATAATACCCTGCCCCGGTGAAAGGGGCGAAAGATACCCCGATCCGGGCCCTGTCAAGGGAGCCGGGCCGGCGGCGGCCCGGAGCCGTCAAGGTAACAAAACGACAACCGCCTCTTGATAATCTCTTCCGGCCAAAATGATGCAGCGCCACGGCGCATTGTTCACGAGCCGCCTACCATGGGCACTTATGCGCCGGTCACCGATGACGAACTCGCTCGCGCGCGAACCGACCCGGCATTCCGGCAGAAGCTTTTGAGCCAGAACATGGAGGCGCTCCTCGCCGGGATAAAGAAGCTGCGTAAAGCCCCGGCTGCCGTCGCTAACGGCAACAAGCAGATCCGCGAAGGCGTCGAATTGGCGGTGCGGCTTGCCGAACTGATCCAGGGGCCCCCAAAACCCTCCCGCGGCCCCTGAATAGCCTTGCCTTTCCTCGCCGGCCGCGCGTATAAGGCCCCCTTCCGCTCGACCCCGGCCGGGGGCTGAACGGACGGCCGTAGCGGCGCCAAATGCGCCAGATACGGTAGGACCCTCGGGTCCGGCGTCCGGTGTCCCCGCCTTCAGAGCGTTCGAGCCTTTCCCGAAGGGCTCGAGGGGCTTGGCGCCGCGGCGAGCGAGGGCAAAAGGAAAGGGCATTCATGCCGCTCTACGAGCACGTCTATCTTGCGCGCCAGGACGCCAGCACGCAGCAGGTCGAGGAATTGACCGCGCAGTTGAAGGGCGTCATCGAGGGCCTCGGCGGCTCGATCGCCAAAACCGAATATTGGGGCGTGAAGTCGCTGTCCTACCGTTTGCGCAAGAACCGCAAGGCGCATTTCACGCTGATGAACGTCAATGCACCGCCGGCCGCGATCAACGAGATCGAGCGGCTTGAGCGCCTCAATGAAGACGTGCTGCGCTACCTCACGATCAGGGTCGAGGAGCACGAAGAAGGTCCCTCCGCGATGATGCGCCGGGCAGAGCGTGATCGCGACCGCGACGACCGCAGGGGTGACCGCGGCGATCGTTTTGGCGACCGTGGCGATCGCTTCGGGGACCGCGGCGACCGCGGCGACCGGCCGCGCGATCGTGACCGTCGGCCGCGCGAAGGCGCCGACGAAACTGAATCGGCGACGGAGGAATAACCATGGCAATGGCACCGCAAGGCGGAGGCGGAGGTGGACGCCGGCCGTTCTTTCGCCGCCGCAAGAGCTGCCCGTTCTCGGGCGCCAATGCGCCGAAGATCGATTACAAGGACGTCAAGCTGTTGCAGCGCTTCGTGTCGGAACGCGGCAAGATCGTGCCGAGCCGCATCACCGCGGTTTCGGCGAAAAAGCAGCGGGAACTCGCGCAAGCGATCAAGCGTGCGCGCTTCCTTGGGCTTTTGCCTTACGTGATCCGCTGATGACAATCCAACGTCCCTGCCCCGGTGCAACGGAGGCGGCCGCAAAGGAGACGTCGAGATGGAAGTGATTTTACTCGAACGCGTCGGCAAGCTCGGCCAGATGGGCGACGTGGTGCGCGTCAAAGACGGCTTCGCCCGCAATTTCCTGTTGCCGCGCGGCAAGGCGCTGCGCGCGACGGACGAAAATCGCAGCCGCTTCGAGACCATGAAGACCGAGCTGGTGGCCCGCTCGCAGACGCTGAAGACCGAAGCATCCGGCGTCGCCGAGAAGCTCAACGGCAAGAGCTTCACGGTCCTGCGCCAAGCCTCCGAATCAGGCCAGCTGTTCGGTTCGGTGTCGCCACGCGATCTTGTCGGCCTCATCGGCAACGCCGGCTTCACCGTCAATCGCAATCAGATTGCGTTGAACACGCCGATCAAGACCATCGGCCAGCACACCGTGCCGATCTCATTGCATCCCGAGATCGAGACCATGATCACCGTGATCGTGGCGCGCAATAACGACGAAGCGGCGCGCATCGCCCGTGGCGAGGACATCACCCGGTTGCGCGAAGAGCCGACCGAGGCGGAAGCCGCCGCGATCGCGGCGGAAGCGTTCTTCGAGCCCGAGGCCGTCGAATCCGCGCGCGCGAAAGAGAGCGCCGAGCCGGCCGAAACCGCAGCACCGGCCGACAAAGCCTGAGCGGATCAGGCGGGGTCTTCTTCAGTCGGGAATGTCGTCGCGCGGGACCGGCGGGTTTTCGCCGGAATCGGCGTTCGCCGGCGCGGCGGCGCTCGGGCCTGGAACCGGGCCGGTGTCCTGTGCGGGTGGGCTGGACGATGCCGGCTCCGCGACAGCCGTCGCGGGCGGTTGCGCAGGCGGTGGGGATACCGGCTCATTGCGCCGGTTTCGGCCAGCGGTCGCTGCTGGCGATCCAGGCCGCCCGGCACTCGGCCGATGATCCGGCGTCTCGGGTTCCTGCATGACCGTCGGGATGGCCCCTGGCGGTCGTTTGACGTCCTGGTCGGGCTTTGCCGGCGTCCGGCCCGGCTGAGCGCCCGGCTTGGGCTCCTCCGCTGAAGCCCGGTTGCGGTCGGCCGTAGGCTTGGGCCCGCGCGCCGGCGCCGCTTCGCCACCCCCCGCCCCCATCACGTAAGCGGCAAGCGCGGCGGCTTGGTCTCTGCTCGCCGTATAGTGTTCGACGAGGAAGCTGGCGAGGCCGGAACTGCCCCGGCCATTGGCCAATCCCCGCGCCGATTTGTGGCAGGTCGCACAGTCATTGGCGAAGATTTCCGCCGGCGACTTGCCCTGGTCGATATTGGTCTGGGCCCGCGCCATGGCCGGCAGCAGCACCACCAACAGACCGATGGCAGGCGCGACACCCCGAAACACCCCGGCCTCCTTCGGTCTTGTCGGCTGACCCATCATCTTTAGCCCCAAACCCCGCCCCTGTGGAAAGGCGAGGCGTTTCCCGGCAGGGAGAACATGATTGCCGCATTGCTGGTCAAGGAGGATTTTGTTTTAATGACGGCAAGGAACAAAGGCGCCTCTGGCGCAATGATCGATTGGACCGCCCGGGAACGGCCGCGAGCCTGATTTGAGGCATCGATCGTCGCATGTTGCGCCGGGGCGAACGTAGACGTGCGTGGAGGCGGCCGTGGATCGGTTGCTGCCGATGTTCTTGAGACGGCTTGTCCGCCGGGGATCGTTTACGGTCACGACGGCGGGGGGCAAGACGCACACTTTCGGCGACGGCAGCGGCCCGCCGGTTGCCGTGCGCTTTGCGTCTGCCAAGGCGCAACGCGCCGTGCTGTTCGATCCCGAGTTGAAACTCGGCGAAGCCTATATGGACGGCACTTTCGTCGTCGAACGCGGCTCCATTGTCGACGTGCTGGCGATCCTGTTCGGGCAGGAGCGGGTCGCGATTCCGAATTGGGCGCTGCCGCCGCGGCTGTTGCGCTACCTGTTCCGGCGCCTGCAGCAATTCAATCCGCGCTCGCGGGCGCGCCACAACGTCGCCCATCACTACGACCTCGACGGCAGGCTTTACCGGCTCTTCCTCGATGGCGACGAGCAATATAGCTGCGCCTATTTCGAGGCGCCCGACCAGTCGCTCGATGACGCGCAATTGGCCAAGAAGCGCCATCTGGCGGCGAAGCTGCGCATCACGCCCGGCGCCCAAGTGCTCGACATCGGTTGCGGCTGGGGCGGCCTCGCGCTCTATCTTGCGGAGATTGCCGGCGCGAAGGTGACCGGCATCACGCTGTCGCAGGAGCAGTACAAGCGCGCCCAGAACCGCGCGCTTGAGCGCGGCCTGGCGCGGGATACCACCTTCCGGCTTGAGGATTATCGCGACGTCGACGGCCGCTTCGACCGCATCGTGTCGGTCGGCATGTTCGAACATGTCGGCGTCGGCTTCTACGATATCTTCTTCCGCAAATGCGCGGAGCTTCTCGCCGACGACGGCATCGTGCTCCTGCACACGATCGGCCGCAGCGGGCCGCCCAGCATCACCAATCCCTGGATCGCCAAATACATCTTCCCGGGCGGCTATATCCCGGCACTGTCCGAAGTGCTGCCGGCCGTCCAGCGCGCCGGCCTCCTGGTCAGCGACGTCGAGATCCTGCAACTGCATTATGCCGAGACGCTCAAGGCCTGGCGCGAGCGGTTCCTCGCCCACCGCGACGAGGTGGTGCGGCTCTACGATCAGCGCTTCGTGCGGATGTGGGAGTTCTACCTCGCAAGCTCCGAGATGGCGTTCCGCGGGGGCGACATGGTCGTGTTTCAAATCCAATTGGCCAAGCACAAGGGCGTCACGCCGGCGACGCGCGACTATATCGCGCGCGAAGAAGCGCGGCTGCGCGCGCGCGAACGTGGCTCCGCTACGCCGCTGCGGCTCGCCGGCGAATAGTCCGGCCGCGAGGGCCGTTGCGGCGGAAAACTGCCGTCAAGGCCGAAGCGGCAACTATCAACTTCCTTGCGACCTGCGGTGAGTAACGGGGAAAGCCGCAAACAGGGTTTCCCAACGCGGCGCCGGTCGATTAACGAAAGGGCGGGCGTGTTGCGTGCGGGTGCGGGTGCGGGGAGTACCGCCGTCGTTGAGTGATCCGCGATGTTGAGTGACGCAAGCTTGACTAACTTCGCGATGGCCGACTCAAAATTGGCCAAATACCAACCTTTTGATTCGGCCAATGGCACCATTCGATTCGGCTGCACGCAAGCAGGCACCCGCGGAACCGCCGTTCCGCGCGCCGCCGCACAATATCGAGGCCGAGCAGGCGCTCTTGGGCGCTATCCTGGTCAATAACGAGGCGTTTTACCGCGTTTCCGACTTTCTCGAGCCGAAGCATTTCTTCGAGCCCATTCATCGGCGCATTTACGAACTGGCCGGCGGCCTGGTCCGCGCCAACAAGCTCGCCACGCCGGTGACGTTGAAGACGTTCCTGCCGGCGGACTTCGACATTGCCGGGCTGTCGCTCAATCAATATCTGGCACGGCTTGCCGCCGAGGCGACGACCATCATCAATGCCGAGGATTACGGCCGCACTGTCTACGACCTCTCGATCCGCCGCGACCTGATCGCGATCGGCGAGGAGATGGTCAACACCGCCTACGACGCGCCGGTCGACGCCACGCCGGCAAGCCACATCGAGGACGCCGAGCGCAGGCTCTACGAGATCGCCGAAACCGGACGCTACGATTCCGGCTTCCAGCGCTTCGCCCAGGCACTCACCACCGCGGTCGACATGGCGGCGCGCGCCTATCAGCGCGACGGCAGCCTGTCGGGACTGGCGACCGGATTGACCGACCTCGATACCCGCATGGGCGGCTTGCAGCAATCCGATCTCATCATCCTTGCCGGCCGCCCGGGCATGGGCAAGACCGCGCTCGCCACCAACATCGCCTATAACGTCGCCAAGGCCTGGGCCGGCGAAGTCCGCGCCGATGGCCACATGGCGACCGTCAACGGCGGCATCGTCGGCTTCTTCTCGCTGGAAATGTCGGCCGAACAGCTCGCCACCCGTATCATTTCCGAGCAGACCGGCATTCCCTCGAACAAGATCCGCCGCGGCGCGATCGACGAAGCCGACTTCGAGAGAATCAAGGACGTTTCGATCGAACTGCAGAACCTGCCGTTCTATGTCGACGAGACCGGCGGTCTCTCGATCGGCCAATTGGCGGCGCGGGCGCGCCGGCTCAAGCGCCAGCGCGGTCTCGATCTGCTGGTGATCGACTACGTCCAGTTGCTGCAGGGCACCAGCCGCCGCTCGAGCGAAAATCGCGTGCAGGAAATCACCGAGATCACCACCCGGCTCAAGGCGCTCGCCAAGGAATTGAACATCCCGATCCTGGCGCTGTCGCAATTGTCGCGACAGGTCGAAAGCCGCGACGACAAACGGCCACAGCTTTCCGATCTGCGCGAGTCGGGCTCGATCGAGCAGGACGCCGACGTAGTGCTGTTCGTGTTTCGCGAAGAATATTATCACCAAATGCGCAAACCGCTGGAATCGAACCGCGAAAAGTTCGAGGAATGGCTGGCCGAAGGCAACCGCGTCGAAGGCAAGGCGGAACTGATTATCGGCAAGCAGCGCCACGGCCCGACCGGCACGGTGGAACTGCAATTCGAGGCCGCGGTCACGCGATTCGCCAATCTCGATACCACGCACCAGGCGAGTTATTAGGCCGCCCGCGGGCGCACATCGCGTTCAATCGTTCCACCGCTTTCCACCCGCGCCTTGGTCAGATCGTGTGTCGCCTGTAGCGTGATCCAGAATTCAGCGCTCGTTCCAAAAAAGCGCGCCAAACGCAAGGCGGTGTCCGCCGTCACCGAGCGTTCGCCCTTGACGATGGCGCCGATACGCGTAGCGGGCACGCGCAGAGCAAGTGCCAGCGCGTTGACCGACATGCCGAGTGGCTTGAGGAACTCCTCGTTTAGCACTTCCCCCGGATGGGTGGTCACCCGGTTAGGCGTCGCCACTCCCTTAGTGGTAGTCGACGATTTCGACATTGGCCGGGCCCTCCTTGGTCCACGTGAAACAGATACGCCACTGATCGTTGATTCGAATTGAGTGCTGCCCTTTCCGATCTCCAGCAAGAGCTTCGAGGCGATTTGCCGGGGGCGCGCGCAGATCATTGAGATCACGTGCGTGGTGCAGCATATCGAGTTTCCGCAGCGCCTGTTTTTCGATGCCGCTGAAGCGCTTGACGAAAGCGCCCATCCACAGGGATTCAGTAGCGCGATCGCGGAATGACCGGATCATTCATAGTGACATATACCGTACCGAGTTGTACGTCAAGCGTATAACGCCGATCATCGATAGCAGATCAAGAATAGACACAAATCTCGCCGCTTTACCGCCGCCGCCTTGGCGGCCATAACCCCGGCCATGGCAGTCGCGGAACCGCTTTCTCAATCGACCGGCACGCTGGCGGAGCCCGAAACCGGCGGCACGCTGACCATCGATCTGGCCGCCATCGCGGCGAACTGGCGCGCGCTGGCACGCCAAGCCCTTACCGTCGAATGCGCGGCCGTGGTCAAGGCCAATGCCTATGGCATGGGGATCGAGCCGGTCACGGCGACGCTCGCCAAGGCCGGCTGCAAGACGTTCTTCGTGGCCGATCTTGCGGAGGCGCGGCGGGTGCGGGCCAGCGCGCCCGACGCCACCATCTACGTGCTCGACGGCTGCACGCCCGCAGGATCGCCGGCCTTCATCGAGCTCAATGCGCGGCCGGTCATCAACAGCATGACCGAGCTTGCCGAATGGGACGCCTTCGTCGCCGCCCGCAACTGGCAAGGCGGCGCCGCGCTGCAGGTGGACACCGGCATGAACCGGCTCGGCATTTCGCCGGAAGAAGCCGCCGCGCTGGCGCCGCGCACGCAGATCGAAAATCACGGCATCGCGCTATTGATGAGCCATCTGGCTTGCGCCGAACTCGCCGACCATCCACTCACCGCGAGCCAGATCAAACTATTTCGCGACCTGCGCGCGCTCTACCGCGGCGTTCCGGCCTCGCTCGCCAATTCCTCGGGTATTTTCCTCGGCGACTCGGCGCTGTGCGATCTGGTGAGACCGGGGGCCGCGCTCTATGGCGTCAACCCGACGCCCGGCCGGCCCAATCCGATGCAAGGGGTCGTCGAGCTGAGCGGGCGCATCCTGCAAATTCGTCGCGTCGCTGAGGGTCAAACGGTCGGCTATGGCGCGACCTGGACCGCCAAACGCGCCTCGCGCCTCGCCGTTGTCGCCGTGGGCTATGCCGACGGGCTGATGCGCGCCGCGAGCGCCAGCGACAGCGCGCCAGGCGGCATGGCGATCGTCGCCGAAAAACCCTGCGCGTTCGCCGGCCGCATCTCGATGGATCTGGTCTGCATCGACGTCACCGATCTGCCGGATGGCGCCGTGCACCGCGGCGACGCCGCGACCTTCATCGGCGCTGGAATCGCCATCGACGATTTCGCCGCCGCCGCCGGAACAATCGGCTATGAGGTCCTTACGCGACTCGGGATGCGTTGCCATCTTGTCTATCGCGGGCTTGATCCCAATCCGTGAATTTAAGGTGCCCCAATGGCGGCGCGCGCACAGAATTACGTCTGCCAGAACTGCGGCGCCGCTTACGGGCGCTGGTCGGGCCGCTGCGACGCCTGCGGCGAATGGAATACTTTGGTCGAGGAAGGCGCCGCCACGCCAGCGGCGCGGTCGTCGCGAAAAGGCCGGCTGTTCGTGGTCGAGCCGCTTAAAGGCGAGCCCCATGAGGCGCCGCGGCTGGCATCAGGCATGGCCGAATTCGACCGGGTAACCGGCGGCGGCCTGGTGCGCGGCTCGGTGCTGCTGCTTGGCGGCGATCCCGGCATCGGCAAATCGACGCTGCTGCTCGAAGTCGCCGCCGCCTTCGCCCGCGCCCGGCATCGCGCCGTCTATATTTCCGGCGAGGAAGCCGTGGCCCAGGTGCGGCTGCGCGCCGAACGGCTCGGGCTCTCCGACGCCGCCGTCGAGATCGCAGCGGAAACCGCGGTCGAGGATATCATCGCGACCATGTCGCAAGGATCAACGCCGCGGCTTCTGGTCATCGACTCGATCCAGACCATGTGGACCCAGAGCGTGGAAGCAGCGCCCGGCACGGTGACGCAGGTGCGCGGCTCGGCGGGCGAGCTGATCCGCTTCGCCAAGCGCTCTGGCGCGGCGGTGATCCTGGTCGGCCACGTCACCAAGGACGGCCAGATCGCCGGCCCCCGCGTCGTCGAGCATATGGTCGATGCGGTGATGTCGTTCGAGGGCGACGGCTCCCATCAATTCCGCATTTTGCGCGCGATCAAAAACCGTTTTGGGCCGACCGACGAAATCGGCGTGTTCGAGATGACCGGCGCGGGCTTGCGCGAAGTCGCCAACCCCTCAGAGTTGTTCCTGTCCGAGCGCGAGCTCGGCAGCCCGGGCACCGCAGTGTTCGCCGGCATCGAGGGCACGCGCCCGCTGCTCGTCGAGATTCAAGCCTTGGTCGCGCCGACCACGCTGGGCACGCCGCGCCGCGCCGTGGTCGGCTGGGACCAGAGCCGTCTCGCCATGGTGCTGGCGGTGCTCGAGGCCCATTGCGGCGTTCGCCTCTCGGGCCATGACGTCTATCTCAACGTCGCCGGCGGCTTGCGCATCCAGGAGCCGGCGGCCGACGTCGCCGCCGCAGCAGCCCTGGTGTCGTCGCTCGCCCGCGCGCCGCTGCCGGCGGACGCGGTCTATTTCGGCGAAGTGTCGCTGTCGGGGGCGGTCCGCCCGGTGGCACAGACCGCGACGCGGCTCAAAGAAGCGCAAAAACTCGGTTTTACCCGCGCGATCGTTCCCGAGGCGGCGCGCGCCGAAGCGCCCGAAAACTTCTCGCTTTCGACCATCGGCACGCTGGCGAACCTGGTCGCCGACATCGCGCGCGACGGCGTGCCGGCGCTCCGCCGCGTCGGCCGTCCGGAAAGTTGAGCGCGCTCACGGCCAACGTGGTTAATGCCGGTGCCCCCCCCGATTATGGCCGATGCCGGCTGAGCCCAGCGCGCCCACGAAACGGTAGGTGAGAAGACGGGTGACGGCGTCCCCGCGCCCGGCTATACACCCGGCGGGTCTTCGCCTTCGCCGCTCCGCCGCCTCGGGTTCGCAGGAACCATGCCGATCACGCTGCTCGACATCGTGCTTATCATCGTGATGCTGATTTCGGGGCTGCTTGCCATGGTGCGCGGCTTCATGCGCGAGGTGCTGTCCATCACCGCCTGGCTGTTGGCCGCCGCCGCGACCCTTTATTCGTATGCCAAGCTGTTGCCGCTCGCCAAACAGTACTTCAACAACGACATCGTCGCCGCGGTCGCCGTGGTCGGCGGCGTATTTCTGGTCACGCTGCTGATCGTCTCGGTGGTGACCATACGGATTTCCGACATGGTGCTCGACAGCCGCGTTGGCGCGCTCGACCGCACGCTGGGTTTCCTGTTCGGCCTGGCCCGCGGCCTCGTCATCGTGGTCGTGGCCTTCCAGTTCTTCACTTGGCTGGTTCCCGATCGCAGCCAGCCCGAATGGGTCAGAAACGCCAAATCGCGGGTGGTGCTGTCCGGGACCGGGCAATGGCTGATGTCGATGTTGCCGGACGACCCGGAAAGCACCATCTTAAAGAAGCTGAAAAAGCCGCGGCCTGAGGATACCGACAATCCGGATGCGCTGCCGGGTCAGCAGCATGGAGAACTTGCCAATCCCGCCGACAAGCTCGCCAACGCGGGCTATGATCGCGGCGGCCGAATCGGAATGCCGGGCGTGATCGAGGCCTTGAAGGTTGAGCGCTGATGCGCTGGAGAATCGATGACGGAACCTGACTCCGCTCTCCTCGATCTTGACGCCGATCGGCTGCGCGAAGAGTGCGGCGTGTTCGGCATATTCGGCCACCCGGACGCGGCCGCGATCACCGCGCTCGGCCTGCATGCGCTGCAGCACCGCGGCCAGGAAGCCGCCGGCATCGTCTCCTTCGACGGCAAGCGTTTTCACTCCGAACGCCGTCTTGGCCTGGTCGGCGACGCCTTTTCGCGGCGCGAGGTCATCGACCGCCTGCCCGGCAATACCGCGGTCGGCCATGTGCGCTATTCGACCACCGGCGAGACCATCCTGCGCAACGTGCAGCCGCTGTTCGCCGAGCTCAATGCCGGCGGCTTTGCCATCGGTCACAACGGCAACCTCACCAACGGCATCACGGTGCGCAAGCAGCTGGTGCGCGACGGCGCCATGATGCAGTCGACCACCGATACCGAGGTGATCCTGCATCTGGTGGCGCGCTCGCACCGCAACCGCTTCGTCGACCGCTTCATCGAGGGTTTGCGCATGCTCGAAGGCTCCTTCGCCTTCGTCGGCCTGACCAACAAGAAATTGGTCGGCGCGCGCGACCCGCTCGGCATCCGGCCGCTGGTGCTGGGCAAGCTCGACGGCTGCCCGATCCTGGCATCGGAAACCTGCGCGCTCGACATCATCGGCGCGCAATATGTGCGCGACGTCGACAACGGCGAGGTTTTGATCTTCGACGAGGACGGCGCCCATTCGCACAAGCCGTTCGTACCGATGCCGCCGCGGCCGTGCATCTTCGAATACATCTATTTCGCGCGGCCGGATTCGATGATCGGCGGCAAAAGCGTCTATAACGTGCGCAAGGCGTCCGGCGCCGAGCTTGCGCGCGAGGCGCCCGCCGCCGCCGACGTGGTCGTGCCGGTGCCCGATTCCGGGGTGCCCGCGGCGATCGGCTACGCCCAGGAATCCGGCATCCCCTACGAGCTCGGCATCATCCGCAACCACTATGTCGGGCGCACCTTCATCGAGCCGACCCAGCACATCCGCCAGCTCGGCGTCCGGCTCAAGCACAGCGCCAACCGCGCCGTTGTCGCCGGCAAGCGCATCGTGCTGATCGACGACTCCATCGTGCGCGGCACGACCTCGGTGAAGATCGTGCAGATGATGCGCGAGGCCGGCGCCCGCGAGGTGCATTTCCGCATCGCCTCGCCGCCGATCACGCACCCGGATTACTATGGCATCGACACGCCCGAGCAGGACAAGCTTTTGGCCGCGACCCACGATCTCGAAGGCATGCGCAAATTCATCGGCGCCGATTCGCTCGCCTTCCTTTCGGTCGAGGGCATCTATCGCGCCATGGGCGAAAAGGGCCGCGACCCGGTGCGGCCGCAATTCACCGACCATTGCTTCACCGGCGAATACCCGACCCCGCTGACCGACCGCACGGCGCAGGAAGCCTCGCCGCGCCAGCTCTCGCTGCTCGCCGAAGCCAGCTAGAGCATGATCCCGAAAAGTGGATGCCGGTTTTCGGATAAGATCATGCTCAATCTTTAAATCATGCCCCGACTTCTTGCGGATCGTATCGCGCTCGTCACCGGCGCCTCGCGCGGCATCGGTTATTCGACGGCGCTTAAGCTGGCGCACGCGGGAGCGCACGTGGTCGCGGTGGCGCGCACGGTCGGCGGCCTCGAGGAGCTCGACGATGCGGTGCGCAAGGCCGGCAGTTCGGCGACCTTGGTGCCGCTCGACATGCGCGACTACGACGGCTTCTACCGGCTCGCCTCGGCTTTGAACGAACGCTATCAGCGGCTCGACGTGCTGGTCGGCAATGCCGCGGTGCCGGGACAGCGCTCGCCGCTCGACCATGTCCAGCCGCCGGCCTGGGACGAGGCTATGGCGATCAACGTCACCGCCAACTGGCATCTGATCCGCGCCATGAACGGTCTGTTGCGGCGCGCGGCCGCCGGCCGCGTCGTGTTCCTGACCTCGGGCGCCGCCACCAATGCCCGCGCCTATGCCGGTCCCTATTCGGTGTCGAAGGCGGCGCTCAACGCGCTGGCGCGCACTTACGCGGCGGAAACGGATGCGACGGCGGTGCGCGTCAATCTGTTCAATCCCGGCCCGACCCGCACCCGCATGCGCGCCTATGTCATGCCGGGCGAAGACCCGATGACGCTGCCGACGCCCGAGGAAGTCGCGGAAAAAATCCTCGATCTGTGCCTGCCGAGCTGTGCCGAAACCGGCAAGCTCTATGATTTCTATGCCAAGAAATTTTTGGACTTCGTTCCGCCCGCCTGAGCGCGCACGCGCGCTTGAGACTTTCTTGCAAAGAAGAAATCAGTGGCGGCGCTTTCGACGGCCGGCGTAAGGATTTTGCTTGGCCCGCAGCGTCAACCTGATCGGCGTGCCGAGCAGCGCGAAATTTTCGCGCAGCCCGTTGACCAGGTAGCGCCGGTAGGTCTCGGGCAGTGCTGACGCCCGCGACGAGAACAACACGAAGGTCGGCGGCCGTGCCTTCGGCTGGGTGATGTAATCGAGCCGCAGCGCGCGGCCTTTGATCGCGGGCGGCGGGTGCGCCGACACCATCTGGGCAAGGAAACGGTTGAGCGCCGCGGTCGGCGCGCGGCGATTCCAGCTGGCGTAGCTTTTCAGAACCGCCGCCATCAGCCGGTCGAGACCGTCGCCCGAGCGCGCCGACAGCGTCACCACCGGCACGCCTTTGATCTGTGGCAATAGCCGATCGACTTCGGCGCGCAACCGCGACATGGCGCCGGGCTCGCGCTCGATCAGATCCCATTTGTTGACCGCGACGACTGCGGCGCGCCCCTCGCGTTCGACCAGATCGGCGATGCGGATATCCTGCTCCTCGAATGGTGCCTGCGAATCGATCAGCACAATGACGACTTCGGCGAAGCGGATGGCATTGAGCGCGTCCGCGACCGAAAGCTTTTCCAGCTTCTCCTCGATCCGCGAGCGGCGCCGCAAGCCTGCGGTATCGTGAATGCGAAAGTGCCGGCCGCGCCAGGTAAGATCGACGGCGATCGCATCGCGGGTGATGCCGGCTTCGGGTCCGGTCAAAAGCCGCTCCTCGCCGAGCAGGCGGTTGATCAGCGTCGATTTGCCTGTATTGGGGCGGCCGACAACGGCGATGCGGATCGGCTTGTCTTCGGCCGCCGGGATTGCGGCGTCCTCGGTCTCGCTTGCGGGCTCGCCGGTCGCGTCGGGCAAGGCCGCGCGCAGCGCGTCGTAGAGTTCCGCCAGACCCTCGCCATGCTCGGCGCTGATAGGAACCGGCTCGCCAAGGCCGAGCGCATAGGATTCCAGCGCGCCCGCGGCGCCGACGCGGCCCTCGCTTTTGTTGGCGACCAGGATCGTCGGCTTGCCGGAGCGGCGCACCAGGCCGGCAAAAGCGCGATCGGCCGGCGTCGCGCTGTCGCGCGCATCGACCAGAAACAGCACGGCATCGGCTTGCGCCAAGGCCGCCGCGGTCTGCGCCTGCATCCGCCCGGAAAGGGTTTTGCGCTCGGCGTCTTCGAGCCCTGCGGTATCGATCACCTTGAAGGCAAGATCGCCGAGCCTGCCCTCGCCTTCGCGGCGATCGCGCGTCACGCCCGGCTGGTCGTCGACCAGCGCCAGCCGGCGTCCGACCAGGCGATTGAACAAGGTCGATTTGCCGACGTTGGGGCGGCCGACAATGGCGACGGTGAAAGTCATGACGGCGGCTTCGCTGGTACCGGCGGTGGCAATCGAGCTGACCCGCCTCGCGCACAATCGGGCGGCTTACATGGTTAGCGGCGTGATGAATAGTCCAGCCAAGTTGCGGCAACGCCGCCGCTGGCGACGCCGCATTACTGCGAAGACGTGCCGGGCTTGGGCGGGTCAGGCCAGCGCGATTCCACCGGCTGCGACATTTGTTGCTGCTGCGCCGGCGCGGTTTGCGGCGGCGCCGGCCAAGGCGATTGTTGCGATTGCTGTGGCGATGCCGGCTGCGCCGGCGGCGCCGCTCCTTGCGGCGCGGCCGGTGCGCCTTGATTTGGGCTCGGGCCGATATTGATGCGCCGTGGCGGCGCCGCGGACGGCTGCGCCGGCGCGCGCGCCACTTTCGGCTTTGGTTTCGGCTTCGGTTTGTTTTTTGCCGCTTCTGCCGCGGCCGCATCGGGTGCGTTGGCGTCGGCCGCCTGATCGGGCGGCGGCTGATAACCCTTGACCAGATCCTGCGGCACGCCGGAGCTCGTGCCCGGCACGCCATTGGGAAACACCGGCTGCCGGTCGCCTTTCAGCTTGGTCTTGGTGTCGAACATATCGTTGGCGAACAGCGTCGTCGGATCGAATTGGCCGCCGGGCGTGCAGCCGGCGAGCACGAATACAAGCGCGGCCGCCGAAGCGGCGCGAACCAGCAAAGGCGAGCGTCGCGCTGCGGTCATGCCTAGCCTTTGCCGCTCGCCGCGATCAGCTCGGCCAAAACTTCGGCGCGGCTGCGCGTCGCCTCGGGCGATTGCGGATCGGTGATGATCATGTCGGTCCACTGCCGCGCCGCGGTCATGTCGCCGGACTTCCAGGCTGACAGCGCGAGAAGCTCGCGCGCGCTGTAGCGGAAAGTTTTGTCGGCGCCCGTCAGCGGTTCGAGCCGGGCGCGGATTTCGGAATACGGCGCGGTATCGACCAGCAAGAAGCCGGCGCGCAATGCCGCCAGTTCGTCGATGACCTGACCGGCGCTCTTGTCGGCGGCGATGTCGTCATAGGCCTTGACCGCCGCGGCCTTGTCGGTGCGCGCCAGCTCGGCGGCTTCGCGCAGCCGGGCCAGCGTGCGGTAGCTGGCGGTGCCGTCGCTGGCGAGCTTGGCAAAGGCGGCCTCGGCCTCCTGATGCTTGCCGGTTTCGGCGAGCGTCACCGCGGCCTCGAAGGCGGCGCCGGATTCGGCCGCCTTCTTGGCTTGCCACCAGTCATAACCGCGCCAGGCGCCGACCGCGACGACGAGGAGAACGCAGCCGGCAATGGCGAAGTGGCCATAACGTTGCCACAGCTTTTGCAGCTGTTCGCGCCGGACTTCTTCATCGACTTCTTGGAATATGTCGGCCACGGACCCGTCCCCAACACCCGCCGAAAGACCTGCCCCGAGAGACCTGCCCCAAAAGACCTGCCCAAAGTCCCGGAAAAAGCCTGTCCCGAATGCGCCCCGTGGCAGGAGCCGGCTTACCGTATGGAACGCGGGCAAATTAGCGAAATCCGGGCCAGAAGGACCCGGAAAACGCCGCCGCAATTAGCCTAATGATGTGGCGTGAGCAAGGCAAAGACCAAATGCCGCAATGCTTTATGGGGCGAACTGGCGGTTTAGGCCGGCACTCCCATCGCTATTTCTTCCGCATCCCGTAGACGTTGTCGGGACCGGGGAAGGTGCGGGCACGGACTCCCTCGGCATATGCCTTCACCGCCTGTTCGATCGAGGGTCCGAGCTCGCCGAACCGCTTGACGAATTTCGGCACCCGCGGCGACAGCCCGAGCATGTCCTCCAGCACCAGAATTTGCCCGTCGCAGGCCACGCTGGCGCCGATGCCGATGGTGGGGATCGCGACCTGTTCGGTGATGCGGCGTCCGAGCGGCTCGGCGATCGCTTCGAGCACCACGGCAAACGCCCCGGCATCGGCGACCGCGCGCGCGTCGGCCTCGATCGGCGCCCAGTCGGCCTCGTCGCGGCCCTGGGCGCGGAACGAGCCGATGGTGTTGATGGCCTGCGGCGTGAGACCAACGTGCCCCATCACCGGCACGCCGCGCTCGACCAGAAATGCGATGGTTTCCGCCATGCGGCGGCCGCCCTCGACCTTGATGGCGCCGCAGCCGGTCTCCTTCAGGATCCGGGCCGCGGACATGAAGGCCTGCTCGCGCGACGCCTCATAAGAGCCGAACGGCATGTCGACGACGACGAGCGCGCGCCGCGAGCCGCGCATCACCGCAAGCCCCTGCAGGATCATCATGTCGAGGGTGACCGGCACCGTTGTCTCCAACCCGTGCATCACCATGCCGAGCGAGTCGCCGACCAGGATCACGTCGCAATAAGCGTCGAGGATGCGCGCGGTGTGGGCGTGATACGACGTCAGGCACACGATCGGATCGCCGCCCTTGCGGGCGCGGATATCGGGCGCGGTGAGCCGCCTGATCTCGTTTTGCACCGACATGGATTTATGGCCCGAATGCCGGCACGCCGATCACGACCGGATGGAACACCAAGCCGAGCGCCAGATAGACGATGGTGCCGACGATAACCGCGATGATGTCGTTCTTGGCGCCGCCGACCGGGATCGGCGGCGCGCCGGGATCACGGCGGTGCTTGAGCGTGATGCGGTCGTAGACCGCCCAGGCCAGCACCGCAGCAAACAGGACGATGCCGCCGAGGTCGCCATTGGCGCACAGATGAGCGAAGGCCCAGGTTTTGACGCCGGCCAGCATCGGATGCTTGAGCACGCGCTTGATGTTGCCGGGAATGTAGGCGGCGACGATCATGATGCTCGCCGGCCACATCAGCGCTTCGACGATATGGCGCGTCCAGTGCGGCGGGTTCCACACCGCGATGGGCCCGGCCGCGCGATAGCTGGCAAAGCCGTAGACGATCAGCGCGATGCCGACGATGGAGACCAGCGCGAACAGGCCGCGATAAGGCCCGGCGCCGATCCGCGCAATCAGCGCGGCGCGCCGCTCGCGCATGGCGACGAACGAATGCGCACCAAGGAAGATGATGAGGCCGAGGATTTCGACGGCAAGGCCCATGGGATACTCAAAAATTGCGAACTACGGGGAGTTTAGGGGCTTGCTGCCGCTTATGCCAGCACGCCCTAGGGGTCCTCGTAACGCCGACATCTAGGAGGCGTATAGCTTGCTGCGATCGAGATAACCTGCGGTATCGACCAGCGCCTCGCGCTCTTTGAACGAGACCATGTCGTCGCGCATCGAGGCGGCGCTGCCGTCGCGGCCGATCGCCGCGAGCACGCGCTGCATGGCCTTGATCGCGGCGCGTTGCGTGTCGCTCGGGATGATGACGAGGTGATAACCGAGCGCTTCGAGCCGCGCCGCCGGCAGCAGCGGCGTCTTGCCGCCCTCGAACATGTTGATCAGCTTCCAGCCCGGGACCGCTTTGGCGATTTCGGCGATCTCGGCTTCCGAGGTCGGCGCCTCGACGAACAGCATGTCGGCGCCGGCCTCGCGGTAAGCGGACGCACGATCGATCGCGGCGGCAAAGCCCTCCACCGCGATGGCGTCGGTGCGCGCGATCACCACGAAATCGGGATCGTGCAAGGCGTCGCGCACCGCCTTGAGTTTCTGCACCATCTCGCCGACCGGCACGAGGCTCTTGTCGTCGTAATGGCCGCATTTTTTCGGAAAGCTTTGATCCTCGAGATGGAAGGCGCCGACGCCGGCACGCTCGAAGGCGCGCGCCGCGGCTTGCGCGTTGAGTGCGTTGCCGTAGCCGGTGTCGGCATCGGCAATGATCGGGACGTCGACCACATCGGCCATCGCGGCGAGCCGGTCGACGATGGCGTCCACGGGGATCAGACCGAGGTCGGGCACGCCGGCCGAGCGCGCGATCGCCCCGCCGCTGGCATAGACCGCGGGGAATCCTGCCTGCGCGACCAACCGCGCCGAGAGCCCGTCATAGGCGCCCGGCGCCACGGCGATGCGGCCCGAGGCGAACAAGCTCCTCAATTTTGTCGCAGCGCCCACGGTTGCTCTCCTCTTCGCCTGCCCGCTTGCGCATGATACGTCTGGCCGAGGCTGCGGGGGAAGCGGAGGCAGGGCGATGCTACGAGGCGTGTTCGCGGCTTTTGTCGTTCTATTCGGCACGTTCTCGGCATTGGCGCAGGAATGGCCGACAAAGAGCGTCCGCATCATCGTGCCGTTCGCCGCCGGCGCGACGCCCGATCTGTTGGCGCGGCTCATTGCCGATTACCTGCACGACAAGCTCGGCCAGCCCTTCATCGTCGAGAACAAGCCCGGCGCCAGCGGCAATACCGGTACCGACGCCGTCGCCAAAGCCGAGCCCGATGGCTCCACCATCGGCGTCAGCATCGGCGGCCCGCTCGCCATCAACGCGCTGCTGTTCAGCAATCTGCCCTACGATCCGAAGAAGGATCTGGCGCTGATCACCATGCTGGTGTCGCAGCCGAGCGCGCTCGCGGTCAATGCGAGCCTCGGCGTGAAAAACACGGCGGAGCTGGTCGAGCTGATCAAGCGCAATCCCGGCAAATATGCCTACGGTTCGATCGGCACCGGCTCGCTGTCGCAGCTCGCCATGGAGGCGATCGCGCTCAAGGCCGGCACCAAGCTCGTCCACGTCCCCTACCCGTCCTCGCCGCAGGCGATCCAGGCGCTGATACGCAACGACGTGCAGATGGTCTGCCTGCCGGCGATCTCGATCACGCCGCAGCTCGCCGGCGGCGCCATCAAGATGCTCGCCGTCTCGACCGCCGGGCGCTCGGCGCTGTTGCCCGACGTGCCGACGCTCAAGGAAGGCGGCGTCGACGTCGAAGCCGACGCCTGGTCGGGCCTGGTCGCGCCCGTCGGCGTGCCGGATGCGATCATCGCGCGCATCAATCACGAAGTGGCGGAAGCCATCACCTCGCGCACCATCCGCGAAAAGCTCACCACGCAATTGATGGAGCCGATCCCCGATACCCCGGCGCAATTCCGCGCCCGCATCGATGCCGATCTCGCGCGCTGGGCGCCGGTGATCGCGGCGGCGAATATCAAGATCAACAATTAGCGAGTGGCGAATGGCGAAATGGCGAATGGTTTTGCCGCTATCTTTCCCTATTCGCCATTCGCTATTCGCCATTCGCCATTCGCTATTTCGCGACCTTCTCGTCATAAAGCTCCGGCTTGAATCCGACCACAAGCTTGCCGCCGCCGAGATCGAGCACCGGCCGCTTGATCATCGACGGCCGCGCCAGCATCAGCGCGATGGCCTTCTTCTCGTTGATCCCGGCCTTGTCCTTGTCCGGCAGCTTGCGGAACGTCATGCCGGCGCGGTTGAGCAAGGCCTCCCAGCCGACCTTCTTGCTCCAGCGCTCCAGCCGCTCGCGCTCGATGCCGGCAGTCTTGTAGTCGTGAAAGGCGTAATCGACGCCGTGCTTGTCCAGCCAGGCGCGCGCCTTGTTCATGGTTTCGCAGTTCTTGATGCCGTAAATGGTGATCGACAAGGTATTCACTCCCCTTGAGTAAGGCCCCATCAGAAGCACGCCCCTATGCGCGACGACCATGGCACCGCTTGAATTTCTTTCCGCTTCCACAGGGGCAGGGCTCGTTGACGCCAACTTTCCCTTTCGCTTGAGCCTTTTCGAGGCGGCTCCGGCGTAAGGAGAGACTCGCTGCTTCGATCCGTTCTAATTCAGCGTTGGACAGCCCGACGAGGCTCACATGCTTCATGTGAGCACCGACGAGAACACCATCTTCAGTGTACTCAAGTTCGACCAAACGACGACTCTTTTCGTCGCTTGCAACCATCACGGCGCGGGTGTGCTGGTCCGCCGCGTCACCGATACGAGGTGCCGATGGCGACCAAACGTAAAGCGTCATCGCCATGCCTCCGTAGAACGAAAGCGGGCGAGCACGATGTAACTCCTTGTTTTCGCCAAGCGCTTGTTCAATCGCTGCGGCAAGCGTGTCGCGAAAATCACCTGCTGCATCAAGGAGAAAGCTCGTTAACTCGGCGCGGCGAGGCTCGTTCGATTCGGCAAGGAATTTGATGATCTCAGCTAGACGTGTCGGCATCGCCTGTCGTGGTAGCTCTGGGGCATCACCGTGGGCCAATGCGCTAAAATACTCGTCTATCGGCGTGCGAAAACCATCGAAATTAAGCCTGTCGAACTGATTCTCCATCAATTCGGCGGCGTATTGGCTGTAATTGTTCTGCACAATATAGAGTCCAAGGTGGTCCAGTTCATCGTTGAGATCGACGTATTTGGACTGGCCTGCGCGTGCACGCTGTTCGATGAAGTGGAGGAAGATGAGCGGGTTCTCGAAAAGTTCGGCGTAAACGCGTAGGTCATCGATCGAGAGTGACCACACCGCGCGCGCACCAACATCAATCCCGACATTCACGAGACGCTGCGCTCGCGCTGCGAGCGCCGTGAAGGCATCAAGTGTCACCGCGCACACAGTGAGCCGTCGGAAATCCGCACGCCGCAGCCGGCCGATCTCGTTATGCTCGACATCCGAAATCGGAACTTCGCTTGCACTCTCAAGATAGTCTAGAAACCGGCTGCCTTGCCGGGCAGGACTCTGCATAAGGTTGCGGAGCGATTCGAGGTGGGCGGGAAGATCATTTGCGGGCGAGGTATATGTGAATGCGCCCGCCTTGACCTCGACAACGAGCAAATGGTCTTCGCAGATGAGAATTCCGTCCGCCTCATGCCACTGCGCCGGCTCAGCGCCGGTCTTCCACCGGTAGTAGACAGGCCGGTAGATGGTTGCCCCCGGCAGCAGGCGGCTGAGATAGGTAAAGGGCAGTTCCTCCGAAATGACCTTCTGACGATCGTTCCATGTGGCGCTATAGCCCGGCTCACGCTGCATGATGACGCGCCGCATGACGCGATAGATGTTATCGAACAAGCTAAAAATATCGAAACTGAAAATTCTTCCGTTGAGACGTATGAGCGGGCGCTTCATGATCGGCCAAATTCGCAGCGGCCAGCCGCGGAAATCACCTGTCGCAAAAAACTCCGCATCCTCGCCTGGCGACCAAGTCAATTCGTCCAGCAGAGGCTGGGGCAGCGCGGTGTTCTTGGTGACATCGAATAGGTCTGTTCCGAACAGTTCCCCCATTACTTTCTCGCGGCGCGCGATAAGACCCTTGTCCTCGAACGCTTTTTCCATGAGCGCCTCGAAGCTCAGCTCGGTATGTTCGGCGGCTAACTCCTCGACACGATTGAGCGTGTCATCTCGAAAAGTCATCAGCCCCTGCATCGCGTCAGCAAGACCGCGAGTCAGCTTCTCAAGGATCTTATCGAACTCGTCGACCAGAGAAGTGGCGTCGATGCCAAATAGCCTGACCAGAACATCAGAGTGGGGAGCGAGAACATCGAGCAGCGCTTGTCGCTCATGGGCTTGGTAGCGCTTGCCTCTGATGTTCATCCATAACGCCTCGGCGCGAAATCGAAATTCCTCCAGCGCCATGTCGAGATCGGGGTCCTGCTTTCTGCGATGTGCTGTCAGACACATCTGGTATTCGAGTGTCAGGCGGTTGAACAGGGTTCCGACATCGACCTTGAGCTTGTTCCAGTCATCCTCGCTGACATCGTCGTTGTAGGTATCGGGCTTAACCGAAACGATGACGCTTTGGACGTAGTCCACCATTCGCATCGCAGCGAGACGATCCGATTCAAGCGCTTTCTTGCCGCCCAGCCCAAGCACGGTTGCCGCGTATTCCCACCAGCCTCGAAGAAGCAGGCGATCGGGCGGCAAACGAGCGATCTGTGCCGCAATGGAAGCTACGAGCGCATCGATTTCTGCAACAACGGTCGGGAAATGTTCAGCCATTCTCTCCCGTGCAGCCGCAGCCTCGCCCGCGGTAGCGCGCGATCTCGCGATCAAGTGCTTTCCAAAACGCGCGAATTCAAACGGCCCCGACGCGAAATAATCATCGGGCTTTACTCGCCGTCGTCTAGGGTTTCGGTGTCTTCCCACTATCGGCCCCGAAATGATCTTCGCCCGAAGACCTATTTAGCGGAGCGAAATAAACAAGACCGTGGAGCACCTTAATATCCCGGAAGCCCTCTCACTCCCACTCGATCGTCCCGGCGGCTTACTCGTCACGTCATAAACCACGCGGTTCACGCCCTTCACTTCGTTGATGATCCGCGCCGATGAACTTCATGTCGAACCGATAAAGATCCGCCATCATGCCGTCGGCCGACGTCATGCGCGCAGCCCGGCGAAAAAATCGTAGGTGCGGAAATCTTGCCCTGAGACGCTGTTTCGATACGCGTTGTTAGCGAGGTACGCGCGCCGCGGCCCTAAGTTCTCTTTAGGGGGCGGGGCCGAGCTGCCGTCCAAACTATCTTAGCTCAGAGGGTTTCAAGTCAGGATATTTCGCAACAATGGGATTTATGATCTCGAACAGCATAGCTCCTATCGACTTTCCGATCATGAGCCTGTATTCATCAAACTCATCTTCTGTACACAACGACTGAATTTTCGTCAGAACAGCATCCTGCTCTGCGGCGTTTCTTGTAACAAGCTCCATTACGATCTTGGCTGCATCTCGTGACATCATGCTGCCCTGTGTTCCTATACCCCTACTCCCACTCGATCGTCCCCGGCGGCTTACTCGTCACGTCATAGACCACACGATTGACGCCTTTCACCTCGTTGATGATCCGCGTCGCCACCGCGCCGATGAATTTCATATCGAACGGATAAAAATCCGCGGTCATGCCGTCGGTCGAGGTCACCGCGCGCAGCCCGACGACAAAATCGTAGGTGCGGAAATCGCCCATGACGCCGACGGTGCGCACCGGCAACAGCACGGCGAAGGCCTGCCAGATGTCGTCGTAGAGGCCGGCGCGGCGGATTTCTTCGATGAAGACGTCGTCGGCGCGGCGCAGGATGTCGAGCTTGTCGCGGCTGATCGCGCCCGGGCAGCGGATGGCGAGGCCGGGGCCGGGAAACGGATGGCGGCCGACGAAGGCGTCGGGCAGGCCGAGCTCGCGGCCGAGCGCGCGGACCTCGTCCTTGAACAGTTCGCGCAACGGCTCGACCAGCTTCATGTTCATGCGCTCGGGCAGGCCGCCGACATTGTGGTGCGATTTTATGGTCACCGACGGCCCGCCGGTGAACGACACGCTCTCGATCACGTCGGGATAGAGCGTGCCCTGGGCCAGAAATTCGGCGCCGCCGAGTTTTTTGGCCTCGGCCTCGAACACGTCGATGAACAATCGGCCGATGATCTTGCGTTTTTCTTCCGGCTCGGTGACGCCGGCCAGCGCCTCGAGAAAGGTATCGGCGGCTTCGACGTGAACCAGCGGGATATTGTAGGCACCGCGGAACAGCGCCACGACCTTCTCGGCTTCACCCAGCCGCAACAGCCCGTGATCGACGAACACGCAGGTGAGCTGATCGCCGATCGCTTCGTGGATCAGTACCGCGGCAACCGCGGAATCGACGCCGCCGGACAGTCCGCAGATCACCCTGCCCTTGCCGACTTGGCGGCGAATTTTCTCGATCGCCTCGTCCTTGAAGGCGCGCATGGTCCAGTCGCCGGCGCAGCCGGCGATGTTGCGGACGAAATTGCGCAGGATGGCGGCGCCGTGCGGGGTGTGCACGACTTCGAGATGAAATTGCGTCGCATAGAATTTGCGCTTGTCGTCGGCGATCATGGCGATCGGCGCGTTGGCCGAGGTGCCGATGGCGACAAATCCTTGCGGCGGCGTGGTGACCCGGTCGCCATGGCTCATCCAGACCGGGTAGCGCTGACCGACTTCCCAGACGCCGTCGGTGAGCGGCGATGTTCTCGTTAGCTCGACCTCGGCGCGGCCGAACTCGCGGTGATGGCCGGCCTCGACCCTGCCGCCGAGCTGATGCGCCATGGCCTGCTCGCCGTAGCAGATGCCGAGCACCGGCAGGCCGGCCTGATAGATCGCCATCGGGGCGAGCGGCGCGTCCTGGTCGAGCACCGAGGCCGGCCCGCCGGAGAGGATGATGCCCTTCGGCTGCATCTCGCGCAGCGCGGTTTCAGCCTTCTGGAACGGCGCGATCTCGCAATAGACCCCCTCCTCGCGGACCCGCCGGGCGATGAGCTGGGTCACCTGCGAGCCGAAATCGACGATGAGAATCTTATCGTGGGATGACGTGTTGCTGGAAGGTGCCATGGGCGAATCTAGGGGACTCGCCGCGATCTGTCGAGCATTTGCGGAAGCGTTCATCCGTTGCGCCGTAACAGGCTGACGAAGAACCCGTCGGTGTCGGTCCGGCGCGGCGTCATCAGCAAACCCGCCTCGGAGATAAGCGCCGCGCGGGTAAAAAGATAGGCGCGCTCGCCCAGCGCCTGTGCCACTTCGGCGGGTTTTTCCACGGAAAAATCCGGGTTTCGGCCGAGGAAGTCGCGCACCTGGTCGCCGTTCTCCTCGTTGAGCACCGAGCAGGTGATGTAGGCGATACGGCCGTTCGGCTTGGTCAGGGCGACGGCGCGGTCGAGCAGCGCGGCCTGCTGCTTGACCCGTTCGGCGAGCGCGCCGGGGCGGACCCTCCACTTGGCGTCGGGATTGCGCCGCCAGGTGCCGGTGCCGGTGCAGGGCGCGTCGATCAGCACCAGGTCGGCGCGGCCCGCGAGATCGGTCAGCACGTCGCTTTCGCCGCGCGGGGTGCGGACCTGGATGTTGCGCGCGCCGGCACGCGCGATGCGCTCATGGATCGGCACCAATTGGCGCTTGTCGATGTCGGTGGCGTAGATCTGGCCGCGATTTTCCATGGCTGCCGCAAGGGCCAATGTCTTGCCGCCGGCGCCGGCGGCAAGGTCGATCACCTGCTCGCCGGGTTTTGCGCCGGCAAAGATGGCGGCAAGCTGCGAGCCTTCGTCCTGAATTTCGATCAAGCCCTTGCGAAAGGCCGGCTCGGCATGGATCGCCGGGCTACGGGCGTCGGCGGCGAGTCGGATGCGCAAGCCTAGCGGCGACCACCGCGTCGGCTCGACATTGAGATGGGCGAGCTTCGGCAGCACGTCCTCGCGCTCGGCAACGAGCGTGTTGACGCGCATGTCGAGCGGCGCGCGGCTCGCCAGCGCCGCGCCCTCGGCGCCGCGCTCGTCGCCAAACGCCCGGGCGAAATAGGGATCGAGCCAATCGGGGTATTCGCCTTGCACGGCCAAAGGCGCGTCGGCGAGCGACCGGGCGGCGAATGCCGCCTGCTCCGCCTCGCTCAATGGCGCCGGCGCAAAGCGCTCACCGCTGCACAGCGCCGCAATTGCCGCCACATCAAGCCCGCGCTCCCGATGCAACATGCCGAGCAACACCGCGCGTGGGCTCGCCTCACCCATCAGCCAGCCGGAAGACGCCCTGCGGCGCAACGCGTCATAGACCAGCCCGGCAATGCCGGCGCGGTCCGACGAGCCGGCGAAACGGTGCGACAGGCCCCAGTCCTTGAGCACGTCGGCCGCCGGCCGCCGCCGCGTTTCGATGTCGGCGAGGATTTCGATGGCCGCGGATAAACGAGCCGACGGCGTCATGGCGAACGCTGCAGCGCTGGCAAATGATTACTTTTTCTTTGCAGATTTGTTCGCGGATTTCTTGGTGGGTTTCTTGGCCGCAATGGCAGCGGCGCGGTGCGCGCCCGGGGTGTCGTGCCAGCGCACGCGCCGGCGCAATTCCCCTATCGCTTGCGCCAAATCCTTCACATGAATGCCTTTCGGCGCGTTGCCGGCGTGCACGCTCTTCAACATGCGGCGCAGCAAATCGTCGTCCTGCTCGTCGCGGTAGGGTTTGAGATCGAGATCCTGCGGCACCCTGGTGAGCCGCTCGTCGCCGATGCTTTTGACGTATTTCTGCATGAACCGGTCATAAACATGCCAGCCGATTCCGGCCGCGCGCACCGCTGCCTCCTCGGCTCGCGTCGCGATCTGGTGGGCGTGCAGGTAGTGCAGGCCAAGCTGATCGATCAGCGTCTTCTCGACCTCCTCGTGCAGGATGAGAAAGCGATCGGTGTCGATGTTGCGGCCGCGAAATTTCAGGAACTTCGGCATGTGCCGGTCGATATAGATGGTCTTGCCGTCGAGGCTGTAGCCGGCGAGATAGGGAATATCGTGGCCCCGGTCGAGATTCTTGACGCGCCGGCAGATCGCATCGAGCGCCCGATCCATCATCAGGCTCGAGACGTACCATTCCGGCAGCCGAAGTTTTTTGTGCGGGGCGGTGGGATGGCAATAATCAAGCGGCATGGCTTTGAACCTTTCAGCGCAGCGTCAATACCTGGACGATGTAGATCGCCCACATGATCGCAAGCACAAGCGCGGCGACGCCATACAACGCCCCGCGCAGCCGGACGATGTTGCTCGTCACATGCACATAGGCGTGCAAAATACGGAAGATCACGAACACCCAGGCCAACACCACGAACACAATACCGGCGAGGTGCGTCACATATTCGAGGATCGTCAGCACATAGAACAGCACCGGCAGTTCGAACTGATTGGCGAACGCGTTGGCGACCTGCGTCGTGCGCCGCGGCCAGTTCGGCTCGCGCAGCGCGATACGTTCAGGCTGCACCGCGCCCGAGCTGAAATCGCCGGTGCGCAACGCCGCCATCCAGAACAGCAGCACGAGAGTGAGGATCACCTCGACGAACAGCGGCAACAAGATCATTTGAACGGACATTGGCGCCAATTCTCCGGCAGACGTTCCGTCCTACCACGGCGCGCCGCACGCCGCCAATGTCGAAGCCTCACAGCTTGACGCTGATCGCGGTCTCGCCGTCTTCGTCGACAAACGCACTGCGCCAGGTCTTGCCGTCGAACAATGCCTTGCGCACGGCGTCCGCGGTGCCGCCATGATTGAGATTGGCGGTAATCAGCGTGCCGCCGGTGCGTAAGAGACCGCGCAAGGTTTTATGAAGCGACGGCGACGGCGTCTGGCCGTCGAAAAAGGCGACGTCGTAGCCCGGATCGAGCGTCGGCAGCACGGCGGCGAAATCGCCCTCGTGAACGGTGATGCGATGATCCATCGCGGCGGCGGCGATGTTGTCGCGGGCAAGCTGCACGTGCTCGGGGTCGCGCTCGATGCTGTCGACGGTCGAGTCCGGCGCGCCAGCCGCGAACGACAGCGCGGTATAGCCGAGCGCCGTGCCCAGTTCCAGGATGCGGCGCGCATTGGCCGCCGCCGCCAGCGCCGCCAGGAGCGGGCCGTTGTCATACGGATAGGCGCCGCAGCCGTGCCGCGCGCGATGCGCGTCAGTCGCAGCGCGGATCGATGCGTAGGGATCGGCCGTAGGCTTTTTCATAATCGCCATTCGCTGCCGGCGAAGTCCGGTTGCCGATCAGCCAGCATAAAATATTCACCGGGCCGAGAGCGCGCCAGACCTCAAACAGCGAACCGGACGTGACGGCTCAGCTCCGGCTCGGATAGTTCGGGCTCTCGCGCGTAATCGTAACGTCGTGGACGTGGCTCTCGCGCAGTCCGGCGCCGGAGATGCGCACGAATTCCGCCTTGTCGTGAAACTCGGTCAAATCTTTGGCGCCGACATAGCCCATGGCGGCGCGCAAGCCGCCGACCAGCTGATGCAGCACGTTGGCCACCGGCCCCTTGTAGGGCACCTGGCCTTCGATGCCTTCCGGCACCAGCTTGAGCGTATCGTTGATCTCCTGCTGGAAATAGCGGTCGGCCGAGCCGCGCGCCATGGCGCCGACGGAACCCATGCCGCGATAGGTTTTGTAGGAGCGGCCCTGATAGAGGAACGCTTCGCCCGGCGTCTCGTCGGTGCCGGCGAGCAGCGAGCCGACCATGGCGCAGTCGGCGCCGGCGGCGATCGCTTTGGCCAGATCGCCGGAATATTTGATGCCGCCGTCGGCGATCACCGGCGTGTTGCTCTGCTTCGCCACCTCGACGGTGTCCATGATCGCGGTGAGCTGCGGCACGCCGACGCCGGCGACGATGCGCGTGGTGCAGATCGAGCCCGGCCCGATGCCGACCTTGATGGCGTCGGCGCCGGCGTCGATCAGCGCCTTGGCGCCCGCGGCGGTGGCGATGTTGCCGGCGACCACCTGCACTGCGTTCGACAGCCGCTTGATGCGGGTGACGGTGTCGAGCACGCGGCGGGAATGGCCGTGCGCGGTGTCGACGACGACGAGATCGACGCCGGCCTCGATCAGTCTTTCGCTGCGCGCATAACCGGCTTCGCCGACCGACGTGGCGCCGGCAACACGCAGCCGGCCCTGTTCGTCCTTGCAGGCGTTGGGATTGGCCACCGCTTTCTCGATGTCCTTCACCGTGATCAGGCCGACGCAGCGGTAGTCGCTGTCGACGACGAGAAGTTTTTCGATGCGGTGCTGGTGCAGGAGCCGCTTGGCCTCGTCCTGGCCGACGCTCTCGCGCACGGTGACGAGATGCTCCTTGGTCATCAGCTCGGAGATTTTCTGCCGCTTGTCGGTGGCAAAGCGCACGTCGCGGTTGGTGAGGATGCCGACCAGCTTGCCGGCGCGGCCGTTGCCGCCGCCCTCGACCACCGGGATGCCGGAAATGTGATGCTCCTGCATCAGCGCCAGCGCGTCGGCAAGCGTGGCGTCCGGCTGGATCGTGACCGGATTCACCACCATGCCCGATTCGAATTTCTTCACCTGGCGCACCTGCGCCGCCTGCACATCGGGCTCGAGATTGCGGTGAATGACGCCGATGCCGCCGGCCTGCGCCATGGCGATCGCCATATTGGCTTCGGTCACGGTGTCCATGGCGGACGCGAGAATCGGGATATTGAGCGAAACGCCGCGCGTGATGCGCGACCGGATGTCCACGTCCGCCGGCAGGACGTCGGATAGCCCGGGCTTCAACAGCACGTCGTCGAAGGTGTATGCTTCGCGCGGTATGTCCCTTGAAGTCACTGCCATTGCCAACTCCGCATCGTCCCGAAACTGCGAGGCCTCTGCGTCGGATAGACGCCCAGCGAACGAGCGGACTTGAGGTCCCTCGCCCGGTTTTGGGCCCGCTTTTGGGTTGGCGGCGGTCGATAGCACGCCTTGACGACAAATAATAGCCATCGCGGCCGAAAACAGGTGGAAACGTCATGAATATCCGGCTCAATCGTCGTGAATTTGGCACCTTGGCCGCAAGCACCGCGCTGGCGGCCGCAGGCCGCCCGGCCCGGGCGCAGGCCGCGCCGGTGAAGATTCGCGTCGGCTGGGTGGTGGTGCCGGCATCCTTGGCGCCGCTGGTCCTGGAGAAGAAGGACATTCTCAAGCACTTCGGCCAGTCCTACGTCGCCGAGGCGACCCGCTTCGAAGGCACGCCGCCGGTCATCACCGCGCTGGCATCCGGCGAGCTCGACATCGGGCCGCTGGCGTTCTCCTCCTTCGGCCTTGCCATCCAGAACGCCCATATGGACGACCTGCGCGTCATCAGCGACGAAATCCAGGATGGCGTCGCCGGCCACGGTACCAATGAGTTCATGGTGCTCAAGGATGGACCGGTCAAAACCGTGGCCGACCTCAAGGGCAAAGTGCTCGCCACCAATGTGATGGGCAGCGCCGTCGACATCGCCATGCGGGCGACGCTGCGCAAGAACGGCCTCGAGGCCAACAAGGACTACACCATCGTCGAGGCGCCCTTCCCCGCCATGCGTGCGGTGCTGTCGGAGAAAAAGGCCGACCTGATCAGCGCGGTGCCGCCGTTCGCGCTCGATCCCGAATTGCGCGCCGTGGCCAATACGCTGTTCACGCAGAAGGACGCCTTCGGCATCACCCAACTCACCATATGGACGGCGCGCACCGGCTTCATCCAGCAGAACCGCGCGGCGCTGGTCGATTTTCTGGAGGACGTGGTGCGCGCGGTGCGCTGGTTCACCGATCCGAAGAACCACGAGGAAGCCGTCGCCATCGTGGCGCGGCTCAACAAGGCGCCGCCGGCGCGCATGGCATGGGCGTTCGGCGAGCGCGATCAATATCGCGACCCGAACGGCATGCCGAACGTCGCTGCGCTGCAAAGCAACCTGCACCTGCAGAAGCAGGTCGGCTTCCTCAAAGACGACATCGATGTGAAGAAATATTCCGACCTGAGCATGGTCACGGAAGCGGCGAAACGCTTGGGATGATTTTACCGGGCGGGATATATGCCGCAGGCCGCCGCAACGCCTGCGCTGGTCCACTGCGGGGGCGCAGAGTAGATTGCCCGGATGCGAGAATCACCGCTGCTGCGGCGTGATCGATGCCGGCTGCCGATGGCCGCGATGCTTTTGCTTGCCGTGCTGCCGGCGCGCGCGCAGGACCTTTCCGCCCAAAATCCTTCCGCAGACGAGCGGCGCTGCACCGGACTATGGCGCGCGACGGTCGAGGAGCGCGTCGCGTCGTGCACGACGCTGATCGATTCCGGCCGCTACCAGCCGGTCAATCTCGCCATCCTGCACGACAATCGCGGCATGGCGTTCCGCGCCAAGGGCGACCTGACCAACGCGCGCGCGGATTTCGACCAGGCCATCAGCCTTAATCCGAACTACGCGCGCGCCTACGGCAATCGCGGCACTCTCGCGCTGGCGCAGCGCGATTTCGACGGTGCCATCGCCGACCTCGACCAGGGCATCAAGCTCGATCCTGTCGATGCCGGGCTGTTCATGGCGCGCGGCAACGCCTACGACGGCAAGGGCGACGGCGACCACGCCATCGCCGACTATAACGAAGCGATCCGGCTGTCGCGCAATTATGCCGCGGCCTACTTCAACCGCGGGCTGGCGTTGCGCCACAAGGGCGACCTCGACCACGCGATCGCCGATTACGACCAGGCGATCAGGCTCGATCCGAGAAACACGTCGGCGATCAACAACCGCGGCATCGCCTGGTTTCAAAAAGGCGACCTCGACCGCGCCATCGCCGATTACAATCAGGCGATCCGGCTCGATCCCAATCTGGCGGCGGCCTACAACAATCGCGGCGATGCGCTGCGCGCCAAGGGTGACTTCGTCCATGCCGCGGCCGATTTCGACCGCGCCATCAAGATCTCGCCGCAGTTCGCGCTGGCCTATGACAACCGCGGCCTGGTCTCGTACCAGCAAAAGGACTACGACCGCGCCATCGCCGACTTCAATTCCGCGATCGAGCTCGATCCTAAGAATGTCCAGGCTTACGCCAATCGCGGCAACGCCTATGCCGACAAAGGCGACCGCAATGCCGCGCTTGCCGATTACGACACGGCCGTTCGCCTCGACCCGGACAATGCCGATGTCCGCTACGACCGCGGCCTCGCCTTGCGCCGGAGCGGCGATCTCGACCGTGCCATCGCCGACCTGAGCGAGGCGGTCCGTCTCAATCCGCGGCTGGCGGGCGCCTTCAACGAGCGCGGCTATGCCTATTACCAGAAGCGCGATTTCGACCGCGCCATCGCCGACTACGACGCGGCCATCGCGCTCAACCCGCAATTCGCCGTCGCCTACAACAATCGCGGCAATGCCTATGACGACAGGGGCGATCCCGGCCGCGCCATCGCCGACTACAATGCGGCGCTGCGCATCGACCCGAATTATGCCGTCGCGTATTACAATCGCGGCATTGCCTGGCGTCACAAAGGCGATCCCGATCGGGCCATCGCCGATTACGACCAAGCTATCAAGCTCAATCCGACGCCGGCGGCCTACAACAATCGCGGCAGCGCCTGGGCCGCTAAGGGCGAGATCGACCGCGCGATCGCCGACCTCGACCAAGCCATCAAGCTCGATCCGCGTTTGGCCGACGCCTATATCAACCGCGGCAACGCCAAGCGCGAACGGCTCGACCTCGCCGCGGCGAGCGCTGACTACACGCTCGCCATCTCACTGTCGCCGAACGCGGCGCTGGCCTATTACAACCGCGCCTGGGCGCATTATCTGGCCGGTGAGAGCGCCGACGCGCTCGCCGACGCCGATCGCGCCATCGCGCTCGACGACCATTCGGCGAGCGCATTCTCGACCCGCGGCCTGATCCGCGAGCGGATGGGCGACACCGAGGGCGCGATCGCCGACTTCCGCCAGGCGCTCAAGCTCGATCCCAAATTCCAGCAGCCGGCCGAGGGTTTGCAGCGGCTGCAAAAAACCGGCCCGCCGAAAAGCCAATAGCCGCATGCAGTCGAAGCTGAACGACCGCGTCGTGCCGCTGATCGTCGCCGTGGCGCTGTTCATGGAGAACATGGACTCCACCGTGATCGCGACCTCGCTGCCGGCCATTGCGCGGGCCATCGGCACCAACCCGCTGGCGCTGAAGCTCGCGGTCACCTCCTACCTGCTCTCGCTCGCCATCTGCATTCCGGCCAGCGGCTGGACCGCCGATCGCTTCGGCGCCCGCAACGTATTCCGCATCGCTATCGGCGTTTTCATCCTCGGCTCGATCGGTTGCGCCGCGTCGCATTCGCTCACCGAATTCGTCATCGCCCGCATCGTCCAGGGCATGGGCGGCGCGATGATGACGCCGGTCGGCCGGCTCATCATGGTGCGCAGTATCGACAAGCAGCAGCTGCTCAACGCCATGTCGCTCGTCACCATGCCGGCGCTGATCGGCCCGATCTGCGGCCCGCCGCTCGGCGGCTTCATCACCACCTACGCGTCATGGCATTGGATTTTTTTGATCAACGTGCCGATCGGGCTCATCGGCATCGTCGCGGCGACGCGCTTTATTCCCAACCTGCACGTCGAGCACCGTCACCCGTTCGACTTCTTGGGCTTCGTTCTCTCCGGTCTCGGCGTCGGCGGGCTCGCCTTCGGCCTTTCCGTGATGGGGCTCGACTTCCTGCCGGTCAGCGTCGTCGCCGCGCTGCTCGGCGTCGGCGCCATTGCCACGATCGCCTACGTTGTCCACGCCAGGCGCACGCCGGCGCCGATCCTCGATCTCAGCCTGCTCAAGCTGCCGACGTATCGCGCCAGCATCGTCGGCGGCTTTCTGTTCCGGCTCGGCGTCGGGGCGCTTCCCTTCCTGCTGCCGCTGTTGCTGCAGATCGGCTTCGACTTGACGCCGTTTCAATCCGGCCTGATCACGTTCACCAGCGCGCTCGGCTCGATGTTCATGAAGGCCGCCGTCGCCAGCGTGCTCAAGCGCTTCGGCTATCGCAACGTGCTGCTCTACAACAGCCTGATCAGCAGCATCTTTCTTATCGCCTGCGCGACCTTCGTGCCCGGCATGCCGTTCTGGGCGATGATCGCGATCCTGCTGTCGGGCGGCTTCTTCCGCTCGCTGCAATTCACCAGCATCAACACCATCGCCTATGCCGAGATCGATCCGCAGCGCTTAAGCCGCGCCACCGCGCTCACCGCCGCGGCGCAGCAATTGTCGCTCTCGACCGGCGTCGCCGTCGGCGCGCTGGTGGTGGAGATCACGCTGCGGCTGCGGCACGCGCCGGCGATGAGCGCCGCGGATTTTCCGCCGGCCTTCCTCGCCATCGGCGCGCTGGCGGCGACCGCGGCGCTGGTCTTTGTGCGGCTCGCGCCCGATGCCGGTGAGGAGCTTTCGGGACGAAGGGCAACGCGGGTCGAATTGGTGGATCAACGGTCTTGAGCGCCACGAAAGCCGCGCGCCAAGAGATAAAGCTCGGCCGAATCGCTGCGGCTCGCCGGCGGCTTGACGTGCTTGACCGTCGCAAAATCGCGCTTGAGCTCGGCCAGCAACGTGGCCTCGGTGCCGCCCTGCAGCACTTTGCAGACGAACGTGCCGCCTTCGGCCAGCACTTCGCGCGCAAACTGCGCCGCGGCTTCCGCCAATGCCATGATCCGCAAATGATCGGTCTGCCGGTGGCCGGTGGCGTTCGCTGCCATGTCGGAAAGCACGACGTCGGCTTTGCCGCCGAGCATCGCCTTCAGGCGTTCCGGCGCAGTGTCATCGAGAAAGTCGAGCTTTAGGAAATCGACACCGACGATCGGCTTCATGTCGAGAATGTCGAGCGCGATGACGCGGCCGCCAGCGCCGACGCGCCGCGCCGCGATTTCGCTCCAGCCGCCGGGCGCGGCGCCGAGATCGACGACACGCGCACCCGGCTTGAGCACGCGATATTTGTCGTCGATTTCGGCAAGCTTATAGGCGGCGCGGGAGCGAAAGCCTTCGCGCTTGGCGCGTGCCACGTAAGGGTCGCTGAGCTGGCGCTCGAGCCAGGTCCGCGACGACAAGGTGCGGCGCTTGTCGTCCTTGAGCCGCGCCATTGTCAATCATCCATGGCCAATCAAGCCTCGCCCCACACGCCGTCCTCGCGCATCATCTCGACCAGCATGCCCTCGCGCAGGCCGCGGTCGGCGACGCGCAGCCGCGGGCAAGGATAAGAGCGGCGGATGGCGTCGAGGATGGCGCAGCCGGCGAGCACGAGGTCGGCGCGTTCGGCACCGATGCAAGGGTTCGCGGCGCGCTCGTCGAAACTCATCGCCATCAGCTCGGCGACCACGCGCGAAATCTCCTCATACGACAACCAGCAGCCGTCGACCCGGCGGCGGTCGTAGCGCCTGAGCCGCAAGAACACGCCGGCGATCGTCGTCACCGTGCCCGACGTGCCGAGCATGTGAAAGCCGTCGCGGTCGCACGGATGGTCGGCGGCGAATTTCTCGACGAAGCGCGCCACTTCCTGCACCATGGCCTCGTAGGTTTCCGGCGACACCACGGCGCCGCCGTAGCGCTCGGCGAGCGTCACGACGCCGAGCGGCAGCGACGCCCAGCCGACGATGTCCGGCTTCGGCGGCCCGCGCCGGCCGGCGGCCGGCTTGCCGAGCCGTACCAGTTCCGACGAGCCGCCGCCGATGTCGAACAGAATCACTCCCGACGCCGCCGGATCGAACAGTTCGGTGCAGCCGGTCGCCGCGAGCCGCGCTTCGGTCGCCGAATCGATGATCTCGAGTTCGAGGCCGGCCTGCTCGGCGACGCGGCTGCGAAAAACCTCGCCGTTCTCGGCGGCGCGGCAGGCTTCGGTGGCGATCAGCCGCGCGCGCACGACGCCGCGTGCGCGCATCTTGTCGCGGCAGACCTGCAACGCCTCAACCGCGCGCGCAATCGCCGCCTCGCTGATGCGGCGCGAGGCGGCGACGCCCTCGCCGAGCCGGATGATGCGGGAGAAAGCGTCGACCACGCGGAAACCGTCTCCGGCGGGCCGGGCGATCAACAGGCGGCAATTGTTGGTGCCAAGATCGAGCGCCGCATAAGTCGCGTCGGGTCGCCCATTGGCCGGCCCATGCCCGTCGTCGCGGCGGGGGCCGTCGCGGCGGATGCCATAGGGCGTTCGGCGACCCCAGCGGGGACGGCGCTGGCCCCCTCCGGCGTCGAGGCCGCCGTTGGGCGGGGCCTCGTCGTCCATCCAAAAACCTTCCCGCCGCGCCGGAGCGCTGCGGCTCGACGGCGCGGCTGTTCAAGTCCCAAATCAGCCAAACTGTAGCAGCGCAAGTCTTAAGGGCAAATACCGTGCTTTTCTCGGACATGAGCCATGCCGGCGCGCCTTCTTGTCGCGGTCCGCCAACTCCATTATGTCAGCGCCACAAGGCGTTACGGGATCGAACAGCCATGAATTTGCAGCAGTCCGCCAAGGACCGCGCGGAGCAATTGACCGCGGAGCGATTGTCGGTCGAGAAATTCGCCATCGGCCAGTCGGTGCCGCGCAAGGAAGACCCCATGCTGCTGCGCGGCCAGGGGCACTATACCGACGACGTCAGCCTGCCCGGCCAGGCCTATGCGGTGATGGTGCGCAGCCAGATTGCCCACGGCGTCATCCGCTCGATCGACACCGAAGCGGCGCGAAAAATGCCGGGCGTGCTCGGCGTCTATACCGCCGCCGATCTGAATGGCTACGGCCCGCTCAAATGCGTCGTGCCGTTCAACAACCGCGACGGCTCGCCGATGAAAAAACCGCGGCGCGAAGCGCTGGCGGTCGGCAAGGTGCGCTATGTCGGCGACCCGGTCGCCTTCGTGGTCGCCGAGACCGTGCTCGCGGCCAAGGATGCCGCCGAAGCGGTCCACGTCGACATCGAGCCGCTGGCCGCCGTCACCACCGCCGAAGCCGCGGCGCAACCCGGCGCGCCGCAGCTCTACGACGACGTACCCGGAAATGTGTCGCTCGACTATCACTATGGCGACGCCGAAGCGGTCAAGGCGGCGTTCGCGCAGGCCGCCCACGTCACCAAGCTGAAACTCGTCAACAGCCGGCTCGTCGTCGCCGCCATGGAACCGCGCGCCGCGCTCGCCGCCTATGACGGCCAGCGCTTTACGCTTTACGTCGGCTCGCAGGGCGTGTTCGGCATGCGCGGCAATATCGCCGAAGCGCTCGGCGTCACGCCCAAGGACGTGCGTGTGCTGACCGGCCAGGTCGGCGGCTCGTTCGGCATGAAGGCCGCGGTGTTTCCCGAATACATTTGCGTGTTGCATGCCGCGCGCGCGCTGGGCCGCCCGGTGAAATGGACCGACGAGCGCTCCGGCAGCTTCGTCTCCGACAGCCACGGCCGCAATCACGACGTCACCGGCGAGCTGGCGCTCGATGCCGACGGCAAATTCCTGGCGGTGCGCCTGACCAGCTACGCCAATGTCGGCGCCTTCCTGTCGCCCGTGGCGCCGATGCCCGGCACGCTCAATGCGGTGAAGAACGTGCAGGGCATGTACCGCACGCCGCTGATCGAAGTCTCGACCAAGGTGACGTTCACCAACACCTCGCATGTGTCCGCGTATCGCGGCGCCGGCCGGCCCGAGGGCAACTATTACATGGAGCGCCTGATCGACGCGGCCGCGGCCGAGATGGGCATCGATCGCGTGGCGCTGCGCAAGCGCAACCAGATCGCGCCGCGCGATCTGCCGTACAAGACCGCCTCCGGCGGCACCTACGACAGCGGCGATTTCGCGGCGCTCACCAAGCAGGCATTTGAGTTTGCCGACGGCAAAGGCTTTGCCAAGCGCAAGCGCGAAAGCGCGCGGCGCGGCAAGCTGCGCGGCCTCGGCATCGGCAATTTCCTCGAGGTCACCGCGCCGCCGTCGAAGGAGCTCGCCGACATCAAATTCAATCCCGACGGCACCGTGACGTTGGCGACCGGCACGCTCGACTTCGGCATGGGCCACGCCACGCCGTTCGCTCAAGTCTTGAGCGAACGTCTCGGCATTCCGTTCGAGAAGATCTCGTTGCTGCAAGGCGACAGCGACAGGCTCGCCGTGGGCGGCGGCTCCGGCGGCTCGAAATCGATCATGCACACCGGCACCGCGATCGTCGAAGCCGCGGCCAAAGTCATCGAGAAGGGCAAGGAGCTCGCCGCGCATGCGCTCGAGGCGGCGCCGTCCGACATCGCCTTCGACCACGGCAACTTCACCATCGTCGGCACCGACCGCTCGATCTCGATCATGGATCTGGCGAAGAAGTTGCACGACGGCACGAAGCCGCCGGCCGACGGCCCGCAATCCCTCGACGTCACCCATGTCAGCGACGGCCCCGGCGCCTCGACCTATCCCAACGGCTGCCATATCGCCGAAGTCGAGGTCGATCCGGACACCGGCATCGTCGAGGTGGTCAGATATTTTTGCGTCAACGATTTCGGCACCGTCATCAATCCGCTGATCGTCGAGGGCCAGCTGCATGGCGGCGTGGTGCAAGGCATCGGCCAGGCGCTGATGGAGAAGACGGTTTATGACGGCGACGGCCAGCTGCTCACCGGCTCGTTCATGGATTACGCCATGCCGCGCGCTGCCGACGTGCCGTCATTTAAGCTCGCCGATCATCCGGCGCCGGCCAAGACCAATCCGCTCGGCGTCAAGGGCTGCGGCGAAGCCGGCTGCGCCGGCGCGCTCACCTCGGTGATGAATGCGGTGATCGATGCGCTTGCCGACCGCGGCATCCGTCACATCGACATGCCCCTGACGCCGGCGAAAATCTGGCAGGTGCTGCAGGCCGCGAAGGCATCGCCGGCGCAATGACGCAAGTCGTTTCCGTTCAGCCGATCCGCCCGGCCGAGTCGCGGCTGATCGCGGCGGTCTGCGCGGCGCACATGATGAGCCATTATTACATGCTCATGCTGGCGCCGCTGTTCGCCTTTATCCGCGCCGATTTCAATGTCAGCTATACCGAGCTGGCGCTGGCGCTGACCGTGTTCAACGTGGTCTCCGGCGTGCTGCAGACGCCGATCGGCTTTCTGGTCGACCGCGTCGGCGCCCGCGTCGTGCTGATCGCGGGGCTGGCGCTGTCCAGCGTCGCTTACGCGGTCGCCGGCATCGTCGGTTCCTATTGGGTTTTTATCGCGATGTACGGCGTCGCCGGTCTCGGCAACACCGTGTTTCATCCGTCCGATTATTCGCTGCTGTCACACCACGCGCCGCCGGAACGGCTCAGCCATGTGTTCTCGTTCCACACCTTTGCCGGCATGGTCGGCTCGGCCATCGCTCCGGTGACGCTGCTCTACATGCAAAGTATGTTCGGCTGGCGCGGCGCTTATATCGGCGCGTCGATTTTCGGCTTGCTGGTTCTATTGGTGTTGATCGCACAGGCCGAGCCGGCGCCCGAAATCAAGCATTCCGCGAAAAGTACTGCCAAGGGACGCCCGCCGGTCACCGATATCGGTTGGCGTCTCCTGCTGTCGCCGCCGATCCTGCTCAATCTCGCCTATTTCACCTTGACGTCGATCATGAGTGGCGGCCTTAACACCTATCTCGTGGTGGCGCTCGGCGCTTTGCACGGCACCGCGCCGGCCGTCGCCAATATGGCGCTGACCGCGCTGCTCACTATGAACGCAGTCGGCGTGCTGGCCGGCGGCGTGCTGGCTGGACGCACCAGCCACCACGCCACTGTGGCCGCGACTGGGCTCGCGGTCGGCGGCACGGTGACGGCGCTCATCGGCTGGTTCGCTTTGCCGCCCGCGGGGCTTATTCTGCTGATGGCCTTCAGCGGACTATGCGTCGGCATGACCTATCCGTCGCGCGACATGCTGGTGCGTGCCGTGACCCCGCCGAACGCCTATGGCCGGGTCTTCGGCTTTGTCAGCATGGGGTTCAATATCGGCGCCAGCGTCGCGCCGATCGTCTATGGTGCGCTGATGGATCACGGCGAGCCGCTCGCGGTGTTCTTGCTGTCGGCCGCCGTCTGCATCATCTGCATCTCGACCGTGACCTTCGGGTTCTCGCGTCGCGAGGTACATTGAGACGTCGTTCCAATTCAGGAGCGGAAGGAATGAACGGTCACAACGCTCCAGTGTTGAAATGCCTCGGCGCGGCGATCGCCATCGCATTTTCTGCCGCTGCGCCGGCGCGCGCGCAAGCGCACAGTTGGCTCGTCCCCGATCTGGCGAGCGCGGCCAAAACCGAGGGCGCGTTGACCGCCTACGGCTCGATGAACGAGCAGGAAGCGCTGCCGCTGTGGAAGCTGTTCGAGGACGCAACCGGCGTCAAAGTGAACTACGTGCGCTCCTCGGATACCCAGATCATGGCCAAGGTAGCGATCGAGAACCGCGCCGGCCAGCACACCTGGGACATCGCCTTCACCACCACGGTGCCGCAACTGCCGGCCGCCTATCTGGCGCAATTCGATCCGCCGGAAGCCAAGGGCCTGATGGCCGAAGCGCGCGACCCCAACCGTCGCTGGTACGGCAGCTACGCCAATTACAATGCGCCCGCCTACAACACCAATTTCGTCCATAAGGCGGATCTGCCGAAGAGCTACGACGAGTTCGCCGCGCACAAGGAATGGGCCGGCAAGATCGCCATCGACGACACCGACGACGAATGGCTCGCCGCGCTCTGCGCCTATTACGGCAACGAGCGCGGCCAGGCGCTGGTCAAGAGCATCGTCGCGGCGCTCGACCCGGTCGTCACCGACGGCCATCTGGCGCTTGCGCGCTCGGTCGGGTCCGGCGAATATTGGCTGGCGCTCAATAACTTTCTGCCGCTGACGCTCAACGTAAAGATGTCCGGCGCGCCGACCGATTTTTGGCTGATCGAGCCGGTGCCGCTGATTTTCGGTTCCGTCGGCGTCAACACGCTGGCGCCGCATCCCAATGCGGCAAAACTTGCCGGCAACTTCGTTTTGAGCCAGGAAGGCGAAACGTTCATGACCCGCAAAGGGCGGCTGCCGACCCGGCCCGATGTCGCGACCAATCCGCCCGAAATCGGCGCCATGCTCAAAGCGAGAAAGATCATGCCGGTGGTGTTCAGCGGCGACGATCAGAGGAAATGGCAAAAGACCTATAACGCGTTGTTCGGCCGCCATTGATTCCGAACAGACCAATGCACTCAAGGAGACATTCATGAAAATCTGCCGCTACGATGACGACCGCATGGGCGTGGTGCGCGGCGATCTCGTGCACGACGTGACCGAGGCGCAGAGCGAAATCCGCAAATCCATGCCCTATGCGATGAAGGGCGACGCGGTGGTCGCTAGTCTGCCGCAGTGGCGCGAGCGCATCGAGCGCATGGCCGACAAGGCGCGGGGCTTGCCGATTGCGCAGGTCAAGCTCTTGCCGCCGGTGGCGCGGCCGACCAAGCTTTCCTGCGCGCCGACCAATTACCAGGCCCATATCGCGGAAATGGCAAAGGCCGCCGCAGAGCCGGGTTCGCAGATCGTACGTTCGCAGTCGTCCAAGATCCTCGAAGCGGGCATGTTCCTGAAGGCAAATTCCGCCCTGATCGGCCCATCGGAAGGCATTCCGATCCGTTTCCCCGACCGGCGCAACGACCACGAGGTCGAGCTGGTCATGGTGATCGGCAAGACCGGCAGCGACATTCCGCAGTCGAAGGCCCTCGACTACGTCGCTGGCTATGCGCTCGGTCTCGACATGACCGTGCGCGGCCGCGAGGACAGAAGCTTTCGCAAATCGGTCGACGGCTACGCGGTGCTCGGCCCCTGGATGATAACGGCCGACGAGTTGCCCGATCCGGACAACATCCCGCTCAGCCTCACCGTCAACGGCGAGACGCGGCAGAACAGCAATACCAGCCAGCTGATCTACAATTGCCGCCGGCTGATCGAATTTGCCTCCGAATTCTACACGCTCTATCCGGGCGATCTGGTCTATACCGGGACGCCCGACGGCGTCGGCCCGGTAAAGCCCGGCGACGTCATCGTCTGCCGCTCCGCGCCCGCGCTCGGCGAACTGAAGATCGCCGTGCGGGCCCATGAAGCCGGCCGCGTGCCGAGCGAACAGCGCGTTCCCGCCTGAGCGGCGCGCCGAGGGAGAGCACCATGTTGCAGATCAAACGGGTCGGCCATTCGACGCTGACGACGCCCGACATCGAGCGGATGATCGACTATTTCACCCGCATCGTGGGTTTAAGCCTCGCTGCGCGGGAGAAGAATCGCGCCATCCTCGCCACCAAATCCGGTTTGGAGGCGATCGTGCTGGAGCGCGGCGGCGCCGTCGAAGCGCCGCGGCTGTCGTTTCAGGTGGCGCCGGGCAGCGATCTCGGCGAGGTGGCGGCGCGGCTGAAGAAAGCCGGCCTCAAGAGCGAGCGGAGAAGCGACATCACGCCCGGCATCGGCGAAGCGGTGGCGTTCACGGATCCCAAGGGCACGACGATCGAAGTCTACTCCGATTTCAAGTTCGTGCCCGAGGACAACACCTTCACCGGCGTCATGCCGATCAAATTCGGCCACATCGCCTATCAGTGCCCGGACGTCCAGGGCATGGTGAAGTTCTACTGCGACGTGCTCGGCTTTCGGGTGTCGGACTGGCGCTCAGATTTCTTTGCCTTCCTGCGCTGCAGCCGCGACCACCACACGGTGAATTTCCTGCGCAACGAGAAGACCGCGATCCATCACATCGCCTTCGAGGTGCGCGACTGGTCGGACATCAAGCGCGCCTGCGATCTGTTGGCGAAGAACGACATCAAGCTGACCTGGGGGCCGATCCGCCACATCATCGGCCACAACATTGCAATTTATCACAAGAACCCGGACGGCGTCGTCATCGAGTTCTTCACCGATCTCGACCAGATGCACGACGAAGAGCTCGGCTTCTTCGAGCCGCGGCCCTGGCACCAGGACCGGCCGCAGCGGCCAAAAGTGTGGGGCGACGACACGCCGTCGAACTGGTGGGGCCCGATGTCGCACGGCTCGCCGCAGAGCGCGCAAGCGCCGCTGCAGCCGGGCGCCACGCCCACCCATCACGGCGCAGCCGCGGCGCGCAAGCCGGCGCTGGCGGAAGCCCGCGCCAAGCAGACACAAAAAAAGAGCCGCGGCAAAACCAGGCCGCGGCGGAGATAAGACTACTTGGAAATGCAGGCGACATGGCCTAGATCATGCCGTCGCCGGCTCGCGCCGGCGCGTAAATCGCGTTTCGGGGCGACCATCGCAAGACCAGCTAAGCCGCTGATTGCGCAGAGCGAATTGGTGGGGAATGGTGTAACGGTAGCACTGCAGACTCTGACTCTGCCTGTCTAGGTTCGAATCCTAGTTCCCCAGCCACTCCTAACGACGACATTATGACGACATTATAATGTATGACGAATGCGCGTCTCAGGGTCTCATATGTCCGCTACCTCAAGGGCCTCGCGCTCATGGTAGCCAAAACGCTTTCGAAGTTTCGATTTTCGCCTCACTGCGCGACAGCCCAATATCAAGCAATTCCGCGTCGCTGAGGCCCTTCAACTCGCTGCGCGAACGCATACGGCGGCGCCACTCGCGGAACCTTTGTTTGACGCGGCCCAAACGGCTTCCACTCAGATTCGTCTCGCTCCAGGATGCCTCCGTGTCCGGAGAATTCAGCGAACCGACGACAAGCACGATAAATGCGCGGCGTCTCATGGCGTCCCTCCTCGCGCAGAGAAACACGTCCGGCTCCTCTGTGAGTCTAGTGCCTAAGAATGCAGGCTGTGCCTTGCGTCACAGCAAAAGTGAGCCGCTGACGTCAGCTCACAGCATCAGATCAATCCTTTCGCGACACGCGAGGGCACATACCCTCTCCTGGGTGGTAATGGTCGAGATCCTCAAGAATCTAATTGTCGGTCGCAAGTTTGTTTCCTTCTCGGCCGCTTGTTGGGCGATAAATTAAATCCAGTCATAAATTGTTGTGGCCATCCATTGCAAGAACCAAGACTAGTCTACGCCGTTTCGGCCTGCGCGGCGGTGAGCAAGACACAAAAGAACAGCGTGGCGAGAATCGCTCGCATCGGGTCACCTTTTTGATTGTAGGAACGCGAAAGCGCGAAGCGCTTAATTGCCTATTCTAAAAACCGTCAAGGTCGACTCGTTACCCGGCGCGTCCGCGGAGCGCATACTGCCCCGCGTGGCCGCATCATTGATGCACGAAATTCTGATATTACCGGCCGGACTGGTGATCTTGCCCGAAAGCGGCATCGGGACGTAGCCGCCCGCCGAAACCACCTGACCATCGATGCCGGCAATTAGGTTCGTTCCATCCCACAATTTGCAAGAGACGACGTCCTGTACCGAACTCTGAATAGTCACTTGCCCAACCGCCATCCAGGTGCCCGAGGTGCCCTGTGCAACGGTCGGTCCATCCGTCCAGGCCGTGCTGCTCAAATTGACGTTGCTACTCAGACTGTTCGTAAACGACGACAGCGAAACCACCGCATTGCCGCCGCTGCTCGCCAGACCCGCACCGAGGTTCAACTGACACGCCGCACCGGCATTCGACAAATCTCCGCACGCCGGCTGTGCTTGATGCGGGATACCTGACGTGTCGATATATGCGATCCAGAAATGAGCCAGCGATGTGATGCTCTCGATGCCGCCCAGCGTCGACGCCGTCGGCTTCGGCAGCGTCGCGGTGCCGGTTTGTCCGACCAGCCGCCAATTAGTGCCATCCGCCCACAGCAGCAAATTGAGCCCGCCGCCACCGCCGGTGACCGTGGTGCCCAACGTCGTGCAAAGCCCATCGCCGCAATTTGCCGCAAGGCCATCGGTGATGACGACAAAATAGCCTGCGATCGTTCCCGGCAGGTTGGCATAAATCGTTACGGGTGGCTTCGTCGGATCGCCCGCGCCATCCTGAAAGCCCGCGGACAGTTGGCAGTTTTGATTGCCGGGGAATGCCGAGTTGCACGGCGCATTGCTCGGCGTGATCAGATAGCCAGGGCCATTGAGCGTCGCCTTCGCACCCGTCGAACCGGCAACGCCGGCACCAGTCGTCGACCAGCCCGAAAGATTGATATACGGATTTCCGCTCGCGCTCAGAAAAGCGCCGCTCCATGAAACTGCGGATGGGATCGTCGTCGGTGCGCCGGCGGTAAATTGCGCGTCGCCGCTGAAATCCCAATGGTAGGTAAAATTCGCCAGCAGCCATTCGCCGCTGCCAACCAGACTCACATACGCGCCGCTTGTACCGGAGACGTGCACGCCGCCCGTGCCCCAAGTGCCCCAAAACACGGGACCAATATCGGCGACCGCGCTCTGCCCAGCTGCCTGTATGCCGATCGCGTTATTGCCAGCGGTGAATTCCACTCCCTGAATGACGACCTCGCCACCATCCTTCACCACGACGCCGAGTCCGTTATTGGGAATCGCCAGAACGGTATTGCCGGGCGAACCGCTCGTGCTCTGACCGATCAGACTTGTCAGCGCCGGCGCGCTTCCGCCAGCATTACCGTATATGCCGCACAATTCGTTGTTGCTATCGACCGTCGAGAAGGTACCGCTCGACAGATTGATGGTGAAGCCGCCACTGCGGCCGGTATTGATCTGGCGACGACTGACACATGCGCCAGCCAAAGTGCAGGCGGTACCCGTCGTCAAACAATCGTTGCTATCGCTGCCGGTCGGGTTCGCATACAACGCCACGCCCCCAGGCGGCACATTCCACGGCCCAGGATTATAAAACGACTGCCAAGCGCCATTGACGATCTTCACCCCTGCTGATTGCTGCGGATAAAGAATAGGGAAAAAGTCAGACGGAAATCCCGACAGGATTTTCCCGTTGGTGCTATCCCCATTCTTGATCAGCACCGAGCAATCCGACGGAAACCCGGTGACCGCGGGCAGCGTCAAAGTGAATTGCCCGGTCGATCCGGTGCCGGCGAGCACGGTCCCACCGCAATGTTTCGCCGCGATCGTGGTGTTCGCGGTGACCGGCCACGGCAGATTGGCATCGACGCCATATCCGAGGAACGTGGCGCCGGCGCCAAGGCCGGCGGCCATGATGAGGGCGCCGGTCATCGCCAAGCGGCGCAACACGCGGGTCTGTTTGTTTGCTTCTTTGGTCATCGCATCGTGCATCCCATCATAGGCCATAGCCGGAATTCACGCCATCGTTGAAGGGAATCAACTCGAACCGCGACCCCGTGGGCGGGGACAGCGAGGTCGAGCCGTCGAACGTGTCCGCGCCGGTCGGCACCAGGGTCACCGCCGCCGATCCGATCAGCACCTTGAACGTGATCGAGCCGACGCGCGACGATGCCGCCGGCTCGGTGATTGTCAGCGGCGAAGTGACATTAACGTTAAGGATGACGCCGTCCGCGGTGACCGGCAACCCGATGCTGGCCTGGGATTTTTATCAATCGACGCGAAGGCCCAGACGCTCTATCAACGGTTTGAGCTGCAGATAATTATTTTGCAGAAAGACCGTCAATTGCTCCGGGGTGTCCGAGCGTGCCTCGAAACCGCGTATATGCAATGCTTTCTGATATGCGGCGTCGGCGACGACTGCGGCGATGTCGTCATGCACTTTTTGGATGATTGCGGCCGGCGTGCCGCTCGGCGCCTCGATGGCGAACCACAAACTATAGTCCATTTTTGGCATGTCGAGCTCGGCAAAGGTCGGCACGTCCGGCAAGCTGTCTATGCGTTCGGGCGCGGTAACCGCCAGCCCGCGCACGGTGCCGGCCTTGACGAATGGCACCGCCGTCGAAGTCCCAACCATGAACATTGCGACATCGCCGGAGATCAGAGCGGCGATGCACTGCTGCGAGGAGCCTGGATAGGGAACATGCGTGAGCTTGAGTCCAGCCATCGACAAAAGAAGTTCAGCGGCGAGATGCGGAGCGCTACCGACGCCAATCGATGCGAAATTGTATTTGCCCGGGTTCTGCTTGGTGAGCGCGATAAATTCTTTCAGATTGGTCGCGGGCAATTTTGGGCTCGCGAGCAGGATCTGATAGCCCACGGCCATCATCGAAATCGGCGCAAAATCGCGCTCCCAGTTGTACGCCAGGTGGCGATGTAGCGTTGCAGCAATGGTTAGAGGCCCGTCAGTGGCAAGATAAAGTGTGTAGCCGTCGGGTGCCGATTTCGCTGCCGCTTCGGTACCGATAAGGCCCCCTGCCCCGGGCTTGTTTTCGACGATGACCTGCTGGCCCCATTGTTTCGATAGCGCGTCGCCGAGAAGCCGCGTCAACAAGTCGCCGCTGCCCCCGGGAGCATACGGCACGACCAGCTGCACCGGCCGCGACGGATAATTTTCCGCGGCTGCGGCGGAAGTCGGCACGCGCGCCACGGCAAGCGCCGAGCCGAGCATCGTGCAAAAGCGCCTTCTGGTGGCGAGCATGCCTTCTCTCCTGTCGGACGCCGCCCTTAAGCGCTTGGCGCCGCGAGGCTTTCCATCAGCCGGCCATTGCCCGGTAATGGATCGCGGATGCCCAGCACCCGAAACGCCTCCCAGTGATCGGCGTGCGCGCCGCTGACCACCGGCAGGCCGCATTCGGCCTCGATGATCGGCGCCGCATCGGCCGCCGCCCACTGATTGCACGGAATGTAAATGCCATCGGCCTTATTCGCTTTGACCAGCACACGTTTTGCGGCCGCCGCAATGTGCGAGGGCGCGACGTCCTGCAAGCGTTTAAAGATTATGTCTTCTGTGTGCTCTGCGGCAATTCGGAAACCGCTTGCCTGAAGAAAGGTCAAGGCGGACTCATGCAGATCACGGGGGTATGGCGAGAGCACGACGACGTCCTCGATATGCAGATGGGCCAGTGCGCGAATGGCCGAACGAATGCTGGTCGATGCCGGCAGGCCTGTAGCATCGGTGATAATCCTGACCATTTCTTCTTCAAAACCCTTCCCGCGCGTCGTCACCACCGGCATGCCGCAGTGCATGATATAGTCGACATTGCGCGAGGCGAGATACTGCGACAGCGTCACCAGCGGATCGATCACTGCCTGTTTGAAGTTCTCTTTATTCCAGTACTCGACGTTGGACGTAACTGCGCAAATAGACACGCCATCCGGAGCCATTTTAAAAAAGTCATGACAAGCGGTCTCCATCACGGTCGGGCTGAGGACGCCTATGCGCTTGCGCCAGCCCAAAGGTTGATCAGGTCTGCTCATTCGCCGTCCATTCGAAATGGTTGATGTTGTATAGTGTGACCGCTCAGCGGTCGACTGGCAATGGCGGCACGCCGCTATGAGGCTCGCATTGGCAGCCGGCCGCCTACGTAACAAGGATCACAAGCCAAAATTGTCAGTGAGAAGAAAGGCGGGTCACCGGGCACTTACGAGGCCGGAAATTGAGCCCTCACGCTTCGGCAACGCATCGAGCAGAACAACGGCGATGCGGCTGGGCTTATCGCTGCGGTTCGCCCAGGCATGATAGGTGCCGCGCTGAATGAGCACGTCGCCAGCGCGGAGTGTTATGAATTGCGTGTCGTCGAGGAACATATCAATTTCGCCGGTGATACAGATGACGTAGTCCACGGTGTCGGTGCGATGTAGGTGCGCCGCATTTCCTGGCTGGAACTCCATCAAGGTAAAACGGCTGCCATTTGCGGGCGGTGCAGAGCCGAGGATGCGGGCGCCTTCGTCCTCATCACTTAATATCCGCGTTGGACTTTCATCCGTCGACCACATTAGCGTCGAGGTGATCTTCTCGCCTGGAAATTTATGGTTAGTGGCATTACCGTCAATCCAAAACACGGGCTTACCGCTCGCATCGTGCCCGGTAACGACACGCCGGAAATTCGGTGCGGTGCGTTCTGCCTGATCCGCCATTATCCGATCCTCTGCAGTTCCTTGGAAAGGCGCCTTCGTCGATGTTCAAACTCGAGCGCCAGCACGTTTGGCAGCGTCGTGGCGCACTCGCGGCGCCTCAGGCCGCGTCGTCGGCCAGGATGGCAGAAGGCCCTCGAGCGCGGCTTTGATCAACAGCGCGGTGAAATGCGAATAGGCGCGTGCGCCGGGCAGGCCGCCACCGGCCACGTAGAAACCTTCTTGCCCGGTCCGCGCGTACATGGCGCGCAGTTCGCCATCTTCGCCGATCCCCCAAATCGGGCCGACGCGATCGGCCACTTTATCGCCGAACATCGCACCGACCCACTCTTGCAGCGGCTTGTAGCCGGTAGCCAGCACGATGATGTCGGCGGCCAGCGACGTCCCATCCGAGAAAATGACCTGTTTCGGTTTCAGCGCAGCGATATCGACGCCGGGCTTGAGCTTGATCTTGCCCTCGATGATGAGATCGGATGCACCGATGTTCAAATAATAGCCGGCTTGGTAGCGCAACAGCTTTAAGAAATAGCCGGTGTCATCTTCGCCATTATCGAGAAGAAAGCCGACCTTGCGCAAGCCGGCGAGAAGCTCCCTATCGTCTTCCATCATCTGCCTGCTGAGTGGCTGATGCAGGCGCGCCAAAAGAGGGTAAGGGACCGACGCGGCCATGAGATCGGTGTCGGCGATCGGGCGGACGCCATCATTTTGCCGATAAAGTTCGTAAGGGCGGACCGAGCTCGGCTCCAGGCTGACCACCGTCACGGACGAGCGTTGCAGAATGGTTACATGGGCGCCCCGCCCATACAGGCTCTGCGCGATGTCGTGGCCGCTAGTACCGGCGCCCACCACGAGAACCGATCGGCCGCTGACATCGAAGCCATCAATGTTCTCGCTGGCATGAACAATCGTGCCGCCAAATTCGTCCATGCCCTCGAATTTGGGTGTGTTCGGGATACCGCTTACACCCACCGCCACGACGACATGGCTCGGTCGCATTGTTCGCGTGCTACCGTCGGCCAGACCCAGCCGCACGGTCCATCGCTTCTCGCAATCGTCGTATTGGCCGCCGAGAAAGGCCGTGTTGGTCCAGACGTTGATCTCCATCGCTTCGGCGTAAAACTCCAGCCAGTTGGCGAGCTTATCTTTCGGTATGAATACCGGCCAATTGTCAGGAAACGGCATGTAGGCGAAATGGTTCATGCAGATTTCATTGTGCAGCTGCAACGAATGATAGCGGTTGCGCCAGACATCACCGACACGCGGAGTTTTTTCAACGACCAGCGTGTCGACGCCGATTTGTCCGAGCCGGGCCGCGAGCATTAATCCGGATTGACCACCGCCAATAATGACGACCTCGGGATCGCGATCGCGATACTGACCCGCCGCACTCCTGCGATCAGCCCAATTCTCCGGTTGGCCCGAGGCGATGCGCAGGTCCTCCCTGGGCCTGTTCCGCGCCGTGGCTTGCGGAAACTGTTTCAATTCGTGCAAGGTCGTAAGTAAAGTAAACGCCTTCAGTTCCGGCGCGGACGGTTCTCCGACTAATCTTGCGTAGCCACGCCCATGGGCGATGCTGGTTTCAAACCGGAAGAAGAATTCCAGCGTGGCGCTGTGCTCGCCAATGGCGCCGATCGTCGGCTGACCTTCCAAGCGAAATTCACGACCCGGCTGCGTATCGTAGGCTTCGCTCAGCCAAGATTGGACTTTGTCCACGCCGTGCAGCGTCTTGAATTCCCAACCAAAAGTCAGCAAATCACGCCAGTAACCGTCGGCATGCATCATCGCGGCGACGCGGGCGTAATCGCGCTGTCCCAGCGCCGTAGCAAATCTCGCCAGCCAAGTCTCGGCGATGCGTTGCCGCTGCGCGGGTGATGCCTCTCTCAATGGTGCTAAGCTTTTCTCCACAGCATCTTCCCACATTATTTTTCAGTATTCCGGTTTCTCATTCCATCACTGACCGCATCCTTCCATCCTGGCGAGGCGGCGTCATCCAGCGGCAAAATGCGGAAGATCCGGTCAGACGCGAAAACTCGCACATTCGCGACATCCCAGCAACGCAATTGGCGTAAACGCGGATGCTGCCCCGCCTGCGGTTAAAAGTCTCGGATATGAGCAAGCGGTTGCGCTTTCCCGCTCAATTGTCCTAGCCTGTAAAAAGGGAGGAACACACAATGCGCTATTTCAGGATACTCGCGGTCCTTGGCTTGACAGCGCTCGGCTCATCGCTGCAGCCCGCACGGGGCGAGGAGCCGATCAAGATTGGCGTTATGTTTCCGTTGACTGGGCCGGTCTCTGCGCAGGGAGCGCCCGAACGTGACGCGGTCAAACAAGCCTTCGACGAGGAAAACAATACAGTCGCCGGGCGTAAGATCGAGCTGTTGTTTGAAGACAGCGCAGGCAAACCGGATACCGGGCTCACCAAGACCAAGGCCCTGGTGGAACGCGACAAGGTCCAGCTATTGTTATCTGAACTGGTGAGTTCGATCGGCGCCGCAATGGCGCCCTACGTCAACGAACAGAAAATCCCGTGGGTTTCCACGGTCGCGCTGGCGAGCCTCACGCGCGCAGAGAAAAGCCCGTACATTTTCCGCTTTGTGCCGTCGTCCTATCAATTTGGATTGGTCGCAGCGCAAGCTACGAAGAAAATGGGATGGAAGAGGGCGTATTTCATAGGTTGGAATGCGCCGCCCAGCAGAGAAGCTTATGAAGTTGTGAAAAAAGTCTACGGCGAGCAAAACGTACTCGACCCGATGTTTCCCAATGTAGGCACATCGGACTACGCGCCTTATCTGACCAAGATGGACGCCAAAGCGGACGGTATATTCGCCGCCGCATGGGGATCTGATTCTTCGCGGATCACCCAGCAATACGCCGAATACGGCTTGAAGCAGAAAATGCCGTTGTTCGGCATCGCCTCGTTCACAAGCGAGGAGGTACTGGGAAATATGCCGCCAGAATCGGTGGGCGTCATGAGCGCCTACACCTATTGCGGTACGCTCGATACGCCAGAGAATAAGCGGTTCGTCGAAGGCTATAAATCCCGCTATCACGCGCTCCCTGGCTCGTACCAGTATATGGGGTACATGTCAGCCAAGATGGTGATCCAGGCGCTCAAGGACATCAAGGGGCGTGTGGAGGATAAGAACGCTTTCATCGACGCGCTGAGCAAGGTGCGGATTAACGGGCCGATGGGTATGGCGAGCTTTGATGACCATCACGGCATGGTGGCTGACTTTTATCTGCTCACAGTGGAAAAAGGTCCAGACGGAAAGCTGCAGAACCGCTGCGGCGAGCGCATCTCGCAGGTGAAGGATCCGTACGACATGTTCCCCTGAGGGGTTGGAGCGTGATGCGGACCGAATGTTTGGTCGCGTTAGCATTTAGTAGCGGTCCATCCCCTATGAGATGAGCGGATGGACCCCGTGCGCTCATTCGTCAGAATGTCGGGGCTGTACATTGAAGCTGCACGTAATCACTTTCGCTCCGAACTTATTGTTACGCTTGTACATCAAGTCGCGAGCAGCCCCCGTATGTGACCTGCGGGGACCAGGCAGGGGATGATGAACTTTTGGCTCATTCAAACTCTTAACGGTATCTCCTTCGGGATGCTGCTGTTCTTGTTGGCCGCGGGGCTTTCGTTGATCTACGGGCTGATGAAGGTTCTCAACCTTACGCACGGCTCATTCTATCTGCTCGGAGGCTATGTCGGATTGGCCGTGCTTCACTTGAGTGGAAGCTTTGTGTTGGCGGCACTGGTGGGGAGCTTTGCGATCGCAGCGATTGGCGCCATCATGGAACGCTTTTTCCTGCGCCGTCTGCACTTGCAAGAATTGCCGCAGGCGCTCTTGACCTTCGGCTTCTTGTTCATCTTCTCGGATCTGGCCACGGTAATTTGGGGCACCAACCCGCAAACTATCCCCAAGCCCACAATACTCGCCGGCGCGCTGCAGCTCGGCGGATTCTTTTACCCGTACTATCGTTTGTTCATTATCGTCTTAGGCCTGATCATTGCGGCCGTGCTGTGGTGGCTGCAGGACGGGACGCGACTTGGCGCGATGATGCGCGCCAGCGTCGACAACGAGGAAGTCGCCCGTGCCCTCGGCATCAATGTATCGCTGCTCTTCACGCTTGTTTTTGGATTTGGCGCATTCCTCGCTGCTTTCGGCGGCGTGATGGGCGGGCCGATCGTGGGCGTCTATCCCGGTGCCGATTTTGACGTGATGCTGCTTGGCTTTGTTGTTGTCATTATCGGCGGCCTGGGAAGCCTGAAGGGCGCACTGATCGGCGGCCTCGCTGTCGGGCTGCTGGACAACTTTGGTAAAGTGTTCTTCCCCGAACTGGCGCTGTTTACCATCTTCGCACCGATGGTCGTGATCCTGGCCCTTCGGCCGGCTGGTTTGTTCGGGCGGGAATGAGCACGCCGTACTCGAAGCAGTTGGGTCTCCGGCCGAGGCTTGGCCCAATCGCGGTCGTTGCTACGGTAGCACTGCTGGCGCTGCCGTATGTGCTTTCGACTTATCATCTCGGGCTCGTCGTACAAATGATGATCTTTGCGCTGTTCGCAATGAGCCTGGATTTGTTGCTTGGGTATGCGGGAATGCCATCGTTGGGACACGCCGCATATTTTGGCATTTCCGCCTACACCACGGGACTGCTTGCCTTACGACTGAGTCTGAACGTGTGGTTGGCGCTCCCCGCCGGTCTGGTCCTGGCGGGACTGACTGCACTGCTGTTCGGCTTGTTGGCGCTGCGCACCCGCGGCAGCTATTTTCTCATGATCACGCTGGCGCTCTCGCAGGTGGTGTGGGGCATCGCCTTCGGCTGGCGCTCGCTGACGGGTGGCGACGATGGCCTGCCTGACGTCCCGCGCCCTGCCCTGGGGCTGCACTTGCCCTGGTCGCTGGCCGATAGCACGCCGTTCTATTACTTCACTCTGGTTCTTGTCGCGCTCGCTTTGTCTTTGCTCGTGGGCATCGTGGCCTCTCCGTTCGGTTATGCGTTGCGTGGTATCCGCGAAAGCGAAACTCGGATGATCGCGCTGGGTTATAACGTTTGGCGCTACAAGCTTGCTGCCTTTGTGCTCGCTGCCGTATTTGCCGGCCTCCCCGGCTCCCTTTACGCCTATTACAATCGTTTTGTCAGTCCTGACTATTTGCATGTGGCGCGTTCGGCTGAAGTGTTGCTGATGGTCATCCTTGGCGGCGCCGGCACTCTGATCGGTCCGGCTGTTGGCGCGGTGCTTATTGTGCTCCTGGAGAACGTGATCAGCGCTTACACCGACCGCTGGTTGCTCCTGCTTGGTATCATCTATGTGATGGTATCACTTTTCGCCCCGAGTGGCCTTATTGGATTGCTCCGAGAATTCCGCCCATGGCGAGCTACGCCATGAGCGCGCTCATCATCACCAATCTGTCGCGGAATTTCGGCGGCTTGCAGGCAGTGTCAAACGTCTCATTTACCGTGGAGGCCGGGGAGCGTCGGCTGATGATTGGGCCGAACGGCGCCGGCAAGACGACGTTATTCAACATTCTTTCTGGAGCGCTGGCGGTATCCAGCGGGAGCGTCGTCCTGTTTGGCCGTGACATTACTCGGCTGCCCGCCTACGCGCGGGCTCGCATGGGTCTAGCGCGCACTTTCCAGATCACCAACCTTTTTCCGCGCCTCACCGTTCTCGAAAACCTCCTTCTCGCACTGCTAGCCGCCGAAGAGGAAGCGCACTCGCCATACCGACCCGTGCGCGCCAATTACTCGCTGATTCATCGTGCCAACAGGCTGTTGGATGAGTGGGACCTGGGGGCCATCGCTGGCAAGGGCGCGAAGGAAATTGCCTACGGACAGCAACGCCAGATCGATCTCGTTCTCGCCTTGGCCGCTCGGCCGAAAGTCCTGCTGCTTGACGAGCCGACCGCCGGCCTCTCCGCCGCCGAAGTTGTGAGGGTCGTGGGTATGATCCGCAGCCTCCCGCGGAACATCACAATCTTGATGATCGAGCACGACATGGACGTGGCTTTCGAACTTGCCGACCGCGTCTCCGTCTTACACCAAGGACATTTGATAGCAGAGGGTGGCGTTGAGGCGATCCGCAATCATCCGCAGGTCAGGGAAATTTATCTCGGTCTCGATGATGAATGATTTTTTGGCTAGAGCCCCGACTGCGATGCTGAGCGTCCAGGATATCCATACCTATTACCGGGACAGCTATATCCTGCAAGGAGTGACGCTGGAAGTTGACGTCGGACAGGTCGTCGGTCTGTTGGGCCGCAACGGTGTCGGCAAAACGACCTTGGCACGATCCATCCTGGGTCTCACGCCGGCCCGGCGAGGCAGAATTCTATTCAAGGACAATGACATTACGCGACTTCCGGCGCATACGATTGCGCGCATGGGCGTCGGTTTTGTGCCGCAAGGACGACATGTGTTTCGCTCGCTGACCGTGAGCGAGCATTTGCAGGTGACCGCGCGCGCCGGTGGCCCCTGGAATTTTGAGCAAGTGATCGAACTTTTCCCAAATCTGCGAAACCGTCTGCGCAGTCTCTCCGGCACGCTTAGTGGCGGCGAACAGCAGATGCTCGCAGCGGGACGCGCGCTGGTCGGTAATCCGGCGCTCTTGGTGATGGACGAGCCAACCGAAGGGCTGGCCCCGCTGATGGTGCGCGAACTAGGACGCACTATCCAACGTCTAAAGCGCTCAGGCGCATCCATCCTTCTCATCGAGCAGCAACTGGCATTCGCGTTGCGGTACGCGGATGTCATCTATATCATGAGTAAAGGGCGCATCGTTCACCGATGCACATCGGCCGAACTCAGAGCGGATGCACAGACCAAGGCGCGCTATCTCGGAGTGTAGAGCGAATGCCCACTGATCCGTTGAACATAGTCGCAATCGTGACCGGCGGCGCACGCGGACTTGGTCGCGCGATGACGTTGGCGCTGATGCGCAGCGGTGTGCGAGTGGCCGTGCTCGATCTGCCGGCGAGCGCCGCCGAATCGAGCGAACTCATCCTCTTCGCCGACAACGAAGGCTTACAGGATCGTCTGCTTTGCCTCCAATGCGACGTGACACAATGGCACCAATGTATTGATACCGTAAACACGACGATTGAGCGCTTTGGTGCGCTGCACGGTCTCGTCAACAACGCCGGTATTGGCATGCAAGACATCGGGAATGTGCTAGTTGGAAAACGCAAGCCATTTTACGAAGTCGAAGCAGACGATTGGCGGCGAGCGATCGATGTAAACGTGAATGGCCCTTTCAACATGGCTAAGGCGGTCGCCCCGCATTTGGTGCGGCAAGGCTGGGGGCGAATCGTCAACATCGAGACGAGTTCCTACACGATGATGATGGAGGGGTTTTCGCCGTACGGCCCATCCAAGGCTGCGCTTGAATCTGCGACTGTCGTCTGGTCGAAGGACCTTATCGGGACCGGCGTCACGGTGAATGCGCTCGCACCCGGTGGCCCAGCCAATACCCGTATGATTCCCTATAGCGAAGTGACGGACCGTTCCACGCTCATCCAACCCGAGGCCATGATGGCGCCCATCGTCTGGTTGATGTCCGCGCGCTCTAATGGTGTAACCGGCCGGAGAATCATCGCTAAGGAATGGGATGCCGAACGGCTGCAGCGCGAACCGGCCAACAACGTCGGTGGCCCGGCGGGTTGGTGAAAGCCACAAGGCAAGCGAGCAGGTAAGTCTGCAATGCAATTCACTACGCCCGCGAGCGATATGACGGCCCGCGCCCGCCTGTTCGGCGGCAACCGCATGAAGCTCGGCGTCATGGCGTTCAATTGCAGCCATGGTTCGACCATCACGACGGTGCCAGAGGCGTGGAGGCTCAACTGGCCCGATACTATCAAGATCGCACAGGCGGTCGACCAGGCCGGCATGGAGTGCCTGCTGCCTGTGGGTCGCTGGCGCGGATATGGCGGGCCATCCGATTTTAATTCTACGACGTTCGAGAGTTTTACCTGGGCGGCCTCGCTCGGCGCGTTGACCCGATACGTCACCGTGTTGGCTACCTGTCATGTGCCGCTGGTGCATCCGTTGATGGTGGCGAAGATGGCTGCGACTATCGATCACGTCACCAACGGACGGTTTGCACTCAACGTAGTCTGTGGCTGGTTCAAGAACGAGTTCGACATGTTCGGCGCGCAGATGCGCCCGCACGATGACCGCTATAAATACGCAACCGAATGGCTGGAATTTCTTAAGCGCGCCTGGACCGATAATAACGAATTCGACTTCGAGAGCGAGAATTTCTGCGCCCGAAGCGTCTGGAGTCAGCCGAAGCCGCTGCAGAAGCCGCACCCGCCGGTGATGAATGCTGGTGGTTCGCCGGCGGCCCAGGACTTCACCACGCGCTATTGCGATATGAATTTCGTCATTCTCAAGGACCGGACGTTTCTTGACGGCGCGCGCAAGCAGATTGCGCAATTGAAAGAGATGGCGCGCGCACGTGGGCGCGAAACCCGCATTTGGATTCACGTCTATGTCGTGTGCCGCGGGACCGAGAAGGAGGCAAAGGATTATCTGCACCGTTACGTCTACGAACAGGGCGACTGGGAAGCGGCCGGCAATCTTTTGCACATCTTCGGCATGCAGACAGAAACTTTGGACAACAAGACGCTAGATGACCACAAGGCACACTTCATCGCCGGCCACGGCGGTTATCCACTGGTCGGCACGGCCGAGCAGATAACCGATGAGCTGTGCAAGCTCGCCGACATCGGCGTCGATGGCTGCCTGATCTCGTGGGTCGACTACAAGAGCGAACTCAAGCAGTGGACCGCCGAGGTCCTGCCGCTGCTGGAGCAGGCGGGAATACGGCAGCCGTTCCGTTCAGCGCAGAGGCAGCCGGCGACGTCGGCCACCACATAACGCGGTGGACAGCACGGAGAAACTGCGATGAACCGCCTTGCCGTAGCCTTGTCGGTACTCGCCCTTGCGGGCACCGCCGCAGTTTGGGATCAAGCAGTTGCGCAAGATTATCCCTCGCGTCCGATCAAGTTGGTGCTGCCGCAGCCGCCCGGAGGCGCGATCGATCTGATAGCACGCTCGCTTGGCGAGCGAATGTCCGAGCAGATGAAGCAGCCGATGATCGTCGAGAATAAGCCGGGCGCGAACGGTGGCCTCGCTGCCGGCGATGTCGCACGCGCACCGCCCGACGGCTACACGCTGTTCATGGCGGTTGATACTAATCTGGTGGTCAACCCGTCGCTTTACGCCGATCTGGCTTACGACCCGTTTCGTGACTTCGCACCGATCAGCGTGCTCGTCAAAACCGCGCTGGTACTGGTGGCCAATCCCGGCGTACCGGCGGACAACGTGCGCGAGCTGATCGCCTATACGAGGGCAAACCCGGACAAACTGAACTACGCCTCGATCGGTCTCGGCACGCAGGCGCATCTTGGCATGGAGTTGTTCAAACTCATGGCCAAGACCGAGATCAATCAAGTGGAGTATCGTGGCACTGCGCCAGCGATGACTGACGTAGTTGCCGGCCGGGTCCAAATCATGATCACCGGGCCGCCGTCGGCCAAGGCGATGTCGGAAGGTGGCAAGCTCAAGCTGCTCGCGGTGACCGGAAAGGTGAGGCATCCGCTGATGCCCGACGTTCCGACCATCGATGAATCGGGTGTGCCGGGCTACGACGTGACCGGCTGGTTCGGCATCCTGGCGCCCGCCAAGACGCCCCAACCCATACTCGACCGGCTGGCCGGCGAAGTACACAAGGCCGCAGTCGATGCGCGATTCCGTGAGCGCATGACCGCGCAAGGTCTGGAAGTGGTCGGCAGCACGCCGCAAGATATGCTGGCGCTAATGCGCGCCGACACCGAGAAATGGGCCGAGGTCATCAAAGCCACCGGAGCGAAGGTTCGATAACGGACAAGACGACGGAGCACGGCACATGGGCGAGGGCATCACGGGTTGGCGGCTGCATGTCGGGGTGATTTTTCCGACGCCCATTCCGCCGCGCGCGATTCGGGAATGGTACGAGGTAGCACCCGATGGCGTAGACATCACCTGCGCGTCTCTGACGATCCAGCAATTGACCGATGCCGACATGGAAGAGGCACTCAAGGGCATGGAGCGCGCGGCGAGGCAACTCGCCAATTTCGACGTCGATGTGATCTACCAGGGCGGCGTGCCGCCGGTGGTGGCGCGCGGTCCCGGATTTGCGAGCGAACTCGCCGACCGGCTGTCGCAAGCCTGCGGCTTGCCGGTGATCACCGACATGTCGGCGGTGATCGAGGCTATGCACGCGCTGAAGCTGCGCACCCTTGCCATGGCGACACCGTTCCGGCAGTTCATCAACGACCGGCTGGTAAAATATCTTGCATCCGAGCAGATCACGGTCACGCACAACAAGGCGCTCGGTATCGAACGCAACACGGAAATCCGCCGGCAGCCGATCCCGGTGGAATACAATCTGGCGCGCAGGGCTTACCTCGAATGCGAAAAGCGTCCCGACGGCATCTACATCCCCTGCGGCGGCTGGGGCAGCATCCATAACGTCGATCTTTTGGAGCGCGATCTGGATACCACGGTGGTAACGTGGATGAATGCCTGGATCTGGAGCGCCATGAAGTGCGGCAAGGTTTCGGGCCCTATCGAGGGCTACGGCAAACTTCTCACGTCGCTCTGATCCGCCGCCAGCGCCGTTCGCCGCCTCTTGGCCGGAAGGTTGTTCTTGGCCCGCGGCCCGTTTGGAGTTTCTGTTTACAGCATCGGCGAGGTCGCGGCGATCATGGCAGAATCGGTCGTCCGTCCGGCCCCGTTTTGCCTTTGAAGGCAACGTAGCCGCCATCAATCAGCAGATCTGCCGCGGTCACGAAAGCAGCATCATCGGAGGCGAGATAGAGCGCGCCCGCGGCGATCTCCTCGGGCTCGCCCGGGCGATTGAGCAGGTGCCGAGGTCCGTTGATCACGCGGGCCTTGTCCTTGCCGCCACTGCGCTGGCTCGATCGTTCGGTCAGGATGAAGCCAGGCGAGATCGTATTGGCGCGAATGTTGTCGACAGCATGATCCATGGCCAGAATACGGGTGAAATGAATGAGCGCCGCCTTGGTGGTGCAGTAGGGCGAGCGCAGCGCCACGCCGAGATGGCCGAGCTGCGAGGCGATGTTGATGATGCAGCCGCCGCCGGCGCTGCGCATCCGCGGCACGCCATATTTACACATCAGGAACGCCCCAGTCAGATTGACGGCGACGGCGTCGTTCCATTGCTTGAGGGAGAGCGTCTCGACCGTCCCGTCGGGCGTGACTGTGGCCGCGACATTGACCAGCGTGGTGAGCTTGCCGAAGGCCTCAACGGTACCGGTCACAGCGGCTTCGGCGCTGGCTTCATCAGCGACGTCGACGGTTAGCGCCTTTGCGCGGCCCCCGTCGCCACCGATGGCGCGGGCCACCGCGTCCGCCTTAGCGTGGTCGAGATCGGCAACGGCAACCGCGGCGCCTTCCGCTGCGAACAGACGCGCGATGGCCCCGCCGATCTCGCCGCCTCCGCCGCTAACAAGCGCTACCCGGCCGCCCAACCTTGCTCCTGTCGTCATGTCAATGCGTTGCCTGCTGCACGAAGCTACCGTCGTAAATTGCCGACTTGGGCGGGAACGGCGGCTTCATAATGCCGATGTCGGCCAGGCCCTCGGCCATCTTGGCGTAGGACGCATCGGAAACCTCGCCGTCGAGCCCGAACAGCTTCAGTTTAGTGACGAGATAATCGTAGGCGTCGGCGGAGTCGATGCGGTCCTGGTTGGCATGCTTGACCAGAATGTCCACGGCCTGCTCCTTGTGCGCCGGATCGTAGAGCCAGCGCACAGCCCGTCGGTAGTCGCGCACGAACGCCGTCAGCACCTCGCTGTTCTGCACCGCCCAGGCGCTGTTGGCGCCCCACACGGTGAAGGGGACGCCGTCGGCATAGGGCTTGGTGTCGCCGAGATCGGTGAAGCCCTGCGCCTTGGCCTTGAAATAGGTCGGTGGGTTGAGAAGCGTGGCATCGACAGCGCCGGACACGAGCGCGGCGAACCGATCGCCCGCCGCCTTGGCATAGACGAAATCGACGTCAGTTGTGCGCAGGCCGGCCGAGGCCAGGAACGGCTTCAAGTAAATCAGCGTGATGTCGTAGATGCTCCCGATGCTGATCAGCTTGCCCTTGAGATCGGCGATCTGCTTGATGGCCGGCTTGGCGAACACCGCATAGGGGGAGCCGATGAAGTCACTGAGGATGATACGCACCGGCGCATTCTGCAGCGCAGCGCGGGCAAAATCGGGATAGCCGCTGTGGGCGATGTTGAGCGCTCCACCGGCGACCTGCTGGGCCCCCCCAGCGCCGACCGTGACGAGATCAAGATCGATGTTGTCCTGCTTGAACCAGCCGAATTCCTGGGCAATGTATTGCGGCCATTGCGGCGGGCCGTGGGCGACCATACCAGCGACAATCTTTGTTTGCGCCTCGGCGGACTGAGCGGCGAATAAGCCGGCGACGATGACGGTCGCGGTGACGAGCCACCCGCGCCAGCCGCCGCCACGGCGTACCTGAGCCTGCCACCCCGAGTTCATCGCCAATCTCCGTCCGTCCGGCCGCTGGCAAAGGCCGAACTCACGATCAGGCTAGCAAGCGCGGCGGCAGCAAACTATACCCACTTGCGGACGGTCGGCGTTGCCGCGGCGCAAGGCCGCAGAGGCGCGCAATGCAAGTCGGAATCTGGACCCCGCTGCCGCACACCATCCGGCCCGAGCCGCGCATGGACGTGGCCGTTGCCGCGGTCAAACAGGAAGGCGGCCTCGCCGGCCGCGATGACGGCACGTTCGCATTCGCCCGCGACGTGGTGCGGCGCGCCGACGAACTCGGCTTCGATGTCACGCTGATCGCGGAGCGGTTTCTCGGCCCCGATCTTTCCGCCTGGGTGCTTGCCTCGGCGCTCGCCATGGTGACCAAGCGCATCGAGCTCATGGTCGCCGTGCATCCGGGTATGGTCACGCCGCAGGTGGTGGCAAAGATGGGGGCGAGCCTCGACCGCATCAGTGGTGGCCGCTTCGCCCTGAACATCGTCAACGGCTGGTGGATGGAGGAATTCGAGCTGTTCAGCAATGGCTCATGGATCGGCGACGCCGAGCGTTACCCGCGCATGGGCGAGTATGTCCAGGTGATCAAGGGCCTGTGGACCGATTCCGATTTTAATTTCGATGGCGCCCATTACCGCGCTAACGTGCGCGCGGCGTTGACGGGCGCCGACGGCAAGGTGGTCATGCCAAGCGCCGGCGAGATCGTCGCCCAGCCGAGCCGTCGACCGCATCCGCCGATCTACGCCGCGAGTCGCTCGCCCGACGGCAAGGCTGTCATCGCCCAGCATTGCGACGTCTGGTTCGGCGAGTACAGACCGGGCCACCGCAATTTCGAGGCCAATATCGCCCGCATGGCGGAGGATTTTCGCGCTATGGACGAACTTGCCGCGCAATACGGGCGCAAGCTGCGCTACGCCATCAACCCGCAGGTGATCTGCTGCGACAGCCGAGCGGAAGCGGAAGGGCTCGCGGATGAGGCCGAGCGCAATGCCGGTCCCCGCGACCGCATGGTCAACGCGCTGGGCGCGGGCCTCGTCGGCACCCCCCAGATCATCGCAGAAAGGCTGTGGCGCTACGAGGCCATTGGGCTCGATTGCGTGATGCTGCGCTTTACGCCAATGCTCGCGGGAGTCGAGGCCTTCGGCACCAAGGTCATTCCGTTGCTGCGGTCTTGACGCTGGGCCCGCAGACGCGCCGTCCTCCGGGTTCGCATCGCTTCCGATAAAACCGCTTCTCGGAAGTAATCATGGGCCGGCCAGAGGCTGCATGGCCTGCAGTGCAACTGGGGTGTTGGGGCCGTCTGGCCTTGTAACTGTCCGTATAATGCCTCTTTACGGACAGAGACAGTCACACCAGGATTGAATCACATGGGCAAAATCCGCTCGCAAATCCATCCCCTCAACCGTCATAAACCGGACAGTTCCTCGCAGGGCCTCCAATTCCGAGCTTCGGCCCAGGGAGTATCTCACCGAAAAGGAGATTGAGCGGCCTCCAGGACGCTGCTCGCAAGCGGTCCCGATATGGGCACCGTGACGCCACCATGATCCTGCTGACATACCGACATGGGCTTCGTGCCTCGGAAGTATGCAGCCTCCGTTGGGATCAAATTGAACTCGACAGCGGCAGACTGCATGTCCGTCGGGCCAAAGGCGGGATCGACAACGTTCATCCGCTGAGCGGAAAGGAAATCCGAGCGCTGCGCCAGCTACGCCGGGAGAATACGGAATCTCGATACGTGTTTGTGACGGAGCGCGGTGGTCCCGCCACGACCGCAGGATTCCTGAAAACGATCGCACGGACCGGGGAAGCCGCAAAGCTCCCGTTCCCGATCCATCCGCACATGCTGCGTCATTCAACCGGCTATAAGCTTGCCAACGACGGGCACGATACCCGAGCCTTGCAACACTACATGGGCCACAAAAATATCATGCACACGGTTCGATACACCGAAATGGCTCCGGACCGGTTCAAAGACTTTTGGAAAGACTAAACGGGCGGCACCTAGCTAAACCGCCTTGTCGACTAATCTGCCGGTGCCGGGCGGGTGCGGTGATGGCGACGTCTGATTAGGCTCGGTCCTGCCGTCGCCAGTGTCGCGATCTTTCTCGGGCTGACGCTTAGTAACCCGCCGTGACGCTCCAGCCGTCGGCATAATCCTTGGGACGCCGATGCCGGAAATACCTAACTGGTCTCGCGTCTCTGACATAATTCGTCACGATAGCGAGGCAAGTCTCAAAAGAGCGCAATCGATTTGCCCGCAATCAGAGGCAACGGCGAGAGGATTTATAAACTAGGGCTTTGACTCGCAATGCGTAGAGAACGAAAGAAGCACAGGTTGAATGGATCGATCAATCTCGTCCTCTACGAAATATCGATTTGGGCGATCCCAGCTCTTATCGGCGCCAAGGTCCGGTGAGTTAGCGGGAGAGGTCAACCTGCGAGACTATCTCGCCTGACATCAACGAGCTCAAGGCGGCCGTTCGTTCGGTATACTCGCCGGCGCCGACGAGGTATCGAATGACGGCAGCCGAACTTCAGAGGGGACACGGCTCTGCCTTATTCAAAGGAGCCCATTACCAGACCAAGTTGTCGATTGACTTTAGCGGTTATTGGCAGCAGCACTTCGCACCCACATCCAAAAATATGACCGTGCGCATGAAAAGATTTGCCATCGCCACCGTGATAATTGCATTACTGACTGTGTCCGCTTATTCGCAACAGGGCAATGCTCCGATAACGGCGCGGACCGATAAAGAAAAGAAAGCGGATGCCGCTATCGAGAAAGCGTACGAAGATACGCTCAAGAGGGAGAGGAGCAACGGACCGGCTGTTAAAAGCGATCCGTGGCAGACGATAAGACCCGCGGGCGGCGACAATACGAAGCACTAATGTCATGGCGCTACCGCCGCGTGGAATCAGTCACCCTCACCCGGTGATCTTTAGGTGAGCGATCCAAGCGATGGATGCCGTAATGCAGCAATTCGGTCGCTCACGGGTTAGAAGCGGAAGTCCGAACCCGAGCCCAAACTGACGTGATTGACCCAGCAGCGACATTGTCCGGCGTTTTATGTTGCAGCGCGAAGCGAGTCTCAGCTCTATCAAAACATTTGCTTGAGCCGGTACGATGCAGTCTCCTCGGCAGCTGGAGGGTGGCCCGTTATAACGGTGCCCCTCCGTTTTCCCTCCCGGACGCCGGCGACAGCACCGCGGTTCGTCTGTCAGCCCCCGGGGCCGTCCGTCATGATGTAGCCCATCAGGTCGCCCACGTTGTGCTCCAAATTTCGGAT